>Ga0208879_1001900_pt1 | contig 19089 bp, 18 predicted proteins | sample Knorr_S15_td_Bot_FD_185605 | JGI IMG/M metagenome (GOLD analysis project Ga0208879, IMG submission 185605) | Marine microbial communities from Southern Atlantic Ocean transect - Knorr_S15_td_Bottom_ad_5009_LV_A (SPAdes) (version 2) | ecosystem: Environmental > Aquatic > Marine > Oceanic | place... | reverse complement strand
TCCATCTGAGATAATCTTTACGGCTGTTGACATCATGGCCACCCCCTCACGTTTTTTATTCCAGCTTTTAAGAAAGAAGTCAAAGAATTTTGATTTCACCAATTCTCTTGACTTTTATATAGGATGTTAAGGTTCTTTCAGTATTTAGGGATTACATAATAATCAAGCATTCATCCTTGCATGTCAAGACAGCATATTTTTTAAATATTAGCACCTTGACACTTCAGCCACCGACACGCCGAGGGCTTTTATGTCATACCGTAGACTTTCCAAGCTGGGCATCGTGGACGACGTTAGAACCACATAAAATGCCTCTAAATAAAGCAAAAACAGAGGCAATTACCTCTGTTCGTGCACGTTGGCTGCGGGTCCTGGATTCGAACCAGGATATACGCCTCCAGAGGGCGCAGTCCTACCGTTAGACGAACCCGCAATATGAACATGGTAGTCTATTTCTTCCTAAAAATCCAGAGAGATTAAAGGGACTACACCTTCAAGTATCTACGAAGAGCAAGAAGACTTGATACCACCCCAAGCCCAATTCCTGTTAGCAATTGCAAGAACACAATTAAAAGCAGATTATTTGCAAAGTATGAAAAGAGTTCAAAGCCAGGAGCAAAAGCTTGAAGCTTTATTCCCACAAACAGTGTTAAGGGAAAGAATACTAAGGTGGTAATAAGGGTTGCTAGAACCCCCACAATCACTCCTTGAATAATAAAAGGGCCACGAATAAACCAGTTGGAAGCTCCAACCAAACGCATAATCTCAATTTCATCCCGAGAGCTATAAATCGTAAGCCGTATGGTATTGAAAACAACCAATATGGCAATAAGGCCAGCAAATAAGGTAATCAAGAATACCGCATTTTGAATGCCAGCAGTTAAGGTGGAGAGTCGATTAATAACAGGGGCTCGATCAAAGTAATCAACACCACTAATAATAGAGGCAAGCGACTTGTTTTGCAGGAACTCTGAAATAGCAATATATTGATTAACCGAAAATGCCTTAATATTCAAGGAAGCTAACAAGGGATTTTGACCCACAATTTCCAAAGATTCCAAGATAACCTCATCTTCCTTGTGCAACTCAACAAAACTTTCCAGGGCTTCCTCTCGCAAAACATACGTTACTTCTCTTACTTCGGGTAGAGATTCAAGCTCTTCTTTTAGTAAAGTTATCTCTTCTTGCGTTGCAGTGTTTTTCAAATACGTGCTAATATCCACACTTTCTTCCAGACTTACTATCATAAAGGAAGATGCACCTTGCAGAAAAAAGAGCATCGTTGCTACCGACATAACAATGACCATAACAAACAGGGCGGCAGAAGAAGAACTTTTGTCGCGAACAAACTTTTCCCAGCCTGATCGCATGACTCTTTGAAAAGCAATATACATGTTAAATCATAAACTTACCTTTCTCTTCATCTCGCATAAGTCTTCCTCCGTCCAAGGTAATCACTCTTTTCCCAAGGCGATTGATTACTTCTTTATTATGGGTAGCTAGCATAATAGTGGTGCCAAGTTCATTGATCTTTATTAAAAGATTAATGATGTCTCGAGTATGGTAAGGATCTAAATTCCCAGTTGGCTCATCTGCAATAATAACATCTGGTCTATGAATTAAAGCTCGCGCTATAGCTACTCTTTGCTTCTCTCCACCAGAAAGTTGGGCTGGGTAATGATGGGCTCGCTCAATTAATCCCACAATTTCAAGAACCTCAGATACGTCCCGCACAATATCTTCTTCCCCTGCTCCCATGACTTCCATGATATAAGCAATATTCTCATAGGCAGTCTTGTTGGGCAAGAGCTTGTAGTCTTGAAACACTGCCCCAACTTTTCGCCTAAATTCAGGAACCAGAGAATCTTTAATTAAATGCACATCATCTCCTTGAAACAACACCCTACCCTCTGAGGGAAACTCCTCTCGTAAAAAAAGTTCTAAGAGAGTGCTCTTTCCAGCTCCCGACTTTCCCACAAGAGATATAAACTCTCCTTGCGAAATTGTAAAGGAAACGTCTTGCACGGCTACGCTGTTTGGTGGATAGATTTTACTTACCTTTTCAAATTGTATCATTATGCTGCAACTTTTACTTCACTTTCAATGAATATATCCAAATCACCATCAAGCACCGCCTCTACGTTTCCAATTTCTGTTTGAGTGCGATGATCCTTTACCAACTGATAGGGCTGAAGAACATATGAGCGAACCTGACTTCCCCATTCAATAGATTTCCTTTCTCCTCGCAACGAAGCTATCTCTTTTTGCTCCTCCTCCTTCTTTCTTTCATACAACTTTGCTGCTAACATTTCCAGTGCCTTATCCTTATTTTTCTGCAACGATCGCTGGGTCTGTGAAGCAACAACAATCCCTGTTGAAATATGAGTAACACGAATGGCAGTCTCTCTTTTGTTCACATACTGTCCTCCTGGCCCCGAAGAATGAAAGGTATCTACCTTAATGTCATCTGGCCCAATTACAATATCCTTTTCATCTGCAAGTTTTAAAACCGGCAATACTTCCAAAGAGGCAAAGGAAGTATGACGCAATCCTTTTGTGGAAAAAGGAGAAATCCGCACTAAGCGATGCACCCCAGCTTCTCTTCGCAAGAGTCCATATGCGTACCTCCCTTCTACTTCAAAAGTTACCTGCTTGGTCCCATTCCTCCCATCAGCTCCTGCTTCTCCTTGAGAATAGGAAATCTCTTTTGTCTTCCACTCTTTTTTATCCGCATACCTTGTATACATTCGATGAAGCATAGTTGTCCAATCTTGAGCATCCTGACCTCCTGCTCCAGCAGTAATGGTCAAAATAGCGTTTCCCTTATCATACTTTCCTGCAAGAAATACTTGAAGTTCTGTTTTTGTAAGTAAATCTTCCAAAGAATCTACCTGTTGTTCTAGTTCCTTAGTTTCACCCTCCTTGAGCAGTTCTATTAATTCTCTTGCATCAGAAATCTTCTTTTTTAAGTCTACCAATAAGGCAACTTCTTTTTTTAACTCTGCTGATTCTTTTAAGAGACCAGCTCCCTTATCTTGATCTTTCCACACCTCAGGGTCTTCAAGCAACTTACTTATTTCATTTATTCTTTGTTCCTTGTTGCCAAAGTCAAAGACGGTCCTCCAGCGTCTGGAGGCGTTGCTGTAATTCTTCAATTTTTGCTTTTATATCTTCCATATGGAGCCGAGGGGCAGAATCGAACTGCCGTCCATGGTTTACGAAACCATTGCTTTACCACTAAGCTACATCGGCATAGCTTGAGCGGGATACCGGAATCGAACCGGCGCCACAACCTTGGGAAGGTTACGTACTGCCACTATACGAATCCCGCATTACTTAAACCACGTTGAAGGATCCCACCACATTCTCTCTTTTTGTTCTTTTCGTTCAGGTTCTTTTAAGGGCACAATAGTCACCACCTCCTCTCCTGGTTTCTGATACAATCCTTGTTCGCGCAATACTCTTTCCTGATACTCCTTTGTATTACTTATTTCAAACTGCTCCTGTAATTCTTTTTCTTGCTGGCTTAACTCTACTATCTTAAGTTGGAGTTCCTTTGCTCTCTCTTCAAGCTCAGCTCTTTTTTGATAAATACGCACGTTATAGAAAATGAGAAACAAACCTAGTAAGCCGATTAAAACAAGAAAGGACCATCCAAATACTTTCTTTGTAGTAGAACTCCCATGCTTTTTGCGAAATCTTGAAACTTTTGCTACCATAGAGTAATGAGTTCAAAAAAACACATGCGCGTCATCTGGATTATACTCGTAGTTCTTATTGCTGGAAGCTTAATCATATCCCTTGTCGTGCCCTTTGGGTATCTCCTATTCTAGCTTAAAGTAGCCTCTATTTCAACTCCGGAACAGCTCCAAAAATACCTTGGAAGGAATGTTTATTTTGCCCTTTGCCTTAAGCTCCTTTTTCCCTTTCTTTTGTTTTTCTAAAAGCTTTTTCTTGCGCGTTACATCTCCTCCATACAAAGCTCCCGTAACATCTCTTCTCTGGGCTTTTAGTGTCTCTCGCGCAAGAATTCTGCCCTCAACAACCGCTTGCAAAGCAACTTCAAAGAGCTGTGGAGGCAAGATCTTTTTTAACTTCTCTACAATAGCCTTCCCTTCCTTATACGTATCTTTTCTTGGAATAATCACAGAGAGCGCATCCTGGTTTTCTCCTGCAGTCCATATTTCAAGTTTTACTAAGTCAGCTGGTCTCATCTCCAAAATCTCATAATCCATAGAAGCCATACCCTGACTCACGCTTTTTAACTTATCATACAAATCAGCTATAACCTGGCGCAAGGGAACTTCAAAAGAAGCAAGTAAACGCTCTTCTCCCAAGTCCGTGACACCAATTGAAAATCCACCCAAGGCCAAAAGTAATTGTGTGACTTGAGGAAAAAAATCCCGTGGAACAATAATCTCAAGATGAGCCCAAGGTTCCTTTATTGAAAGAACCTTTTGTCCATCCGGCCAATCGGTAGCTGTTTTCACAGAAAGTTCTTCTTGCCTTTCTGTTACTACCTTAAATTCAACAGAAGGACGAGAAATAACAATCTCAATTGCAAACTCTCGCTGAATCCGTTCTGCTATGATTTCAGAATGCAACACTCCCAAAAACCCACAGCGAAATCCTCTTCCCAATGCTTCCTTGCTTTCTGGTTCAAAAGAAAAAGATGGATCATTTAATTTTAGCTCCAATAGTGCTGACTTGAGTGCATCAAAGTCATCTATGTCTTGCGGGTACAAACTCACATACACCATTGGCTTTGGATTTTCATACCCAACCAAAGGCTCTATCTTTGTTTTTTGTGGGGTTATGGTATCTCCAATACGAACTTTTTCTGATTCTTTAATTCCCGTTGCCACATATCCAATTTCACCTGCCAAAAGAATACCTGAAGGATGCTCGCTGGGCAAGAAATATCCTACCTCTTTTACTGACCCTTCTGCATTAGTAGCAAAAAAAGAAATTTTATCATTCACCTTAATTTCCCCATCCACAACGCGAACATACGTCACAACACCACGAAAAGAGTCGTAAGAAGAGTCAAAGATAAGAGCTCTTAAGGGAGCCTCCCTCTTACCTGTTGGAGCTGGAACCCTTTCAATGACTGAAGAAAGAAGCTCTTTAACTCCAGTCCCATCTTTTGCTGAAATGCGTAATATTTCATCTTCTTTAACCGACAAAAGGGCCGCTACCTCTGCTGCAACATCCTCTTCTCTTGCCAAGGGAGAATCTATTTTGTTTACAGCAGGAATAATTACCAAGCCCTGTTTCTTTGCGAGAGTAAGATTAGCTAAAGTTTGAGCTTGAACTCCTTTGGTTGCATCTACCAGCAAAATTGCGCCTTCCACTGCTGCAAGAGCTCGGGAAACCTCATAGGTAAAGTCCACGTGCCCTGGGGTATCAATAAGGTTTAACAGGTATCCTTGGTAATTCATTCTTACGGGCTGCATTTTAATGGTAATACCTTTTTCGCGCTCCAAATCCATTTGATCTAGCACTTGATCCTTCATCTTTCTTTTTTCAATAGTTTGCGTTAGCTCCAAAAATCGGTCAGCCAAGGTAGACTTGCCATGGTCAATATGGGCGATTATAACGAAATTTCTAATATTTTTCAGTCCATCCATATGCTCTTACTTTTTCTTTTTAAAAAATGGCAGGAGATATAGCTCTTCAACTTTGAATATTTTTGCTGCCAGAAGATATGTTGCAATTCCAACAACAACCACAAAAATAACTTGGAGTAATACGTTTAAAAATGTATCTAAGGGCAAGAAAAGAAAGACTCCCTTAAGTGCAAGAAAAGAAGCACCACCCATTAGTAGTCCTGAAATTCCTATCCTGTTTAAGGGCCCTGAAATCTTCCTTATATTCAAACCAATCTTGCGCTTTAAGAATAGGGCAAGCAAAAATCCTTGAATGGTTACCGATACAGAAATTGCCAAAGGAAGCGCCAATACCCTAATGTCTTTGATATCTGCTATACCAAAAAAAGAAATAATCCATGTTCCAATAAAATTTGGAAAAGAAAATACCCATAATAGTACAAGAGCTATAATCACATTACTTATCACCGCACCAATACCAATTAATGTGGGAGTTTTGGTATCTTTTAGAGCATAAAAGGCACGGGCAAACAATGGAACCAAGGCTTGATAAAACACTCCCAAAGCAAAAGCCCCGAACACTGCTGCTGTGAGTCTGGTATCTTGCCATCCAAACTCTCCTCCTCCCAGAACCAAACGAATGATATGCTCGCGCAATAAAAACATAAAGCCTGAAATTGGAATAATAAAAAAGAATATGGTGCGTACAGTACGCAAAAGACTTTCTTTAAATTCACCATCATCCTTCCTGCTAGCTGCTCGAGAAAGCAATGGAAAAGCTGCTGTAGCAAGAGAAATACCAATAACTCCAATAGGAAGAAAATATAAGTTATTTGCAAAGCTCAAAACCGCAATAGAACCTACAGCCAAGGTAGACGCCAAAGCTGTTATCACTACAAGATTTATATGAAAGGCAGCAGCTCCCACCATGCGCGGGGCAGTTAAGCGTGCCATGCGAAGCAAAGACGGATGGGAAAAAGAAAACATACGTTTAAAAGAAAACCCAGACACAAATACAGGATAGAGTTGAATGAGAACATGCAGCACGGCTCCCAGAACCACTCCCCATGCAAGACCAATTAAACCCAAGGTTGGTACAAGAAATATAATACCTATAATAATCCCGAGGTTATACAGTACTGGAGCTAAAGAATACACAAAGAACTTACCAAAATACTGAAGCATTCCGGAGAAAACCGCAGATATTCCAAGAAGTATAGGGGAAAGAAGCATTAAACGAGCTAAGGGAATTACCGCTTCCCTCATTTCGCCGCTAAATCCTGGGGTTACAAACTGAACAAAAAAGGGCATGAACAAAAACAGAACAAAAGCAAAGCCTGCCAGTAAAACCAAGAGCACGTTTAAGAGGTTGGAAACCATGTCAAACGCCTCATCTTTACTCTTTTCAAAATATTCAGAAAAAATAGGGAGGAATACTGCTGTGAAGCCTCCCATAATTAAAATACCAAAGATAAAATCTGGGATACGAAAAGCAGCAAAATATATGTCTAGTTCCTCTCCTGCTCCAAAATTAGATGCAAGTAATCGATCGCGAAGCAATCCCAATATACGTGAAGCAAGCGTAGATCCTGCAAGCAAAAGGGCAGCAGCCCCAATGGTCTTACTCTGAATGCCAAGAAGTTTTGTAATCATAATTTACCCTATTCTACCTTAAAAATCATGAAAAAACCACCTTAAGAGGTGATCTTTTCAATGTCCAAGAAGACAGTAAGCCGAATTCTGTTCCCAGTTACACTGGGCGGTAATCATCTATCTGTTCTTTTAATTACTTAAAAGAATCAAGCGAACTACCTTGCCAAAAGTTCCACATGAAACGCAGATCTTCTGGTTTGCTCTTGCACTCAGGCAGGATTTAGCCGTTTCACCCCTCATGTTGCCATGAGGACTCATCCACTGTTGGATGCCGGTTTTCTTTCAAATCCCGGCGTCTCTGCTCGCACCTCTCAGATTACTCTGGCAGGGCATTACCCTGACCCGCAGAACTCAATGAGTGAGTGTTCGGACTTTCCTCCAGGTATTCAACATATTGAATACCCAGCGATTACCTCGTCTTCTTGGACCCTTATATTATGCTAGTATCCAGCACTTTTGTCAACTAGGTTGGGGAGCTTCTCTCCTTTTATATACGCTTTAAGATTTTCGCAAAAAAGATCAATGGCCCGCTCCATATATCTTTCTGAAATGCCAGAATGATGAGGAGTGATAATAACATTTTCCATTTCCCACAATGGGCTCTCTTTTGGTAGTGGTTCTTCTTCTGTGACATCCAACGCTGCTCCTGCAATACGCTGTTCTTTTAAGGCAGAAATCAGTGCCTGCTCATCTACCACTCCCCCTCTCCCAATATTCACCAATACGCCATGAGACTGCATTGCTTCCAGACGTTCTTTATTCATAAAATGATGAGTATCTTTAGTGTGGGGCAATGTAAGTACTACAAAGTCTGCTCTCCCAAGAAATTCCATTAACTGTTCTTCTGTTCCTAACTCTTTAACAAAGTTTGGCTTTTCTTTCCCTTGAGTATCAAGAGCAATAACATGTGCATTAAAACAAGAAGCAAGACGCGCTGTTTCACTCCCAATCTTCCCAAGTCCAATCACCAATACAGTCTTATCCTTAAGTTCTGTTAACTCATTGATTCTTTCCCATGTCTTTTCTTGCTGATTGCGAAAACTTTGATAAAACTGTCTGGTAAAAATCAATAAAAACCCAATAATATGCTCTGCAATAGGAGTTGCATGAATACCAGAAGAATTACTTGCAAGGACAGGAGAAGCAACTAGCTCTGGAGTCAAGACTCTATCCATGCCAGCAGAAAAAGAATGAACCCATCTGAGCTTTCCCACAAGAGATAAATCAGGAATTGCTCGCGGGATACCAGCTACAATCTCTGCGTCTTTAAGATGTTCTTCAATGTCCTTACTATTGGAAGCTGAAACAACTTTAAGCTCAATGTCTGAACTTAAACTTAAAATCTGCTCTTTTTGCTCCTTTGTTATGCTTCGCAAAGGACGATCTTGTGGTTCAATGAGAAGAATTTTCATAAATTCATTTAGCTAGCAAAGGTATGAAAATATTTGGAAGGCACAATACCTTCTTGTAAGTTAATACCATCTTTTCTTAAAAGCTTTGCTTTGGTTATAAGGCCTCCAGGCGCACTATATCCTGTAAGTTTGCCATCAGACGCCACCACCTTATAGCAGGGGTATTCTATGGGATGATCGTTTCCTCCCATAATTCTCCCTATGGCGCGAGGCGAGGTCTTACACACCCTTGCCATCTCTTTATAGGTTGCAACCTTGCCCTTGGGTATCTTTTTTAACAAAAGAATTGCTTTGTGCATTCAAATACTTTAAAAATTTCTATATCAATTGCTTTGTATGCCCTTTTGCGTCCAGAGCCTGATTCACCATTCTATCTGCCTCTTTATTCTTCTCTCTTGGAATTGCGCTAAAGGTTACATTCTTAAAATCAATGGTAAGATTCCAAAGTTCCAGGAAAAACTTTTGCATACTTTCATTCTCCACCTTATACTCCCTGTTAAATTGCCTTACCACGAGCTGGGAATCTGAAAAAATCTGAACCTCTGTTTTTTTTGCTTTCTCCTTTCCCCATAAGGCTTTAATTTTCTTTAAAGCAAATATTGGTGCTCGATATTCTGCCTCGTTATTAGTCTTTTCCCCTATATACTCGCCATGCTCTTTTAGAGTTTCTCCCTTCTCATTTTTAATCACATAGCCCAAAGCCGCTGGACCCGGATTCCCTCTTGCTCCTCCATCTGTAAAAACAATAAATTTATCCATTTTGTTCTTTAAAATATTCTATTAAGCAACTCTTAAACTTCTCAAGATTTTTATGCTCTACTCGAAATCCAGAAGCCTGAGGATGTCCTCCATAGGTTATAGTATACTCCTTGCAATGCTTCATTGCTTCAACAGTATCTTGCCCTGAAGGAGCACGCACTGACCCAATACACTCTTCTTTCATTTTTCTATACATAAAAGTAGGTTTCTTTTCTTCCTGGGAAATAATAGACGCAAGGCCACCCAGTAAAATATAGTCAAAATCTTCTCCTCCCTCAAATACAATAGATTCATCCTTTTTTTCTAAAATATCATTTCTTACCTTTGCTAAAAGCCTATCTCTTTGTTGACGCCTTAGCTCATGCACCTCCAAAAGACGCTCTGTAATCAAAGTTACTTCTCGCTCTGAATCAGAGCTTAAAATGCGAAACGAAGCTGGATATCCATCCTCAACATCACGAACATTCAATATGGAAATCATTTTTTGCAACTTTGACTCAATATTAGGAAACTTCTTTAACTCTTGTATGCCAAAAAACGCACGTACACCAGGTCTCCATGAGTTTTCCAGAGTTTCCATCCCCTCCTCTATAATCTCATTATTATCCTGCTCCCTTACCATCATATCAGCTATCGTTCCAATAGCAGCTAACTCCACTAAGCTCTTTCTCATGGCAGATGACATTTTATTCCCCAATATTTCCTCAGCTAAGCGAAATGTCAGCCCACAAGCAGCTAATTCTTTAAATGGGTACGTATCTCCGTCTTGCTTTGGATCAACAATAATATCGGCATCGGGAAGTTTACCAAGTACCACATGATGATCAACTAATATAACATCAAACCCTAGTTTTTTTGCTTCTTTAATTTCCTTAAAGTTTGAAATACCCAAATCCATTGCACACAAAAGAGCCGGTGAAAATGTTTTCAATTCCTCTAAGGCTTTTTGCGTAATGCCATAGCCATCATTTTCGCGATCAGGAAAATATACACGAACTATATTCCCTCCAAGACTTTTTAGCGTCTCTTGCATGATAATGGCAGAACAAACTCCATCTAAATCAGCATCCCCATAAAGAATAATACGCTCTCCTTTTTTAACTGCTTCTTTAAGGCGCGCCGCAGCCTTATCTAGGTTCTTAAGTGCCATAATAGTTGAGTGCTTCTAATCCAGGAAGTTTTTCTCCTGCCAAAAAGATAAGCATGGAGCTTCCTCCAGTAGAAACATGATCAAATTTATCTCGTAAATTATATCTCCCCAAAAAATCCAGTAAATTCCCTCCACCAGCTACCGCGTAGCTCATGTCCTCTACAATGGCTTCTGCTATAATCTTTGAACCCTCAACATATTCTTCTTCCTCATATTTTCCCAAAGGACCTGACCAAAACACGGTTTTAGCATTTCTTACTTTCTCTTGGTACAACTTCCTTGTCTCAGGCCCTATATCATACTCTTTTCCATTTCCTGGTATTCCATCAAGAGGAAATACTATCTTTTCTTTTTGCGCAAGAGAAATGTTTTTTTGTATAATTTCATTTGCCAAAAGATTTCCTAAAAGTACTTCATCGGCAAATTCCGCTATACTGTCAATCACAGGAAGCTTGCTCTCAATCTTTCTTCCTCCAATGATAGCTACCATTGGATGCTCTGGATTTTTTTGAAGTTGTTTTAATCCTTCAATCTCTTTTGCAAGTAAAAATCCACCGGCTGAAGGCAGGAGCTTAGGGACTAAAGCCACAGAAGCATGCTTACGATGCACCACTCCAAATGCATCGCAAACATATATATCTGCAAGTTTTGCTAATCCTTTTGCAAAATCCTTATCATTCTCCTCTTCCTCTTTGTGGAAACGAAGGTTTTCTAAAAGCAAAATCTCGCCTTCCTTCATATTTTTTGTTCTCTCCTCAATCTCTTTTCCAATACAGTCTTGCATAACCTCAACAGGAACCAAAAGCAGCTCTGTAAGTCTTTTTGCAACATTCTGCATGCTCAATCGCTCATCATACACACCCTCAGGGTCTCCTAAATGACTTGCCACCACAAGCTTTCCTCCTTGCGCAAGAATATGCTGCATGGTAGGCAGAGTTGCTCTGATACGAAAATCATCTGCAATATCTCCATTTTCCTTTAAGGGAACATTAAAATCAGCGCGCAGAAACACACGCTTTCCTTTAAGAGAAAAATCAGAGAGCCATTTCATACATTATGAGAAACGCAGAGTTTCTCCAGGTTTAAGTTCACCTTTTTGGATATTTTTTTTAGATTGCCTCTCTTGCAGGGCCGCTCCCAAAACTTCTTTTAATCCTTGCTTGTCTACCTCTTTTTTCTTTTGATTTTGTCCTTCTTGCTTCTTTTTTGAAGGATGAAACATTACAGGTTCCTTATCCATTGCTTCCTTTAAGGAGGATTGCTGTTGTTTCTGCGCTTGAGGTTCTTCTTTTACCTGAGGTTGTTCTTTTTTTGAACCTTGCTCTGCCTGTTCCTTTTGCTGCTGAAGCTTTTTTCTACATGCCTTACAGTAGACTTTACGCTTTCCGTCTGGGAGAAATACCACTTTAGTGTCCTTACCACAATTATCACACCTGGCGTCATACAGTTCTTGCTGAGGAGCTTGCGGCTTTGATTCTGGTACTTTTTTTTGTGGTGCCCCACTATCAGCCTGTGTCCATGTTGTAATCTCCTCTTCCACCTCTCCACGCGCCGTTGCGTACCGCTCTCTACTCATACGGATAATCTCTGCTTCATTGGATTCTTCAGGAGAAGCAAAAGGCAACACCAAGGGAGGCAGGGTTTGAGCAGAAAAAGGACGTCCTGCAATACCATCAATCATAAGTTTTGCATAAATACTATACTTCCCTAAATTCACAAAGTCTAAAGCCAAAAACTCTGGGGTAAATTCCTTTTCTAAAAATTCTGCATCCTCGGCTCCTACACGAAAAGATATAATTGTGCCAACATTTCCAAATACAGCCCCACGAACCCTAGATTCATTCTCATCTAACTGTGATATGTATTGGTGGCTTAAAATCAAGCAAAGACGATACTTTCTTGCCTCAGATAAAATATTTACAAAAGAATCTGATGCAAAGTTTTGAAACTCATCAATATACAAAAAGAAATCCTGCCGTTCATTTTCCGGAATATCCACACGTGACATGGCAGCTAACTGAATTTTGGTTATAAGCATTGCACCTAAAAGACGGGAGTTGTCTTCACCAATACGCCCTTTTGAAAGATTAAGAATCAAGATTTTCTTTTGATCCATAAGCTCTCGCATATTAAAAGAGGATCTCGTCTGCCCCACAATGTTTCGAATCAAAGGATTGGAAACAAATTGACCCACCTTGTTTTGGATAGCAGCAGTCGCCTCAATCTCGTATCGCTGGGTGTATCTGGCATATTCTTGCACCCAAAATGCCTTTACCACTGGATCTGAAACCTTATCAATAACTTTTGCCCTGTAATCTGCGTCTACGAGCATTCGGTTAATTCCCAAAAGCGTAGCTCCCGGATACTCAAGTAGAGCAAGCACTGTATTGTTTAAAATATACTCCATTCTTGCTGACCATACATCAGGCCAAACTTTTTTAAACACGGACATTAAACCAGAAGCCATTAAATGACGATGCTCTGGTTCCACATTCTCCATAACATTAAATGCAATGGGATAATCCATATCAGCAGGGTTAAAATATACAACATCTTTAATCCGTTCAGTAGGAATATATTGCAATAATTCTTCTGCTGCCTCTCCGTGCGGGTCCACAAACCCTACGCCATTCCCTCCTTGAATATCCTGCACCGCCATATTCTTTAACATCTCGGTCTTTCCCATACCAGTCTTTCCCACAACATAAAAATGACGTCTCCGGTCATCTTCTTTTATACCAAAGCGCCTTTGTGAATCTCGAAAATTAGTAATTCCAAAAAAATTAATATCCATGTGTTACTCCGTGGGAAGCTCAGGGGGAGCTTCTCCTTTCTTTGGACCAACTCTCAGAACTGCAGCAGAAGGAGTAGAAATTCTGCCGGGAAAGTGAAAAATAGTAGCCAATTCCTCAACATTCAATACAAATGTGCCTCCTGGGCGCGGGAAATAAGGAGGGAGACGCAGAATATAGTTTCGAAACAAGCGTCTTTTTTTTACAAACGCTCTTCTCTTGTCCGTAAACCAGGTAAAAATAGTGTACATCTTAGTTAAGGTTGGTTTCAAAGGACGAAAGTTATTATAGGTTGCAGTTCCAAATTGAGTGAACCAAGTCATGGCAAGAGCCTTTGCTGGGCTAAAATAATTTTCTCTCTTTGCAATATACATAAATCTACAATGAGCTCCAAAGGAATACTTACTGATTTTCTCTTCAATCGCAGAAACAATATCTCGCTCTCCGGGAGTTAATCTCATTTCAGGAGGAATAATCTCTTGTGGAGCTTGTTCTTTGTTGCCATTTTGTTTAACTCCCATGGCAACATGTGTCCCCACAGCTTTTATATCCCCAAGTAATCCTGGATTTTTAAGAGGAGGAGGACGTTTTACAATCTCAGCTACAATCTCTCTTCCCTCTTGGACCATTGTACTCTCATTTGGACTGGTATGTAAAATTGGAGTTAAAACAAATTGAATCCAAAGGTTTTCCCCTTTTCCAATTCGAGACAAGCCCTCAATCAAAAGAGCCATGGGATTAATTCTCATTTCTTCTTTATCAGTAACGTTTGGCTCAAAAAACTTGCTATACGTCTTTATGGGATACGGGCTGGGACGTTCTAAAATATAGTTCGTACCCCATAAATCCCACTCTTTATTAGGAATGTCTTGTGGGATAAGTTTCGTGTAATCCTCCACCACCACAAATTCTGCTGTAGGATAATGAGAATAAACGGCAGATTCCACCAGTTTTTGCGCTCCTTCTGGAATACGAAAATAGAAATGGATATTTCCTTCTGTAGAAACTATTTCCAAGGAAAAGGAAAGTTGGAATTTTCCATCAAGCCATGCTTCTCTTTGGTTTGGAGGATCATGCATTTGCCATAGACCAATAAACACGTCCTCCATTGCCTTAAACGGCCGAGGAGCATCCTCTGGCATTTTAATCTCCAGGAGAATATAACGTTGCTGTGCAGAAAAAATTTCCTTGCGCCACCAAACCCACAAAAACACCACTGGTTTCCATAAAAGAAATGGGAGAAACAGCCACCACCATGTAATAGCTACTTGCCAGATGAATCCCAAAAAGAGGAGAAGTTCTTGCATGAAAAAACTATAGTTTTAAGGTATAACTGCCGTCTTGGTTTTTCAAAAAGTATCTTTGGTCTTGAAGATTTAAAACAATGGTACTCTCTTTTACCTGGCGCTTCTCTAAAGTTTGGGCAATAAGTTTTGCTTTATTCATGGTTTTTCCATTGCTCTTTAAAATTGAGCGCATAACATCTTTTACAGTACCAGGAGCCAGTCCCCAATCAGATAATCCATAGGTCCCTCTTCCAATCAACACGAATCGTGAGTCTTTAATTAATTCATTATGTACGGTTTGAGGAAGTACAACTTTCTTTTTTTGCAAGGTAAGATTTTCTTGCAGCTTCCCAATCAATTTTGCAACATCCTTAAAATGCAAAGGATTCCCTTGCTGCCTTAAAACAAGGTATGCCTTATCTCTCATGCCTCTTGGATTTACTTCAGGCCATGTTCTTAGTCCCCATTTTCCTTCAGGACTTTTCTCAATAATTTTTGAAACTTCAAGGTAGGGCAGCACTTCCTTGCCATACGCTTTTGTGAGCTCCTGCTGTGCTACAGGACTCTTTTTCTTTTGAAAAAATGTAAGAAGGCGCTGATGTAAAGGCTGAGCTTCTTTGACCATATCTTTTTTTATGGTCCAGAAAGAATAAAAGTCCTGGGTTTCTCTTTGGTTATAGAACTGATCTCCCAAGGTCAAAAGAAATAGAGCATGGTTTATTGCGCCTTGCGCTTCCAATAGCTTCATTAATAGATCCTCTCGCGCCAAAGACCCTGCCCTTTTTAATATGGTAGCTGCCTCTGTAAAAGCGGCTGTATACCGTTCTTTACGCTTCTGATGCCCTATATCCTCTTGAAGCTGAGCTAATCCTTCTTTTACAATCTGTCTTACTCTTTCCCTGGTTATTTGATGCTGTTTCCCAACAGCTTCTAGGGTTTTGGGAGGCTCCATGCTCAAACCAAAACGCCCCACAACCACATCTTTTACTCGTGGTTGGAGCTCTTCTATAAGCTCTAGACTTAGTTTTTCAAAAGATATCTTTGCCATATATTTTAATTAGTCTATCAAACCATCTATTAATGAATTTGTCAAGCTCTTAACATTTCTTTTCTCCACATCAGCAAAAGAGTGGGTGCTAAGAACAAAGAAGAGAACGTTCCAACAACAATTCCTATCATCAGCATAAAGGAAAACTCCTTTAAAGTATCTCCACCAAAAAGATAAATAGACAAAAGTACCACCAATGTAGTTAAGGAAGTGCTCAAAGAACGAAACCAGGTCTGACGCAATGCCTGCTTTATTGTATCCTGAAAATCAAATCCGACACGCTTAAAAATGTTTTCTCTGATACGATCAAACACCACCACCGTATCATTAATGGAATACCCCACAACTGTAAGAAGTGCAACCACAACAGGAATAGTTATCTCAACCCCAGCATATTCTCCCAATAGTGCAAACACTCCAATGGACAGGAGAATATCATGCGCGGAAGCTACCAAAGCCGCTCCTGACCAGTGCCAGGGACGAACACGCTCTGCGGTTCTCCTAAAAGAAAAAGCAATGTATAAAATTACTACAAGCATGGCCAAACCTGCCAAGAGCAAGGTTTTTTCACGAAGCTCTTTTCCAATAACAGGACCGATAGATTCAAATCTCAATTCCAAAGCTTCGCTTCCCAGCGAAGAGAGAACCTGTTGATGCGTTACTTCTTTAATATCTTTCATGCGAATCAACGCTCCTTGTTCTCCTGTATGCTGCACAGAAAAAGAACCCAAATCAATATCCCCTAAAGCTTTTTGAATGTCCTGCACGCTAGGACGCGCCTGTATATATTCTACTTCCAGCAAACTTCCTCCAGTAAAATCGATCCCCAAATTCAAGCCAAAAAACGAAAGTGCAAAAGCACTCGCCCCCATAGCTACAAAGGAAAGAATAAATAATATACGTTGTATTTTTTGAAACGTCATATTAGCGAAAGAGCCATAAAACTTTTGAAATCTTTGTTTCTACAAATAGTCGTAACATGCTCTTGGTAATAAAAATGGCAGAAAACAAGCTCACTAAAATTCCCAAAGACAAGGTTAGGGCAAATCCCTTTACAAAAGAGCTCCCAAACCAAAAGAGGATTAATGCCACAGCCAAGGTGGTGATGTTGCCATCTCGAATAGCAGGCCATGCTCGAGAAAATCCTTCCTCCAAGGCCGAGCCAAAACTCTTTCCTTCACGAAGCTCCTCTCGTATGCGAGCAAAGATAAGAATGTTTGCATCCACCGCAATACCCAAAGAAAGAATACCTCCTGCTATTCCAGCTAAGGTTAACGTAATAGGAATAAGTTTGAATAAAGAGAGAAGAAACAGAGCATACAAAATCAAAGCAATACCAGCAATAATACCTGGAATGCGATACACCAAAACCATAAACAAAAGAACTAAGGCTAAGCCTGCTAAGGCTGCAACTAGACTTTTTTGCAAGGATTCCTGACCCAGGGTTGCTCCTATGCTCTGCTGACTCAATAGAGTTATAGGGACTGGCAGTGCTCCAGCATTTAACTCCCGGGAAATACGCTGCGCTTCCTTAACGCTAAAGCCTCCGGTAATTTGAGCTCTTCCCCCAGAAATAACGCTTTGTACTGTGGGAGCCTGTAATAAAGTTCCATCCAAAAAGATAGCTAGAGGCAACCCAATATTCTCTTTGGTAAGTTCTTCAAACAATAAAGAGCCTTCTTTATCAAACTGCAGGATGATAAGAGGTTCTTGGGTTACATTATCAAGCCCAATCTCTGCTCGCGCAAGATATCTTCCAGTTAATAGGGTTGGTTCAAACGGACTTTCAAATTCTCCTTCTCCTCTTTCCTCTACTACCTGATTATTTGTAAAAATATCAAGATAATTGTCCTTGTATTCTCTAAACTCCAAATACGGTGTCTGTCCTATTAATGCAATAGCTTGACTTGGGTTTTGAATGCCAGCCAGCTCCACAATAAGGCGCCTTGACTCTTCTTCCCCTTGTAATTGAATAATAGGCTCTGCTACTCCAAAAAAGTTCACTCTACGCTCAATTACGTCCCGCAGTCCTTGCATGGCACTATCCCGATCGTATTTAGGAATAGTTTCCAAGTCAGCTTCATATACCAAATGGAGCCCTCCTTGCAAATCAAGTCCCAACTTAAAAGGCGTGTTCCCTATACCAGGAATCTTAACATACTGAGGAAATACAAAAGAAGCAGCTAGTGCTCCCCCCAAAAATACAAAGAAAAGTATCAATAATGCCTTCTTCTTTGGTGTCATAACCATCTCATACTAGCACCCAAGGTCCTCTGGGTAAACCCCTTTCTTCTTTTCTCTCAACCTATCCTAAGCCAGCTAACAGTGCAGCTACTATTCCCACAAGGAATATACCGTCAAACACTCCGGCTCCTCCAATAGACATTAATCCTACCGTACCTTTCATTACTTGGGGCAAGCGCAAAAGATCAGCTCCAATTAAAACTCCCAAAGTTCCTGCAATAAAGGCAACCAAAGCCGCATCTTGTGGCGCTAAAAGAAAAGCAAAGAGCGCAGCAAACAAAGGCGGAATAAGAACAGGCACAACGATTCCTTTGCCAGGAACCACGCGTGAAAGCTTCCAGGTAATCAATGTCATAAGGAAAACCGCAATAAAAGTTTCCTCTAAAGGCACGCGAAACAACAAGAATCCCACGATAAGTAAAGGAATAAGCGCACCTCCAACATTAAGCGAAAGACCTTGCGCTAAAAGTCGCTGTCTCTTAAATAATCCAAAAAAATGCGATTGTGTAACTTCAATTAATTTTCTCCTTCCCAGAGGAATATTCACAAAAGAACCCACAAACATTGAAAATAATGTTAGGAGCACCAGTTCTGGCGGAAATCCAAGATTTTCAAATCCAGCTTGTATTATCTGGAAGAACCCAAAAACAAGCAGCACTGGAATCGCAAGAATGATAAGGATAATAAAAAGAATTGGAGCAAATATCATTTTTTCATTTTATCTCTCTTTATAAAATTAAGGAATCAACTTCTTTGAGTGTATGGTCAAGGAGAGTATCTTGGTCTTGAAAGAAAAATCGCCCATGCAAGGTTTTTCCTTCAAGAAACAATGGAAGCCAATACCTATCATCTGGCCACATGTGATCAAAAGGAAGTTCTTTTTGAGAAAACCACTGTGGTTTCATTTCTTCTGTTTCTTGTATCTTACCTTCAAAAGAAGAGATATAGAATACATGGACTTCAAGATATTCAAAATTATCTTTAAAATGAAACTCGAAAAGTGCTTTCTTTTCAAAATAAACTAACTCTTATGAGATGATGAACCAATTAACCCGCATCGTTTCCATTTGAGGCCACTACCACAAGGACAAGGATCATTTCTTCCAACTTCTTTGTGTTGTGAGTTCTGTTGAACT
>Ga0208879_1001897_pt1 | contig 19098 bp, 20 predicted proteins | sample Knorr_S15_td_Bot_FD_185605 | JGI IMG/M metagenome (GOLD analysis project Ga0208879, IMG submission 185605) | Marine microbial communities from Southern Atlantic Ocean transect - Knorr_S15_td_Bottom_ad_5009_LV_A (SPAdes) (version 2) | ecosystem: Environmental > Aquatic > Marine > Oceanic | place... | reverse complement strand
TTAAGAATATCAAGTGCGCCGTTAAGTGCAGCCCCTTCGAATGCTGTTAAGTCGCCATAGTCTAATACTTTTTCAACGCCACCTTTTCCCAAAAGAACTGGCTGCGCAAAAAATCGTGCTTTGTCACCAGGACCTTCAATATAAGTACACTCAATAACATTATCTTCACCATTAAGTGCACGAACCAGAGATAAACAAAAACGTGCACCGGCATAACCCATTGAAAGGGTTGCAGAACCACCACCAGCTTTTGCTTCAACAACTTCAGTTCCTGCATTCTGTATACGTGTAGTAAGGGCAGCAGTTTCTTCTTCAGTAAACTCACAACCAGACTGAGAAAGCAATGGCAATATAGTAATACCAGAATGCCCACCAATTACAGGTACCTCAAAATCTTCAGGGTTTAAGCCTTTTGTTTCAGCAACAAAGGTGTTTGAACGAATAATATCAAGCGTTGTTACGCCAAATAAACGTGCCGAGTCATAAACGCCCATGTCTTTTAAAACTCCTGCAGCAATAGGAACAGTGGCATTAACTGGATTAGTAATAATACCAATTAATGCTTTTGGACAAGTGTCAGCACAACTAGCAACAAGATTTTTTACAATACCTGCATTAATGTTAAAAAGATCAGCACGAGCCATGCCTGGCTTTCGTGCAACACCTGCTGAAATTAATACAATATCAGCATTCTTAAGAGCGAGTGATGGATCTTCACCCGAAAAACCGGTTACTTTTACAGCTGTTGGGATGTGACTGAGATCTACCGCAACGCCAGGTGTTAATGGCGCAATGTCATATAATGATAATTCAGAGCCTGCTGGCAACTGTGTTTTTAACAATAAGCCTAGCGCTTGTCCTATACCTCCAGCAGCTCCCAATATTGCAATTTTCATAATACTCCCTAAAAAAAATAATTAAATACTTAATAACTTTAGAGCAAGCTATTCATCAAAGTAATATTGCTGACAGATATTTCTTGTGGACAAACTGACTCGCAATGACGATGATTTGAACAACTACCAAAGCCTTCTAATTCCATTTGACGAACCATATTAACCGCACGACTATCGCTCTGAACCTTGCCTTGAGGTAAATAATCATTTGACGAACCATATTAACCGCACGACTATCGCTCTGAACCTTGCCTTGAGGTAAATAATCAAGGTGTGCAATCTTAGCTGAAACAAAAAGACTTGCTGAGGCGTTTGGACAAACTGCAACACAGGCGCCACAGCCAATACACGTTGCGGCGTCAAAAGCAGCATCTGCATCAGCTTTTTTAACCAATTGCGCGTTAGCGTCCGGCGCGGATCCAGTATTTGTAGAAACATAACCGCCGGCTTGAATAATGCGATCAAACGCATCGCGATTGGTCAGTACATCTTTAATCACTGGAAAACTGTCCGCTCGGAAGGGCTCAATCCAAAGTTCATTCTGGTTAGCGTATTCACGCATGTAAAGCTGACAAGTAGTGGTGGTTTTTTTCTCACCGTGAGGATGGCCATTGATGACAAGTGAACAAGCACCACAGATGCCCTCTCGACAGTCATAATCGAAAACAACACAATCTTCACCTTTGCCAATAAGTTGCTCATTAAGCTGATCCAGCATTTCCAAAAATGAGGTATCGCTATCGATTTCTTCAATTTGGTAAGTCTGAAAATCGCCCTTACTCTGGGCGTTTTTTTGGCGCCAAATATGGAGTGTAAAATTCATGTGTAATCCCTCACACTTGGTTTGACAAATTCAAAATCTAATTGCTCTTTATTTAATATAGCACCGTCTTCTGAGTATTCCCAGGCAGCCACATAAGCAAAATTTTCATCGTCTCGTTTGGCTTCGCCATCTGACTCTAAATACTCCATGCGAGCATGACAGCCACACGACTCTTCGCGTTCAAGAGCGTCACGACACATCAAATGTCCGAGCTCAATGAAATCAGCAACTCTACCAGCTCGCTCGAGCGTTTGGTTCATATCCTTATCGACACCAGTCACTTTGACGTGCTGCCAAAAATCAGCCTGAAGTGCTTTAATTTCTTCAATCGCCGCCTTGAGGCTTTCTCTTTCACGCGACATCCCACAAGCGCTCCACAAGATTCGACCTACTTTCTTATGATAGTAGTCAGGCGAATGTTTAGGCTCTGGCGAATTCATCAATTTATTGATGCGATCTTTGACGTCATCCATCGCTTTAACAACATCAGGATGATCAAGACCAACAGGCTCAAGTTTGTTCTTAGCAAGGTAGTTTGCCACCGTTCTTGGTGCAATAAAATAACCATCTGCCAAGCCTTGCATTAACGCAGATGCACCCAGTCGGTTTGCACCGTGCTCAGAATAGTTAGCTTCACCAGCGGCAAATAGACCATCAATCGTTGTCATTAAGTTGTAATCAACCCAAAGGCCACCCATTGTGTAATGTGGGGCAGGGTAAATCTTCATTGGTAATTGATAAGGGTTTTCGCCAGAAATTCGCTCGTACATATCGAACAAATTACCGTACTTTTCTCTTACCTTGTCTTCACCAATACGCTCGATAATTGACGAGAAATCTAGGTAAACACCCAATTTTTCACCGTGAATCTCAGTACCAATACCGCGACCCTCGTCACAAATACTCTTAACCGCTCTTGAGGCCACATCCCTAGGTACTAAGTTCGCAAAAGCTGGATACATACGCTCAAGGAAATAATCTCTATCTTCTTCAGCAATTTCTCTTGGATCTTTTGCACAATCTTCAATATTTTTTGGCGCCCAGATACGACCATCGTTACGCAGAGATTCACTCATCAATGTGAGTTTTGATTGATTTTCACCCGTTGGTGGAATGCAAGTTGGGTGAATCTGAGTAAAACTCGGGTTGGCATAAAAAGCGCCTTTTTTATGTGCGCGCCATGTGGCAGAAGTATTGCAACCTTTGGCATTGGTAGATAAGTAAAAAGCATTACTATAACCACCCGTACACATCACAACACAGTCAGCCGTATGTGCAGAAATTTCACCACTAACCAAGTCGCGTACAACAATACCGCGTGCCTTGCCATCAACAAGGATGATTTCTAACATTTCAGCTCTAGATTGATGTTTGACCTTGCCCGATGCAACTTCTTTACTCATCGCACTGTATGCACCTAGCAACAGCTGTTGGCCGGTTTGGCCACGAGCATAGAATGTACGCGAAACTTGAGCGCCACCAAAAGAACGGTTTGCCAAGTAACCACTGTACTCTCTTGCAAATGGCACACCTTGAGAAACAGCTTGGTCAATAATATTACCACTCAGCTGTGCAAGACGATAAACGTTTGACTCGCGCGCTCTAAAGTCACCACCTTTCATTGTGTCGTAAAACAATCTGTGTGTGCTGTCGCCGTCATTTTGGTAATTCTTACTGGCATTAATACCGCCCTGCGCTGCAATAGAGTGCGCTCTACGAGGGCTATCGTTAAAACAAAACGATTGCACATTGTAGCCAGACTCACCTAAAGTGGCACATAAAGAAGCGCCGGCAAGTCCAGTACCAATAACAATAACATTGTACTTAGCTCGATTTTGTGGCGCAATCAAGGACAACTCAAAAAGATGTTTATCCCAACGCTTGTCTAGATCACCCGTTGGTACATTTGAATTTAATTTACTCATTAGAGGCCTTTATATAAATCATAAGATAATGCTCAATGGAATAGAGGCAAAGCCCACCATAATAATAATAACAATCAACCAAGCCACCTTGTGAAATTGGCAACTACAAATACCCAATGTTTGCAATACATTCGAAAGACTGTGTTTTAAGTGCGCCGAAATTGCCAGCATACCCAAGCCATAAACAACCCACATTAACGGGTTAGCGAAAATCTCTTGCATCTGTTGGTATAGGTTTGTTGCGTCAATAGACAGCATCTGCACACTATGAATAACAATAAACAAAAACACCAACGCTGCACCTGACCATGCAATAACTCTCGGAATGGCTTTTGGATAGGACTTCTTGTAAGGTGTAGTACCTACGCTTTTATTATTTGCTAGCTGGCGCGTAACAGCGACATAAATATGAAAGACAATTGTCGATCCCAACACAGCCAGTAAAACAGGATAAATCCAAGAGCTGTTAAACCAAGTATAGAAAGCATTAAAAACGGCTTCTCCAGCATGGAAAGTCAGCACGCTTAATAAATGATAAATTAGATAGGTAAACCAAATTAGGCCAGCAACAGCCATCATCTTCTTGAGGAGGATGGTGCGGTTATTTGTTGATCTCATAGAATCCTTTGCAAGGTGATTGTTATTCTTTTTTAATGATTTTGCGCCCTTTTCGTAATTTCAATAACTACAATAAACAGACAAAATTTAAAGAATATATTTTATGCCAAATGTTTAGGGTTTGAATTTTTTTTAACTTAATAATCACTATATAAACACCCTTTCCAACGGCTGTCGCTAAAAATCTAGATTATTGATAAGCTCCAGCGGTAATAAAAACACCAAAACTCTCACACCAAACAATGGCTGCTTTGTAATCGGCTGGGTTGATATGCGCCGGCATTTCAACCACAAAATTATCAAATGTTTTCACAGCGCCCACTTGCACCATATCCATATCAAATGTTTTCACAGCGCCCACTTGCACCATATCCGCCTTTAAGCGCAAAAAGTCAACTTTGGTTTCCACCATTTCAGGCGACAGATACAAAATATAATCAGGTCCAGGCGAAATCTGACCTTCAAAAACCACCCTCTTAGATCCCACTTTTAAAACACCATCTCCCTTATGGAGAAAATCACTGTCTTTTAAATCAGGTTGAAATCTACCCTCAAACAAAACCTGCTGCTCTCCCATCGACAATGCTTTAATATCAGGTGCATCAGGCGCAGTTAAAATAGGCAAAGTATAAAGACCCATAGCAAAACCAAAAATAGCTATAAACAAGTGACTAACAATTAATAACAATATTTTTTTCACACCTCCCTTTTATTTTATTAAATTAATGTTTTTATTTTTTTTAATTTACACTGGCCACCACCCCATTCACTTGAAGGATGATTCACTGTAGTGAACGACAAATCTTCTCTACTTAACCACAACAATTTGTATTTCCACTTACCATCGTGGAAATAATTATCTTCTCCATAGTATTCATCAGCATGAATCGTCAAGTTGTAACTCCCGCCGCCATTTATCGTCATTTTAGTTGTGTCAATCCTTAGGATTTGAGTCCAGAATTTTTATATTTCCACTTACCATCGTGGAAATAATTATCTTCTCCATAGTATTCATCAGCATGAATCGTCAAGTTGTAACTCCCGCCGTCATTTATCGTCATTTTGGTTGTGTCAATCCTTAGGATTTGAGTCCAGAATTTTTTATCATCTTCAGAAATTAATTCTCCATCATAGTGTTCATATTGACAATCTAAGACTATGTTTTTAGCAAATGCAGTTGAAGGCAGCAAAAGTGTTGTTAATATTGTTGTTACAATTATTAATGTTATAAATGAAAAGGCATTAATGAGGGTGCTACACTTTTTTACTAACTTATTTATCATTTTATTTCCATATCGAAAAAATCCGAAATTTTTGGTTTCCGCTTTGCCATAACAACAAATACACTCATAAAACACCAAAAAACCACTAAAAACAGCTGTTTTGAGGCTTAAAATAGCTCTTTTTAGCTCACTTTACCCCTTCAAACATGCCATATTGAAAATTTTCAATATTTTGGAAATTGTTAAAATTTGTATCAAGATAAACGCTTTATAAAAAGTGTGTAAGCTAAAATTATCAAACGAAACCTTTATAAAAAACTTTCAATTTAAGATAATTCCTGTAAATCCTCAAGCTTTTTGATGTCAAATAATTACCATTCTTCCGTTATGTTTTCTGAATCCATTGAGGGGCTTGGTATTAAGCCAAATGGGATTTATATAGATGCTACTTTTGGTAGGGGTGGCCACAGCAAAGGCATCCTTGATTTGCTTGGATCTGAGGGCAGAGTCATTGGCTTAGATCAAGATTTAGACGCTGTTAATTACGCAAAATCCAATTTTGATGATGCAAGGCTAACTATGTGTCACACAAGATTTGATCAACTGCAAAGCGTGCTCGAGGAGATGGGGCTTTATGGTCAGATTGATGGTATTTTGATGGACCTTGGCGTTTCGTCTCCTCAGCTTGATAATGCCGAACGAGGCTTTAGTTTTAATAAAGATGGTGCGCTTGATATGCGCATGAATCAAACACAAAAACTGACAGCATCGAAGTGGCTGAAAGAGACGAGCGAAAAAGACATCGCCGATGCGCTTTATCAATTTGGTGAGGAAAAAAAGAGTTGGCGAATTGCCGCTGCCATTAAGAAATTTCAAGAAAATAAAGACATTGAAACAACACTTGAACTCGCTAATATTATTGCTTCTGTTGTCAGATCACACAAAAACAAACATCCAGCGACACGCTCTTTTCAGGCGATTCGAATTGTTATTAACGAAGAACTGCAACAACTTTCGAGCACGCTTGAGCAAAGTATTGGTGCTTTAAAGCAAGGCGGTCGGCTGTCAGTTATTAGTTTCCATTCGATTGAAGATAGAATCGTAAAACAATTTATTCGCAAACACTCGCAAGCCAAAGCCCTTCCTAAAGGTTTGCCGATTATGGCGGAAACTGCAAACGACCTTCCACTTAAAAACATGGGCAAGAAAAAACCTTCTGCCGAAGAGATAAGAACAAACAAGCGCAGTCGCAGTGCAATCCTTCGCTTGGCTGAAAAATGCTGAAATTCAATCGCAACATTTGGCTTGTTAATGGTGTTGTCATCATTATGACTGTTGCCTTGTCGCTTTTAACCGTTTACTGGCATCATCAAATGTTCGAACTTTATGAAATTGAAATACAGGTTAAAGGAAAAAACCAAAGCTTAATGGCTCTTAATAAACAGTTATTAATGGAGCGCTCAGAATTATTCAGCGGCATGGCTGTTTATGAAAAAGCACAAAATATTTTATTGATGCACTCACCAGGTAAGGACGCCAAAGGGCTTGCCTTGTGAAATTTACTCGAGTCCAAAATTACTGGAATAGACAGGGGCTGATTAAGTACAGTTTTTTTATCATTACTGCTATATTTGCTTATCAAGCAATTAGCATTCATTCTCAAGAGTTGGAAAATACCTCTCTGCAACAAAAAGCTCTTGCAAAAGCCGAAAAAAATCTCACTCAAAAAGCCACGCGTGGGAATATCTTGGATCGAAATGGCAACATCCTTGCCATCAGCCTTATTCAGCAAAAAATCAATCTAGACCCAACACTAATTCAAGACGAATTTATCCCCATGTTAGCAGAGGCGTTGCAAATGCCTTTTGAGGAATTTCAGAGCAAAATTGAGGAAAAACGTCAAGCAAGTTCTGGCAGAAGATACCTTATCATCAAGGAAAACCTTACGCTAACCGACCCTATTATTGCTAATCTAAAAAAACTCAAAAGACAAACACTTGAAGTTTGTCAGTCAAAAATAGTTGCGCCCTCAAAAACATTGCTAGATAGAGCAAAAACCCTTGTAGGGATACAAATTGATAGCAAGAATCAGGTTGAAGTCGTGCGTTGTAAAAATCAAAAAATAGCTGGCGTTGCCCTGCAATCTTCAACTTTTCGATACTACCCTAAAGCCGAGTCTATTTCACCGCTACTTGGTCGAACCAATAATGAGAACGTAGGCGCGTTTGGTATTGAGTCAGAATTTGATTCTTTGTTAGCCGGCTCTGATGGTCAAGCGAAAATTACCACCAATAAAAAAAGCTCAAATATTTATTACCAAGCAGAGGTTTCTCAGGCGCTGCATCAGGGTGAAGACATTCAATTAACCATTGATGCCGATATTCAATTTCATGTTTTTAACGCCATCAAAAAATCAGCAGAATTTCACTTAGCCGACTCTGCCTCAGCCATTGTTCTTTCCGCTAATGGCGAAATTTTGGCGCTTGCTAATTACCCTGCTGGCGATCCAAATGACCACCAAAGCTACGATCCAGAGGATTACAGAAACCGCGTTTTAGCTGACAAGATTGAACCAGGCTCAACAATGAAGCCTTTCACCGTGTTGCTTGCCCTTGAAAAAGGCGTTATCACTGCTACTGAAGATGAATTAATTGATGTCAGTAAATCCATCGGCCATGTTAAAACAAACCGCGATGTAAGAAGATATGGCGATGCAATCACAGTAAAGAAAATACTAGAGAAATCACACAATTTAGGTACTGTTAATATTATGGAACGCCTTGAGGCGCAAGATGTGTACAAGGCATGGCAACTTCTGGGTTTTGGTGAATACCAAGGATTGATGCCAAGCATTGAAAACCCAGGCGTGCTTAGGCACTATAGCACTTGGGGAATTATAGATAAACGCACCATAGCCTTTGGTCATGGCCCAATGAATACTAATCTTGCACAACTCGCAAGGGCTTATTTAGTGTTTGCCAACGAAGGCAGTTTACCAAACTTAAAATTAATAAAGGACGAAGAAGAAGTAGAGCTAAGTACACAAGTTTTCAGCGCTAAAGCAACCAATAGAATTAAAGAAATATTGGATACTGTAGCTTCGATGAAAGGCTCTGGTTACCGCTCTATCATCAACGGCTATGAGATTGGTGGAAAAACAGGCACAGCAGAAATGGTCATTGACGGGAAATATGATAAAGACATAAAACGCACATACTTTGTTGGCTTCTCACCCGTTGAAAAACCAAAATACATTATGGCTGTCCGACTGGATTATCCGAAACAATGCTTTACTTTATGGGATCCAGATTTAGGTGTACGCTGCCAAGGCTCCAATTCGGCAGCAATGACGTTCAAGGATGCAATGGAAAAAATACTGAATGCCGATGCCAGTATCCAACCTACATCAGCCAATTAGTCTAGCTTGATTTCGGCTTTTTTCGGTGCTGTATTTCTTCCATGATTTTCTTTTCGTCAGCACTGGTGCTGGCCGTTGAAATAGAGGCGGAAGTTAGGTTTCTTTGATGTTGTTTTTCTGACAAGGTTAAAGCACTGAGAAACTCATCCTTTGCTTCATTCTCACTTAAACTTGGCTCCATCACGCACAGCTGTTGCAAACGAGAATAAACTCTGGGCTTGGCCTCAAATGGCTTAATCAGCGCTTGTTGTGATATCTCGTCATCAATTTGTGCAGAGTGGACTAACTCAAGTAACACGTTTGACTTGGGCAAGTTCCGCACTCTAAGTTCTACCGTATCATCCGCCAATACTGGATAATTCAACACACAATTAATCATTTTTGACATCAGGCCTTTCATGCCGTTGTCTGGTGTTTTTTTCGCCACTGGCTCGTCATAAACCATCTCTGCCATTGGCGAAATATCAAAATTTGGTGGCGCTTGGTGCATATCTTGCATTGGCGGTTCACTGTATTTACTTTGATTGACCACCTTTTCAACATGCGATACGTCTTGACCAACCACTTGAGCAAGACCTTCAACCAACTGCTGACGATAAACAGAATAAGTAACAAGATTAATGAGTGCCGAAGCTTGTTCTAAAAATAACGTTTTGCCTTCAATGGTTTCGAATGGCACTTCGGATTTAATGTGGTCAAAGAGAAAACTGGACAGTGTTTGTGCTTTTTCAATGCGCCGTGAAAAAGCCTTGACAGACTCACTTTGGATTAATGTATCTGGGTCTTCGCCGTCAGGCAAGAGCAGAAACTTGATCATCAATCCTGCGGTCATTACTGGCAAGGAGATTTGCAGCGCCTTCCAAGCTGCCGCCCTGCCCGCCTTGTCACCATCAAAGCAAAAAACAATAGTGTCGGTTGCCCTTGATAAAGTTTGTAGGTGAGCTGGTGTGGTTGCTGTCCCGAGGGTGGCGACGGTTGTGGTAATACCATGTTGATGAAGAGCGATCACATCCATATAACCCTCTACCACCAAGATATAGTCAATTTTTCGAGAGTGTTTACGGCAATGATAGAGACCGTACAATTCCTTCGATTTAGAGAATAATGGCGTCTCTGGCGAATTTAAATATTTTGGATTGTCTTTATCTGAGAGTACACGTCCACCAAAGCCAATAACATTGCCTTTGGCATTATGAATAGGAAACATTAAACGATCGCGAAAGCGGTCGTAATAATCACCCTCTTTATCTTTTTTTGCAACCAACATACCAAGCGTATCTAGATCGATAAGTTTTTCACTATCTGCCTTATTATGCTCATGCAGATTACTCCAACCTGGCGGCGCGTAACCGAGTTCAAATCTTTTAGCTATTGCGCCACTAATACCGCGCCCCTTAGCGTAATCAACAGCACGCTTTTTAGCGACAGAGCTTTTTAATTGTGTTTGGTAATAATCATTCACCTCACCCATCAACTCGCTGTAGCGCTTAAAGCGTGTATCAACGGGTTTAACATTTTGGTCATAAATAACAGAAACGCCAGATTCTGAGGCCACCGTTTCTACAGCCTCAACAAAGTCTAAGTGATCAAATTTCTTGATAAAATCTATAGCGCCACCACTTTCGCCGCAGCCAAAACAATGGAAAATCTGTTTATTTGGCACCACGGTGAACGATGGTGTTTTTTCTTCATGAAAAGGGCAACAGGCTTTATAGTCTTTGCCCGCTTTTTTTAAGGGCACACGCTTATTAATTAGACCGACAATATCTACTCTATCCGACAAATCATTGATAAAATCTCTGTCAATAAACGGCATAGTCTAGGGCGCAATAACCACGTGGAAAACTCTTCATTTTAATGGAATTCTTTCATCCAAAATATCTACCAACTTGGATATTAATCCTACTGATGAAAATTGGCGCCCTTGTTCCGTTCAGAATGCAAGTTTTTTTAGGCAAAAACATGGGTAAATTATTCTACCCATTGTTTTCAACCGTAAGAAAAGTTGCGACTATCAACATTCAAAAATGCTTTCCTGAGAAAAACAAAGAACAAGTATCTGCCTTAGTGAAAAAACACTTTGAGTCTATTGGTGTTAGTTTTTTTGAAACTGCAAATGCTTATTATGGCAGAGACGAAAAAATTCAAAAATTACTGACGATAGAAAGCGAACACTATCTAACAGATGCAATGAAAGATGATCGTGGTGTGATTATTCTGTGCTCGCACTTTATGCCGCTAATGCTTAGTAGTCGTGCCCTATCACTTAAACACACAATTGCCAGTATTTATCGACCACAAAACAACCGTCTTTTTGACAAAATAATGGTTAAAGGTCTTACCACAATTGCCAGTATTTATCGACCACAAAACAACCGTCTTTTTGACAAAATAATGGTTAAAGGTCTTACCAAAGGTGGCGGAATAATGATTAAAAATTCCGACACCAAGGCGATGATCAAAGCAATCAAAAACTCGCTGCCCATTTGGTACGCACCTGACCAAGATTTAGGCACCAAAGGGACAGTATTTGCGCCACTATTCGGCATTCAAGCGGCAACAATTTCTGCCACATCTCGCCTTGCCAAAGGTGGCAACACCGCCGTTATCCCATACTCTTTCACTAGAACCGATGAAGGCTATAATATGTCTTTCTCTGCTCCACTTGAAAATTACCCTAGCGGTGATTTAGTACATGACGCAAGCCAAACCAATCAAATATTAGAAGCACAAATAAGAAAAAATCCTGAACAATACCTATGGATTCACCGTCGATTTAAAACCCGCCCAGAAGGCGAAAAAAACTTTTACGCAGATATTTAATATTTTCATTCAAGCAATAGTACAATGTAGGGAATTAGCGTATAATTCGCGACTTACTTTTTGATACTAATAAGATTTAACTATGTCTATCGATACACAAGCGATTATTAAAGAATACCAAAAGGACGAGAACGACACGGGTTCCGCTGATGTACAAGTGGCATTACTAACGGCACGCATCAAGCATTTGACTGAGCACTTTAAGACGCACAATAAAGACCATCATTCAAGAAGAGGTCTACTGCGCCTTGTATCTCAGCGTAAAAAATTATTGTCTTATATTAAAAACAATAGCATTTCTGGCTACTCCAATCTAATTTCACGTCTAGGCCTTAGAAAATAAAGCCTTAAGACGCGACAAAAAAAGCCCCATTTTTGGGGCTTTTTTATCGCCTATTGCTTTAAAGGTCTCTTAAAATAGCAGTATGGAACTTTCACCTACTTATCAAAAAATATCGGACCTTTTGGAGCGAACAACGGCCCTATCCAGTCATTTGCAATTGGAAGAAAAGCAAGGCCGACTGGAAGAGGTTTTGCGTGAATTAGAAAACCCAGATATTTGGTCTAACCCAGAAGAAGCGCAGGCGCTCGGTAAAGAAAAAACCCAACTCGAAAACATTTGCAATACCTTTGCAAATGCCTCTGCTATTCTGGACGATGCTAGTGAATTACTAGAAATGGCAGAGGCTGAGGATGATAACGACACAGTAGACAGTGTTGTTGCAGATTTGGTCGACGTCGAAACGGACATTGGTGCGTTAGAGTTTCAAAGAATGTTCAGGGGTGAGATGGATCAAAACTCTGCTTTTCTTGATATTCAATCAGGCTCTGGCGGCACTGAAGCGCAAGACTGGGCAGAAATGTTATTACGCATGTATTTGCGCTGGGGTGAAAAGCACCAATTCAAAGTAAAACTCATGGAAGTCTCCGCTGGAGAAGTTGCCGGCATTAAATCGGCTACTATTCACTTCGATGGTGATTACGCCTTCGGCTGGCTCAGAAGTGAAATTGGCATTCATCGCTTAGTGAGAAAATCTCCTTATAATGCCAACGGCAAAAGACACACTTCTTTTTCCTCCGTGTTTGTTTCACCCGAAGTGGATGACAATATAGAAATCGAGATTAACCCTGCCGATTTACGCATCGATACTTACCGAGCTTCTGGCGCCGGTGGTCAGCACGTAAACAAAACAGAATCCGCAGTACGTATCACGCACTTACCGACAAATACCGTTGTTCAGTGCCAAGATGGTCGTTCACAGCACGCCAACAAAGATCAAGCAATGAAGCAACTCAAGTCCAAACTTTATGAACTTGAAATGCAAATACGCAATAGTGAGAAACAAGACCTTGAAGACCTAAAGTCGGATATTGGCTGGGGCCATCAAATCCGCTCATACGTACTCGATCAATCGCGCATTAAAGACCTTAGAACAGGCTTTGAAACCAGCAATACGCAAGATGTTCTTGATGGCAATCTCGATCCATTTATCGAAGCCAGCTTAAAGGCAGGACTGTAACAATGAAAACACACTATGACATGATTGCTATTGGCGCTGGTAGTGGTGGCCTCTCTGCCGTTGAACGCGCCAGTGAATACGGCAAAAAATGCGCAATTATCGAAATGAAAACAATTGGCGGCACCTGTGTTAATGTCGGCTGTGTTCCCAAAAAGGTGATGTGGTATGCCGCTAATACGGCTGCCACAATTAACAATGCTTCAGGTTTTGGTTTTGAGGTGGGGAGTGTTGACTTTTCTTGGATAAAACTAAAACAAGGTAGAGACAACTACATCAGAGGCATTACCACTTGGTACGATGGTCATTTAAAATCGCTTGGTATTGATTATATTAAAGGCTTTGGTCAGTTGATAGATAACAACACTGTCAGTGTTAATGGCCAACAAATCACTGCCGACCACATCGTGCTCTCACCAGGCAGTACGCCCTTTGTGCCTAATATTGAAGGTGGCGAATTTGGCATCACTTCAAATGGTTTTTTTGAGCTTACCGATTTACCTAAAAAAGTGGCTATTGTTGGTGGTGGCTTTATTGCTGTCGAGTTAGCAGGCATGCTCAATTCTTTGGGCAGTGATGTCACACTTATTATTCGTTCAAACAACTTGCTGAATGGCTTTGACGCCATGGTTGTTGACACACTAACCAAAGAATATCAAAAGCAAGGCATTGCTATTGTCCCCAACACAGATATTTCAAAACTCGACAGCAACGGCAATATTCACTGCAACAATGGAATACTTGAGGGTTTTGATGAAGTCATTTGGGCAATGGGTCGCTCACCAATGACGAATGATATTGGACTAGAAACTATTGGTCTAACAACCGATAGCAAGGGCTTTATCCAAACCGATAAATACCAACAAACCAATATTAAAGGAATTTATGCCATAGGCGATGCTACTGGTCGTGCAGCTTTAACCCCAGTGGCTATTGCTGCTGGCAGGCGACTTTCTGATCGTCTATTTAACGGCATGAGTGATAGGCATCTCAATTACGACAATATTCCAAGTGTTGTGTTTTCTCATCCACCTATTGGTACAGTTGGTCTCAGCGAGAAAGAAGCTAGAGCAAAATTCAAAGATATTAAAATCTACCAATCAAGCTTTACCCCTATGGCAGATGCCCTGCTTGAACATCAAATGCAAACAGCTCTAAAACTCATTTGCGCAGGTGATGATGAAAAAGTTATCGGCTGTCATATTATTGGAGAAGGTGCCGATGAAATGCTACAAGGTTTTGCTGTAGCAATCAAAATGGGCGCTACCAAATCACAACTTGATGATACTGTAGCTATCCATCCCACCAGTTCCGAAGAACTCGTCACTCTTAGATAAACTTCATCTTTTTTTCTAATACGATGTTGCATTCTTCTCTCACTCGGTCATATAGCTTTATCTATACTCCGTCGTTCGTTATATCGTGCGCCTTGTATTAGAGAAAAAATATTCGTTTATATATCATTTAGCACAAGCCAACCTCCTTGACCCACTCAATAAAACGTCCTAATGTGTAGCGGGAGATTAATGCATGTTTTGTTTTAAGGAAAAATATTCGTTTATATATTGACTATTACTTATTCATTTTTCGCCACTGTTTAGGGTTAATCGGTGGTTTGGAAAATGCCCAGAAACCTCGCTTTTCACTTCTTGCCAACCTCTCTTCTTTTAAGTAAGTTTCATTGTAAGAATAGGCCATACCCTCTAAAACCATTTGCCTGCCGATATTAATTTCACCAACAAACAAGCGAATCAGCACTCTGTCATAGTAATCAATTCCAATTGGCTTGATAAGTAACTCATCATGAGAATTATTAAGCAAGCTTTTCAAGTATTGTGTAGACAACTCGCCACAACTAATAACTTCTCCATAATTTTTCTCACAAGGCTGATCCCATTCAGGAGTGTCAATTCCAGCAATTCTCATTCTAAGCAATGTTCGATCATCCATTGAGTCTTGATGAGTTTTTGCAAAATCAAGAAAAAGCAAAACATCAATATTAACACTGTCGCCATCAACAATTACCAGAGGGTGTTTTAAATCACTTTGAGCGCCAACAAAACTGCAAAAGCTGAATAACAAGCATAAAACAAAAAGCTTCATTAAGTTGGAAGGGGTCGGTAAAATTGATTCATTATAAGACAATGCACTAACCATGAGCGCAATAGAGACAATTCAATTCAATGAATCAGGCATAGTGCCAGCGATTGCTCAAGATTTTAAGACTGGTGAAATCTTAATGATGGCATGGATGAATAAAGAGGCACTTAGTTTAAGCATCGAACAACGAAGAGCGGTTTATTACTCAAGATCTCGCAAAAAACTGTGGTTTAAAGGTGAGGAGTCGGGACATGTGCAAGAAATTGTCGATATTTACACAGACTGTGACCAAGACGTGATTTTGCTTAAAGTCAAACAAATAGGCGGCATTGCTTGTCACACAGGGCGTGCCAATTGCTTTTTTAATAAATTAGAGAGTGACGAGTGGGTGTGTGTTGCCGACGTCATTAAAGACCCGAGCGAAATTTATGGATAACATCTTATCAACATTAGAGAAAATCCTTGAACAGAGAAAATCTGCCTCCCCAGACAGCTCATACGTATCTTCTTTGTACAGCAAAGGCACTGATCAAATTCTGAAGAAAATTGCTGAAGAATCTGCTGAAGTAATAATGGCAACAAAAGAAGGGGAAACTGATAAAATCGTTTACGAAGTTGCGGATCTGTGGTTTCACACTATGATTCTGTTGCGTCACAAAAATATTGCTTTTAGTGATATTGAAAAGGAATTAATGCGCAGATATGGTGTATCTGGCCTAACTGAAAAACTTAATCGAACGGTTAAATAAAAGGAGAAAAATCCATGGGAATGCCAGGACCACTTGAACTCATCATTATCTTAGTCATTGTTGTACTTGTTTTTGGTGGCAAACGTCTGAAGAATCTCGGGGGCGATTTGGGCGGCGCAATCAAAGGCTTTAAAAAGTCAATGAAAGATATGTCCGCTGAAGAAACAACTGAAAAGGCTGAAGACATCATCGAAGTCAAAACTGAAAAAGAAGAAGAAGAAACTAAAAAATAGTATTATTTAGACTTTTTTGTACTCAGATCAAAGTTTTTTACTAAAACATACTTATGCAGCAAAAAACCCTCAAAAGCGTTTTTTGGAAAGCGCATTTAACGATCAATAATTCAGGACAAAATCATGTTTGATTTTGGCTTTTGGGAGTTGGCAATCATTGCTGTTATCGCCCTTGTTGTTGTCGGTCCTGACAAAATGCCTGCACTTGCTCGCAAGGCAGGCCTTTACGCCGGGAAAGCTTCAAAATTCATTAATAAAGTCAAAAAAGACATTAATGAAGAATTAAAGGCAGACGAACTAAAAGAGATTAAAGGTCAACTAACCATGACAGGTGAAGACTCTGTATTCTCTCAAGCCTTTAAGGAAACCAAAGAGGATCTTGAGGCAATCAAACGAGAGGCTAATAGCATTACTGATATGCCTGCCAATACTAAAAAAGACCCAGAAGCAGAAAAAGTCACGGGCGATAAAGAAGACACAAACCCAGAAAACAAACCTTAATACATAATGCCAGAGTCAGCGCCGCAAGAAAAAATGTCAATCATCCATCACTTGGTTGAATTAAGAAACACATTACTTCATTCCGTTCTTGCAATTACGATATTCTTTGTAGTGCTCTTCCCTTTTGCAGATAAGATCTACACATTTATCGCGGCACCAATCTTGGCAACGATACCAGGTTCAAATCTCATCGCTATTGGTGTTATTTCACCCTTCTTAACGCCGTTAAAAATGGCATTGATCCTGGCCGTATATCTTGCAATGCCGTTTTTGTTATTCAAAATTTGGGCTTTTGTCGCCCCTGCACTCTATAAGCATGAAAAACGCTTAATCTTGCCATTGATAATCTCTTCAACAATTCTGTTCTACACAGGGATATTGTTTTCTTTCTATATTGTTTTTCCAGTGATTTTTAGCTTCCTCTCAACGGTAGGCCCCTCCGTTGTCAACTTTACTCCAGACATTCAATACTACCTTGATTTCGTCATCAAAGTATCGTTCGCCTTTGGTGTTGCTTTCGAGGTGCCCATTGCCACAATTTTATTGATCATGTTTGGCGTAACAACGCCAGAGAAACTGAAGAAAAATCGAGCTTACATTATCATTGGTGCCTTTGTGCTCGGCATGATTCTCACTCCACCAGACATCATCTCTCAGGTGTTAATCGCAATTCCTATTTGGCTATTGTTTGAAGCTGGGTTAGTTTTTGCACCATTATTCAAAGTTCGTAAACGTGAAGACTTGCCCGAGGAAGATGGCGAATCAAGCACGGTCGACTGGCAAGATAAAGAACATAATGCCAAGATAGATAAGCTTGAAGACGAGATGAATAAACGTGGAAAAGATAAATAAATCTACGGGCTTTTGCCATAGCGCACCTTGCAATGCGCTATAGTGAGTGACTATTTAGTCAGTAAATAGGCCTCCAGTGAATCATCAAGCGCATCAAGCCACGGCGTATGGTGCGCCGGTGATTGGGTGCCAGTCATCAAAGAAGCATAGGATTTATTTCTAAACGTCATGATGTCTTCTTTCTTGTCTTTTTTCCAGCTCAAGAATGTCTGTCTCATACCTTCGATGTCAAAATTCGGGTAATCCGTTTCATCAATCAACATCTGTATGTAATCACCTTGGAATTTAATCGCATAGCCAGCATCATCTTCAGCCACTTCAAGCTCGTGCTGCTCTTTAGTATGTCTCTGCATTTCATCAAAAGATGGTAATTCGATTTTGCCCAATATAACGTCTCTGGCATACCAAGCTTGCGCATCAAACATATTGAAGGTATACCACTGATCCTGCATTGCAAGATACATTAGTTGTGGATTATGCTCCCAAACGACCCCTTTGTAGATATCTAGCGGATACAAAATATTGTTGGTTTTTAAGCGTAGTGAGTCGGGCAAGAATGGGAAGTGATGCTTGTACCCCGTACAAAGAATAATCGCATCAACCTCTTTGGTGCTGCCGTCGATAAAATGCACTGTGTTGCCTTCTACTTTTACAATTCCTGGCTTTTCTTCCCAGTTATCTGGCCACTTAAAGCCCATGGGAGCAGAGCGGTAACTACTGGTAATCGATTTAGCGCCATACTTATAACATTGAGACCCAATATCCTCAGCAGAATAACTACTGCCAACAATTAACAAATCTTGGCCTTTAAATTCAAGCGCATCGCGGAAGTCATGTGCATGCAAAATTCTACCATTAAAGTGACTAAAGCCCTCATATTCAGGAACATTCGGTGTTGTGAAATGACCCGATGCCACAATAACATAGTCAAATTCATCCGAATAAGCCCTATCTTCAGTGAGGTCGTGCACACGAACTGTGAATTTCTTAGTGTCTTCGCAAAACGAAACATCTCGAACAGCTGTGTTAAATTTGATCTGATCTCGAACATTTGCTTTTTCAACCCGACCTTGAATGTAATCAAACAAAACTTCTCTAGGAGGATAAGAGGCAATAGGATGATCAAAATGCTCTTCGAAATAATAATCCGCAAACTCTAAACATTCTTTTGGCCCGTTGGACCATAAATAGCGATACATGCTGCTATGAGCAATTTCACCATTCTGATCTAGGCCAGTACGCCAGCTATAATTCCATAAACCACCCCAGTTAGATTGTTTTTCAAAACAAACAACTTCAGGTACATCTTCGCCTTTATCTTTAGCTGATTTAAACGCTCTTAATTGCGCGAGGCCACTTGGCCCTGCACCGATGATCGCTACCTTCTTATCCATATTCTATCCCTTGTTATATACATTCT
>Ga0208879_1001896_pt1 | contig 19106 bp, 14 predicted proteins | sample Knorr_S15_td_Bot_FD_185605 | JGI IMG/M metagenome (GOLD analysis project Ga0208879, IMG submission 185605) | Marine microbial communities from Southern Atlantic Ocean transect - Knorr_S15_td_Bottom_ad_5009_LV_A (SPAdes) (version 2) | ecosystem: Environmental > Aquatic > Marine > Oceanic | place... | reverse complement strand
GACAGCCTCAGCCTTTCGGCCACCTCGTTGCGCCCCTCTGTGCATCCCAACGTCCCAATCCATATAGCCGACTGTCGACCACGACTCGATCGGCAACCTCGATCAGACCGACCAGCCCATCCCTCTCTCCGTGTCCCATCGCACTCGCCCTCCTACCACGTTTCCCGCTTCCATAGGGCGCTTGAATCGCCTATCCCTTCCCTACTTCCTCGCGGCCGTCGGCACCGTCCTCAACTGATGACCCTCATGGTCGCTGCGCGCGCCACCATGCCGGCTTCGGTCAGCACTACGGTGACACGCTCGAGCGCCTCCACGAGCATGCCGGCTTGGGTCCGCGCCACATCCCATGCCCCGTCCTCCATCGGCTCCCGTACGCCGGGTAGCGTTTTGGCTGCATACCCCTCGTAGTAGCCGGGTGCATAGATGAGGTTGCGGTACCAAGGCCGGCGCCAAAGGCCGCGCTCGTCGATCATCTCACGTTCCGCGCGCATGATGAGTGCATTCACCTGGTCGACCGCGTTTCGGTTCTGCTCCAAGGCAGCGGCGCTGCCGTCCAGCAGGGTGGCCAGAATCCCGTTGGTCTCGGTGGCGGCCACGCGCATGGTCGCATTCGCCGCGCCGATCGCCCTGAGTTCATTGCGGAGGAGCCCGTTTTCGTCCAGCGTCACCAGTTCGTCCACATAGCCCGCAATCACCCGGGCCGCGCCGCTGAAATCGAAGGGAAGGATCTCGGCATTCGCGAGCCGCATGACCATGCGGCCAACCATGTCCGCTTGAGCCACCCCGTATCGGTATCCCGGGTCACCGAAGCGCTGGTAGTAGTAGTAGGTGTCGTAGAGCGAATGGTAGATGCCGTTGGCGCTTCCGTAGCCCACGTTCAAGGACGGGACGCCGAGATGGTCGAGGAAGACCGTGTAGTCGGACCCCGAGCCCAACGGATCGAGGCGGAGTGCTTCGCCGGGCTGCTGACCCTGCCACGCGTCGAAGAGCGTCGCCGCCTCCGGATGCGGCGCATCCTTGGATGTCTCGATCATGAATCGCTCTAGGGAGTGGTTCCCGGCTGCACTCCAGTTGCCGGACGTGTACGACTCACGATTGATGTAGACGACCATGTTCTCCTGGAGCTCCTCGGCGAACTGCTCGCCCCACTCCGTGGAGCCGAGCAGAAAGAAGTCCTCGCCGCCCCAGCTGCCGAACACGATGCTTCGGCGCGGTTGGAATCCCTCGGCCACTGCCGCGGCCACACCGCGCGCCGTCTCAAGCAGCGAAACCGCGCCGCTGGTCGGGTCGCGGGCCCCCAACACCCAAGAGTCCCGGTGCCCACCGGCCAGGACGAACTTCTCGGGCTCGACGGAGCCCACCACTTTGCCGAAGACATTCCAGACCGGTCGTTCCTGGTAATCGTACTGCACGTCCATCTCGATGCGTGCCGGGCCCGGTCCGAGGTGGTACGCCAACGGCAGGCCGCCCTGCCACTCGGTGGGCACCACGTCCCCGCCCATATGCTCGAGGATCTTCAGCGCCTCTCCATACGAGATCGGCTGGACCGGGATCTTCTGGACGTTCTCCGCGTCCTCGAACGGGATACGTGCGACGCCGGGGACCGAGGGCTCGAACGGAGTCAGCGGATCGCCGGGGTAGATCGGGACGTCGAGGAAGCTGCCGCGTTGGATGCCCTCCCAAGGGCGCCAACGGCCTTCGGGATAGACGTCTCCACGTACGTAGCCGTCGTCCTCGGGGTCAGAGTATATGACGACACCGGCCGCTCCTCGGTTCGCGGCCTCGCGGACTTTCATGCCACGCATCTGACTTGGTGTGCCTCCGTAGCGAACGAGCACGATCTTGCCTTCGAGCGATACCCCCATGCCGTCGAGGAGCCGGTAGTCGCCGATCCGGCCGTAGTTGGCGTAGATCACGTCGCCCTCGGCCTGTCCAGAGGCCACGTAGGCGGCCATGCCCGGGAGGCCACCCTCGACGTTCGAGTCCGGATCTTCGGGAATCGGGGGCTCCGTGACGGAGAGTTCGATCACCTCCGGATGTACGAGCCGCAGGCTCAAGTCGACCGGCCAAGGCACCAGAATGTCGTAGCGGACCATCTCGGTCTCGAAGCCAAAGCCGTCCCAGAGATCACGGAGGTACAGCGCGAGGCGGTAGTTCTCCTCCGTGCCCGCGTGGTGCGGCGCCCGTGTCATCGCGTAGTGGTACTCACGCATCATTGCCGTGTCGGGTACGGCCGCCATGACACGTTCCCAGCGGAGCTGCTCGGTCGCCCGTTCGGGCGTAAAGCCCATGAGACGCGGCTGCTCTTGGCCGGCGAGCGGGTTCGGGAGGGCAAGCGCCGTTGCGAAAGCGGCTACGAGGGAGAGTCTACTCCCGATCGTTTCGGATCCCCGCGACATACGTACTCCCTTCGTGAGGGCGGGCTGCAAGGTCCGAGGGTGGGGCAAGCGTCGGTCCCACCGCAAGGGGCCGGCGCAACGAGGCTCCCAGGACGCCTAGAGAGACGCGACGACGGGCGAACGCGTCAGCGTATCCGACTGAAGATCTGCTGACAGGAAGGCGTCTCGGGGCCCGACGAGGAGCTACCCAGCCACATGTCGCGCAGGAGCGTGTCGTCTCCCTCGAATACGACGGTGCCGGTCTCGGCGAGGTCACTGGGCACGTGGTTGCCTCCTGTGACGGCTAACGTCAGCGTGCTCCGGGCTACATCATGGGCGTAGGTCCCCCAGTAGTCGTAGCGAACCTCGAAAGGCACCCAGGTCGCTCTGAAGGTTCCATCGCCCATGAACTCCAGTTCCCCGATCGGGTTGGCGGGGACGGCGTCCCCTCCGTCACAGGTGACGCGCGACACCTCTCGATACAGCCCGATCATGGAGTCCCACCCGCGAAGAACCACGCGCACGCTGTTCTTCACCTCTCGGCCGTCGGCCAGCCTCGCGCACACCTCGAATACGGAGTCGGTCGTCGCGTCCGAAGCAATCGTCAGAGTACCGCTGGTGGCAGTGATCGACGCCCCTCGGCCTGCTGGTGTGACCGTCCAGGTCACCGCGCATCCCGAGGGCGGCGCTTCAAACGCGCTGGGATGCGAGGAGGACCCCACCTCCAGTGGAACCGTTTCACCCCCGACGACCTCGATCTCACCAAGTGCGATGAGCAGCACATCCCCTACAGGAGTCGCGCACGCGCCCGGGTCCACGGGCTTGATTTGGACCGCGGCGAGTGGTCGGGCTTGGCTTGTGCAGGTGCCGAAAGCAGCCACCAGTAAGGTCACCCCGAACAGGCGAGTAGACATCGCGCATTGTCGCTCCGGGGCCTCTCCTCGGTCAACGGATCGAGCCCATCCGGTATCGGCGTCTGCGACCGAGATCCTGGGTGGCGCGCGCCCGCCGATGCTCGAGCTGTACTCGGGGCGAGACGCGCCTATGGATGGACCGGGCGGTGGGCCGACCTGACCCGCTCCGGGACTGGGGGACCCCCAGGTTGGGTAGGTAGTTAGTTTGGTGGAGCGCCCCACGCGCCCCTACGCCGCACACGAGGATTCATGAGCCGACTTCGCTATATCGCCCTATTCTTCCCCCTCATTGTGGTCGCCGAACTCCAGGCTCAGCAGGCCCCGAATGGGATCGCGGCCGCGATCACCAGCGTGCCCGTCATCGATGGTCGACTCGACGACGTCGCATGGATGGGGGCCCAGGTCCTCACCGGCTTCGTCCAGAGAGAGCCGACTGAGGGACGACCGGTCTCCGAGCGCACCGAGGTCCGGGTGGCCTACGACGGGGAGGCGCTCTACGTCGGCGCCTGGCTCTTCGACAGCGACCCGACATCGCTCGTCTTCGGCCAGACGCTCAGGGACGCCTCGCTCAACGATGCCGACGCGTTCGTCCTCGTGCTCGACACGTACCTCGACCGCCAAAACGGCTTCGTATTCGGGACGACGCCCGCCGGGATCGAGTACGACGGCCAGGTCGCGAACGAGGGCCAGGGCGGCGGCGGTGGCGGCAGGCGACCCGGCGGCAGCAGCCGACAACAGAGGGGTTCGGGGGGCGGCTTCAACCTCAACTGGGACGGTAGCTGGGAGGTCGCGACCAGCATCGACGCACATGGCTGGTACGCGGAGATGCGCATCCCCTTCACCACGCTGCGCTACGGGGCAGGGGGCGACCAGACATGGGGGCTGAACTTCGAGCGGCGCATCCGACGCAACAGCGAGGAAGCGGTGTGGGCTCCGATCCCTCGACAGTTCAACCTCTATCGCGTCTCGCTCGCGGGGACGCTGGACCTCACGGCGCCAGCCAGGCGAATCGCCACGGTCAGCCCTTACGCGCTGAGCGACGGCTTCAAAGACTACACCATCGGGTCACCCGACGCGGACTTCGGCGGAAAGGTTGGCGGCGACGCGAAGATCGGTCTCAATCAGAGCCTGACCCTCGACCTGACGATCAACACCGACTTCGCGCAAGCCGAGGTAGACGACCAGCAGGTCAACCTGACGCGCTTCTCGCTCTTCTTCCCCGAGAAGCGTGCCTTCTTCCTCGAGAACGCGGGCACCTTCTCGGTGGGTTCGGGCAGGTCGGCCGAGCTCTTCTTCAGCCGTCGGATCGGCCTGTCCGGTGGGCAGGAGGTCCCCATCCACGGGGGGGCGAGGATGACGGGCAAGGTCGGTGACGTACAGATCGGCGTGCTCAACATCCAGACCGGCGGCCTCAGCGTGCCCGACGCGGTGACCGGCGTTCCCCAGCAGGTCGCTCCCGACAACAACTTCGGTGTCGTGCGAGCGTTCCGGGAGTGGGAGAACCGGTCGCGGATCGGCGGCATCTTCGTGTCACGACTGAACACGAACTCGACGAGCGACTACAACCTGACGTACGGCGTCGACGGCCGACTCGGGATCGGCCAAGGCCTGACCTTCGACGGCTGGGCCGGCCTGACCACCACGCCCCTCCCTTCCGGGACTCCCGACCTTCGCGAAGGATTCAACCATGGGGAGTACGGATACGCCGGCACCGGGAACTTCCGTAGCCGCGACTTGGAGATGTCGGCGGGTTATCGTCAGATCGGCAGCGAGTTCAACCCCGAGGTCGGCTTCGTGAACCGCAGCGCGTACCGCTACGGCAGCGGGCGCGTCCTGTATCACCTGCGCACGGACGGAGTCGACTGGTTCCGGGAGTTTCGCCCGCACATCTCAGGAAACACCTTCTGGTCACTCAGGGGCTTCAACGAGTCGTACTACGTACACATCGACAGCCACTTCGCCTTCGAAAGCGGCGCCGAGATTCACCTTCCGGGCTGGAACCTCACGGGCGAGGGGCTTGTCGCTCCGTTCCAGATCCGGGACCAGGGCGATCTGCCCGGCGGCGGGCGTGGGCCTGTCATCATCCCACCCGGCACCTACGACAACCAGGAGTTCGTACTCCGGGCGAACACAAACCGGAGTTCGCCTCTGTCGTTTTCTGGCGGGGTGACTTTTGGGGGCTTGTACTCCGGCACGCAGGTCTCGCCGGACGCGACCGTCTCCTATCGCTTCCGCGATCGCTTCACGACCTCCGTCAGTTTGAACTACTTCGACGTGGAGCTCGACGAGGGGAGCTTCACGACGTCGCTCGTCAGGCTCACTGCCTCCTACTCCTTCACGCCCCGGATCTACCTACAGGCCAACCTCCAGTACAACGACGATTCCGAGGATCTCGGCAGCAACATCCGCCTAGGTTGGCTCGACACCGCCGGCACCGGGCTCTTCATCGTCTACAACGACACGGAATTCCTGGGTGACATGGATCCGCTGGGCTTCCGATCAGGGCCCCGCCAGCGTCAGCTCGTGATCAAGTACACGAAGCTATTCAATCTCACGCGGTAGTCCGCCGCGGTCGGGACTTCGACCGTCGGGGTCTGCTAGGGTGAGCGCGCTATCGTCGTGGGATCACGACGGAATGCACGGTGCGCCCGTCCGTGCCGGTCACGACCACTGTGAGATCCGTCGAGGTGGCGTCCACGCGAGCGACCTGGTCCTGGCCTACTACGAGTAGGTGATACGCGTGCGTGACGTCCGGCGACGGGGGCGTGTAGGAAAACCGATGTGTGTGCCCCGCGATCACCAGGTCTACGCCGGCGTCGTTCGCTGTCTGGATCCAGGCCTCGGGTCCGTCGGCCAACCAGCCCCATCGAGGTTGGTGCATCACGATGATACAGAAGGGTGCCTCGGAAATCCGTTCGGTCGTCGCCACATGCTGGCGCAACCAGTCGAGCTCTTCCATGCGGTACGGCGCGGTCAGATTCAGCTCGGCGTACACGTTCGTGTCATCGGGTTTGTCCTCGCCGGTATCGAGCACCATGAGGTGCACGGGCCCCGCATCTCTGGCGTAGTAGAACCTCCCCTCCGGCGTGGGCACATAGTCGAAGAGCCGCCGAGCGAAGGGCCCGCGCAGCTCGTGGTTGCCGCGCGCGTAGATGAGTGATTTGCTATGCGCCAACCCGGCTGCGGTCGGACGGAGCCAGGCCCGGAACAGGTGCTGCTCGCTGTCGATCCAGTGGAACGCGTCTCCGGTGTGCACCAGAAAGTCGGTCGTGTCCCAATCGATGGCCTCGTTCAGCCGTTCGATGCGGCCCGTGTCCTCATGAGTATCCGTGACCACGCTGAAGGACACGGTCGGTTCGCTACGATCGAAGGTCGTGAACTCGTGTGGTCCGCTGCGAACGTCCAATCCCTTGTCCGGCCAGTAGGCCTTGAGCCGCACCACTCGCGTGGCGACGACCTCGTAGCTGTAGGTGGTGCCAGGCGACAAGCCGCGGAGGTGCACGACGTGCCGCGTGCCGACCGGAGCGAGCCCATCCACCTGTGGTTCGGCGGTCTCGGACAGGGTGCCCTGAGCGCCGTACAAGACCCTCGCGTGGCTGGGCGTATCCGTGAGCCAAACGATGGTCGCGGTCGTCTCGCTGTTGGCGACCAAGTACGGTCCTTCGGTGATCACCGGCCGAGTATCGTACACCGTGTACGGTTCCGATTGGGCAAGGACCGGAACGGCCATGGCGAATACCGTGACGACGAAGGCCACTACGCGCGCGATCATCTACGTCCCCGAGTCGAGTAGTCGAGCTCGAAAGTGGATCGGATCATGGAATGGTCCGAGGAAAAGCCGACGGGCCAGGTGGAGATCAACCTCGTGGACGTGTTCTTCAAACCGGAGCCCCTGTAGTACCGTTGATCGATCCTGCTACCACTGCGATGTGTGTATCCAGGATCGGCTCATACGTCCGGATGCAGGCTTCGAAAGGCGTTGGTGAAGCCGGCATCGAGTAGGACTCGCGAGGCGCGGCTATCGCCTCCGTCGGTGTGCGGAACAGCGTTGAAATCACCGGCGAACAACGTCGGCGTCGATTCCGACTGCCGGAACCGGGCTTCATGGAAGTCGATCACGTTGGGAAACTGGTCCATCCCGTACCAGGTCGACATGGCAAACAGACCCCGACTTCGGCTGATCGCGATCTTCGCGCCAACGTTCATGAAGGGTGACTCGTCCGAGACGTACACTTCCTCGATCGGGTACCGGCTGAGCACCGAGATGTTGGCTCCCTGGTTCAGGTAGTCCCAATCGACCGTAGTCGCGAAGTAGTAACCCAGCTCCGCCGCGATGAAGTCGCCGGCCGAGTAGGTCTCCTGCATCATGACGACGTCGATGTTCTCACTCTCGATGATCTGCGCGATCGCGACTCGAGAGTCCCACCCGCGGTCTTCGACCGAAAAGTGTTTTCCGCCGTGCCAGATGTTCCATGAGGCCGCCGTAATGGACGAGAGTTCGTCCTCGACTTCGTGCGCCCGCGGCAGGAAGAACTGCGAGTACGAACTCCGGACCTCGTCGCCCGTGAGCACACGATCCCAGACCTCCAGATCGTCGATATCGAAGTCCGGAGGATGCAACCGCTCCCTGTCCGCGAACACGTTGGCCGCACTCCGGTCAATCATCACTTTGCCAGCGACCAAGGAGAAAATCCTCAGCAGCGGCGCCGTGTCCATGAAGTTCATTACCTGATGCACCATGTATGGATTGTCCATCAGGTCGGCCTCCACTTCCCTGACCGCCTCGAAATCCACCGACTCCATCGACCGCAGAAACGCCGCTCGATCCGTGTCCAGGAGCCCGGCGGCTTCTTGGACCTTCCGGTCGAACAATTCCCTCGGGTCAACGATCAGGCTGGCGAACTCTCCGGGCTCAACCTTCTCCAAGCCAAGGCGATCGAACGCGTCCACCAATCGCTGAAGCTGCTCGGCGCTCCTCTTGATCGCTGGAAGAACATCCGACTGTGGATCAGGGGCAGTCCCGCCCCATCCCACGGTAACTGGACTGTTGGAGGTGAAGTCGAAGCCCTCGGCATCGCTCACTTGATACGTGACCTTGTTCTCGCCGTCGTAGAAGAATCGAATGTCCGACCGGGCGCTGCTGTACCGACGTGCCCCTCAGTGCGGTACGACGTCCCATGTTAGACCTTGAGGCGTCTGAGGTCCAAGAAGCTGGGGGCGATTAGAGAATGGAGGGCTATCCCCGCCGAGCCTTCCGGCGTACTCTCGATCGTGCGCACGTGCGCGCTTATCCACTCGGGAGGAGGAACCCGCATGACGATCTCGAGACGCGACGCCCTGGCTGTTTCCGGCTCCGCGCTGGTGGGCCTGTCGGTCGGCGGCCTTGCCCCCACGGCGCTGGCGGCTCAGGTCGCCGGACAGGAGCAGGAGTTCCCGGACCGACTCATCGATGTCGAGCCACGCGCCACCTTCCCGGTGGACTTACCTCTGAACCCCGACGGCTCGGCCCCGGAGCATCCCGAGTCGGCAGCCGGCCCGATCCGGGGCCGCCTCATGTGGAGGACGGAAGACCGGACGGCGCCCGAGATCGAGTATGACTACAGAAGGATGGCGATCCGGGTCGACACGCGTGGGCTCGGCAACAAGCGCGGGACGCTCCGCTTCAGCGACCTCGAGCCCCTGACACAGGTGTCGTACACCTTCCTCATGCAGTGCGGCGCACCGGAACCCACCGGCATCGTGAAGTGGACCGGCGTTCGCTTCACCGACTTCGCGGACATGCTCGGCCTCGTCCCGGGCGCCCACTATTGCCGCTTGACCGCGTCGGACGGCCACTACGTGGACGAGTCCGTGGAGGAACTGCGACATCCGCAGGTCATGCTCGCCTGGATGATGAACGACGAGCCGCTCGATCCCCAACACGGGGCGCCCCTGCGACTCGTCGTGCCGTTCCGGTATGGGAATCGGAGCATCAAGGCGATCACCGAGATCATCTTCGGGACGCCGGGACTTCCGCGGCCGAGGACGGGGTAGGGGGCGACACGCCTGTGTGTCGGTTCCGTTGGTGAGCGTCGGCAAGGGGAGGTGCTCCTGAAGGTCAACCGTTCTGCTCGAATCCTCGGGCTCTCGCTGCTCGGCTTGCTCACGGTCGGCCACGCCCAGGGGCAAACGCCGATCGGCGTCCCGGTGCCCCCGCTCGGCGCCGGACCCTGGGTGTTCGATACGGCCGAGCAGCACAAGATCCGCGTGAGCGTCGTGACCCGAGGCCTCTCGCATCCTTGGGCGATCGCGTTCCTTCCTGAGGGGGGCATGCTCATCACGGAGCGCCCCGGACGCCTGCGCGTCGTCCGCAACGGCGTGCTCGACCCGGAGAACATCTCGGGGGTGCCGCAGGTCAGGACCGACGGCAATGGTGGCCTGATGGACGTCGCCCTCCATCCCGAGTTCGCCGAAAACGGCTTGGTCTACCTCACCTATACGAAGCCGGTGGGAGACGGCTGGGGCGCGCCGGCGCTCGCGCAGGGCCGGCTCGAGGGCGGAGCGCTCCGCGACGTGCGGGACCTCGTCGTCACCGACGCGTTCGAGGGCAACTCGGGCCTCAACGGTCGTGTCGCCTTCGGGCGCGATGGCAAGGTCTACATGTCCACCGGCGGTCGCGTCGGGAGCGCTGCTCAAGACCCGATGAGCCTCCGCGGCAAGGTCCTGCGGCTCAACGACGACGGTACCGTCCCGCCCGACAACCCGTTCGTGGACCGCGAAGGCTATCGGCCGGAGATCTACACCTCGGGACACCGCAATACGCTGGGCCTCATGCTTCACCCGGAAACCGGGGAGGTGTGGAACCACGAGAACGGACCCAACGGCGGCGACGAGATCAACATCCTCTTGCCGGGCCGCAACTATGGTTGGCCTGTGGTCAGCTTCGGACGTGACTACTCCGGCGCACGGATCACCGACCATCCGACGCGCGAGGGGATGGAGTCGCCCCTTGTGGTTTGGCTGCCCGCGATTGCCGTCTCCGGGATGGCCGTCTACACCGGCGACCAGTTCCCGGCTTGGAGAGGAAACGTCTTTGTCGGATCGCTTCGGCAAGGCGGAATACCGGGCACGGGCCACCTGCAGCGCATCGTCTTCAACGAGGGGACCGAAGAGCTGCGCCGTGAGTCGATCTTGACCGAGCTCAGGCGACGCATCCGGGAAGTGCGCGAAGGCCCCGACGGGTTCCTGTACCTGCTCACGGACGAAGAAGGCGACGGTGCGCTACTGCGTATCGAACCCGCTTCGTGACCAGTGGCTCGAGGGCTGGACGCCCCTCGGGCGGTTGACCGGGGCGGAGCGGGCTGGAGTGCAGACCGACGGGCCGACCCGACCGTGTCCGTCCGAACACCACAGGAGGCCACACACGGAGGAGCAGGGGATTCCGTCCCGGCGGTCGCGCACCGTCAAAAAGATCGCTCTCGGGACTGGCGCTGCGCTCGCTCTCGGCTTGATCGGGTGGGGCGCCGTCTGGGCGCTGACGTGTCCATGTGAAGGCACGCCCGGCTTCGTCCTGCTCGGCGACCGGCACGACGAGCCCGTCTCCGACTGGAGCTTCGCGAACGACGTGGCGCTCTGCCAAATCCAGATCAGTATGGGGCTGAGGCCCCACTCGGTGAACCTGAACTGCATGGCATCACCGGACGGAGAGCTTTTCCTGAGCTGCTCGGTCGGGGCGCGGAAGTACTGGTGTCCGCGGGTGGGTCCGGATGAGGGGGCCCGCCTCCGTCTCGACGGGGTCGTGTACCCGGTTGTCCTGAACCGAGTGACAGACACCGCGACGCTCGACAAGGCCTGGTCCGACAGGGTACAGGAGCTCCAGGTCCTGGCCGTGCACCCGGGCGGAGTGGGCCCCCCGCCCGACGCCCAGCGCCCGGACAGCTGGTGGACCTTCAACGTCCGATTCGCGAGGGGCGAGTAGCCCCCCCGAGGTCGCTCACCCCACACGACGCGAGGAACCAACGCATGCCACGACGAGACGTCTCTTTAGAGGCCGGGCTGGCCATCGCTTTGACCCTCACGGTCGCCGAACCCCTGTCGGCGCAGCGCGAGCAGGGCTGGGCCGTGAGGGAGAGTCTCGAGAATCCAGACGTCCCCTTGTACAACTCAGCGAAACAGAAGCTGCTCGACGGTGGACAGCTCTTCACCTACACCATCGCGACACCCGACCCCGAGCTCTACTGCGAGGTCGCGCCCCACTACGACTACATCTTCCTCGAGATGCAGCACAGCACGCTGAGCTGGGCGGACGTGGAGGAGATGATCGCCGCGTGCCCGCGCGTCGGCATCCCCATGGTCCGGCTGCCCGACGTGCTCGAAGGCTCGATCCAGAAGGCCACGGACATCGGGGCGCTCGGAGTGATCGGACCGACGATCAACACGGTCGAGCAGGCGATGGCGCTGGCCAGCTTCGCGCGGTTCCCGCCGGAGGGCGTTCGGAGCGCCGGCAGGAATCAGGCCGGCCGCATCTGGGGTGTCGAGGGTGTCAGCTACCGGCGGACCATCAACGACAACATGCTCGTGGTCGCCCAGATCGAGACTCCGGTAGCGGTGGAGAGCGCCTACCGCATCGCCCGCGTGCCCGGCATCGACGTGCTTTGGGCGTCGAACGGCGACCTCCAGAACTTCAGCGGCCTGTCGACGGATTCGCCCGAGTGGCACGCGATGTTCGACAAGGTGAAGGACGCGGCCCTCCGGGCCGGTAAGTTCGTGGGCTCGACCAACGCCAACTACGCCCGGACGGGTGCCAACGGACGTCCGGACGCCGCGGACTGGCGCTTCTTCTACGGTGGCCCTTCGCTGGACGGGTACCAGCCGAGGAGGCGATGAGCCGACGTCAGGATCGATCGGTGGCTTCGGCGTTGGCCTCGAGCTCGTCGGGTTGGGGAGCTGGGCGGCGGGAGTCTCGGCTTCGGGCCTGCCGATGCAGGTGACGGCGGCACGGAGTTTGGCGTTCGGGGCCAGGACGCCGTGGTAGCGATGGCGATGGACGCGCGGGGCGGTATGAGGCGAGCGATCCGCTCGAGGAAGAGGATGGGGCGAAGGAAGGGGACGCGATTTACTTCCGAGTACAGGGCGACGAGGTGCGCACGGTTTATGGCACGGTGGACGGACGCGTAATCATGGACGAGGTGGGCGTGAGTGCGGAAGGGCGCCGGGGGAGTATTCCCAGCTTCTTTGCACCGGACACGCGCTTTCGGAAACGTCTGGTAGAGTCGTTGCTGGAAGGCTTCTGAGGAGCTGGATTCACGTCACCTGGACAAGTATCTGCTTGACACATGGCCGCAGGCCCCGGGACGTTGCCTCCGCACCTAAACGGAGGACGCGCAATGAAGACCCCAGCCTTCCCCACCCTGATGGCGCTTGCCCTAGCGTCCATCACGCCTTCGGCGACCAGCGCCCAGAGCGCCGGCGCCGCTGAGCTCGCAGCGGTCAAAGCGATGTTCGCGGGCCACTACGAGCTCGTGAGCTACGAATCATTCCGTGAGAATGGTGACGTCGTCGATATGGATTACGTCGGTCGGATCATCTATGACGAGCACGAGAACATGTCGGCCATCGGGATGCCCAAGAGCCTACCGGCTCGGGCAGCTGAGACGGACGAACTCGTGCGGGGTGGCTTCGCATACTGGGGCAGCGTTAGCTGGGACGTGCCGAACGGCGTCGTGATCCACCACGTCGAGGGTTCACCCACGCGCGGCAGCTGGCCGGGCGTCGACAACGTCCGCTACTTCGAGTTTACCGACGAGGGCCTGTTGAAGTTGTCTTTGAAGAACGAGGAAGGCCGGACGACCGGCACACTCACTTGGCGAAAGATCGAGGAATAGTCTGATGACCCATCCGAAACACGGTGGCCTCACGGTCGCAGCCGCCTGCCTGAGCGTCGCTCTCTCGGTTGGCTGTTCAAGCAACGTACCCTCCGAACCCTTCGACGTCGTCGAAGCCACGATCCCGCAGATGCAGGCCGCGATGGCGGAGGGACGGATCACCGCCCGTGACCTCGTCGAGGCACATCTGGCCCGAATCGCCATGTACGAGGAGCGGGTGAACGCGGTGATCGCGGTGAACCCGAACGCGCTGACGGACGCCGTCCGCCTCGACCAGGAACGTGCCGAGGGTCGAGTGCGAGGACCGCTCCACGGCATCCCTGTCGCGCTCAAGGACAACGTCCACACCATGGACATGCCCACCACCGGTGGGGCCATGGCCTTCGAGGGATACGTCCCGCCGTACGAGGCCACGATTACGACGAACCTCCGCGAGGCCGGCGCGATCATCATCGCCAAGACGGTGATGACCGAGCTCGCGAACTTCACGGCGAGTGGCATGCCCGGAAACTACAGTGCGGTGGGCGGCTATGGCCTGAACCCGTACGACCCCCGCCGGGACCCGCGGGAAGGCCGGAATGACGGGCGCCCGGTCATGGGTGTGGGTGGCTCGAGTTCCGGTATCGGCACGGCGATGAGCTTCTGGGCCGCCAACGTAGGCACGGAGACCTCGGGCTCTATCCTCTCTCCGGCGAACGCCAATATGCTCGCCGCAATTAAACCCACGGTCGGCCGTGTAAGCCGCTGGGGCATCATTCCCATCAGCGCGGATCAGGACATCGCCGGGCCAATGGCTCGCACTGTGACGGACGCGGCGATCTTCTTCGGCGCGCTGGAGAGCGCGGCCCCCGACCCCAATGACCCGATCACTTCCCGTTGTGAAGTCCCGCCGAACGGTGACTATACGGTCTTCCTCAACGCTGAGGGTCTGCAGGGAGCGCGTATCGGCATCCCCCGGGCTGCGTACTACGACTCCATTCAGGTACCTGGGACGGGTCGCTGGCAGAACCGACTCACCGACGAGGGTCGGGACGTGATGGCCGAGGCGATCCAAATCCTCCGCCAGCAGGGAGCCACGATCGTCGACCCGGCGGACATCCCCAGCGTGGTGGATACCGACCCCGCGACCAGCCTGCTCACGAACAATGGCAGCAGCGTGCTCAACTACGGGATGAAGCGGGACTTCAACGCCTGGCTGGCCACGCTAGGGGAGTCCGCTCCCGTGAAGACGTTGACCGAGCTTCGCGAGTGGAACTTGGCTCACGAGTCCGCCGGTGCGATCAAATACGGGCAGGCTCGATTGGATGGATCCGATGAGATCGACCTCGAGGAAGCCCGCGCTCGATACGAAGCGGACCGGGCTCGGGACCTTGAGTTGAATGCCGACCGCGGCATCGACCAGGCCATGGAAGACCACCAGCTGGACGCACTCCTGTTCCCGAGCTCGAGCAGCGCAGGAATCGCAGCGAAACCTGGCTATCCGACCGTGATCGTGCCGTTTGCGTTCGTCTCGAGTCCGGCTAACCCACCCATGCCGGACGGCTTCGAGACGAAAGCCAGGCCGTTCGGTGTGAGCTTCACCGGGTCGGCGTGCGACGAGCCTCGCCTTCTCGAGTTGGCTTATGCGTTCGAGCAGGCGTCGATGCGTAGAGTGGCACCCCCGGGGATGCCCTAGACGCAGCCCACACCTCCGAACTGCAATCAGGCAAACCGTCATGGCTGCAGTAGTCGTAACCGGAACGAGCACTGGAATCGGTCAGGCTACGGCCCTTTCTCTGGCCCGAGTTCGAAGAGGTGCACGGAGCGGACTTCCAATACGACGCGCTGATCGGGGATCGCGATCCGCCGTTGGACTACCGAGCGAGTCTGGTCAGGCGCTGAACGGAAGGGTGTCCTAGCGTCGGCCGGCTGGCTCCAAGCGCACGATCGTCGTCGGAGGTCCGTCCACCCATCGGGCACCGCCGTCGAGAGCCACGTAGATGAAGCCGTTCGGTCCCTGCCGGATATCGCGGATGCGACCCACGTCCTGGAGGAGGGTCTCTTCTCGAACGACTTCGTCTCCATCCAGACGGAGACGGACCAGCCGCCGGCCGCTGAGCCCTCCCACCAGCATGTCGCCCTGCCACTCAGGGAAGGCCTGGCCCGTGTAGAAGAGCATGCCACTAACGCCGATCGACGGAACCCAAACGTGAACCGGCGGCTCGACACCGTCCGCGTGAGTCCCCGCGTGGATGGCCGCCCCCGTCCGATAGTTCACGCCGTAGCCGATGACCGGCCACCCGTAGTTGAGTCCGGGCCGGATGAGGTTGACCTCGTCGCCTCCCTGCGGGCCGTGCTCGTTCTGCCACACGGCGCCGGTCCCAGGATGGACCGCCATTCCCTGTGCGTTACGGTGCCCGTAGGTCCAGATCTCCGGCAGGGCCCTCGGTCGGCTGACGAACGGATTGTCCGGCGGGACCCGTCCATCGTCGTGGAGGCGAACCGTCGTTCCGTTGTGGGTCGAGAGATCCTGAGCCGGGTGGGCCTCCAGGTCCCCGGCGGACGGCCACTGACGGTCGCCCAGGGTAATGAAGAGATAGCCATCTGCGTCGAACACCATGCGCCCGCCCCACATCGAACTGCGCTCCGTCCCGTTTCCGTCCGCCGCCGCGTGGAAGATCTCCTCCACGTCCGCGAGCCTGTCGTCCTCGAATCGGCCGCGGGCGACGGCCAGACTGCCGAGCGAGTCCGGACCAGGCTTCACGTAGCTGAGGTAGAGCAGCCTGTTGGACTGGAAGTCGGGATGCAGAACGACATCGCGGAGGCCGGCCTGCTCCAGCCCGTTCATGGGCATCGCGCCGCGCCCGAGGGCGAGGATCGGCGGTAGCCCCTCGACGGAGTCGGGGAGGAGAACACCGTTCCGGACGATGCGGAGCCGACCCGGGCGCTCGGTGACCAGGAGGTCGCCCTCGGGGGTGAACGCCATCGCGAAGGGGTTCACGAGGCCACGCGCGACTTCGACGATTTGAAAGTCGTGGTAGGCGGTCGGGACGATGCCCTCGATCGCGTCGGGTGTGGGAACGACGGCACCCACGTTGCTCCCCGGGCCACCCGGCGGAGCGGCGCAGGCAGTGGCTGAGGCCATCAGGAACGAGCTCAGGAAGAGGCGCGCGTGCGCAGGGGCCATCGAAGGTCTCCAGGCAAACCGAGGAATGAGGCCAAGAGGGTGGTGAGATCCGCCTCCCGCAAGTCCGCGCGTCGGGGACGACGGCCGGGGTCGGGGTGGGCCGACCGAGGATCCTGTTCGTCGGCGGAAGCCGCTTGCCGGTCTTCGCGGCCGCATCTAGGATTTGGCGCGCTGGCGGTTGGTGACGAACCCTCCATGGGAGTGATTGATGCGGATACCTGGGATTGTGGCGGGCCTCGGCCTGACGTGCTTGGTTGGCTGCGGCCAATCGGCAGACGAGCAAGAGCCGGGCGCGGGCGCTGCGATGGAGATGACGTCCGCGCGGCTCAATCCCCTCATCGCGCTCCACGAGACGGACCAGCCGGTCTTCGGGCTCTACGCTCCCAGCCCGGGTGGCGGTCGTGGCCGAGCGGGCGGCGATCCTCCGCCCATGAAGGCGCCCTCCGCTCGTGCTGCCGAGACCATGGCATACGCCGGTAGCGACTTCGTATTCGATGGCAGCATGGAGCGAGGGGTCGAGCGTGCCCTCCCGACCTTCACGGACTTCGCCACGGCGATGTCCGGGGCCGGCGCGAACGCCGGCACACATCCGTTCGTCGTGAAGATGTCGAAAATATCGGACGCCGCGCAGACCACCCGAGACGTCGCCATGCAACTCGATGCTGGCGTGAGCGGCATCATGTTCGTCGAGGTAGAGACCGCCGAGGAGGCGAGTATGGGCCTCCAGGCCATGCGGTACGCCAGCCAGGGTGGCACCCGGACGGACGGCGTCGGGTCGGCGGCCGCGTACTGGGGGCTGACCGAGGCCGAGTACCGTGAGAAGGCCGATCTATGGCCGCTCAACCCCGACGGCGAACTCATCAGCTGGGTGATCGTCGAAAGCCACGAGGGACTCGCCAACGTGCGCGAGATCGCCGCGGTCCCCGGAATCGGGGTCCTGTGGCCGGGTGCCGGCACGCTTCGCGGTCTCTTCTCGAGCGTCGGCGACGATGGTCAGCGAGTCCTGGACGAGGAAGGCTGGGAGCACGCGATTCAGCAGGTCCTGTCCGCCTGCAAGGAGTTCGACGTCCCATGTGGCTTCCCGGCGAACGCGAACGACATCGAGATGCGCATGGAGCAGGGCTTCAGCGTCTTCGTGATGGGCTGGGGCGAGAACGGCTTCGCGACCGTCGAGAAGGGGAAGGGCATCGGGGGGCGCTGAGTCGGTGGACGCGACCAGGATGGAGGCGAGCCGAGCGAAGGTTGTCAGCGGGATCGCTTCGGGGTGGTCGCGCATTGCCGGCTGGCCGGTGTGTTGGACGATCCTGACCGTCGTCGCGCTGGGGTCATCCACCCCGCGAGGTGTCGGCGCGCAGGCCGTCGGCCCCGCCCGGGGGAGCCTGGTGGTCAGCGGTGGCGGTGAGACCACATCTCATATCATCGCACGCTTCATCGAATTGGCCGGCGGGCCGGCGGCGCCGATCGTCGTCGTTCCCACATCGGGCCGGGACGACGAGGACTACGACGAGTTCTGCTCCTGCCTCGACCGTTGGCGGGAGGCGGGGGCTACCAATCTCACGGTGCTTCACACGCGCGACCGCTCCGTCGCGAACACAGACTCCTTCGCAGAGCCCCTCCGGCGAGCCCGAGGGGTTTGGTTCAACGGGGGAAGTCACTGGCTCCACACGGACGCCTACCTCGACACGAAGGTGCACGAAGAACTCTTCGCGCTCCTCGACCGGGGCGGGGTCGTCGGAGGCGGCTCGGCGGGCGCGCATGTGCAGGGGGAGATCATGAACGTGAGCCGTTCGCCAGAGCGTGAGTTCGCCGAGCGCACCCTTCCCCGGGCGGACTGGAGGAGGGGTTTCGGCCTGTTACGCGGCGTCATCGTCGACGTGCACGTACTGGCGCGGAACCGACACTTCGACATGCTGGGCGTCCTAGAGGCCAATCCCGGCATGCTCGGGATCGCGATCGACGAGAATACCGCGATCGTCGTCCAGGGCGACGCGTTCGAGGTGATCGGGACCAGCTACGTGATCATGCACGATCGCCAGAACGTCATCCCGCCTGACCCTGAGGCGACGGGACGGACGATCGGTGGCTCTTTCTACTTCCTGCGCCCGGGAGACCGCTACGATCTGGTCACACTGGAGGCGACGCGGCCGGCCGCTACGACTCGGCCTATCGCCCGGGTGGCGCCCAGGCGGTCCGGGGGAAGCTAGACGGGCCGGAGGGAACCGTCGACTCGTGAGGAGCCGGACGGACAGAGGCGAGCCCCACTACGCGATCAGCCGCCCGATCGGCGGCAGCCCCTTCGCCGTCAGCAACGCGTTGAATCGCTCGAGGTCGCCGGCGAGGAGGGCTTCGAGGCGTGCGAGATGCACCTCCAACTCGCTCGAGATCTCCTCCAGCACCTCGTAAGACTGCGCCGTCGGTCGGGCATCGGCGCTGGTGACGACCTGCTTGAGGTACGATAGGTGATTCGCGAGCCGGGTCCCGAAGTGCTTCAGGTCGCTCTGCGCTTCGGCCCCGGCCTCGTAGAGGTCCCCTTCGACCGCCGCTAGGTCGACGGCCAGCGCGCTCCCTGCCCGAGTCACTTCTCCGTCCCGCGTGCGCCCGAGCCGGTCGGCGACGGCTTCCTTCAGACGCCGGATGCGCACCACCGCCCGGGTCGTCTCGTCGAAGCGGGCGTGCACGGCGCTCGCGAGTTCGTACTGCGCGATGAGGTCCTCCCGACTCACCCCCGTCAGGCGCGGGTCCTTGAGGATCTGAAACGTCTCGGACTGTGTCATGCCGTCGACCG
>Ga0208879_1001894_pt1 | contig 19125 bp, 11 predicted proteins | sample Knorr_S15_td_Bot_FD_185605 | JGI IMG/M metagenome (GOLD analysis project Ga0208879, IMG submission 185605) | Marine microbial communities from Southern Atlantic Ocean transect - Knorr_S15_td_Bottom_ad_5009_LV_A (SPAdes) (version 2) | ecosystem: Environmental > Aquatic > Marine > Oceanic | place... | reverse complement strand
CTAGGTCAGAACCATCAGTATTTGCAACCCAAATTTGACTTAAATACTCAGATTTTTCACCTTCAATTAACGCTTCCCTTACAACAAAACTAATTTTATTGCTCTTATCTGATATATTTAAATCAGAAATCTGCTTTATCTGAATACTTGTTTCTGGCGTCCAGTTCTGTGACTGAGCGTTTACAAAAAGTATTAAAAGTGAAATTGAAACTAATCGATTAAAACGATGCATTTTTCCCTCCTTTAATTAAAAAGAAAATAGTCGTGAACTGATCTCGCAACGTGCGCAATTGCTCGTTCTCTTTCAGGTATACTCAAATCAGAGTCTTTAACAAACGCTACTACTACTACATTACCTTTATTCTGTGGAAGCCGGATAATTCCAACATCATTCGTTGTGGCACCAATTGTACCTGTTTTATGAGCAACATATGTATCGGGTGGCAATAACCCTTTTAACCTACCTTCACCAGTTTCACAACGGCTCATTATATCAAGTAATAATTCAGAGTTTTCTTTATTTAGTATTTTATCCGACCATATCATCTGCAATAATTCTGCCATTGCCTGAGGCGTCGCTGTATCGCGAGGATCTTTTCCGAACTTTTTACTTGCTTCTAGCATGACTTCCTTTGAAAGATTACCATATTTTTCCATGAATTCCTTATTGGAAGTTGAGCCACCTTCTAATTCAAGACCTAACCAATCACTAATAAGCTCAATCGTAGGACGATCAATTGACATATTTCGAATTTTATATCTTTTTAAAAGAGCCTTTACTTGATCTGCACCACCAGCTGCATTCAAGCAAATATCTGTTGCGCTATTATCACTCAGTTTCATCATTAACTCCAACTGATTCCGTAAGGACAGCTTTATTCCTGGGGCAACAAATAAATTCGATAAGATTCCACTGCCTGGATGCTGGTCTTCTGGCTGTACATCTATCATGTCATTTAGACTAATTTCACCTTTTTCAACTCGCTTAAGTAACTGAACAGCAATTGCTACTTTATAGGTACTTGCTAAAGGATATCGCTCATTATTATTTATAAATATTTTTTTATTGGTTTCCAGGTGAATAACTCCGATGCCCATTTTACCACCTGATAATTCACTTAATCGTAACAGCTCTTTTTCAAGCCCTTTTAGACTTTTCTGTGCATTTATGTGCTCTGGTTGAATAATAAATATCAATATTAAACAACAGAATTGAATTAAATTAGATTTGACTCCAAATATTTTTTTCATATTAATTCCCTTTATAGCGGTTTCCAGAATTATATTTATTCATCCAGCCCATAATATGCTGCACCTTACTTAAGTGATGACTGGGGCGCACTGAAATTCCATGAGGTTCATCTGGAACACGCACCAGTACCGATTCCACTCCCAACAGCTGTAAGGCCGCATAATACTGTTCTGAATCTGGCATCGGTGTCCGATAATCTGCCTCACCAGTCAATACCATCGTTGGCGTCGTCACATTCTTCACAACCGATAACAGATTTTTACTCTCGTAAAGCTCCACATTGTCCCAGGGCATACCCGGAAACCAGTAGTTTCCGGTCCATGGTATATCAGAATAAAGCACAAAACTAGACCAGTTGATCACGGGATATACGGTCACTGCGGCCTTGAACCGCGTGGTCCGGCCAATCATCCAGCAGGTCAATACACCGCCGCCGCTGCCACCAGTGACAAACAGGTTGCGCTCATCGATATAACCCTTCTTTATTATCGCGTCAACACCGGAGTTTAGATCATAAAAGTCATCTCCAGGATAATCATGATGAATCAGCTGAGCAAACTTCTCACCGTAACTGGTGCTGCCACGCGGGTTGGTGTAAAGCACCACATACCCCTGGGCTGCCATCAGCTGCTTTTCAAGGTCAAAACGATCACCGTAGTTAGCAAAAGGGCCTCCATGGATTTCTAGAATCAAAGGATACTTCTTGGCTGGATCAAACCCTGGCGGTTTCATGATCCAGCCCTGGATATCCAGACCGTCATAAGAAGACTTGTACCAGATCTCTTCTACCGTGCCCAGCTCCTTATTGGCAAATAAATCTCTATTTACAGAAGTGATCACCTTCGATTTGCCGCCCCGTATATTTCCGACCGCGAGATCAGAAGGCACATCTGGACGAGTTGTAAGAATAACAAATTTTCCATTAGAGGCTAGAGAATAACCACGGCCAAGGCTGGAAGTTATTATCTTCGTTTTACCATTCAATGTGGTCTTAGCCAGTTTTGTATTACCTTCTGTCGCAAAAGTGAAAATGATATTTTTTCCATCACCAGACCAACTGAGGTTAGAAACACCTCGGTCAAGTTTTGTTTTGATCTCCCGGATCTTTCTTGTTTTTAGGTCCATGACATACATATGAGAGTTTTGTGTGGCCATCTTCTTATTGTCAAAACCGGTATAAGCTATATATTTACCATCAGGAGATGGGGTGGGATTCCCATCCGGCCCATCTCGATCCGTGAGCCGATCCATTGTTCCATCTGCAGCCTGGATCTGATAGATATCACTTTGACGATAGCCTTCTGCTTCCCAGTCATCTTCTAAATTGGTTGAGGCATAAATATACTTGCTATCCTGAGACCATACGGTCTGACCACCTCGATACGAGGCAAAATTAAATCGACCAGAAGTTAACTGTTGTGCAGTACCACCTTCCGATGGCACTACAAACAAATGCTTATATCCCTTCAAGTATCCAACACCATCAAATCGATACACCAATCGATCAATTACCTTTGCCGGTGCTGCCCATTCCGCCCCCTCAGGAGGTGTGGGAAGATCCGCCTTAAACTCTGCACCAGTGGGTACCGTACCATAGAAAGCAACATGCTTACCATCTGGCGACCAGCTGATCCCATGAGGACCCGTCTGTACATTCGTCAAAATTGTGGTCTCACCTGTATCCATCCAGCGCTTGTGGATCTGACCGGATCCGGAAGAACTGGAAATATAGATGATCTGCTTGCCATCCGGAGACCAGCGGGGCTGGCTATTACCGCTCTGTCCACTGGTAAGGGGGCGGTTATTGGTCCCGTCAAAATCAATGATCCAGATATTGGAATAACGCTTATCCTTCATCACATCACTACCAGACCTTACATAGAGTATCTTCGATCCGTCAGGAGATATCTGGGGATCGGATACTCCTTCCATCTCGAAAATATCCATGGGCTGAAGAACCTTAGAATCACTTGCAACCAACGACGTGAATACACATAACAGTGCATAAAATAATATTCTTTGTATCTTTACTTTTATCATCTCGGCCTCCTTTTTACTCTTTCTTAAGTTAATTTTTTACTACGGGTAATTCTATAAATGTAGCTTGCACGCCCAATGAAGAAATAGTTTGTTTTGCAACGCTATAATCTTTTTCTCTGGCTTTTGGTATATCAATAAATTTTTGCGGATTACGATCAATAAGTGGAAACCAAGTACTATGAATTTTAATCATTATACGATGGCCTTTTTTAAATCTGTGAGCCCTAGAACCAAGCGAAATTTTAAAATGGGTAATTTCGTTTGAAACTAATGGTACTGGTTCGGAAAAATTGTCTCTGAACTTTGATCTGATCACTTCGTCAGCAATCATCAGCTGATAATTATCCATACTTGGGTTGGATGAATCTTGAGGATAGACGTTAATTAATTTTACGATCCAATCCACATCAGTGCCAGTTGTGGATGCAAATAGATTTAAAATAATATCACCTGCAATTTCAATTTCTTGATCCAGTGGTTCTGTTTGCCAGGTTAAAACATCCTCTCTATCATTCAAAAAACGTTGATCTTCTACCTTCCACATGGCTTGAGCACCCTGCCAGAATCCTTTAATGGGTCTTTTCGTATATGGTACCGGATTACTTGGATCAGAAATATATGTACGTGATTTAAGGCTTTCACTTTCACTCGGCCGGGTATCGGAAATATCACCATCAGATAGCAGATAAAATTTTGTAGGCAGCGTTTCGGCTATAGGTGGCCATGAACCGTATGATTTCCATTGATTTAGACCCGTTACAAACACATGCGCTTCTGGTAGCGGCGTTGGATCCTCATCTTTTAAATAATATGCAAACCAAGGCGCCTGTATATTCTTTCGATAGTAAGTAGAGGTATTACTCTCAAACCCTATGGCTCCCAAACTATCTCCTTTGCCTCGCGACCAACCGCCATGACGCCATGGGCCCACTACTAGCCTATTAATATCAGTTTGATCATTTGCTTCTAATTTTTGATATATTTTTATTGGCCCGTAAAAATCTTCGGCATCCCACCATCCCGCAACATTTAATGCAGGGATACTGACATCTTCTAAGTAATGGGTGACTTCCTTTTCCTGCCAAAATTCATCATAATTACTGTGCGCCATAAAGTCATTCCAAGTGGGAAGATTGCCAAAAAAATATTTCTCATTTGCATTTGAAAGAGGCCCAAGTTTTAAATAGCCAAAATCAAAGGGGAAGTTTTCCTTTGACCTTTCCATCATGGCTGCAAACCCAAAAGATGGACCTAGCCGAAAAGCACCATTATGATAAAAATCATCCCCCATATACATATCTGACGGTGATGCTTGAGGTGAAATTGCTTTAACGGCTGGATGCAAATCCGTCAATGCAATAACAGTTAACCATCCACCATAAGAAACACCCAAAATACCAACCTTACCATTGTGCCCATCTATATTGCTCAAAAACCATTCAATTGTATCATAAGTATCGGTCGCTTCGTCAACCTGGGAATTTTTGTTTTCAGATACAGGGGTACGCAGCATGCTGAAATTCCCATCTGAATTGTATCGCCCTCTAATATCCTGGAAGACAAAAATATATCCTTCATCGGCCAATTCTTTATATGAGGAAGTCAGACTTGAATGAAGTCCTTCATCATCATGCCTCAGGCCATAGGGTGTCCGCGTAAAAAGGATTGGTAGTTTACCATTTTTATTTTTTGGAATATAAATTTCAGTATTTAGTAATACCCCATCACGCATCATTATTTTTTCGATGTGTTTTGAATATTCGCTACCAGCTGGTTTTACATTTGAAGTTGGTTTAACTGTACAAGCAATAGACAGCAATAGGAGGCATATCATTATAAGAAAATCAAATCTACGATTGGAATAAATCATTTAAATTAATTTTTTCAAAGTTTAATTATGTATATCGAGCAATTCGTCAATGTCGTTGTCTCACCCGTATCCATTCAACGCTTATGTATCTGGCCTGAACCAGAGGAAGTAGATACATAGATGATTCTCTGGGTACCATCCGGAGACCAACGAGGCTGACTATTGCTATTTTGTCCACTGGTGAGGGGGCGGTTATTGGAACCATCAAAATTAATGATCCAAATATTAGAATAACGTTTATCATTCATGATATCACTGCCAGATCTAACATAAAGAATCTTAGAACCATCTGGAGAAATCCGAGGGTCTGAAACACTCTCTATATCAAAAATATCCATAGGCTGTAATAGAAGATCATCACTAGCAACAAGAACCGATAATTTGAATAAAAATACACTTATAAATAATCTTTGTTTGATTAATCTTATCATTTTTTACCTCTTTTTATCATTTTAATTATTTACTCCTTTTAGCCAAAAGACCCTGATTGCCCAATTAAAAAATGTTGTTTATTTATTGTTTATTCATTAATTAACTATAAATGTGTTTTAATATTTCATGTAAAGGAAAGTAACCAGTATAGTTGCACTAATACAACAAATTTGTTGTTCATTTTAGTTATACCATATGTATGATGTATTTTGTTGAATAATAAGAAAATAAATTACCGTACATTATCGACCTGATTATCACTAATTAATTTCTTTAATTGAAATGGATTAACTAAAGTAGCATATGAATATTGATTTAAAAAACATTCCCAAAAAACGTCGTCGTATAGTTCAATACCTTTTAGATCATTCTGAACAAGTTGTAATAAATGGCTCAGAAGCCCTATCAAAAAAACTTTCAGTGGATCGATCTACCCTTATAAATGCCTGTAAAGATTTAGGGTTTAATGGTTTTAAAGAATATAGGAACAATATTAGAGTCCGATTAAAAACATTAGAGCATAAAACATACCCTGATATTTTGGCAGATTTCAAAACATCAAACGCTGTAGAGGAATCAATAGTATCATCTATATCAGCTGATCTATCAGCACTGCAAATAACTAGTAAAAAAGTTAATATTGAATTAATAAAAGAGACAGTTGATATTATCTTTAATTCAAATATTGTATATATTTGTGCCCTTGGTTATAATCAAGTATTAGGTCTATATCTACAACATCTACTAAGAACAATTAAAGCTGGAATTATAAACATATCTCATTATCATGGTGAAGTTTTTGATGCAATTAATAATTTAACTGATAAAGATGTTGTAATTAGCTTCTCCTTTGATAAAGTTATGTCAGATAGTGAAAAAATCTTTATAGCTGCAAAGAAAAAAGGGGCTAAAACTATATCATTTACGGATAGTGTACATTCTTCATTATCTAAAGGTGCAAACGTTAATCTTTTAGTTAATAATCCATCTCGTTATTTTTTCAGTCCAAATGTTGCAGCTTTAACTTTGTGTAATGTTATTATGCACTGTGCTGTCGAAAAGAATAAGCCTCATTCTATAAAGAAAATGGAAGCTTACACTAAGATGTCTGAAAAATCACGTGTATTCATTTAATTCTTTTATATTTTAATCTATGTTTGAAAGAAATAATTTATTTTTAAGAAAAGCGAGTTAGACTTTATCCGCTGCCAGCTATCAGTATTATAAGAATAGTATCCCTGTTCATTTAGATTATAAACTAAATAGATTAAACTTCCTGGCATAAATTCCCAGCGTAGTACAAAAGTGCCTACATGATTATCAATTTTAAAACTTTTTTCTGATAGATAATTATAATCTTCTAAATCATAAGATTTCTCTTTTACTAATCTACCATAATCTGAATAATTCACATCAACCTTAAATGGTTGGTAAAAACACTCGAGTGTCAAAGTTGGTGAAAACGTCCAGTTTAATCGGAAATTTGTATTTTTTGTTATCTGTTCAGTTGATGCATAAATAATGTCTGTCTTTGATGAATCCTCAATTATTCCCACCCACTGCATTTCACTAAGCTGAGAATCATCTGAAGATTGAATAGAAAAATTGATATAGTCCGTAGGTTTTAGTGTAATATCTAAACCAATTTTTTTCCCAAGACCTGACCTCTGCTTATTATAAAAATCAATATTTGGTTTTAAAATTATACGCTTTCTACGATCTGATTGAATCCAAATTCTATTAATCTGTGTGGATTCTTGTTTAATGATTTTAGCTCTTGAATTTCTATATAAATCATTATCACTAAATGTTTCTGGATTTAACTCAACTTCAATCCCAAATTGCCAATAGTTATTAAATGTGGTTTTTTGTTCTAAGTTTATTTTATTTCTAATAATTGTATTATCTGTAAATCTTCTACTTAGACGATAATTAATTGAGAGACTTTGATTAATGAATATTCCTTTTGGTTCATCTCTTCGTATTACTGCGTTTAATCCGAAATTTCTCATATTTGCTCTAGGCAAAAATCCAATATCATTTAAGTTTAAAATCTTATCTCCAACACCCATATAACCGCCCAGCTCCCACCAGGATGGATCTCGATAATTAATAATGACTGCGCCACCAAAACCATTTTCTTCTTTCATAGAACGAATAAGCTGTCCATATAGAAAAAGGCTGTTATTTTTTAATTTAATATTCCAATCAAGGCTAAAAGCACTTGATATATTTTTATCATTTTGTCGTCGTAAATCAGTCACCGTAACTCCAATGTTTGAAATATTATTTATTATTGGTTGCTGGAGCCTTCCAATTAAATAATTTGTATAAGGTTCCAGCAAAAATTTATCCTGCTGCAATATGGCATTATTTTCATATTCATGAATACCATATTCTCTATCTGTAATCACATTAATTAAACCATATTTTAAACCATTAGGTCTTTCCCCAAGAATTTTTACTGCACCTAAGATAGTGGTTTCCTCAGGTTGATTAATTATAGAACCCTTGCTTGGTTTATAATACCCTGGTTGCTGACCAATACGGCGTGAATGAAATAAATTGATTCTGTTTTTGAAAAAATTTGCTCCCTCTACAAAAAATGGTCTACGTTCATCCAGACGTGTTTCAAATGCAGTAAGATTTAGGATAGAAGGATCTGCTTCAACCTGACCAAAATCTGGATTAAAGGCAAAATTCAATGTTGAATTTGATGATAGATTATATTGAGCATCTATTCCAACCGAGAAAGTATTATCGTTATTCTCCCCAGTTGTTTTACCATTTAGAAGATAGGGTCTTAAATCAAGTTGCTTATGGTGAGGTAAATTTTCCATCCCCAGCATTTTCCCCCAATGAGGCACCTGCCCTCTAACACCTTTTTTTCTTCCCGGCCACCAATCCTCTTCTTGAAATCGCTGTATGCACCGCCCAATTCCAATTCCCCATACTTGAACACTATCAGAATCATATGGAAATATTTCCAAGGGGATTCTCAATTCAGCAGACCAACCATTATCATCAATAGATACTTTACTATCCCACACTGCATTCCAAGATTGATCATAAGCTCCCCATCCAATACCATTTTCATTTATCGCCATATCAGCTTGTACTTCTGCAACATTTACTGAAAACCAATGTCCTGTTATATTATCATTATTTGAATCAATTCCAATTCCTATCCAATCTGAATTAGTTCCAAACCCAGCTCTCCAATCATCCCTTCGGCTCAATGTTCCAACTATTTTTTCAGGTTCGGGATCATGATTATAAATACCAATATATAAATAATAATCATCGTAAAGTACATAGGCATCAGTTTGCAAAGATGGAGCAATTAAACCATATGGGAAAAATTGCAAAAAATCACTTGTGACTTTTGCCTTTTTCCAAGCTTCATCATCAAGAACACCATCTATTATAACGGGATTCTCCACCCTTAATGCATAGAGTTTTTTATTTTTTAAACTGGGAAAATCAATATCTTCATTGGCATATACCGTAAAAGAAAACAGATATATTATAATAAAAAATCTAATAAATCTTTGGGAAATCAATTTAAGTAAGGCTTTTTCTTGCGACCTGGTAATACTGAAATTATCTTTGGCTTTTTGACTAAACTACCTGGCTATTGATTTCTAATTATTACTATTTATTTAATAAATAATTCTATATAAAGTCATTTAGACTTTAATATGGAATAACCATACCCAAAATCTATTCGCAATTCATCCAGTCCTTTAGAAAAAATAAATTTTGTGGATCCATCGCGAAAAGTTCCTTCGCCTCTATATTCAAGTACTTTATACTCAGGTTGTTCTTCAGCCTCAGCATACGCTTCACCTGATTTTTTATCAGCTCTTTTCATTATATAGGTTAAATTTTTGCCATCATCACTTATTTCAACATTAACTTTTCTACCCCTGGCAACACCCGCATAAATTTTTGAGAATTGCTGGATCTCACTCTCATTGAGATCTATCGAAAAATTTTGCTCCGCTACTACCGGTCCCAAAATGTTTATAGCAATATCTTCTGCAAGCTGACTTGGCGAAATTGGTCCAGCAGTATTTACTAATACCACCACCGTAAGGTCTTCTTCAGGAAAATAAAGTGACTCGCTTAAGAAGCCATTAATACCTCCGCCATGGTGAATAGCTTTACGTCCAGCTACTTTTGTTAAACCCAGACCTTTTGCATATCTCAATACAGTACCATCATTTAATTGTCCTGGCGTAATCATCTCCTTATATACACTATTACTTAGAATACCGCCTTTGTGAAGCGCTTGATTCCATTTAACCAGATCTCTTACCGTTGAACATAATGACCCGGCAGCATATGGAACAGAATGTACAATATAACCTTTATGGATCATTTCCCCAGTTTCTGCATCCGTATCATAACCATGAGCACGGTTTTTCCAAATTGCTTGATTTGAACAATAACTGGAATTATCCATACCTAGTGGCTTGAAAAAGTTTTCTTCAATATAATCTGAGTATGTCTCTCCTGAAACTTTTTCAATGATCAACCCTGCAAGAAAGTAGGCAGAGTTATTATAAATCATTTGCTCGCCAGGAGGAAAATCAAAGGGATGCTCTGAAAAAAGAGAAACAAGAGAATCTCTTGGTAAGTCCTGGACAAAGAGTGGCCTTGCAGATGGCAATTCAGTATATCCTTTGATCCCGGAAGTATGATCTAACAATCGTATAACAGGAATTATATGACCTTGTGTGTTATAACCTTTCTTATCCGGAAATTCAGCATCACTACCAAGGTATTTCCTTATATCAGCGTTAAGGTCGATTTTCCCTTCTTCAGCAAGTTTAAGAATCGCTGCTGCTGTAAATTGTTTTGTAACTGAACCAATTTCATATATTGCATTATCTGGAGTTGGTACATCCAGTTCCAAGTCAGCCTTACCATATCCTTTAAATAATTCAGTATCTCCCAATGCTACCCCCACGGATATGCCCGCAACCTTACCAGTATTGAGTTCCTCCATTACAACATCGTCTATAGCTCCAGCCCATTTAGGTATGTTACTAGTGGTTTCACAGCTGAAAAATAGAAATGAAAAAATTAATAAATATTTTATTTTAGAATTATTCATTGTGTTTATTCTCCTTAATTTTTGTTAGTATTTGATACTTTCATTGAACTTATAATAGGTGCAATTGGTAGAGCTTCAATATCAATAACTTTACCTTCTTTAATTACCATATAGATTTTGCGATAGTTCTTTGCACTTTTAAGAGGATTTGCATTAAGAATAACCATGTCAGCAATCTTACCAGATTCTAGTGTTCCAATTTCATCCTCTAGTTCATATGCTTTTGCAATATGACTGGTTGCTGATTTTAATATCTCCATAGGTTTCATACCACGCTCTTCAAAAGCAAGCAATGCATTAAAATGACCTTCTCCTAATTTCACTCTTGGATCAATTAATACGGATGGATTATCTGACTCTGCCGTCAATACCGGATTTTGAATACCAGCATCAGTCGAAACTAACAAAATAACACCCGCCTTTATCATGTTTTCGTGATTTATTTTTTGGATCTTCATGTATGGAGTCAACGTACTTTCAGGAGAATGTTCTACCAATGCATCCAGACGCTTTTGGGTTATGGCTAAGGCAGATATAGCTACTTCTCTATCGACCAGTTTTTGAATGGTTTCATCAGGTATTGGAGTTGTAGGTCCTGATATACCACCATGAGTCACAATATCTACTCCAGCTTCTATCGCCATATCTAGACTCTCAACCGAGGTTGTATGAGTTTGTACGGTCATGCCAGCTCCATGGCCTTCTTCGACAATGACTCGCTGAACACGCTCAGAGAATGATATGAAATTCATATCTTTATGTCCGCTAGCTCCGTATTTGAGAAAATCCATACTCTTAGTTGTATAATCTTTGATGATCGCACGTACTTCATCAGGAGTCATCCAAAGTAGTGAACGACCTGTATTTTCTACCCATGCCTCTTCAATACGTTTGACAAAAGCCTTACTTACATATGGTGCTGCCTGGGCACGAAAATCTGCGGACAATGGTCCATCGAATCCAATTATGTTACCAGCTAGGTAAATCCGGCTGCCTGGGACTTCATCAGCCTTAATCATGTCCCTAGCTTTCACCAGCGCTGCCCTTGGACCCCATGTGTCAAATACTGTTGTCTGACCGGTCTTTAATGCAATTTGGGCCGCTTCAATTACTATTTCATGATACCGCTCTTCATGTTTTATCAATGTTTCTAAATCAATATTCAAAAATAAATGAAGGTTCGCATCCATCAACCCTGGAATTAAAAATTTACCCCTTGCTTGAATCTGGTCAAAGTTATTGGGGATTGTTATATCCTTCTTTTTACCAACTGCCTTTATTTTTCCATTCTCAATCAAGATGGTTCCATTGGGGATTGGTTTTTTTCCTGTTCCATCAATTATCGTCGCACCAACGATAGCCAAACGATCATTTGATTTCCCGTTTAAAAAACCAATAAGAATTAGAAAAATATAAAATAGTTGAATTATTATTCTTTTCACGATTATTCCTTCTGCTAATTTCAATTATTTATGGATCTTGAATCTTGACGTAAAGCATCTTTATTGATCCAAGGACGTTTTCCATATTTTTTCTTCTCAGGCCAGATTTCATCTAAATTAAATCCATCATATAAAATCCCGCCTTTCATAACATATTTTATGTCCAGTGTATTTTTTATATCATCCAATGGGTTTGAATTCAATACAATTAAATCAGCCAGTTTTCCTTTTGCCAATGAACCGATATCATTTTGTGCACCTAAAAAATAAGCCCCCTCGTTTGTTCCTAATTCTAATGCGCCCATGGGCCCCATTGCTGAGGCAGCCACCCAAACCTCCCAATGCGATGCAATCCCATGCTGTTGACCATGAGACCCAATTGCTCCATGCCCGCCTTCTGCCATGATATCAGCCAATACCTGTGCTAAAAAAGGATAACTATAATCTGTTTCAGGTCTCAGCTCACGTCTACGGCTGTGTGGAATTAGCTGCTGCCAAGGTATCCACAACCTTAATTTTTCATCTTTCCAAACTTCTGATTGTGCAAAAAAGTATTCATCATTCCATGGACCAGGTCCACCAACCATAAATGTTGGAGAATATACAGTTTTTGCTTTACCAAAAAATTTTGCAGCATCGGAATACATTGGCATATAACTAATTGGGTGCTCCCATGCCGTTTGCCCATCCATGATCATAGATAAATTATAATTTAAATCTACACCTTCAGCAGTAACCATTAACCCCTGCTTACGTGCAACGTCTGATACCCACTGCCGTTGCTTTCTCTGAGGCTGCATATACTGTTTTAGTGATACAGCTCCCCATGAGACAAGACGTTTTATATTATCCTCAGTTATTTTATAGCTTGTCAATTCATTTTGCCTAGGACCATCTCCTGCATACAAAGGATCGCCACTGCTATAAGTACGAGAACCAATAAGCATACCCGCCTCAATCATTTCCGCAGCCGGAAAAACATCTTGAGACCACATAGAATTATCAAGGTTTGAAGTAACACCATACGCCAGTGGCACTGATGCCTCAAATGTTTTCATCGGAATAATCCCACGATATTCCCTGTAAAAATGTGAATGCATATCTATTAATCCTGGTATAATTGTTTTACCCGTCAGATCCACTATTTTATCCGCATTAGATTTATCACATTCACCTAAACAGGAAATCCTTCCTTTTTTTATTACTATATCACCGTTATCAATAACTTTTCGGTTATCCATAGTAAGTATTCGGGCACCTGAAAGAACAATAGTACCTTGAGGGATATTTCTAGGTACAACAAGATTAATATCATGGGTTTCCTTTTTTGAAGATTCAGTATTATAGGTAAAATATTGTGAACCACTACCAAATTGAACAGTGTTTTCATTGAGCCAGCTTGGATGTATGCCTCCTTGGTCACTCAACTTTTTTACAGGTAAGACACCTTTACCATCCTTCTTATCTATAGCTATTGGGATAGAGAAAAGACCTTCAAATGGCATTGGCACAAGATAAATATTATCACCTTCATTGAACGTAACCCATTTTGATTCCGGAGATATCATGACTTCGTCAGCATGAGGAAAAATGAAATGGGTTCGCTTATCTTTTCCTTTATTATTTACTGAAATCAATCTAGTTGAATCACCTCTGCCTACACCCATTTGAGGAAAAAATATTCTGTTATTTTTTCCAAATGATGGTCTCACAAATTGGGATCGAGCAAATGAAACTGGTACTGGAACTCTAACGATCTCTTTAAACTTACCTCCTGAAGAAGAAATGGTAAGGATATCATAGTAAGGATTATCGATCATAGTTCTTGTTCGCGCAGTAGCGCCAGCACCTCTAACAAGTGCTATCTCTTTACCATCAGAAGTCCAAGTAGGATGCATATATTCGCCGTATACTTTTGATAATCGTGTAGGAGAACCACCTGTAGAACGTACTTTCCATAAATAACCTGCTCCAGTTTCATCGACACTAACAAATGCTATCCATTTACCATCTGGTGACCAACTTGGTGTATATTCAAATTCACGGAAATCAGCCTTGGTCAATCTTTTTGGTGTTCCGTTCGGAAGGGACATAATATATATTTTACCCACAGCTTGGAACGCAACAGCACTACCATTCGGGGCACCTACGTGATACCTTGTGAATTGCACCTTAAATGGCTCATCAGAAATATCAAATTGTTTATAAGCCTGTTCTGAAATGGTTCTTTTTACACTTGCGGTAAAGGGGATTGTTTTAATTTTTCCAGATTTAATATTCAGACGCCTTAGCTTACCGCCTTGAGATAAAATAATTGATTTTCCTTTTGCATCCCAACTATATGCTGGCAAAACTCTTATAGTTTTCATTCCTTCAGTCATATCCTGTTCAATAGGATCCATAATTACTCGTTCAGCCCCTGTTAATAAATCCCGGAGCCATAATGCAGTGCGAGGGCCAAACTCATGACCTTTCCAAGTAATAGTACCATCAGGAATACGTCTTGCAAATGCTAGCCAGCGGCCATCAGGTGAAATCTCAGGAGCATATGCCCCTCCAGATGAAAGTCTTAATTGTCTTGTAGGAGCACCACTTGTAACTGGAGTAGTCTCTCCTGTATCAAATTCATATCTTCGTATATTGATGGCGCCTTGAAGTATATCACTTACATTCCAGGCAACTGTTTGCCCAGGCGTTCTTTTATGAAAATATAGATATTTCCCATCTTCTGAAACGGACGGCCATTTTGCACCTTGTAGTTCTTTGCCGCCTATCTTTATTCCTTTACCACCATTTCGGTGATACATATAGATTCCTGAATCTCTACCTCTCGCCGGCCCTCTAAGTACTGACTGCCTTGATACAATTATATATTCACCATCCGGTGTCCAAGTTGGATGGCTTGCGCGTAAATTTAAATCCTCAAATATAGATCTGGGGTTTGATCCATCAGCATCCATTATCCAAAGATTATTTTGTCCAGCACGATCAGAAATAAATGCAATTGATTTACCACCTGGAGAATAACGTGGGTGATAATTGAGAGCTACACCTGTTTCTTGTGTGAGTACACTTGCTGCACCACCTTTTGAAGGAACTCGATAAATATGGGCTAAGAGATCAAAAACTATCCATTTCTCATCTGGGGAAATATCTACAGACATCCAAGTGCCCTCTTCAGTATTGAAGGATATATCTCGCGTTTTTCCTCTGGCTAGGGTTACATCCCATTCTTCCACATTCTCTTGAGCTATAGAATGTGTAGGAAATAAGAATACGAATAGTAAAAAGTTGATTGTCTTAATGCTATTTCTCATGGTTATCCTCCTTATTTATTAATTATTTGATCTCTTGAATTCTATATTATTCACCCTACCTGTATTTAGCTTAAATCCATTATAATTTTTATCAAATTCTATAGTTATCCATTTATCTTTCTCAAATGTATACGGGCCTGTTGGTTTTAATGTAACAGGATCTAAGTAACGAACTTGGCATGTCAATGAGTCATTTTTCATATCAAAATAGTACGATGCTTCAAGTTCTGATGAAAAGAACGTACCGCTAAATTTGAAAATTTGTTGTCTATCCATATTAAAATCAGTTTCATCTAGTTCACCGCTAGAAAGCTCCTCTTCATTTGCCTTAGGACCTGGATCAACTAATATATCAGCCAAGTAGACATCACTGATTTTTTTAGCCAAATCACTTGGTTTCATTGAAAACAAATTAGTAAGAATTATAACCGAAAATCGCTGATCTGTGAACCGAAGCATATGTGTCCTAAATCCTAAATAACCACCACTGTGACCAATTGTTTTTAGTCCCTTATACTCCCCGTGTACAAGACCAAAGGCATAATCAAGAGTATCCCCATTATTCAATATTCCTTTGGTGAGAATTGTCTCCATCAATTTTTCCCCAGATCCAATTTTATTGTTATAATAGTTTTTATCCCACAGAATCAAATCATCTATATTAGATAGCAGTCCACCTGAACCAACCAAGTCAAAACTACTATGTACCCTTTCAAGCACTGAATCATTTTTTACATAATAACTTTCTGCACGATTTTTTACGATCATATCACGGTTATCATGGAAATGAGTATTATTCATCTCTAAAGGTTGAAAGAAATATCGGTTTGTATAATTGCGGAGTGACATACCAGTAGCTCTTTTTACAAGTACTGCCATCAAAAAATAACCAGAGTTAGAATACATGTATTCATCACCCGGATTAAAATTGAGTTCTTTTTGCCTTGCAATGAGATTAATTATTTCTTTTTCATCAAAAACATCTGCATAAGATCGTCCTTTCAAAACCCATAGGTTTAAGTAATCTCGCAATCCACTATTATGATGGATTAGATTCCTTATTGTAATTTTGGAACCATAATCAGGAATCTCAGGAAAGTATTTTCGGATATCATCATCCAATGATATTTTACCTTGCTCCTCTAAAAGTGCCATTGCCATCGCAGTAAATTGCTTTGATACAGATGCCAGATAAAAAATAGTGTTGGAAGCATTTGGATAATCATAATCTAAGTTGCCATAACCAAAACCACCTTTGTACAAAACATCCCCATTTTTTATAACAGCAAATGAACCTCCAGGTGAATCGCTTTTATTCCACTCTGAAAAAAGTTTATCTACCGCATTTTTTTCATGACTACTTTCACAACCAATTAAAATAAAAGTTAAAGAAATAAATATTCTTTTAATAATCATTGATTTTTCCTATCAATTAATTCCTTTTTAATTCAACCCAATGAGTTAGTGCATTGCGCACACGTTTTTCTGGTACAGGTACTGCGATCAAAGATCCGTTAAGTTTATTTTGGCGGTACTTAACATCAAGCCTCAGCTTATACCTGACACGATTTACATCATCTGTGCCAAGATCTCCATTAAACTCACCATTAAGAAAATTCTTTTTATAGCTTAGTTCATTTAATACAGACCAGGGTTGCTCATCAATGCGGATAAATGCATAACCTGATTTATCAATCATTAAATTTACTTCTCTTTCCCCATTATAGGTTTCTACTGCACCAGACCATGTCCCGTAAAGTTTCTTTTCTTTAATGCTACGAGGACCTATTTCTTCAGCTTTTTCCTCTTCAGGATTTAAAGTGATTTCACTAGGAGTTTCAAACAGCTGTGGGAATAAATGCTCCAAAATTTTATTTTCTAGTTCCGTGACTAATGATGTACTCTTATTACAAAGAATCACAATAGCAATATCTTGATCAGGCAATAGAATTAACTGGGTACGTACTCCACCCATACCTCCACCATGCCCTACAATTTTCAATCCTTTATTGTTTTTCCTAACAGACCATCCTAGGCCATAACCAAATTCTTTTATAGAGATATTACCTTTAGGTCGAGCATAACTTTCCTGAGCCATAATATCTATAGATTTAGTGGTAATAATCTGACGTTGTTCTGGAAGCCTATTCTTCAAATGAAACATTCCAAACCGAACAAGATCATGCGCACTTGAAAAAACTGCAGATGCACCTGGATGATCAAAATCATAGAATGGAATAGGTTCATTTTCAGGATTATACCTAACTGCTGCATGTTTTTCAAGGCCCGGACCAATATCTACGGTAGTATGATTAAGCCCTAAGGGTAAGAATACTTCATTTCGCATAAAATCAGAATAAGACCTCCCGGCAGTTCTCTCAATGATATAGTCTAAGATTCCATAAGCTAAGTTAGAATACTGCCATCTCTCTCCAGGTTTTGTAACAAGATTACCATATCTCAGTATGGTTATATCCATAGGCGGTCTTGTATAAGGCTCATCTTCATAAAAAAACTGGTAATGAAGGGGAAGCCCAGAACTGTGATCCAACAAACGCCTAACGGTAGCACCTTTGTTATTAAATGAATGTCCATTGAGCTTAGCTGAACCAAGGTAATTATTTGCTGGATCATTTAGATCAATTAATCCTCTTTCAACAAGAACCATTATTCCCGTGGCCGTAATTGGTTTGGAGATTGAAGCCAATGAATACATCGTATGAGGCGTAGCTGGAATCTGGTTTTCACGATTAGCCATACCCCATGCTTCTTCCCAAATAATTTTCCCATCTTTTGCCACCGCTACAGCTATAGAAGGTACGTTACGATCTATAATTTCCTTTTGTATGTACGAACCCAAACCACTGAATTGAGATGGTCTGGAATAGTTTTGTGAAAAAATAAAACCATTAAATTGAAGCAGAACAAATATACTAAGTATAATTGTTCTCAAGTTTAACCAACTAAAAATTTTCATGATTATTCCTAATAATTACACCCGGCAAATTACCTGTAAGCTCACCTCGATCAACCGTAAACTCCCCATTTATAATTACATATTCGATACCCTCCGAATACAGGTCTGGGTTTAAAACAGTCGCATTATCCCTAATATTATTGAAATCAATTATTGTGATATCAGCAGCAAAACCCTCCTTTAAATATCCTCGATCTTTTAACCCAACAACACTTGCTGGAAGACCAGTCATTGAACGAATCGCAAATGGTAAAGTGGTCGTATTCAGATCTTTCACATACCGAGCTATGCGACGTGTAAATGCACCAAAATGACGTGGGTGCGCACCCGGTTCAGATTGGAACCCCTCCCTGTCTTTAACACCACTAACTGCTGCATCGGAACTTGTAATAGTATAATCTTGTTGATAGTAATTGGTTACATCCATATCATTTATTCCATAGCCACGTGTCCATGCACCGCCTATTACTTCCTCATATCCATTTAATGCCATGTAAACAACCACTTCTTGATAAGTAGTATTCCGATCATTAGCAATCTGCTTTAATGTTTTTCCCACGAACGCTTCATCCGAATAGCCTACGACTACAACCCTATCTTGCCCACCATTATGATCAACTATCCAAGAAATATCTCTTTTAATTATTTCACGTTTTTTGGAATCGGACCAATT
>Ga0208879_1001893_pt1 | contig 19128 bp, 24 predicted proteins | sample Knorr_S15_td_Bot_FD_185605 | JGI IMG/M metagenome (GOLD analysis project Ga0208879, IMG submission 185605) | Marine microbial communities from Southern Atlantic Ocean transect - Knorr_S15_td_Bottom_ad_5009_LV_A (SPAdes) (version 2) | ecosystem: Environmental > Aquatic > Marine > Oceanic | place... | reverse complement strand
AGGCGAAATTCAAGCCACCTTCTCGTCATCCCGCCCCGGCGTAAGCATGTCGGTAGCCAGCCAGAGGATCACAATTTGACAGAGCCCGCCATCTTCAAAGCCAGCCGGATTGCCAACGCGGATAACGACGGCTGGTTGAGCGACCACGCCGTTGTCGTCGATGCGGGTGGGCGCGTTGAGGCGGTTGTCCCGTCCTCCACTCTTGGAGACACCTCCGGCAAGAAAACGTATGAGTTAGGAGACGTGTCCCTGCTTCCGGGACTTGTCGAGGCTCACTCCCATCTTCATGTGAGCCCCGATCTTGATGGGTTCGCTAACATCACCACGGAGACCGATGATCGGATGGTGATGCGGGCGGTGGGCGCGGCACGAAAGGCGCTTCTTTCCGGGGTCACGACGATGCGGGACATCGGGTCTCGTAACCAGGTCGCCTTTCCTGTCCGTGATGCCATCGAATCGGGCGTCATACCCGGGCCGCGTTTGCAGTTGGCAGGAACGCCGATCACGACAACGGCAGGGCACTGCTGGATGTTCGGCACGGAAGCGGACACCCTCGAAGAAGTCGTGAGGGTTGTTCGGCAACAGGTGAAACTGGGCGCAAATGTGATCAAGATCATGGCGTCCGGCGGCAACTTCACTCCAACGTCAAATCCGCGCATGACCCAGTACCCCGCTGAAACCTTGCGCGCCGCAGTGGTTGAAGCAGAACGGCTGGGCATCTACGTGGTTGCTCATTCACATGCCACCGCCGGGATCCGGAACTGTATCGACGCCGGTATCCACCAGATTATTCACTGTCGATGGCTTTCCTCTGATCCGACGGTTGCGATCGATTACGACCCAGAAGGAGCGGCCCGGCTCGCCGACGACGGCACATGGGTAGACCCCACGATCGGCCTCGCCGTGCTGGGAGCGGAGGCGAGAGCCGCCGGCGCGCCACAACGACGACTTCACTGGGGTGTAGCGGCGGCGCGCCCCTCACCGGAGCAGGCCATAGAGGTTCTCAAGGACATGCGTGATAAGGGTGTGCGATACACAACGGGTCTGGATATGGGGATGGCGTACGCCGACTTTGACAAGTCCGCATATAACGCTATTTCGTTTGTGGAATCACTCGGTTACACGCCGTGGGAAGCCATTGCGGCGTCAACTTCTGTTACCGCCGAAGCGTTGAGGGTCAACGACACCGTTGGCTCACTTCAGTCGGGCATGATCGCAGACATGATGTCTGTGGCAGGCGATCCGTCAAAGGACATTCGAACGTTGGCGATTTCGACCGACGTAGTGAAAGGCGGCGTGCCGGTGAAACTGGAAGGCCGGGCCCTCGTCTAGGTGACCGAAATTTTCTCGTTTTAAACAGCCATTCGGGATAACTAGCCAGATGCAAAGGAACGCCTACACGTGACAGAAAACGCCGTCTTCAAAGCAGACCGTGTCGCCAACGCGGAGGTAACCGCGTGGCTGCCCGATCACGCCGTCATCGTCGAGGACGGCCGCATCTCGGACGTGATCTCGCAAAGTTCCATTGCTGACGGTATTTCCGATACGCATGAGGTCCACGATCTGGGCAACGTGTCGCTGTTGCCGGGCCTGATCGAGGCGCATGCACACATGCACACGGCTGCGGGTCCCGATCCTGTGTATACCCAATATTCTGCGTTTAATGACTCAAAAGAGTTCTTCATCATGCGCGCTGTCGACCATGTCCGCATAACGCTGCTAAGCGGTGTGACGACGATGCGTGACCTCGGCGGCCCCACAGACGTTGTGTTCCCGGTGCGTGACGCAGTTCGTGCGGGCGTGATTCCCGGACCACGCCTACAACTGGCCGGCGCTCCGATCACGACTACTGCCGGACACTGCTGGTTCTTCGGTTCTGAGGCGGATACGGCGGAGGAGGTTGTCCGGGCGATCAGGGCACAGGTGAAGCTGGGCGCTGACCTGATCAAGATCATGTCAACCGGCGGGATGTTCACTCCCACGGCAAACCCTCGCTCCGCCCAGTACCCGGTAGAGACGCTGCGCGCCGCCGTGGTGGAGGCTGAAAGATTGAACGTACAGATCGTCTCCCACTGTCTCGCCGCAGACGGGGTGCGCAACTGCGTGGAGGCAGGAATCCACACGCTGATCCACGCACGCTGGCACGATTCAGATTTCAGCAAAGGCCTCGCCTATGATCCCGATGTGGCCCAGATGGCGGCAGATAAAGGAATCTGGGCGGACCCTACGACCGGACACATCATGGTCGGCGATGTCAGGATCGCGGCGGGCGATGTTCCGCCACGTGTCCCGCACTGGGCCGTTTCCGCTACAACCGTTCCAGAGGAAGAGCACGATGCGGTCTTACGGGATATGCGGGAACGCGGAGTGCGCTTTGTGACGGGGCTGGATATGGGCATGGCACACGGCGAGTTTGATATGTCGGCCGCGAACGCCTGGTCGTTCGTAGAACTTCTCGGCTTTAGTAACTGGGAGGCGTTGGCCGCGTCGACGATCGATACCGCTGAATCGTTACGTCTTGCTTCTGAGACGGGCGCGATCAAGCCGGGGCTCAGTGCGGATCTGATGACCGTATCTGGAGACCCATCTAACGACATAGAAGACCTGTTCAACTGCAGGGACGTCGTGGTCGAGGGTCGCCTTGTCAAGAGAGATGGAAAAGCGCTGGTTTAGCTTCCCGTTAACTACCGGATCGATCGACTTGTCATGCGGCGGGGACATCCCCCGGACTTGTTTCTTCCGCCGGTAGCTCGAACGGAATGGCAAAGGAGAATTCGGCGCCTTTGCCTTTTTCGCTCCGACACCAGATTCGACCGCTGTGCCTGCCGACAAGCCCTTTACTTACGTACAGTCCAAGTCCGGTGCCGGGGATGCGAATCTTCACCGGGTCGCTGCCACGGTAGAACCGCTCAAACAGCCTCTCCTGGTCTTCTATTGAAATCCCAAGTCCGGTGTCGATTACCGACACGACAACGTCATCATCTTGTGCCACGCATTTCACCAGTACGTGAACACCTTCACGGCTGTACTTGATGGCGTTTGAGATCAAGTTGCTGATTACCTGATCGATAGCCTGCCGGTCTCCCTCAACCATAGGCAGGGTTCCGATCCTTTCAAATTTGACCGTTACCCCAGCGTGGCTTGCGGAGGCCTGGAACAGGTCTAACGCGCTTACAACCAGATGTTCGATATCGAACATCGTCACGGTCAGAGGAATACTTGTATCTTCGGCCATCTCCAGATGCGAGAACACGTTCAAGATGTTCTGCATGCGGACGGACGAACGGGAAGCTTTCAAAAGCAGGTCAAGCTGTTTTTCTGGCACCTCGCCGGCAGTTCCATCAAGTACAAGGTCCACAAATGCGCTGAAGGCCGTGAGCGGACTCCTCAGTTCGTGCGCAACCGTGGTCATCAGGTCGGTCTTCTGCGTGTTGATGTCTTTTAGCTCGTCACTGGCGTCTTGAAGTTCACCGTGAAGGCGAGCGTTGGCGACTGCTCCGGCCACCTGCCCGCCAACGCGGGTGACTATTCCCAGATCGCGCTCCCCGTAAGTGTCCGGCTTGAGTGAAGTCACCGCCAGGCCCGCAAAGGATCGTCCGGCGGATACAAGTGGCACACATATCATCGACCGGGCATTGGTCTCGTTTGGCCAGGGGAGCCGATCAAAAAACTCTTTGATTTCAGCCTCGTTGAGAACTGCACCCTGCCGTCTGCGCATTAACTGCCCTAGTCGTGTACCAACAAATGCCTTGATCGGGATCTCGCGGCCGATGCCGAATCCGGTCTGCGTTTCTCCTTCAGCCCATGCGTATAACGCCGAGCTACGTTGCGAGTCGACGTATGAAATCGAAATTCTGTCAAAGTCGATCAGTTTCCTGAATTGAACAGCAAACCTCGGGTACACCGAATCGATGTCAAGTGAGGAACCGACAATTCGGCCAATTTCGGCGAGGACCGTGCGCTCAGTGGCTTCGGACTCCGCACGCTCGTAGAGATTCGAGTTTGAGATTGCCGTGGATGCAAGTGTGGCAATACGTTGGGCTAACGCCGCATGCTCGCGTTTATATGCCTCTCTCTTCTTGCTTCTCAGCGCCATGAAACCGATGGCCTCTTCTCGAGCGACCAGCGGAACTATCACAGAGGACGACAATCCCTCTATTTCACCCGGGACAAATGCCTCCAAAGTTTTGTCGTCTTGTTGCAACAATATTTTCTTCTGCTCAAAAAGCGGCGCTAGATTGGTCTTTGATATCTCTCTGACCGTACCCACTTCAAGCCCGGGAACCATCACCCCGATAACATGAGAAATCCGGAAATGGGTATGACCCGGAATCCGGACCGCAATCGCCATGCGGTCAAATGGCAAAATCTGTTGCACTTGCTCGGCAAACTGATCGTAAATCTCATCAATGTCCAGCGACGAATTTACGATCCGACCGATCTCTCCAAGCGCGAATTCTTCACGGGCCAACTGGTCTGATCGTTCATGCAGGCGAGCATTGGCAAGAGCGCCCGCGATATATGCCGATATACGCTCCAGTAGCTCGAGGTGCTCCTTGTTGTGCGCTCCAACTTCTGCCGAAACGACGCATAAGATCCCGATCACCTGTGACTGAGACCTCAACGGTGTGTACAGCAAAGATCGGAGGTCGAGTACGCATTACGGGTATAGACCCCGGCCGCGAGCGTCCCTATTACTGCACCCTCTGAAATTAGCGGGACATAGATTCCCGACCGCAATCCTGCATTGACCGTCGTAACCGAATCAGGAAATCGGTCGGCCATCTCATCAATGTTCTCGACAAGAAGCGACTGCCCGGTATTCGCAACGTACCCAAGGATGCTCTCGTTCCCAGGAGGCTGATACGCGCCTACGGGATATTCGCTGATCCCTGCACCGGCCGCGTAGGCGGTCCTCAACCGGTGCGTCTCGGGGTCAAGGACGTTGACTGATATGCGGTCCCAACGCATCAGTTTGCCGACCTGCAGAACGAACTCCTCATATACGTCTGCGATGTCCGGCGACGCCGAGAGGATCCTGCTTATCTCCGCAAGAACCGTCCTCTCCCGACCTTCGATCTCCAGCGTCGTGTACAGGACGGCGTTAACCACCGCCGGCGCTATGTGTGTCCCGATCTGCTCGAGAAGGACGACCGAATCAGCATCATACGCGTACTCGTCAGTGGATCGTATGGCCAGTGTGCCAATCACCTCACCCCGGTGAAGCAGTGGCACCCCAACAGCGGATTTGAGTCCGACATCTTCTCCAGCTAAGACAGATTCCACAGGGCTGGAACTGTAGTCGGGGCCGGTCACCAAAAGTGATCGGCGATCTCGGACCACAGTCTCGAGGAGGGTCTCATCCAGCGCGTGTGGGGGCCCTTCTTCCCAGTTCGCTATTGGGGTCCCAGAAATGTAGGTATTGGTAAGAAGATCAGTGGTGTTGTCGTAAACACTCACCGTTATCAGGTCAGCAGGCAGCATCGTACGAACGCTTTCTGCGAATCGCTCATATGTCTTTCGTACGTCCGGAGATTGGGCGACAATCCGGCCTAGTTCAGCAAGAAGCTCCCGCTCAGACGACCTCTTACGTGATTCGATGTACTGGTCGTTCGACCTCGTGGCCTCTCGTTCTAGACTGCGTCGCGATCTCTGCATCGCCTGACCAATGGTCGTAAACACGGCAGCCGACGCGGCGAATGTGAGCACATCTCCGCCGATGTCGACTCCGATAGTCCCCTCGGCCGCCAGAATCCATGCCAGGCCCGCCGGAGCAAGGGCCACAAACGCACCAGGTGCTACTGCGGGACCCACTTTGAGCCGCATCGTTGACGTCAATATCGCAAGCGTAACGATGGCCACTCCCGGTTCCGCCAGGAAGGTCAGATTGCCGGGATCATTCCGGGATCCGACGAAGTACAAAGCCGGGAACACAAACGACGCCAGGGCCAGGTCACTTGCTATTCCCAGGGTGACTGCTCGCTCAACTCTTCCTCGGTGTAGCCAGTACGCAACAAGGCCGGAGTATGTGACGGCGATGAACAATACGATCACTCAGAGTGATCGTGCAGACTGCATGTCCTCCTGCGTAAAAGCCAGCACCAGAACGCTTATCGCAAGAGCGATTCCTGTCGGCGGGCTGCTCTTGAGATTTTGAACTACGGCCATGCGTACACCGTTCCTGATTGCGTTGGAGCAAAAGCGGAAATCGGACTCAATGTGCGCTCCCGATCATTTCCGAGATTACGGTGAGATATCTTTCTGGGCAAGTGTGAGCGGTTACGGAACCCGATTTCCTCACACAGCGCAAACGAGACCGACGACCCTAATTAATTGTTGTCCGGCCGGAAGCGATATCCAACATTCCAGACCGTCTCGATGAACCGATGTTCCACGTCGTAGATCTTGCTCCGTAATCGTCGGATGTGGACGTCCACGGTCCGGGTGCCGCCGTAGTAGTCATATGCCCAGACCGTTTGCAACAGAGCTTCGCGAGAGTAAACATGCCCGGGATTGGACGCCAACACCCGCAGCAACTCGTACTCCTTGAAGGTCAGGTCCACCTTTTTGCCGGATACGGTGACCTCGTAGCGTTCCAGATCTATTCGGATTTCGCCTTGTTGAACCACATTATCGGAATCGTTTCCGCCTGAACGAGCGATCAGAAGGCCGATCCTGACGGCGAACTCTTCAGCGCGGAACGGTGGGAAGCAAAAATCTATGTTCCCGAGGGACACGTCAAGATCACGTGTGACGAGGCCCGGCATGATCACCATCACCGGCAGTGCGAAACCAAATGCTGTGTCGACGCGATCACGCAGTTCCACATCAGCGGCGCCCGAAAGAACTGCCACTGATCGGCGTGCATCAATACCATCCGGAAGACGCACTTCCGAAAGCCTGATCGGGGTCAGGTCAAGGCCGGAAATGCCGATAGCTGCTTCCAATGGGACCGCCTCATGGTCCGAAAGCCCGATAAGCAAGACTGTGGTCATGCCGAAAATGTCCGGTCAAGCGTTGATACACGCCGCGATTCAATTCGAAATGTGAAGCGACGGACGTCAATAAGGCGCGGTTGGGCCCTGTTACCTGGCGAAATCAGCATGTTCATTGAATGGGTTGCGTCGGAAACGTTTGGCGGCGGAGTGAACGTGAAATGAAGCACAATGTTATTACGGACTGGCCCCGAAAATGAAGATATCCTCAATAAAACAAGGTCAAGGCGCGAGTTGGTGCGCTTTTCCGTTGACTTGGACCGCCGGGGATTCTTATACTTCTCGTTTGTCGTTTGTCGCGAATGGGTGATGGCGAGAGGGATATTCCTTCCGTCATCGTATCTGAGCGCGTGAAAAAACATGACGACGGGAACCAATATCCAGGGCGGGGTAATGCCGACAGCGAACCAATTGATGCGCAAGCCGCGCAAGCGTACACGCACGAAGTCCAAGACTCCGGCGCTGGGATTTGTCTACAACTCGTTGAAAGACCGGATGCGACGAGGAAGTGGAAGTCCACAGAAGCGTGGCGTCTGCTTGCAGGTGAAGACCGTTACGCCGAAGAAGCCGAACTCGGCTCTTCGCAAAGTAGCGCGTGTCCGGCTGACCAACGGCATTGAGGTCACCGCCTACATCGGGGGTGAAGGCCACAACCTTCAGGAACACTCGGTCGTCCTTATCAGGGGCGGTCGTGTGAAGGATCTTCCCGGCGTTCGATATCACATAGTGCGCGGCGCACTTGACACTTCCGGCGTCGATGACCGTCGTCGTGGTCGTAGCAAGTACGGCGCGGTGAAGCCGCAAGGTTAATTTCAGGGGCCCTGAAACGGCCCAACCACCCCGACAAACGAGTCCGTCACAGCCCGCCCGGGCGGCAGACTCAACCCAGGTCGGGGTTTTTGGTGGAAAGGAAATAACGCTCCCGGAACACGGAAGACCGTTCAAATCTCGCCACGGCGAGATCAACAGGGGACTCCGATCGGGAGATGAATAAAAAATGGCAAGGCGAAGACGCGCAGAGCGACGAGTAATTGATCCGGATCCACGTTTCGGAAACGTGGAACTGGCGCGTTTTACGAACCGCCTCATGAAGGGCGGCAAGAAGACGGTAGCGCAACGCGCCGTCTACAGCGCCCTGGAAATGCTTGAGAGTGAAACCAACCGGCCGGGGCTGGAAGTGTTTGAGCAGGCGATTCGCAATGCGACGCCGATGCTTGAAGTCAAGCCCCGCCGTGTAGGTGGCGCCACCTACCAGGTGCCAACAGAGGTCCGGCCTGAACGCCGGGTCTCTCTGGCAATGCGGTGGTTAATCACGGCGGCGCGAGCCCGCCAGGGAGCGCCGATTTCGCGGCGTCTCTATAACGAACTGCTTGACGCGTCACGAGGACAGGGTGCGGCGGTGCGCAGGCGTGAAGAGCTACACCGAATGGCCGAGGCAAACCGGGCATTCGTCCATTACCGCTGGTAATAAGACCAGCTTCACTCCGGGGGGGGCATCGACTCTACCGGCTCCATAGCCGGAGAGTACGGACTTAACGCGAATGGCTACAACAGTGGCTTCAAAAGCAACTTCAAAAATCGATCTCACAAAGATCCGAAACATCGGGTTCATCGCCCACATCGACGCCGGCAAGACGACGGTGAGTGAACGCGTGTTGTACTTCACCGGAATGACGCACAAAATCGGCAACATCGATGACGGCACGACCGTGATGGACTTCATGGATCTTGAGCGCGAGCGCGGGATCACCATTGCGTCTGCAGCTACGGCCACGGAGTGGAAAGGCCACCAGATCAACATCATCGACACGCCCGGGCACGTTGACTTCACGGCCGAAGTCGAGCGCAGCCTGCGCGTGTTGGACGGTGGGGTCGTCATCATTGACGCCGTCGCCGGTGTTCAACCGCAGTCAGAGACGGTATGGCGCCAGGCTGAACGTTATTCGGTGCCGCGCATGGTCTTCGTAAATAAGATGGACCGCGCCGGCGCAGACTTCTTGAAGGCTGTCGAATCACTCGCCCGCCGGCTCGGCGCAAACGCCGTTCCGATTCAGCTCCCGATCGGTGCCGAAGCGGATTTCCACGGCATGGTCGACCTGGTCGAGATGAAGGCCTGGATTTACGAATCAGTCGACGCCGTTGACGCGGTCGAGGCTCCGATCCCCGACGACATGGCTGATGAAGTAGAGGCGTACCGGGCCAATCTTGTTGAGAAGGTTTCTGAGACCGACGACGACCTCCTGATGGCGTACCTGAGCGATGAAGAGATCACCAACGAGGTTCTCGCAGCAGCGGTGCGATCGGCCACGATCAATCTCAAGATCACGCCAGTGATGTGTGGCGCTGCGCTCAAGCATCGCGGCATTCAACCCTTGCTTGACGCTGTCGTCGACTACCTCCCCTCCCCACTTGATGTACCTGCCATTAAAGGCATCGACCCGGCGGATGGCTCTGAACTGGTCCGACAGCCCTCGGTAGAAGATCCCGTAAGTGTGCTCATCTTCAAGGTCGTGTCCGACCAGCACGTGGGTCGATTGATCTATATCCGTGTCTACTCCGGTGTCCTTGAAACCGGGGATACCCTCTACAACCCGCGCACCCGCAACCGTGAGCGCGTCGGCCGACTGCTGCGAATGCATGCGGACCGCCGTGAAGAGATCTCCTCGGCAGGACCGGGCGAGATCGTTACCGTTATCGGACTGAAGGACGCCCGCACCGGGGACACGCTGGCGGCCAACAACGCCAGAATTGTTCTTGAGTCTATTGAATTCCCGGAGCCGGTCCTGTCCGTAGCGGTCGAGCCAAAGACTCGGTCTGACCAGGACAAGATGGACGTCGCTCTAAACAGGCTCGCCGACGAAGACCCGACGCTCAGGATTAGCACCGATGAAGAGACCGCACAGGTAGTGCTTGCTGGAATGGGCGAGTTACACCTGGACGTGATCGTGGAGCGCATGCGACGCGAATTCGGTCTCGAAGTAAACGTCGGCAACCCGAGGGTCGCTTACCGGGAGACGGTTACACGTATCTCAGAGGCTCAGGGGCGGCTGGTCCGACAGACCGGTGGTCACGGTCAGTTTGGTGACTGTACGCTGAGACTCGAGCCTCTCCCTATTGGAGCAGGGGTTGTATTTGAGTCCGAGATCACCGGTTCAACTCTCCCACGGGAGTACTTCCGGCCGATCGAGCACGGTGCCCGCGAGGCGGCCGCCAACGGCGTACTCGCCGGGTACCCGGTGACCGACATTAAGATCGTTCTTACGGATGGTTCCTACCACGATGTTGACTCGTCAGAGATGGCATTCAACATCGCCGGTTCCATGGCCTTCAAATCAGCGGCGGCGAGAGCCGGCATGGCGATTCTGGAACCGATCATGAAGCTGGAAGTTATCACGCCTTCCGAATACCTCGGCGACGTTCTCGCTGACCTGAACTCAAGACGATCTCAGATCCTGAACATGGAAGGCCAGAACGAGACGCAGGTAGTAAACGCCTTCGTCCCGCTCGCGGAGACATTCCGTTACGCTACCGACCTGCGCTCCCGTACCACGGGTCGCGCGTCGTTCGTAATGTCACTCGACCACTACGACAAGGCCCCGCGGCACATCGCAGAAGAAATCGCAGGCAGCGGGAAGTAACAAACCAAGGACCCTCATCACCCGATGGGGGTCCGTTTACGTTGAGACGTGAACGGAAGGAAATATGCCGGGACAAAAAATAAGAATCGTGTTGAAAGCATTCGAACACCGAGTGCTTGATCAGTCCGCGGCTCAGATTGTTGAGACGGCGGAACGTACTGGTGCGAACATCTCCGGTCCGGTCCCGCTCCCGACATCGATCCGGCGGTTCTGTGTCATCCGGTCACCGCACATCGACAAACGCTCCCGTGAGCACTTCGAGCTGCGCACACATAAGCGGCTCATCGACGTACACGAGCCGACGTCAAAGACGATCGACGCCATGACCCGGCTAAACCTGCCGGCCGGTGTCGACATCTCGATCAAGCTATAGACGACAAACGCAACAGAACGAGCAGATAAATAATGGGAATCCAGGGCCTACTAGGCCGCAAGGTCGGAATGACCACGCTGTACAACGAGGACGGGACCGTCGACGCCGTAACGGCGATCGAGACGGGGCCGTGTGTCGTTACGCAGGTACGGACCGACACGCGCGACGGCTATGAGGCCATCCAGTTGGGCTTCTTGGAAGCCAAGCGGCTGAACAAGCCGGCTGCGGGCCACCAGCAACGCTCGGGGGGAAGGTTCCGCCACCTCCAGGAGTTTAAGGCGTCCGACCTGAGCGAATTTGAGGTCGGCCAGTCCATTGACGCTGCGGTATTTGAAGTTGGTGAGACGGTCAGCGTGTCCGGCAAGACGCGCGGCCGTGGCTTTGCCGGAGGCGTGCGAAGGCACGGTTTCCACGGCGGCCCAAAGACCCACGGTCAGTCTGACCGTCACCGCGCTCCGGGCTCGATCGGCGCCGGCACCTCTCCGGGCAAGGTTTGGAAGGGCACGCGCATGGCGGGCCACATGGGCAACAACAAAGTGACGACCAGCGGTCTGAAAATCGTGATGGTCGATCCTGAGCGCAACATCGTTATGGTGCGTGGGAGCGTACCCGGTGCACGCAACTCCCTGGTCCGGATAGAACGGGCAAACGGCAACTACTAGGCCGCCGAGTAATCGCGGCTACAGAACTGGTTCATTGTGGATCTAGATACGAAAAATATGGCAGGAGAGGCCGTCGCTACCGTCGAGGTAAGTGACTACGTCTTCGCGGAGCCTATGAACGGCCCGTTGTTGCACCAGGCCGTGGTAGCCCAGCAGGCGAACCGTCGCCAGGGCACCCACAGCGTACGGACGCGTGGCCAGGTAGTGCATTCCAACCGCAAGCTCAGAGCCCAGAAGGGTTCCGGGAGAGCTCGCCTTGGAGACGCAGGAAACCCCGGACTGCGCGGGGGTGGTGTCGCACACGGCCCGCACCCGCGGGACCATTCGCAGCGACTCCCTGTGCGGATGCGACGTAACGCGTTACGTGTAGCGCTCTCTGACAAGGTTCGTAACGGTTTTATCACCGTTATCGAAGACCTCTCGGTAGATAAACCGAACACCAAGACGATTCTCGATATGTTGAGCGCTCTTGAGATCAAGGGATCGACCCTGATCATCACCACGGCGCCGACAGACGATCTCCGCAGGTCCGTCCGGAACATCCCGAACACGGACACGATGGCGTCACGGCTGCTGAGCCCGCTGGAGACGACGCGCGCCCGCAACATCATCATTTCCAAGCACGCCGTCGAGACGATCGACGAGTTGTGGGGACACCCGACCTCAAAGCCGGGTAGGGTCTTGCACAAGGTCGAGGAAGCAGGTAGCCCGGCATGAGTCTCTTCGACGTATTAATCAGGCCAATCGTGACGGAACAAAGCACACTGCTGCAGGAACGCGGCAAGTACGTGTTCCAGGTACAGAAGAGCGCCAACAAGGCCGACGTTAAGGCGGCGGTCGAAAAGGTGTTTGAAGTAACCGTTCTTGACGTCAACACGATGGTCATCAAGGGCAAGAGCAAGCGATTCGGCCCGCGGCCGGTCAGCAGGCCAAACTGGAAAAAAGCCGTCGTCACGCTGCAAGCAGGCGACACAATTCAACTGTTCGAGGGCGCCTAGATGCCGGTACGCAGACTAAAGCCGACCTCCCCGGGTAACAGGAATACCGTCCTCTCGGATTTCTCCGACATCACGCGGAGCAAGCCAGAGCGCTCGCTTCTCGCGCCTCTTCGTAAAAAGGGTGGCCGAAACAACACCGGCAAGATCACCGTCCGTCACCGAGGCGGTGGCCACAAGCGACGTTACCGAATCATCGACTTTGCTCGAATGAGGCGTGATGTCCCGGCCAGCGTTATTTCTATCGAGTACGACCCCAACCGTTCGGCTCGCATCGCCCTGGTCCAGTACCATGACGGACCGAAGATCTACATCATCGCTCCGGAAGGAATCGGAGTGGGAGCCACGATCGTCGCCGGTGACGGCGCGGCGGTGGTTCCGGGCAATGCCCGCAAGATCGGCACGCTGCCGACGGGTACCTACGTCCACAACATTGAAATACAACCCGGCAAAGGCGGTAAAATGGTTCGCTCCGCCGGCACCGTGGCCCAAATAATGGCGCACGAGGACAAGTACACGCAGATCCGTCTGCCCTCCGGCGAAGTTCGTCGGCTGCTTTCCGAGTGCATGGCGACCGTCGGCCAGGTGGGCAACGGAGATCACAAGAACCAGAAACTCGGGAAGGCGGGGCGCAAACGTCACCGCGGATTCCGGCCCACAGTTCGTGGCGCCGCGATGAACCCGAGCGACCACCCGCACGGCGGTGGTGAGGGTCGAGTCGGTATCGGCTTGAAGCACCCGAAGACGCCGTGGGGCAAACCGGCGCTTGGTCCGCGAACCCGACGCAATAAGGCTGGCGATAAGTTCATCGTCCGCAGGCGATACCAGAAGTAACCGCAGCACAACAGGAACTACATGTCACGCTCCATTAAAAAAGGTCCGTTCGTCGAAGAAAAGCTGATGATTCGTGTGCGCCGCGCCCAGCGCGCATCGTCACGGAATGTCATTCGGACCTGGTCACGGGCCTCGATGATCATGCCCGAGATGGTTGGGCTAACTATCGGTGTCCACGATGGTCGGCGGCACATCCCTGTCCTCATCAGTGAGAACATGGTTGGTCACCGTCTCGGCGAATTTGCACCGACACGCACCTTCCGGGGACACGCTGGTCGATCAGACAGGACGACCTCTATTCGGTAGGCCGGTAAACCGGCAGGACAATAATCGGAACTAACTTCAACAGGTCCCGAACGTCGGGGCTTACGGGAATCTAGAAACAGATAGATCGGGACGATGGCAGTCAGGGCATACAACAAAAGCATCGGCATCTCGGCCTTCAAATTACGGAAGGTCGCTGACCTTGTGCGCGGTCGGCCGGTCGAAGAGGCGCTCAACACGCTTCGTTTCATGATCGGTCCGTCCGCGACGGTCATGTCTAAGACGATCGCGTCCGCGGCCGCCAACGCCGAAAACAATGAATTGATGGATCGCAGCACGCTGCGGATCGTCACCGTAACCGTAGACCAGGGCACGACCCTTCGGCGATTCCGCCCGAGGGCGCGTGGCCGTGTCGGAGCCTTCAACAGACCAAGCAGTCACCTGACTGTGGAAGTCGACGAGGAAGTAGGAAACTAGGTTGGGCCAGAAAACTCACCCGATAGGGTTCCGCCTGGGTGGCGTACACCAGTGGCAAGCACGCTGGTTCGCCGATAAAACGGCCGCCTACCGAACCCTCGCCGTCGAAGACCAGGCCATCAGAAAACTCATCGCTGACCGGTACGAAGAGACCGGCGGCATCACACGCGTCGAGATCGAACGCGGCACGCAGGACCTTGTCGTCTCTGTACACACCGCACGCCCGGGCATCGTTATCGGCCGTGGCGGACAGCGTGTGGACGAGCTCCGCACGGAGCTGGAAAACCTCACCGGCAAACGCGCCCGCCTGAACATTCAGGAGGTGCGCAACGCCGATGTTGACGCATACCTAGTTGCCCGCAATATCGCTGATCAGCTTGAACGGCGTGTTGCCTACCGACGGGCGATGCGGCTTTCCGCCCAGCGCACAATGCAAGCCGGTGCTCAGGGCATAAAGATCATCGCTTCCGGTCGATTGGGCGGCGCAGAAATCGCTCGCAACGACAAGGCGATCGAGGGCCGGGTCCCTCTGCATACCCTTCGTGCAAACATCGACTTTGCTATCGCGGAGGCCGCCACGACGTTTGGCCGTATCGGCATCAAGGTCTGGATCTACAAAGGCGACGTCCTCCCCGAGGGTCGAGCCGGCAGGACGTTGAACGTTGCGGACGTGGTCGCCGAACAGGAGGCTGCCAGCGCAGCCGCACTGGCGACTCCGGCAGCTCCGGCGGCGGCGCCTGCGGGCAGCGTTACGGTGGATATTCCGACGGAGGCGGCTGTTGAAGCTGCGTCTTCCGAGGAGTCAACCGACGCATCAGACGCAACTGCGGATACAGACTCTGCAGCCGAAAAGTCGGAGGCCTAGACGATGCTTCAACCAAAAAGGGTTAAGTACCGCAAGCACCACCGGGGGCGTATGAACGGCTCACCAAAGGCCGGGAGTTCCCTGGAGTTTGGCGCGCTCGGCCTGAAGTCGTTGGAAGCCGCATGGCTAACTTCACGACAGATTGAGGCGGCACGTCGGGCCATAGTTCATAAGCTAAACCGTGGTGGACAGGTTTGGATCCGGGTATTTCCGGACAAATCCGTTTCCGCCCGACCAGCTGAAACCCGCATGGGCGGCGGCAAGGGCGCAGTAGACCACTGGGTCGCAGTCGTTCGTCGAGGCCGGATGATGTTTGAGATCGGCGGAGTTCCGATCGACCTGGCACGCGAGGCGCTTGTTAGCGCCAGCCACAAGCTGCCAGTACGCACAACTATTATTTCCCGCGAGAACCTGGTCTAGACGGAGATACAGGTGAATATTGACGAAGTAAGAGGGCTAAGCCACGACGAGCTCATGAAAGAGCTTGAGGACCTGCAACGGGGGATGATGAATCTCCGGTTTCGGAAGGCGACGCTCCAGCTACAAGATTCCAGTGAAATAAAGTCCACACGTCGCACCATCGCCCGAATCCGGACGGTGCTGCGCGAACGCGAGATTGCTGAGGCCATTCAGAGTTGACATCCGGGATGCAAAAACAGAGGACTGGCACAGTCGTCAGTGACAAGATGGACAAGTCCATTACGGTCGAATTCTATTGGAGTCAGCGCGACCGTCTCATCGGCAAGTCACGCCGTCGCGTGACCAAGTTCATGGCGCATGACGAGAACAACCAGGCCCATCTGGGCGACGTTGTTCGCATCGAAGAGACGCGCCCACTTTCACGCCACAAGCGCTGGCGGCTGCTCGAAATCCTGCAGACAGGTGACGTCGCTGATTTCCAGCCGTCAGAACTGCCGACGACGCTAGAAACGACCGAAACCGAAGAATCGACGGGGACCGAGTAAGTGATTCAGGTACAAACGCGCTTGCGCGTCGCCGATAACTCTGGAGCCCGCGAAGTGATGTGTATTCACGTCGATGGCGGGAGCCGCCGCCGTTATGGCGGACTGGGCGACGTGATCACGGCCGCAGTAAAAGACGCGACCCCTGGCGGCACCGTGAAGATGCACGAAGTGGTCAAGGCCGTAATCGTCCGAGTGGCGAAGAACACACGCCGCCCGGACGGTTCATACATCAAGTTTGACGACAACGCTGTCGTCATCATCGGTGAGAGCCAGAACCCGAGAGGCACCCGTATTTTTGGCCCGGTGGCCAGGGAGCTGCGGGAACGCAACTACATGCGGATCGTCTCACTCGCCCCGGAGGTGCTGTAAACATGGCACAGCGTATTCGGCGAGGAGACCAGGTCCGAGTCCTGGCAGGCAAGGATCGCGGCAAGCAGGGAGAGGTTTCGCGAGTGGACCGCAAGAAAAATACCGTCGTTATCGACGGCATCAATCTGGTCACGCGACATGTCAAGCAACAGGCCGGCACGGCACAGGCCGGGATTATCCAGCAAGAAGCGCCAATCCAGATATCAAACGTGGCGTTCGTAGATCCAGAGACAGGTAGATCCGGCAGAGTCGGGTTCCGTGTTCTTGAGGACGGCACCAAGGTACGAGTCGTAAGAGGTAGCAGTGAGTCCTGAAGCCACCGTGGCAGAAGAGTCCCGGCTTAAAATCAAATATCGTGAGCAGGTGGCTCCGGATATGCGCACCGAGTTCGGTTACTCGAACCCGATGCAGACCCCGAAGCCGCTCAAGGTCGTCGTGAACATCGGCATCGGGGAAGCGCTGGACAACCGCAACGCGCTCGACGCCGCACTTGGCGACATGACCACCATCACCGGACAGAAGCCGGTGGTACAGCGCGCGAGGAAGTCCATCTCAAACTTCAAACTCCGCGAGGGGATGCAGGTCGGGATCACGGTCACGATGCGCGGTCGGCGCATGTGGGATTTCCTTGACCGGCTCATCAACCTGACGCTACCGAGAGTCCGTGACTTCCACGGCATCTCAAGACGATCATTTGATGGGCGTGGCAACTACTCCCTTGGCATCCGTGAACAGATCGTGTTTCCAGAGATCGACTACAATGAAATCGACCGGCTGCGCGGCCTCCAGGTCAACATAGTGACCTCCGCAAACACGGACGAAGAAGGCCGCCGGATGCTTGAGCTTCTCGGCATGCCCTTCGAACGAATCGAAGACGCCGCGTAGCTCTTTCTATTTACCTCCTCAGAACTCAGAATTTTCGGGAATCCCATTTGGCTAAGAAAACAAAAGTAGAGAAGTGGAAGCGCCAGAAGCGTGAACTTGCAGCGGGCACAATGAAGTACCCGGTCCAGTTCCACAACCGGTGCGAAAGGTGCGGACGGCCGCGCGGATACATCCGATTCGTCGGAATGTGCCGCATCTGCTTCCGCTCGCTGGCCCTCAGGGGCGAGCTTCCCGGAATCAGGAAAGCGAGCCTGTAGAAAGGCTGGTTCCGTCCCGCCACATGGCGGCCAGCGGTTATCGCCGGAAGGTGCATCGGAGCGCTTTTTAGGAAAAGCGTCCGGCAGGCAAACCACCGGTGTAGTAAGAATCAGGAACAGCGAATGCCCGTTACCGACCCGATATCAGACATGTTGACCAGGGTGCGCAATGCCATCCAGGTCAGACACGAAAGCGTCCTCGTCCCCGCTTCTAAAACGAAGCGGTCTCTGGCCCGGATGCTACAGCGCGAAGGTTTCATCTCCTCTATCGAAATAGAAGAGGGAGAAGACAAGAAACAGCCGATGATGAAACTTGGCCTCAAGTACTACGAGGACGAGACTCCGGTCATCACCGGGTTGAAGCGCGTAAGTAAGCCCGGCCTCCGGGTTTATGTCGGCCGACGGGAGATTCCTCGCTACTACGGTGGCCTCGGCGTGTCGTTTATTTCGACGTCCGCCGGCGTGATGACCGGGCGCGAGGCCTGGCGTCGCGGCATCGGCGGCGAGCTTTTGTTCTACGTCTGGTAAGGGCGGGAGTATTTAACGATGAGCAGAATTGGTAATGCCCCCATCCCGGTACCTTCAGGCGTCGACGTAAAAATCGACGGAAGCGCGATAACGGTCAAGGGCAAAAACGGCGAACTCAAATCCGAGTTTCATCAGGACATGACAATCGCCCTGGAAGACGGGGTCCTCAAGGTGTCCCGACCCTCGGACGAGCAGCAGCACCGTGCCCTGCACGGACTGACACGTTCCCTGTTGAACAACATGGTCATTGGCGTGTCAGACGGTTACGAGCGTGCCCTTGAATTGATCGGTACGGGTTACCGGGTTCAACAAAATGGCAAGGGACTCACCTTCCAGCTTGGATTCAGCCACCCGGTTGAAGTTCAGCCGCTGGAAGGCATCACGCTGGAAGTGGACGGACAGGTACGCGTCGTCGTAAAGGGCGCGGACAAGCAGGCTGTTGGCCACCAGGCCGCAGTCATCCGCAGGCTCCGGCCGCCAAACGTCTACACCGGCAAGGGCGTGCGTTACGCTGGAGAACAGATCCACCTCAAGCCCGGCAAAAGTGCCGCCAGGGCGGAATAGTCAAGATGGCATACACGAAGAAAAACGAACCAAGGCGTTTGATGCGCCATCGCCGATTGCGCAAGAAGTTGTCCGGCACGCAAGAGCGGCCGCGGCTGGCTGTATTTCGCAGCCATCATCACATCTATGCGCAACTGATCGACGATACGGCCGGTCATACCCTCGTCGCCGCCTCAACGCTCGGCCCGGATCTCCGGGACGAGTCAGTCAAAAGCGGCAAGATCGACAGTGCGACCGCGGTCGGCACGTCGATCGCTCAAAAAGCAAAAGATGCCGGAGTCGAGCGCGTGGTGTTCGACCGCGGTGGTTACGCTTACCACGGCCGTGTGAAGGCGCTCGCGGAAGCGGCGCGCGTAGTGGGTCTGGAGTTTTAGATGACTCAACAGAACAGGCCGGGTGGATCACCCGGAGCACGTGGCGGTGGCGGTAGCGGTGGCGGTAGCGGTGGCGGTAGCGG
>Ga0208879_1001890_pt1 | contig 19143 bp, 16 predicted proteins | sample Knorr_S15_td_Bot_FD_185605 | JGI IMG/M metagenome (GOLD analysis project Ga0208879, IMG submission 185605) | Marine microbial communities from Southern Atlantic Ocean transect - Knorr_S15_td_Bottom_ad_5009_LV_A (SPAdes) (version 2) | ecosystem: Environmental > Aquatic > Marine > Oceanic | place... | reverse complement strand
CGCGTCATCGGTCTCGCGCGCGGCGTCCATGATGAGCTGGTCCAACTCATCGTTCTGATAGGAGAGGTAGTACGGGAAGTGGCCGTTGCTGTGCAGGAACGGCTGGACGTAGTCGTGTGGGTCGGCGTAGTCGGGCGCCCAGCCGAGGAAGAAGAGCGGCATCTCGGACTGGATGAACTTGTCGAGGTAGTCAGGCCACTCGAGCCCCTGCACCACCAAGTCGAACTTGGCGTTGAGCGACTCGATGGTGTTCTCGAGCATCAGCAGCCCGTTCTCACGCGCGGTGTTGCCCGAGTTGTAGTAGACTGTCAGCGTGAAGCCGGTGTCCCAGACGCCAGCTTCCTTGAAGTAGTATTCAGCCTGCTCAAGGTCGAGCTCGTATTCCGGACCATTTTCGTTGTAGCCGAGCATCCCGGCCGGGACCGGCCCCTTGGGCTTGAGCGCGTGGTCGTCCAGCTCGTCAGTGATGAACTGCTGGTAGGGAAACGAATAGCAGAACGCCTTGCGAACGTTGATGTCGGCGAAGAAGTCGGACGAGGGGGCGGTCTGCCCCCAGTTCTGGATATCCTGGTTGAAGCCGATGAACCCCATGCTGAAGGTAGGCTGCCCCTCCATGATGCGGATGCCATCCTTGCCGTCAATCTTGTCGCGGTCGGCAATCGGGACGTACGCGAAGTCGGCGTCGCCCGCGAGCAGCTCCAGGATGCGCGAATCCTTGTCGTTGTTCTTCTTCATGTAAACGGTCTTGATGAAGCCGTCCGGGTAGCCCTGCGCCTTGCGGTCGGAGGCGGACCAGCCAGCCCAATAGTCGGGGTGGTATTCCATCAGCACATACTGGTCGGGAACCCACTTAACGAACTTGTACGGGCCAGTGCCCATGACGTCGCGCTCGATGTTTTCGCACGGGACGCCCTCGATGGGGTCGCCGCAGCCCCGGGAGGCAACCCAGTTCTGCGAGAGGATGGCGGCGGCGTTGTAGGCCATAATCGAGAGGAAGCGCGGTGCCGATTCGGTCAGCGTGAACTGGACCGTATACTGGTCAATTTTCTGGATGCCGCTCTCGTTCAGGATTTCGGTATACATCCAGGCCGGGCCGTCGGCAAGGTTCATCACCACCAGTCGCTTAATCGAGAAGACGACGTCGTCGGCCGTCAGCGTCGAGCCGTCGTGGAATTTTACGCCCTGGCGGATATTGAAAGTGTAGGTGAGCCCGTCAGGCGATATGCCGCCGTTGGCCTGCGTCGGAACCTCGGTCGCCAGCATCGGCTTCAGCTTGTCGGTCCGCTCGCGCTCGTACCAGACCAGCGTCTCGTAGGCGTTCATAATGACTGCGCCCGAGGCGGTGTCGTAGGCGTGCGCCGGGTCCAGTTCCTGCGGGTCACCGATTGAGACCGTCGTAAACGTGTCGGGATTCTTCACCTCGCCCGCCACCGTCTTTTCGCGGATGACGCGGATGGTGTAGACCGCAATACTGGTGAGCCCGTTCTCGCCGGTTACAGTCAAAATGACCGGGTAGTTGCCGGTAGTGCGGTCGCTGGTCAGCCCGCCGCCGCTGCCGAAGGCGTGGGTGGTCTCGACCCCGCTGCCAGTCGCCCCGTCACCGAACTGCCACTGCCAGCCAGTGACCGCGCTGGTCGAGGCGCTTCCGTCGGACCAGCCCCACGAGGCGGCGCCCGAGAAGCGGACAGTGCTGCCCGGCTTGACGACTGAGGTGGAGGCGGAAATCATCGCTGTCGGTGGCGACGAGTCGGAACCACTGGTCTCGAGCGGCAGCACCGTGATGTAGGTCAGCCGGTGATCATTGTTACCGACCGCGCCCTTGTCGTCGGTGACCGCCAGCGCGACAATGTATTCGCCCGGCTGGAAGTATTTGTGCGTCACAATCTGGCCGGAACCGGACTGGCCGTCGCCATAGTCCCAGTTCCACGACGTGAGGGCACCGTCCTCGTCCCACGACTGCGAGCCGTCGATCTGGACTGTATCGCCGACGTTGACGATATTCGTGCCGCCCGGAAGCGTGACAACCGATTGCGGGTTCTGGTTGGAACCAATGCCGCCGCCGGTGCCGAGGCAACCGGTCAGGAACAGCATCACGACCATGATTGCTGCGAAGGGTTTTCGTTCGTACATCATTATCTCACCACCATCCCCGCCTGGCATGCGGGACAGGTAATATTCAGCGGACGCGACGGGTCGTTAATCTGGAGCCCGGCCTGGCAGGCGGGGCACTGGATAGTAACCGGCTGCGCGGCCGGGGCTGCCGCAACCGGGGCTGCGGCAGCCATCGCCGGAGCGGCAGGTGTCATCGCGAGCGGTGCAGCCATGGGCACAGCCGCGGGCGCAGCGGGCGCGTCCCAGTCATCTTCCGGGGCGCCGCCACCGCGCCAAGAATTGAAGCCGCCGAAAACGACGAGCCCGAGACCGAGTGCCGCGAGTCCCGCGAACGCCAGCTCGGTCGTCGATGAGTAGCGCGGCGCAATCGCGTCGGCCGGCAGCGCCTCGGCGCTGGTCTCGTAGCCGGCAGGCGTCTCGCCCGAGCCAAGCTGGGCGACCTCGAAGGTAATCACGATCTTGTCGTCGGGCCCGAAGTCGGCGAGCAAATCGCCGTTGAAACGGAACGCGATGTCGGTATCCGCAGCACCGATACTCGCGAGCCAGATGCGGGTCTGCCCTTCGTCAAGCTGGATACGGGCGACCGTGTCGACGATGGTAACACTGTCGCCCACGTCGTAGTCGTTGAAGGTCTCGATGTCACCCGAGCTGCTGATTTGCGCCACGAACTCATCGCCGTCCGACGCAAGCATCCCGGGGAAAATCAGGAACTCGCCCAGCAGCCCCAGCACCAGTAGCAGGGCGCCTCCAACCAGCAGCGGTCGCGCAACCATCCCCCCGCGAGATTCAAAAGCGATATAAGCCTGCGGTCGCCGGTCCTGGTTACCACCCTCATCGTCGGGAAATCGCCGTGAGGGACTACCCGTTCCCGGCGTCCGGCCGGCCACCCCGCGCGAGGAACAGCAGCGAGCAGGCCAGCCCCAGCACGCCCGCCGGCCACCACGGGCTACCGCTGCCGGTCGCGACCGCGGCGTCAACCGCGTAGCCGAGCAGCGGTGCCACGACCATCGTGGCGCCGCGCCGCGCCTGGCTCTCGATGGAGAGCAGTGAGGCGCCCTGCACCGCGCTCCCCTGCGCGTCGAAGCGGCTCACCAGCAGCGGCCGCCAGACGTTGTGCAGCACGTGCAGCGCGACAAACGCCAGCACGCTGCCAGCGAGCGCGCCGGTCCAGCCCGCCAGCGCCAGCCCGCCGAAGGCCGCGGCGGCCCCACCCCAGAGCCAGCGCGCGGCGCGCTCCTCGCCCCCGGCAGCGTCGCTGACGCGGTGCGAGTGGCGGCTGGCGGTGCCGCTGAGCAGGTGCAGCACGAAGTAGACTGCGCCGACGAGCAGCGCGGTGCGCTGCGTTGCGGACCAGTCACCGGCGAGAAACGAGGTCGCGGCGAGCGCCAGCGCCAGCGCCGCCAGCACCGGCTGCAGGTAGTCGCGCGTTGCGGCGAAGACGCCGTCGAAGCCCATTGACTCGAGGAACAGCTGGCGCAGCCGCGGCCGCCGCACCGACGCGGAGAGCGTGCGGCCGGCGTGGCGCATCACTTCCGCCAGCGACGCCGGGCGGTCGCCCGCTTCGTCGAGGCCGGCCGGGTAGCCCATGAAGTTGACGACATTGATGGCGTAGGGAATGATGGCCGCCAAGAAAATCCACTCGTAGCTGTCCGAGAAGAGCACGATGCCCGCGGCGATGAGCACCGAGACCGCCGAGCCATACTTGCTCCACGAGCGCGTGTAGCCGTAGACCCGCACCCGCTCGCCCTCGCCCTCACGGCCGGCGCTGCGCAGCCAGGCGAATATCATTGCCTTGTGGGTGCCGCTGCGGAAAGCTTCGCCGACACCGTAAAGCACCATCCCGAGGTAGAGCAGCCCCGGCTCCGACGCGAAGCCAAAAGCGGCGAACGCGACGATGTAGGCGACGAAGGAGAAAATCATCGAGAGCCGCCGGCCGTAGACGTCAGCGACCGCGCCGGAGGGGATTTCGAGCAGGCTCGTGGTCAGCTCCCGCACGGCAATCAGCAGCCCGATTTCGGTGAAGTCGAGCCCCTTCTCGAGGAAGGCAAGGAACAGGAACGGCTCGAAGTAGCGCTGGTTCTTGAGGAAGCCGTAGAGGCTGAAGCGGAAGAGCATGCCTGGATGCCGCCGGAGAAACGGCTCCGTTATTAGTAGCCGCCCGGAGGCGGAGCTGCGAAACTACTGTTCCCTTTCCACCAGGTCGGAGCCTTCGTAATCCACGTCGTTCACCAGGCCTGAATTGACTGTTACGAAAATGGTGGCGTTGCCGGTTCGCTCGAATTCGCTCACCGCCAGCTTCAGTTCGCGCCACTCGTTGGCGCCGTCGTTGATGGCGCCTCCCGCAAGGTCGTCCTCAGTGATGACGTAAGTCGCGGAGCCGGCGGTCACGACGCACTCCTCTTCCTCGCAGTAGCCGTTCTCGAGCTGCCACTCGACCCAGTCATAGCTGAGGTTCGCCTGCGCCTCGCCCCAGGTACGGGCCTTGTATTTCGTGAGTGCCGTCTCGAGGCTGGTTTCGAGGACGGGCGTCTGCGTATACTTCTCCGCATCAATCAGCGCGAATTTCTGGATTGAGAAGCCGCTGTAGAGCGGGAATATGTAGGCGTCCCGCACGGCGCCGGAATCTGTCATAATCGGGTAGAGGTAGCCCTCGTCAATCCGCAGCTGGCTGAAACCCTCGGCGCCGCTGGCGAGGTATGCGTAGACCTGTTCCTCGGCAGTGTAAAGGTTGGCGAGCGACTTCGCCTCGCGGTTGTGGTACACCGCTTCTCCGGAGCGGGTATCTACCAGGATGTAGCCCGCCAGCACGTTCGAGCTGAGCTGGTTCATCGGGATATACCAGTAGGTCTGCCCGTTGAGCACGATGAAGCGCGCCGAGTCGGACGGATAGGAGAGGTGAGTCTTCGTGAAGCTGTGGTAGAGGATGCCCTCGCGCCATTCGCCCCATAGGCTGGCCCAGTCCTCGACGTAGTAGTCGGGAAAGACCACCTCCAGCCAGGCCGGGATTTCGGGGTCGTCGACATCGTAGACCGCATGGTCGTCGATGTCGCGAGCGTTGATTATCAGAATTTTCTCCAGCGTCACGACATCCCTGATGACGCCGCGCTGGCCGAGATAGACAATCCAGAATGGGTTATGTTCGTCGTCGATGTCGAAGCGCACCTGCACCTTGACCAGTTCCAGTGCGTATTCATCGAACAGGATCTGGTCAATCCGGTTTGCCCAGCTAATCTGCGAGACGTGGACCGCGAAACCCTCGTCCGAACTCCGGACTGGGTCGAAGCCTTCGCTCGACATGTTGGCAGGGTCGTTGGTGACCGTCACGTAGAACGGCACCTGCTTGCCCCCGGTCCATTTCCAGGCCTCGAACTTGGGCGCGTTGACCCAGACGAATTCGCCGTTGACCAGCGTGGGTGCGGTGTATTCCATCATCTCCCATTCATTTGTGTTCAGCGAAGAGGCAGAATCGCCGTACGAACGCTCCAGATATTGCGTGGCGAGGTACCAGGAAATGACGCGCACCTCGTTGGGGTCGGTCAGGTAGTTTGCGGGCGCGTCGGTGTTCTCGGCGCTCTCGTTCAGGTCCTTGAACAGCGGGTTGAATTCGAGGTTGCCCATCAGCGGGGTGATGTTGGAGCCGACGAGCAGGAGAATAATGCCGATTACAACGAACGGGCGGAGCCCGGCATACAGGAGGTGCCCCGTGATGTCGGCCTGGTCCGGGTCCATGCCACGGATATACCCGACCGTGATGTAGCGAATTACGGTTCCCGCCACCAGGAAAGCGATTGAGAGCGACAGGAATCCCAGGATGGAGCCAGTCCAGCTCGCAAAGGTAAAATCCTGGAATATCGCCCAGCCGACCAGCGCTACCGCCCAGAATATGCCACTGACGAGCGGAAAAAGGATGAAGCCGCTGACGCTGACGAAGCGGGCGTTTTGGAAGAATTCGGGAAGGTCAGAAAAGTCAGACCTGATTTTAGTGACGCCGAACTTGGCCCGGTCGTAACCGACAGGCATCAGGCAGACGCATAGCCAGAGCAGGAACCAGACCAGGTATTGCGACATGCCGCCCCCCGAGAAGACGAGTATTTAACCCTGTTTCAAAAATTTTTGTTTTTGAAAAGCGGCCGGTCGAGCAACGCTAAAAAGCGGCCGCGGCTCCCCGCGCGATGGAGCAGTTCGCGATCGTTTCGCCGCTCGGCCCACTGGCGCTGACGCTTGACGGCGACGCGGTCACGCGGCTCGAGTTCCCCCGCTCCCCACGCACTGGCACGTCCGCGATGGCCGGCGGCGACGGCCAGCGCTCGCCAGCGGGCGAGCGCGTCGCGAGGGCACTCAGCGCGTATTTCGACGCTGGCAAGCCGCCAGCGCTCATGCTACGGCCGGGCGGCACCGCCTTCCAGCAGCGCGTCTGGGAAGCTCTGCGCATGGTCCCGGCGGGCAAGACCGCCACCTACAGCAAGCTGGCGGTGCGGGCCGGTTCGCCCCGCGCCGCCCGCGCTGTGGGGCAGGCGTGCGCACGCAACCCCATACCAGTCCTGATTCCTTGCCACCGCGCGGTCGGCGCTTCCGGCCCGGGCGGTTGGTCTGGCCTGGCGGGCGCGAAGGAGTGGTTGTTGGCGCACGAACAAACTTGCCGTTGAAGATAGATATAAAAATAGACCTAATCCCTCCAAACATAATGGAACGTTTCGACCGGATGATTCTGCTGACTAAAATAACTGTAGCAATCTGGGTAATCTGGCTTCTCGCCAGTTTTGAATTTCTTTTTCTCGGTTTGACTCCAGAAGAATATGAATTGATACCATTAACTGTATGGATAATTTCGTTTGTCGGTGTGATAATAATCTCAGTTATCTTTATGATTGAGCATAAGAGATATCAATCTGGATTCGCTCAAACATGCTCTATAGATGGTTGTGAGAACAAGGCAAACTTCCCCACGAACAACGAAGTATGCTCAAAACATGACGAGTATTTCCAGAGTCATCTCTGGAAACAGAGGCTGGCGGTGGTTCCCGCCATTATTTTCATGATTTACTGGTTCTTTTTCAGATAAATATCGGCGAGCGCCGGTAACTGGCGCGAATTAATCGCGCGGCGCCGTAAGGTAGCCACCGCGCCACGCGACCACCGCGACCGTGCCGCCCAGCGCCATCGCGAGGGCGAGAATCAGCGGTAGCAGGTCGCGCGCGGACGATTCGGGGGTGAAGCCGTCAGCGACAAAATGGACGTGCGGCGTCAGCGAGTGGGAGCCACCGTTGCCGAGCGCGCGGACGAAGAGCGTGTGCTTGCCACTGAACGCCAGCTCCGCTTCACTGAGCGTGATGGACCACGGGATGTAGGCGCCGGTCGGCTGCGGCAGCTCGACGACGTAGTCGTGCACCTCGCGCCACGGGCCGCCGTCGATGCGATACTGTACAGCCGAGACGTTGCCGATACGGGCCCACGAGACGCCCTTGATGACCACGGAATCGTTCGTGATTGTTTCGAGGATGCGCGCCTGTAGTTCAACATCGACGTTCTCGGGGTCTTCCAGCTTTATCGCCTCCTCGACCGCCATCAGCGCGTCGACCATGCCCCAGCCAAAATCGCGGTTCCAGAACGGGTCCAGTTCGGGGTAGGTCGGCTCGCCGCGCGGCTCGGCTGTGGTGCGCAGGATTTCCCTGACCACGGCGGGGGTCAGGTTGCCGTTGGCCTCTAGCAGCAGCGCCATCACCCCCGCCACTGACGGCGTCGCGTAGCTGGTGCCGGAGCCGCGGCCGGAGTAGCCGTTGTTCGTGGCATCGCAGCGCGTCGGGGGAATCCGGTTCGTGCACGCCTCGGCCTGCACGATGTTGCTGCCGGACGCGCTGACGTCGGGCTTCAGCTCGTCGTAGGGGTAACCGTCGTTGTTGTCGCGGCGCGGGCCGCGGCTGCTGTAGCCGGCGATGGTGTCGTCGCCGCGCTCGACCGTGTTCTGGTCATCAAGCGCACCGACCGTGACCGAGAGGCTCGATGAGCCCATGCCCGAGAGGCCGTCGTTGTTGGGGCCATCGTTGCCGGCGGCGACGCTGACGACGACACCAGCCTCGCTCAGTTCGTCGAGCCGTCGCGAGTGCATGTCGGTGCCGTCCGATCCCTCCGGGTCTTCCGAGATTATGCCCCACGAGAGCGAAACGATATCGATGCCGTAGTTCGCCTCATCCGCGCCAGTCCACGGATTGTCGCGGTTATCGAGAACCCATTGTAGGCCGTTCATGGCCGACTCGTAGAATTCCTGCTCGAGAATAGAGTTCTCGAACGGCCCTGCGCCCAGCGCGGTGCCGATGCGCACGTCGACCAGCGACGCGTCGGGCGCGGCGCCCTGGTAATCGCTGAGCGTCCCATCGGCGAGCAGCCCAGTGGAGGTCGCCATCCCCGAGCAGGCGGTGCCGTGCTGGTTCTTGTCGTCCGGGTTGAAGCTGCCGTCGTCCTGCTGGCGCAATGCGCCGTAATCGCCGGAGCCGTCGCCGAGGGTCAGGATACAGGCCTCGTCATCAGTGCAGACCGCGTCGAATCCAGCCACGAATTTCCCAGCCAGCCCCGGATGGCCATCATCGATTCCCGTATCGACAATTGCAATGTTGACTCCGCGGCCGGTGTAGCCCAGATCCCACGCGCCCAAGGGGTAGGCGGTCGAATTCTTGGCCTTGATATTGGGCGTCTGGACGTCGCCGTAGAACACGACCTTGCCGTAGGGCTCGACCATCACGACCCCTGCCAGCGACGCCGCCAGCGCGAAGCGCTCGGGAGCGACGGGGCCGAGTAGCACCGCGTCGGAGAGCAGCAGCCGCGGCTCGAAGCCCGCCAGCAGCAGCGACTCCATCTCGCGCTCACCCGGCTGGTAGCCGTAGGAAACCCCAACGGCCGTGGGCGCGCCGCGTGTTTCGAGCCAGTCGACAATACCGTCGCGGTCCCCGTCGCGCGAGGTGCGCTCCCACCACGGAGCGGACAGCGGGGCGTCGCCGCCGGCGGGCGCAGGCGCTGGCGCCGTGGAAACAGCGGGCGCAGCCGGGGATTCGTCCGCCGCCCCTACCGGCAACTGCAAGTTGCCCGCCAGCAGCAGCGCCCCCAGCAGGATTGCCGTGAGTCGTCGCATTATGGCGGTGGAGCGTCGGCGGGTGATAAAGTTGGCGTCCGCAACCGCAGTTACAGCCGCGCCGAACAGTAGGGGCACATCGACCAGCCGGCGTCCACTTCGCGGCCGCAGCCACTGCACTCCCCGCGCGCGCGTTCGCGCTCCTTGGCCGGCGCCGACCACTGGCCCGGCGCGGGTGGCGGCGGCAGCGGGTCAGGCCACCACGCCGCAAGGCCGAAGGCGGCCAGCGCCGCCAGATAGGTGAGATATTCGACCAGCGCGCTCTCCGCCAACAGCGTGTTGACGAGCGCCAGCACGCCAAAGATAGCGAAGCTGGCGCGCAGCGGGCTCATGCGTCGGCGTAGAGCGACTCTATTTCCGCCGCCCAGTTCGCGGCGATGGGCTTGCGCTTGATTTTCAGCGTCGGGGTCAGCTCGCCGTCGTCGATGGTAAAGTCGCGCGGCAGGATTACGAATTTCTTCACCTGCTCGGGGTTCGAGAATTTCTGGTTCAGCTCGTCCACCTGCGCCTGGATTTCGGCGTGGATTTCGGCCGAGCCGGTGTATTCCGCGAGCGGGTGCCCCAGCTCCTCCAGCTTCGTCACCTGCTCGACCGGGTTCTTGGGTATTTCGAGCGGGTCCATCCCCAGCTTGTCGCGCATGATGGCAAAGGCGTCGAGCGTCAGCAGTGCCGAGCAGTACTTGCGCGCGTCGCCGACAAGGAAGCATTGCGACACCAGCGGTATCGACTTCATCGTCTCCTCGATAACCAGCGGCGCAATGTTCTTGCCGCCCGAGTTGACGTAAATTTCCTTCTTGCGACCGGTGATTTTCACGAAGCCGTCGCTGTCAATGGTTCCGACGTCGCCGGTGTAGAGCCAGCCGTCGCGGAGCACCGCGTCGGTCGCCTTCTGGTCCTTGTAGTATCCTTTCATGACGTGCGGGCCGCGAATCAGCAGCTCGCCGTCGTCGGCCACCTTCATCTCGGTGCCAGGGAAGACTGGGCCGACGCTACCGATGCGGTTCTGCTCGGCGTAGTTGAGCGTCGCGCCCGCCGTGTTCTCGGTCATGCCGTATCCCTCAAAGATGGGGATGCCGAGCGACTGGAACAGCTCCAAGATATCGGGATTGATGGGCGCCGCGCCGGTGATGGCGAAGCGGCACGTCTTCATCCCGATTTTCTTCTTGAGCGCCTTGCGGAAGATGCCCGAGAGCAACGGGAGCTTAAGCCCGATGCGCAGCACCGCCTTGCCCTCGATAGCGGCGCGGACGTTGGAATAGATTTTCTCGTAGATGCGCGGGACGCCGATGAACAGGTGCGGCTGCACCTCCTTGGCAAGGTCGACGACATTGAGCGGGTTGTCCGCCACGTACATGTGCATCGCCTTGTCGACCCAGTAGTGGTTGTCAATCAGCTGGCCGAAAACGTGCGCCAGCGGCAGCCATGAAACGTACCGTTCGCCCTGCGTGAACAGGAAGGCGAAGTCAGCCGCCTTGACCTCGAAGTTCCAGTTGCCGTGCGTCAGCTCGACGCCCTTGGGATTGCCCGTCGTCCCGGAAGTGTAGATGAGCGCGCTCGTGTCGGCCTCGGTCAGCGCGCCGACGCGCTCGTGGAGCGTCGCGGTCTCGACTCCGCTGCCGTGGCCCATGAACGCATCCCAGGTAATCATCCGCTCGTGCTCCACTCCGCCGACGCCCGGCAGCAGCACGAAGTGCTCGACCGCGGGCAGGCCGTCGATGACTTGCATCAGCCGGTGCTGCGGCATTTTTGATTTGTCGCCAGCCGCCATCGGGTTATCGCCGACAAACAGCACTTTCGATTCTGAGTTGCCGGCAACCCATTCGACCTCTTCAGCCGACGAGGTGTGGTAGATACCAACCCCGGCGCCGCCCGCCATCTGCGCCGCAAGGTAGCCACCGTACCACTCCCGACGATTGTAGCTGTAGATAGAGAGCTTATCGCCCGGCTCGAAGCCGAGCGCGACCAGCGACTTGGCGATGTCCATCACGAATTCGGCGACCTCTGACCAGGTCTCGGTCAACCAGTCGTCGCCTGACGGGGTCGAAAGCGCCGGCTGGTCGGCGTACTTCATTGCATTCTCAAGCAAACGGGAGGGAGTCGTGGAGGCCATGGGGGGCAGCCCCTCAGGTATTAAACAACCTGCTCAGCCCGTATCGTCAGAGTGTATGCCCGCAATTGCCGCAAAACTTGAACCCGGGCTGCGCCGGCGTCCCGCAGCCGGCGCAGCTGAACGAGAGTTTCTGGCCGCAGCCACCGCAGAACTGGAAGCCGGAGGGGTTGCCCGTCCCGCAACTGCCGCAGGCATTGCTATCGCCTCCTACTCCGGTGACGGACTTTTTCTCCTGATTGCGCGCCAGCGGCGCCTCCTGCGCGGCGGAGTTGGCCTTGCCAATGGTTTCGAGGAATTCCTGGTGCGAGCCGTCATCCAGCGCGCGTTTGGCGGCGTAGAGCAGCTGGTCCGCCTCGTTTGTGTCTAGCCCTTCGCCGCGCGCCCGCTCGACCTGCCGCTGCGACTGCCGCAGCAGCTTCCCGAGGAACGCCTCGATGCCGAACATGGTGGCGCTCCCCTTACGACTGCCAACCAGCACGTGGCCGCCGCTGCGAGCCATGCGGCCAACAGGGCTGCCGTGCGGCAGTTCAAAACTCCAGGCACGGCGGCCGGACTTGGTGAAGACCGAAACCTTGCGCGGGGTCTCGCCAACGACGAGAAAGTCGGCGGTCGAGGCCATGTCAATCCAGAGCGGCTGCCGGTTGAAATGGTACTCCCAGATGACGCGCGAGTTCTTGACCACGAAGTAGATACGGCTGTCATCGGTCATGTAGCCAATGTAGTCGCCGTTGTTGCTGACGCACGCCTCGAGCACTTTGCCAGTGGTTTCGGTGCCCCACAGCACGTTCCCCTTCGCATCATAGAGGTAGATGTGCATGTAGTCGGTCCCGACCACGACGTAGTGGCCGTTAGCCGAGATGGCAATGTCGTTGATGCGGAAGTCGGTCCCGCCCGGCTGGTGCTCCCAGAGCAGCTTGCCGGTACGGTCGTAGGCGAATAGGTTGCCGCGGCGAGTGCCAACAACCACGAGGTCAGCACGGTTAGAGACGCTAACCGAGGTCGCGGCGTGGTTGATGCTGCGGTGCCAGATTTCGCGTCCGCGCCGGTCGAGGTAGTGGATGGAGTTGTCGCCGCTGGCGACCAGCACCGCCCGGGCGTTGCCGGCGAGCGAGATGTCGCGGATGTCGGGGATGTCCTGCATCCGCCAGAGCTGGCGGCCGTCCGGCCCGAGGAAGGTGATTCCACCCTGCCGGCTGCCGATAGCGCAGAACTCCCCTTCACTGCCGACCGCCATGGTAGTAATCGGCGACTTGTCCCGGTAAGTCCAGAGGATGCGTGCCTCGGCCATGCTATCTCGTCGATGTGCTCCCGGTATTAAGCGGTTCCCGTCAGAGGACCAGTACCGCCGCAGCGATGGTCGTGGTCCAGAATCCCTTCTCGCCAACTGTCGCGATCTGGTTCACCGAGTGGGTGCGGACGATGCGGTTGTCAATGCTCCATATTTCGCGCTTTTCGTCCCACGAGGCGTCGGGGTCAAACTCGATGCCGTAAGTGGTCGCAAGCATCTCGGCGGCAAGGTCCTCGACATAGTCCTCCAGCTCCTGTAGCCCCATGCCGATAGCGTGGTGCTCGGAGAGGTAACCGTAATGGTCACGGTTGCGCGGCACCGCGACACCGACGCCGGAGCAGACCAGTTTCCCCTGCTGGTTGCTTTCGGAGCGAGCCATGACGACCGGGACCACCTGTCCCGGCTGGAGCATTTTTGCTCCAGCCGCCGGCTCGACAAACTCGCAGCGCGGCGGCAGGATTGAGGATACGGACACTAGGTTGTAGCATTCGATACCCGCCTCGCGCAGCGCCAGCTCGAACGAGGCGAGCTTCTCGCGATGGGTGCCGGTGCCGCAAGTCAGAAAGAGCGAATGCGGCGTGAAGGCGGAACGGGGCACTCGATTGCACTACCGGCGGTATTTATATAGATCGTCAGCAAGCCGGCCAACGGCCAGCAGCCCCTGCTGCCCCGCATGTTTGGCGATTGACGAAGCGAAATACGCTTATTGTTATATAGACCCTCTGGCTGCCGCCGCGTGGACGCCCAGCTGACTCGCCGTATGGCGGGTGAAATCGTGGTCTCGGACAGCCCCGGCGAGACGCTCCGCAAGTGGCGCGAAATCTTCCAGCTTTCACAGAAGCAGCTGGCGAGCCTCCTAGGAGTGAATCCGAGCGTGGTGTGCGATTTCGAGAAAGGCCGCCGCCGCTCGCCCGGCATCGGGACCGTGCGGAAGCTGGTCGAGACTATGGTGAGCTACGACCGCGCGCACGGCGGCCGCATTGTTACCAGCATGGAGGGACAGCAGGGAAACTCGGCCATCACCAGCATCCAAGAGTTCGCTATCGGGCTGCCGATTGCGAACATCGTTGAAGCAGTTGGTGGCAAGGTGCTCGCCGGGGAGGATGAACTGGAGCGGCCCATCTACGGCTATACCATCGTTGACGCGCTGCTCGCGATTACCACTTTTTCGGGCGCCAACTTCGGCCAGATGTATGGCTGGTCCAACGAACGTGCGCTCTTCTTCACTGGAGTTAAGTTCGGCCGCTCACCGATGATTGCGGTGCGGGCGCACCCGGTCAAACCGCGGCTGGTCTGCTACATCCAGCCCGGCAGCGTTGACAAGCTGGCGTCAAAGCTGGCGGAAATGGAACGGATTGTGCTTGTCAGGACGGATTTATCGCTGGGGCAGGTCCAGGCAGGACTGGGAAAATTATGAGCGGAATCGTAAGCTACGGCGCGTATATCCCGCGCTACAAGATTGAGACCACCGAAATCGCCTCGGTGTGGGGCCAGGATGGCAGCGCCATGGCGCGCAACCTGAACGTCTTTTCCAAGTCGGTCCCGGGGCCGGACGAGGACGTCATCACCATCGCGGTCGAGTGCGCCCGCACGGCGATGAAGCGCTGCGGCGTGACCGGCCAGCAGGTCGGCGCAATCTACACCGGCTCCGAGTCGCACCCCTACGCGGTCAAGCCCAGTTCGACCGTCGTGGCGGAGGCAGTCTGCGCGACGCCTTACCTGACCGCGGCCGACTACGAGTTCGCCTGCAAGGCGGGGACCGCTGCGATCCAGACCTGCCTCGGCATGGTCGGCGACAGGCAGATTGACTACGGCCTCGCGATTGGTGTCGACACCTCGCAGTCGGCACCGGGCGACGCGCTGGAGTATTCAGCCTCCGCGGGCGGCGGCGCGTTCCTGATTGGCCGTGACAAGGTGATTGCCGAAATCAACCATACCACTTCCTACACGACCGACACCCCCGATTTCTGGCGGCGAGAGGGGCAACAATACCCGCGCCACGGCGGCCGCTTCACTGGCAAGCCAGCCTACTTCCTGCATGTCGCCAGCTGCGCGCAGCTGACGATGAAGATGGCCGGCACCGAGGCGAAGGACTACCAGTATATCGTGACGCATCAGCCCAACGGCAAGTTCCCCGTGCGGGTCGCCAAGGCGCTGGGCTTCACCACCGAACAGGTCGAGACGGGGCTGTTGACGCCGCGCGTCGGCAACACCTACTCGGGCGCAGTCTTCCTCGGGCTGGCTGCGGTCTTTGACGTCGCGAAGCCGGGCGACCGCATCCTCTCCATCGCCTACGGCTCGGGCGCCGGCAGCGACGGGTTCGACATTACCATCACAGACCATATTGAGAATCTGGACCGCAGCGCCACCGTCGAGCAGATGATAAGCAGGATGAAAATAATCAACTATCCCACCTACGCCAAATATTGCGGGAAAATCCACATGAGGTCGGGCGGATGAGGGACGTCTCGATTATCGGCGCCGGTATCACCAAGTTCGGCGAGCTGTGGGACAAGTCGCTACGCGAACTGGGGCTGATGGCCGGGCTGGAAGCAATCCAGGACGCTGGCATCAGCAGCAGCGACATCGACGCGCTCTACGTTGGCAACATGGCGGCCGGGTCGCTGGTGCAGCAGGAACACGTTTCAGCGCTGATTGCCGACTACTGCGCCATGGCGGGCGCACACATCCCCTCCACGCGCATCGAGGGCGCCTCCGCCTCGGGCGGGCTGGCGCTGCGGCAGGCGTACATAGCGGTCGCGGGCGGCTTCATTGACGTCGCGGTCGTTGGCGGTGCCGAGAAGATGACCGACGTCAGCGACTCGGAATCAGCGCACACGCTCGCGATGGGCGCCGACGAGGAGTGGGAGTCGCAGCAGGGCGCAACCTTCGCGTCGCTGCACGCGATGATGGCGCAGGCGCACATGACCGAGTTCGGGACGACGCGCGAGATGCTCTCGGCCGTCGCTTCGAAAAACCACGGCCACGCGGCGCTCAACCCGCTGGCGCAATTCCCCTTCCCAGTCAAGCCCGAGGCGGTATCCAGCTCGGGGCTGGTCTCCGACCCGCTGCGGATGCTAGACTGCGCGCCGCAGAGCGACGGCGGCGCGGCGGTCGTGCTCTGCGCCAGCGAGCGCGCGAAGGAATTTTCGAAGAATCCAATCTCGATTATCGGCTCGGGGCAGGCGTCCGACACACTCAGCCTGCACCACCGCGCCAGCCTGAGCCGCATGCCGGCCATCGGCGTCGCCTCCGAGCGGGCGTTCGCGCAGGCCGGCCGTAAGGTGGCCGACGTCAGCGTCGCCGAAATCCACGATAACTTCACCATCTCCGAGCTGATAGCGCTCGAGGAAATCGGCCTTGCCGAGCGCGGCTCCGCGGGGCAGCTAACGCTCGATGGCGCCACCACCCTTGGGGGCGCCATCCCGGTCAACACCGGCGGCGGGCTGAAGGCGCGCGGCCACCCGCCCGGCGCAACCGGCGTCGCGCAGGCGGTCGAAATCGTACAGCAGCTACGCGGCTCCGCTGGCGAGCGGCAGGTCAAGGGCGCGACGCTGGGGCTGCTCGAGAACCACGGCGGGACCGGAGCGACGGCGGTAGTCCACCTGCTGGAGGTGAACTGATGGCGGTCCCCCGCTTCTGGCGCGAGATGCCGGTGCGCTACAACCTGATTGGTTCACACTGCACCGGTTGCGACATGTATCACTACCCGCCGCGCACGATGTGCTCCGGCTGCCACCGCGAATCGCTGGGCAAGATGGAGGAGCACCAGTTCGCCGGCACCGGCCAGATAGTGGCGTGCACCGTGGTCTACCAGCCGCAGCAGGGCTACGAGATGCACGGCCCCTACCCCATGGCGATGATTGAGATGGATGAAGGTGCCCGCATAACGGCGCAGATTGTCGATGTCGCGCCCGAGATGGTGAAGCGCGGTATGCGCGTCAAGGCGGTCTTCCGCAAGCTGGGTGAGGACAGCGAGTCCGGCATCATCTACTACGGTACCAAGTTCACTCCGGTCGAGGAACTGGAGCCCGAGGAAGAGGACGAGGAATCAGCCGATTCAGTCGAAGCCGAGCTCTAGACCTTCCGCCAGTATTGCAGCACTTCGCGGCCGCGCCGCGGCTCGATTGAGTCTTCGGGGGCTTCCTCGCGGTCAAGCTGCCAGTGGAGCGAGAAGAGGGCGTGCAGCTCGCTGATGGTGACGCCCCAGGGCGGCCCGCCTTCGGCGAGCGGCTTGTCGAGCGGGAAGAACACGCCGACGAGCATCCCGCCCGGCTTCAGCAGCTGCCACGCGACGCGGTCGTATTCGAAGCGGCGCGACGGCTCGACGGCGCAGAAGCAAGTATATTCCAGCAAGTAGTCGAACTGCCCGTGCAGCTCCTCGGGCAGGTCAAAGATATCCTCCTTGAGGACCGTCACCTCAGCGCCCGCCGCCAGCGCGTTGCGGCGCGCCGCGAGCACCGCCGGCTCGGCGAAGTCGATGGCGGTGACGGTGAAGCCGGCCTTCGCGAAAGTAATCGCGTCCCAGCCGCGGCCACAGCCAACGAGACAGATGCGCCCCGGCTCCAGCTCCGCCGCGACGCGCTCGAACAGTGGCGTCGGCTGACCCAGGTCCCACTGGTCCTCGCCGGCGTGGTAACACGCCTCCCAAAAATCAGGGGTGCTGACGGGGTCCTCCACGCTCGGGCAAGGGTCTGTTTCAAAAAGCTTCCCGCAACGCTTTATCGCCCGCCCGGGTGGCGGCGGCATGACCGCCCTCACGATGCGCACCAGCGCCGGCGACATCTCGTTGAAGCTTTACGTGAACCGCGCCCCCCAGACCACGGCCAACTTCCTGAAGCTAGTCGACAAGGGGTTCTACAACGGGCTCCATTTCCACCGCGTCATCCGCGACTTCATGCTGCAGGCAGGCTGCCCCCACTCGAAAGACCCGCGCAGTCCACGCGCCGGGACCGGCGGCCCCGGCTGGCAAATCAAGGACGAGTTCAACACGACGCTGAAGCACGACCGACCGGGATTGCTGAGCATGGCCAACGCGGGGCCGAATACCGGCGGCAGCCAGTTCTTCCTGACGACCGTCGCGACCCCCTGGCTTGACGGCAAGCACGCCATCTTCGGCGAAGTCACGGGCGGGATGGGTATCGTGCGCAAAATCGAGGCGTGCAAAGTCGGCGGCGGAGACCGACCGGCGCAGCCGCAGCAGATTATCTCGGTGAAGCGGGATTAACCGTAATCCACGCCGGTATACGGCACATCCAGGTCGAGCTGGGCGATGTATAACCCACTAGTAATACAGCTCATGTAGATGTATCCCTTGTAGTATTCCACGGTCCAGAGGTTGGGAATCCAGCCGAAATCGTAGAAGTCCGAGTCAAGCGGCTGGCCGTCGGCGCCGTGCGGCAGGTAGTAGCCGACCGTCGCGGCGAAGGATTGCTCAGTCATGTTCTCGAACGGTGGTGCCATCATCGTCTCAAGATCGATTATCCAGAGGCCCGAGTGGTAGTTGCCCATGTAGATGCGGCCGTCCCAGCTACCGCCCATCGAGCTGTCAGTTTCCGCAGTGGTCGGGAACCAGGCGCTGTCATGGTTGTGCGGGCTGAAGATGAGCCACTGCTCTCCGCTCGGGATGAAGTGCTCGGGACCGTAGGGGTTCTCCCACGCGCTGAGCAGCTTCGGGCGGAACCGCAGGTTGCCATTCACCATCTCGTAGTCGGTGGTGTCGAGCACATAGACCAGCCCGGTGCCGTGCGTCGTGGTGAGCACTTCAGTAGCGAGGAAGGTGACGTGGCGCGGCGCAGCGCCGAGCCCGAGGTGGCTGGCGTCAACCAGCACCGGGAACGGCTCGACGTAGTGGATGTAGGAGGCGCGACCGCCGTTGGCGTTGCCGGTGGTGCTCGAGTCGGGCTGCCCATCGTTATCGAGGTCGGCGAAATCCATCCACTGCCCCACTTCGGGCGCGCGCCAGTTGCAGCCGCCCGGCAGGCCGCCGGACGCCTTGCAGGCAGCGGTGGCGGCGACGTAGAGCTCCGGCGAGTTAATCGGGTGTGGTACGTCGCTGACGTCGCCAATCCGCAGACCTGCTTCCCAATAGGCACCGTAGATGTAGGTGCGCTCAAAGCGGGGGTCAAGCGGGTCCTCGCCCGGCCATTTCTGGACGGTCAGGTCGTGGATGTAAATCCAGCCGCCGCGCGTCGTGGCCCAGTTGACTTCGTATTCACCCACCTTGTTGATGGTGGTGACGGGGCCGTTGGGAATCAGGTGCGCAGCCGACCCCGGCAGGTTCAGGTGCGCAATGGTGACACCACCGCACGCCTCGCCGGTGCCGATGTCGCACTCGTCGTAGTCTGGGTTGGCAACGAAGATGTACCACTCGTTATCAATCATGAGAGTATACAGGTTGTGCGGCCCCGAGGGGTGGTCGGCGTCGTACCAGGAATCGACCCAGTCCGGGTCGGTCTTGTCGGTGACGTCAACCAGCGTGACTGTTACCTGTGCCGGGTCCTCCCACTC
>Ga0208879_1001888_pt1 | contig 19145 bp, 14 predicted proteins | sample Knorr_S15_td_Bot_FD_185605 | JGI IMG/M metagenome (GOLD analysis project Ga0208879, IMG submission 185605) | Marine microbial communities from Southern Atlantic Ocean transect - Knorr_S15_td_Bottom_ad_5009_LV_A (SPAdes) (version 2) | ecosystem: Environmental > Aquatic > Marine > Oceanic | place... | reverse complement strand
GTTTCACAGCCGGAAACCGGCCTCTGTGCCGACGCCGGCAGACGAGGCGGTGGACGTGACGCCCACTTCGCCGTCGGAGATTCCGACGCAGCAGGAGCTTGGTGACGAGTCGTCGCCGGCCGCGTTTGGCCAAGCGCAACCAATTGCGCCGCAACACGACCCGGTGCGGGCGACGCCGTTGCCGAGTCCGCTTGGCCAAGCGGTTGGAGCGCCGGTGCCGCTGCTGCACGTGCCGCTGCGTCTCGTCGGCGTGGTCGGCAAACTGTACGTGGTGCTTGAGTCCGATAAAGGGCTGGTGTTGCTGGATCAGCACGCCGCACACGAGCGGGTGCTGTACGAGCAGATGCTCCGGCGCATGGAGTCGGAGGGCAATGCCGCCTCGCAGAAACTGCTGCTGCCGGAGACCGTGGAGCTGCCGCCGAGGGAGGCGCGGTTCCTCAGCGGGATGATGGAGACGCTCAACCGGCTTGGCGTGGGGTTGAGCGAGTTCGGCGAGCGAACCTTCCTGCTCGACGCGCTGCCGCCGTTCGTCAAGGCGGCGGACTCGCGGAAGTTCATCCTCGAGTTGGTGGACAAGTTGCAGGCCGCCGGCGAGGGCGTGAATGCGCTGCGGCTTGGCGAGGATGTGATCATCAAGACCGTCTGCCGCCACGCGGTGAAGGCCAACGACTCATTGCGGGAGGAGGAACTGCAGAATCTCGTGGATGATTTGCGGCGGTGCGAGATGCCGTACACCTGCCCGCATGGGCGACCGACGATCATCGAGATGAACTACTTCGAGCTGGAGAAAAAATTCGGCCGCATCCAGTGATGCGCCTGGCCAGGCGGTTTATTCCACCGTCATCTTGAGCAGGAACTCGATGTTATTCTCGGTTTTTTTCAGCTTGCCGAGCAGCAGTTCCATGGCCTCGACCGGCGGAATACCGGTGAGTGCGCGGCGCAGCATGACGATGCGCGGCAGTTCCTGCGGATGGTAGAGGAGTTCCTCCTTGCGGGTGCCGGACAACTCGACGTTGATCGAGGGGAAGATGCGGCGATCAACCAGCGAGCGGTCGAGGTGCACCTCCATGTTGCCGGTGCCCTTGAATTCCTCGAAAATAACCTCGTCCATCCGCGAGCCGGTGTCGACCAGGGCGGTGGCGCAGATGGTGAGCGAGCCGCCTTCCTCAACGTTCCGGGCCGCGCCGAAGAAGCGCTTGGGCTTGTGCAGGGCGTTGGCGTCCACGCCGCCGGAGAGAATTTTACCGGAGTGGGGCTGGACGGTGTTATAGGCGCGGGCCAGCCGGGTGATGGAGTCGAGCAGTATCATCACGTCGTGCTTGTGTTCGACCATGCGCTTGGCCTTCTCGATGACCATCTCGGCCACCTGCACGTGGCGCTCGGGCGGCTCGTCAAAGGTGGAGCTGACCACCTCGGCGGCCTTGCAGGTGCGCATCATGTCGGTGACCTCCTCCGGGCGCTCGTCAATCAGCAGGATGAACAAATACACTTCGGGGTTGTTCTTGATGACGGCGTTGGCCAGGTTCTGCATCAGCACCGTCTTGCCGGTTCGCGGCGGCGCGACAATTAGCCCGCGAGTGCCCTTGCCGATCGGGCAGACCAGGTCCATCACACGGGTGGAATATTCCTTCGGGTCGTTCTCGAGGAAGAAGCGCTCGTCCGGGAAGAGGGGCGTGAGGTTGTCGAAATGAATCTTGTCCTTGGCAACCTCCGGCTCCTCGTGACCCACGGAGGTCACCTTGACGAGGGCAAAGAAACGTTCCCTGTCCTTCGGCCGCCGGATTTCGCCGGCGATGACGTCGCCTGTCTGCAGGTCGAACCGGCGTATCTGTGACGGCGAAACGTAAACATCCTCCGGGCAGGGCAGGTAGTTGAAACTCTCGGATCGGAGAAAGCCGAAGCCCTCCGGCAAAATCTCGAGGCAGCCCTCGGTGTAAAGCACGCCGGCTTGTTCGGCATTGCGCTGCAGGAGTTGGAAAATCAGCTCGTGTTTCTGCAGGGAGCCGTAATTGGGAATCCCCTGTTTTTTGGCCATCTTGTTCAGTTCAGGCATATCGAGTGCCTGCAACCGGCTCATGTTCACGGGGTCTCCCTTGGGCTTTTCCGTGGTGGTGGCTTCCTCCACAGCCTCCTCATCGCCGGGGGCGGGTGTTCCCTCGGGAGGGGGTGTTTCTCCGTAGGCACGGAGGTACTTGTTCCGAATGGCAGCGGCCTCGGTGGCGGCCAAACTGATTGATTTTTTCTTGCGGGAGCCTTTGGCACCCTTGTGTTTGTGACCTGTGTTTTTCATGTTTTGGCAAGAATCCTCCTGTGGATAACGGATGAGATCCCCAGCTAAATCATCGGGTACGGGGGGATACTTTGTCGGTTTTTCCATACTTTGCCTTGTTCAAGGCAAACACCAACAAGCCCACGGAGTGAAGTCCAGCGGGGAACTTTTTAATACGGCAAGGGGAATCCTGCGGTCAGTTGCCGAACACGCTGCTTGACGGCGGCTTGCTTGTCAACATTTTTTATGTCGAGCAACACCTCGCTGATCATGTCGGCAATGTCGGCCATCTCCGGCTCGCCCATGCCGCGCGTGGTCACGGCGGGTGAACCGATCCGTATCCCACTGGCCTGGAAGGGGGAACGTGTCTCGAAGGGGATGGTGTTTTTGTTGACTGTGATGCCGGCCTCGTCGAGTGCGGCCTGGCATTCCTTGCCGGTCATGTCGCGTGACCCGACGTCCAGCAGCATCAGGTGGTTGTCCGTGCCACCACTGACGAGGCGAAAACCGTTCTTGGCCAAGCCGTTGGCCAAGGCCGCCGCATTGGCCACGACCTGGGCCTGATACTCCGCGAAGGCTGGCTGGAGGGCTTCCTTGAGGCATACCGCCTTGGCCGCGATAACGTGCATCAGCGGGCCACCCTGGATGCCGGGGAAGGTCTGGGAATCGATCGCCTTGGCATGTTCCGCGCCGCACAGGATCAGCCCGCCCCGGGGGCCGCGCAGGGTTTTGTGGGTGGTCGTGGTGACAAAGTCAGCATGGCCGACTGGGCTGGAATGCAAGCCGGCGGCGACCAGTCCGGCGATGTGGGCGATGTCGGCCAACAGCAGCGCACCCACTTCGCGGGCGATCTGTCCCATCCGCTCGAAGTCGATCACGCGAGGGTAGGCACTGGCCCCGACCGTGATCATGGCCGGTTTTTCCTTGGCCGCCATACGGGCCAGTTCGTCGTAATCGATCTGCTCGGTCTCCTTGTTCACGCCGTAGTGGGTGGCCGCGTAAAACCGGCCCGAGAAGTTGGCCTTGTGTCCGTGGGTGAGGTGTCCGCCGTGGGAGAGGTCCATGGTCAGGATCTTGTCGCCCGGCTGGAGCGCGGAAAAGTAAACAGCCATGTTGGCGCCGCTGCCGGAGTGGGGCTGCACGTTGGCGTGCTCGGCGCCGAAAAGCTGCTTGGCCCGCTCGATGGCCAGCTGCTCGGCCACGTCCACGTGCTCGCAGCCGCCGTACCAGCGCCTGGCCGGATAGCCCTCGGCGTACTTGTTGGTGAGCACCGAGCCCTGAGCCTGCATGACGGCCGGGCTGGTGAAGTTCTCGCTGGCGATCAGCTCGATGTTTTCCTGTTGGCGGACGGTCTCGGCTTGGATGACCTGCGCGATCTCGGGATCAACGGAGTCGAGCCGGAATTTGCCCGAGGCGCCCGCGGGTTCCATCTTGTTCACCCGCCGCTCGTGGCGGCCGCCGTCCTCGAACGGGGTCTCGATGAATGCGTCGAGGATGCGCTTGGCCAAGGCCTCATCCGTGGCGGCGGCCCCGAGGCAGAGGACGTTTGCGTTGTTGTGCTGGCGGGTGAGCTTGGCTGTCTCCTCGTCGTGCGCAAGCGCGGCCCGGACGCCGGGCACCTTGTTGGCGCTCATGCTCATGCCGACACCGGTGTTGCAAATCAGCAGGCCAAGCCGGCTCTGCCCCTCGGCCACGGTTCGGGCGACCCCACGCGCGAAGTCCGGGTAGTCGGCCTTGTCCTCCGAGTCGCACCCGAAGTCGGCATACGGGATGCCTTTTTCGCCGAGATAATTGCCCAGGATTTTCTTGAGTCCGTAGCCGGCGTGATCCGCGCCGAGGGCTATTTCGATCACCGGTTGCATTGAGGCGGGAACCAAGCTTTTGTTTTGTTGTATGGAGTTCAAAAGTGAGTCGATGCCTTCGCGGATCTGGTCGCGGCATTGGCAGTAAACCTCGTACGAGCCGCCGATGGGATCGGAGATTCCCCGCTCGTGCAGGGGCAGGGTGTCGTCAAACTCCCGGAGCAAAAAGGCCTTATCCGCCGCGTGCGGGAACATCAGGTTGACCATCTCCACGTGCCCGTGGGTCATGCCGATGATCATGTCGGCCTCGACGGCGAGTTCGGCGGTCAACATCAGGCTCCGCTGGGGGGAGATGTCGATATCGAGATCCTGCATGGCGCGAATCGCTTTCCCGCTAGGCGGTTGGCCGTCCAGGGCGCCCACTCCGGCAGATTTCACGATGAGGTCAGCTTCGTTCTCCTCGATGAGACACCTGAACAAGCCCTCGGCCATCGGGCTGCGGCAGACGTTACCGGTGCAGATGAACAGGATAGTACGAGCCATACAAACTGGTCGGGCAGACTGCAGTCTGGTTTGTCCGGCGTCAACGACGTAAAGGAAATCGGCGCCAAGAAACCCGCCATTGTGGGCGGGCTTCTTGGATCGGTAAAAGGAAGCGAGTCAGCGACTGCCGACTTTTCGGGTGCTGTGCTCCATCATCCACATCACGTCCTTGTTGTTTGCCATGCCGACGTTCAGTGGGCGATCGGACTTGCTCATGGGCGGTGTGGTTCGCTTGTCGAGCCACTTGTGGATTTCGGCGTGCCCATCGGCAAATGAGAATCCGGCCGCGCGGTTGTGGTAACTGGCGGGGTAATCAACCAGTTTGATGGTCTGGGCGGGGTAGCCGGCCATGTCGACCACGAAGTAGCCGTCGTTGATGCTGTCCTCACGTTCGTCTATCAACACAAAGGTGTCTGATGGTCCGGGGGCTGAGAAGTCCGACAGCGTGGTGAAAACTTTCCAGCCGTTTGCACTCTGGGGATACCACGGTCCGGAGTTATTCCAGCCAGGGCCACCGACCCAGTTGCTCATCGACATGCTGCGGATGCGCGGCACGGTTATGCCCTTGTTGTCGATGGCGGTGGTGAAGTCGGCAGGGCATTTCCAGATGGCAGTGCTTTTGCCGCAATAGGGCCAGAGCGGGCTTCTGTAGGTGTAGGCGGCATGGCTCCAGTTGTTGGGATCCTTCTTGTTGTTGAGCGTCAGCCAGCTTCCGCCGGTCCAGTTCGGGATGGGTCTTCTTTTGTAACTCCACCCGGCGGCACCGACCAGATTGTCATCATTATCCTCCGCGAAATACAGCCAAGCCATCATCATCTGCTTGTTGTTGTTCATGCAGCTGATGCCGTGGGCCTTGGCCTTGGCCTTGGACAGGGCGGGCAGGAGCATGCCAGCCAGAATGGCGATGATCGCAATGACCACCAACAGTTCGATGAGCGTGAAGGCTTTCGTTTTTCTCATGCTGGAGAATCAGCGGCTGCCAATCTTGCGTGTGCTTTTTTCCATCATCCAATACAAGTCTACACTGTTCATCATGGAGACGTTGAGTTGCATATTGCCCTTATTGATTTTTGGATAGGTCCGTTTGTCGAGCCATTTGTGGATTTCCGCGTGCCCATCGGCAAATGAAAATCCGGCTGCGCGGTTATGGTAACTGGCGGGGAAGTCCACTATCTGCTGAGACCGCGTCGGCCAGCCGGCCATATCCACGACGAAGTAGCCGTCGTTGATGCTGTCTTCCCGTTCATCCAGCATTACGAAGGTGTTGGAGGGGCCTGGAGCAACAAAGTCGGTGTCCTTGTGGAATACGCGCCAACCGGTGCCGCTATTGCCCCAACCAGGACCGCCCACCCAGTTGTTGATTGAACGGCTCCGGAGCCTGGGCACCCTTCGCCCCTTGTTGTTTATTCCGTAGCTGTTGTCAGCCGGGCAGTTGAAAACCTCTGTGCTGTTGCCGACATACGGGTAAAGGAGGTTGCCTCGTCCGGCAATTTTTCTCCCCAGACTGTTGACTCCACGAATCCACAAGTCCACATCCCAGTTGTCGGACTTTTTCGGGTTGTTTTTGTCCAGCCAGTTTCCGCCGATCCACTCGGGGATTAGCTTACGGCTCATCATCTGGCCCCGGCCGGAGCCGACCAAATATCCATCATTGTCATCGGTGTAAAAGCGCCAGCCCATGGTCAACTGGTTATTGCTGTTCATGCAGGTGACGCCCTGTGCCTTCGTCTTGGCTTTGGCCAAGGCGGGAAGGAGCATGCCGGCCAGGATGGCGATGATGGCAATGACCACCAACAGTTCGATTAGCGTAAACCCTTGTTTTTTTGGCTTTTTCATAAAAATAATTTGTAATTTACCGAATTCTACTTGTAGGAACGGAAAGCCTAATTTCTTGCAAGCTTTTTTCAACTAAAAAAAACGCCCCAAATTAGGGGCGAGTGGTGGAAGATATCGGATGTTAAGGGGTTAAGGATCTTATCTTCTAGGTGCGGAAGATCGTTCCTGATGCCATAACCAATCCGCCTTAGCTCCTTTGCCCTTGGGTGCCCAACTGCGCACCAAGAGGGCTGGATTGATGCACACTCTAGAGCTTCGATGTTGAACGCTCAATGACCCACCAGTAATCGTTGTATCCCTTACGCTTGCCTGTGTTTGAAAATCCGTTCCGAGAGGATTGGCGTACCGGTTCTGTCCTCGGGATTTTGTCCTTCCAAACCTTAATTTCCGCGTGGTTGTCGGCGAACGAATAACCACAGCCTCCGTTGTGATAACTGGCAGGCAGATCAACCCAACTGCCGTCACTGGTCGGATTCATGATGTTCCAGCCATCATTGATACTGTCGGGATGCTCATCCACAAACACCCACAAGTCTGTCGGAGATGTTACACCCCCACCGAAGAGTCCCGCTCGATCCTTGCCGGTGATATCACTCAGTTTGTAGTAAGGTTTGTGTCCACCATACCAGGTGCTTCTACCGCTTTTGCCGCCGTAGGCGGCACCTTCAACGAACCCATTCATGGAGTTGCTGCGAACCCGTGGCAATGTCTTTTTACCCATTTTGCAATTGTAGGTGTCCGCAGGGCATTTATAAATGCCAGGTGCCAATGAGTATGGTCCAAGTTTGGGATACAAACGCCCCACTTGTTTCTGTGTTCCAACAAGCCATAGGATATTGGTGTTGTCTGGCGCGTTGGAGTTAAAGGTGATCCAACCGTTTACCCAGCCTCGAGATCCCCCTCCGTTTTGGTTGGGCGGCATGAAACCTTCATAGTCCTCACAGTACATCAGCCAGGCCAAGCCCAGTTGTTTGTTATTGTTGAGGCAGGAGATGCCTGTTGCTTTGCTCTTGGCCTTGGCCAGGGCGGGGAGGAGCATGCCGGCCAGGATGGCGATGATGGCAATGACCACCAACAGTTCGATTAGCGTAAACCCTTGTTTTTTTTGCTTTTTCATACAGATAATTTGTAATTTACCGAATTCTACTTGTAGGAACGCCAAGTCTAATTTCTTGCAGGCTTTTTTCAAGCAAAAAAAACGCCCCAAATTAGGGGCGCTTGGTGGAAGATATCGGATGTTAAGGGGTTAAGGATCTTATCTTCTAGGTGCGGAAGATCGTTCCTGGTGCCACAACCAGTCTGCCTTGGCTCCGGCACCCTTGGGTGCCCAACTGCGACTGAAGTTTATGACGCTCTTCATTTCGTGGTTCCATTTCTTGATTTCGGAATGGCCATCGGCAAAGCCGTACCCACAGGCGTTGTTGTGCATCGTGCCGGGTAGATCTATATAAGTGGGGTTAGGGGTATTCATTCTAGTGAAAAAGCAACCGTCGTTCATACTGTCAGGATGTTCATCCACCACCACCCATTTGTTGGATGGATCAGTAATGTCGCCCTCCTTGAGGTAAATCTGTTGATACTTAGGGCCATCCCAAAGTTTATTATTACCCTGTCCCATATTGGAGTTCATGGAGAAGGTTCGGATTCGCTTGGACCATCCCTTCTTTTTCTGCGCGGAACTAACGTATTTGTCCGCCGGGCAGTAAACCAAGTTTTTGCTGTTTCCCTGATAGGCTGCCAGTTTGGCATAACGTGGATCTGTGACGTGGAGCACGTTGGTGTTGTCAGGACGCAGGCCCCAGTCCAGCCAACCCATGATCCATTGGGAGTATCGGGAGTTGGCACTGTTGCTTTGCGCCTCGCCTCCATGGGTGTTGTGTACCAAGTTACCGTCATAATCCCCAGAATAAGAGATCCAGGCCAGCATCAATTGCTTGCTGTTGCTGAGACATGAGATGCCGGTTGCCTTGCTCTTGGCCTTGGCCAAGGCGGGCAGAAGCATGCCGGCTAGGATTGCGATGATTGCAATGACCACCAATAATTCAATCAGCGTGAATCCATTTTTTTTATGCTTTTTCATGGTAGTTCTGAATAAGAACGGTTGGTCAACCTGACACTGTAATATAAGGAGAGCAACTTTTTTTAGTTGTTTTTTGTCGGGTTCGCTTTGTAAAGCGAGCAGAGCCAGCAGAGCAGACCGGACACAACCAGTGACCAGATGAAGGGGTCAAATTCAAGCAGCTTGAAGGCCTCGAATTTGCCCTTGATGACGTAACCGGCGATATACAGGGACAAATGACAGCCCAAACCGCCCAACATCCCCGCGATGGCGCCCCGTGCGGATATATTCGGCCAATAAAGGCCAAGCAGCACCGGCATCAGGAAACACCCCGCCAAGCCACTGGTGGCGAACACGATAAGGTCCTGCAGGTATTGCGGTGGGTTCAGCACGGCGAGCATCGCCAAAATCCCCACCACCGCCGTGACGAGGTAGGACAATCTTTTGAGCTGTGTTTCGCTGGCACCGGGATTGATTCGGTTTTGGTAAATATCCCGCACAACGGCAGACGAAACCATCAGCAGAAAACTGTCCACGCTGGACATCACGGCGGCGAACGGCGCGGCGAGCAGCAGTCCGGCCAGCCACGGCACGCCGGCGTTGCCGGTGACCTTTGCGGCGAGCTCCGGCATGATGCGATCGGAGTCCACCTCCATCCCGGGCAACAGGATGCGGGCGCAGGAAAAGATCACCACCAGCAGCAGATAAATGATCGTGTAATAAACCGACACCGCGAGGATGGCGTTGCGCAGGACGTTCGTGCCTTTGAACGCCATCAGTCGAACCATGTTGCTCGGCTGCCCCGCGGAGCCGAACGCCCAAAAGAAAAAGAAGCTGATCGCGATCCACACGTTGAGGAAGCCGCCTTCTTTTTCCGGATGCGGCCCCGGCGCGCTGACGTACACCCCTTTGCGGCCTCGCCCGTAGCCGTTGGTTTCGTTCGCGGTAAAAGTCGCCGTCACGGCGAAGCCAAAATCGGTCGGCGCGATTCGCTCGATCTCCGCCGGGGTGGTGATCTTTAGCAGCTTGGCTTCGACGCTGGTTTCGCCCTTGGCCAAACTGGCCTGTTCGGCGAGCCGGGCGATGCCGCCGTCGGCCAGTCGCAACCAAGCCCCCTTGGGCAGTGTCGCCAATTTTGTTTGCGCTTGGCCAAGCGTGACGACGCCGGTGCCACTCTCGGGCGGCGTCATTTCCTTGAGTTGCTCGGTGGCATTTTTGAGCCCGCCGACTTGGCTAAGCGTGAGGAACAGCAAAATAATCACGCCGATACACATCACGATGCCCTGCATCACATCGGTCCACACCACCGCACGGAAGCCGCCGAACGCCGTGTAAACGATCACCGAAAACGCGAACACCAGCAGGCACAGCACGTAGTCCGGCTCCGCGCTGCCGACCCACGGCACGCCGTCGATCGCACCGCCGACAGCGTTGACGGCCGTTTGGTAAACGGCGACGTCCTGCAGCAGGGTGGTCATGATTTTGCTGCCGGCCTTGAACTGGGCGAGCAGGTAAAAAAACATGAAAAAGAGGACGAGCAGCGTGGCAATCATCCCGACCGTTTCGGATTTAAACCGCGCCTTGATAAGGTCGGGCACCGTCACCGCGCCGGACTGGCGGGCGAGCCGGTTGACGCGTTTGCCGAGCAGCCCCATGCCGACGACCGGCACGAGCATGTAACTGGCAATCCACAGCGCGAGCACCCAGCCGTGCGTGTAAATCAGCGACGGAAACCCCATGAAACTGCCGCCGGACGAGCTGGTCGCCGCGAAGGTCAGCGCAAACGCCCACAGGCCAAGGCTGCGGCCGCCGAGAAAATATTCGCCGACAAACTCTTTTTTTCGCCGCACCCGGCTCGAAAGCCAGGCGAGGACAAACACGCCGAGCAGATAGATCGCAAAAGTGACGAGGGCCGAGTTGGCGGTGCTGCCGGCGGCGGTTTCGTTCATGGGACCGCCTCCTCGTCTTCGTCATTTTTCAGGGCACGCAGGCAGAACCAAAACGTGAAGGCGTTCGCGATCATCCAAGGTGTCACGACACCCCAAAACACCCAGTCGGGAAACCCCAGCACGGTCGACACCTCCTCCGGCGCGAGGTCGTAGCCCTTGGCCGCGCTGTAGCCGATCACCCACAGCGCGCACCCCAGCCAAGCCAGCAGGATAAGCCACAACTCGCGCCGGCTTTGGCACAAGCTGCGTGTCTCGGCGCTGGAGGATTCACTCATCGGTTTTCAGGATTCATCCGGGACGCGCTTGGCCAAGCGGGGTTGGTGTGTCGCGACCGCTGCGGGGAGAGGGAGAGCGCTCTATATCTATTTGGTTGTGCGGCATGCCATTCAATCGTTGAGTTAAAAAGTGAGCTTGCGGGCGCGGGCGGCGACTTGCCATCGGTCGGTGAGTTTTCCGCCTCGGATCACGTGCGCCCGGTCGTACAGCGCGACGGTCGGGCAGATGTGCCGCGGGATGCCGTAGAGGCAGTCGCCGACATTGAATCGCCGCGCCTCCGCCGTGCGGAGCGTGAGGTGCTCCTCGCTGTGCACGACCGGTTCGGCGTTGTCGAGGCCGGTGAATTGCACGCGCGGATGCGGGTTCTCCGCCGCGACCGCCTTGTGGCCGAGGTCGAGCGTGATGCAGTCGCTGCCCGGTTTGCTGATGACGCGCGTGAGCAGCACGGCGGCGTTTTGGTATTCGAGATCGGGGAACGCGTCGCGATAGCCGAAGTCCCACAGCAGCGTCGTGCCGGGGCTGCACTCGTGGTCGGTGTGTTGGGCGTGAAACGGGAACGTCGGCGTGCCACCGCCGACCACGCCCGGCACCGGCAGTCCGTCGGCCTCGAGGCCGGTGCGGAACGGGCGCACCTCGTCCATCATCGTCTGCCACTTGGCCAGGCGCTTGGCCGGGTCGCCCTCGTGCAGGTGTCCGTCGTAAAGATGCAGCCCCGCCGACTCGACACCGGGCAACTGGGCAATGAGCTTGTACAGCGTCGCCGCCGCTTGGCCGGGCGCGATGCCGGTGCGGCCCATGCCGACATCGAGGTCGAGCCAGACGGGAAGGGTGACGCCGGCGGCTTGGGCGGCTTGGGCCAGGTTGCCGACCGCCTCGGCGTCGTCGGCGATGGTTGAAAAACGGACGTCGCGAAACCAGCCGCCCAAGCCAAGCAGACGGTCGATGTTGGGGCCGACCGGCTGGTTGGCCAGCAGCACGTCTTTTGCGCCCGCTTGGCCAAGCATCTCCGCCTCGGCGATGGTGGCGCACTTGAACTTGCTGATGCCGGCCTTGAGTTGCAACTGCACGACCTCGGCCATCTTGTGCGTCTTGACGTGGGGCCGCAGCCGCTCCGCCTGGCCAAGCGCGGCGATCATGCGGCGGATGTTTTCGCCGATGCGCTCAGGGTAAACGAGAAGGGCGGGCGAGGGTATCTCGTCCGGATCGGCGAGCGTGTGCCAGTCGTCCGCCATGCGGATTTAGTCGATCTCGAAGATGGCCTCGATCTCGGTGGGGATGTTGCCGGGCAATGAGCCCATGCCGACCGCGCTGCGTGCGCCGACGCCGTTTTCCTCGCCCCAAACCTGCGCGAACAATTCGCTGCAGCCGTTGATGACCTTCGGGTGGTCGGGGAAGTCGGGCGTGCAGTTGACCATGCCGAGCACCTTGATGACGCGCTGGACGCGGTCGAGGCTGCCGAGATTGGCCCGGAGCGTGGCGAGCATCGTGAGGCCGACCTGCCGGGCGGACTGGTACCCGGCGTCCAGGTCGAGGTTGTCGCCGACGCGGCCGGTCATCAGTGCGCCGTCGGACTGCACCGGGCCGTGGCCGGAGAGGTAGGCGAGATTGCCGGTGATGACGATCGGCTTGTAAACGCCCATCGGCGCCGGGGCGGGCGGGAGTTCAAGCCCGAGTTCCACTATTTTTGCGTCTGCGCTCATGATTCTTAAGAGGTGGCGGGGAGCTTCGGGGAAGGCTCACTAGCGGGCAAGTTTTTTCAACTGCGAATGGACGCGAACGGACGCGAAAAGGAGACACAGATTACACGGATGAACACGGATTTGGAGAAGTTGAAACGGAACATGGATGGACAGGATGAACAGGATTGTTTTTGCGAGATGAAATTTTCCACGGAATGTTCGTGTCCATTGGCGTCCATTCGCGGTTTGAAAAATTCCCCTGTTTTTTATCCGCAGATTTTGCGGATGCGCGCAGATTGATTTTTTTGCCGGTGTCGCTCCTTCGGGGCTTCGGCTTGGCCAGGTGTTGCGGACGGCTGGGGACAGCCATCCCCACCCATGCGTGAGGATCAGGCCTTCTTTTTGGCGCTGATTCTTTTGAGTTGGTCGCGCAGCTTGGCGGCGCTCTCGTAATCTTCCTGATCGATTGCCGTGCCCAGTTTGTGCTCGAGTTTCTCGCGCTTGGTCATCGGCTTTTTCTCGGCGGCCTCTTTCTCGACATCCTTGAGCCATTCGCCAAGGGAGTGAACCTCCATGCCGCTGTCGATCAGTTCCTCGCGGCCCATCTCGGTGTAGAACAGGTTCAGCTCCTCGATCGCAGCGATGATTTCCGCGATGGCGGCCTCGTAGTTTCCATCGGCGAGAAGTTCTGTCCCGACGGCGCGAACCTGCATCATGATCGTCTGCGGGCGGAACTGCTGGAAGCTCTGGCCGATATCATCCTGCGCGGCGAAGTCCTGCACGAAGTCGAGCAACTCAAGGATGTGCTCGGTGTCGCGCTCGACGGCCTCGAAGTCCTCAAGCTCGAAGTTGCAAATGCTGCGGTGATGATACTGGATGGCCTCCTGCTGGAGCTTGGCGCACTCGTCGGGGTTGATGCTGAAGTCGTCGTCCTCGCCGCCGTGTTTTTTGCGAAACTCCTCAAGGCGGTTCACAAAGTGGTCAAGCAGGGTGGGGTGTCCGAACGGCCGCTTGCCGTCGGGGCGACGCTGCGCGTTCATCTGCAGCAAACCGAGGTCGATTCGCAACTGCAGCTTGTCCGCACCATCCTCGCCCTTGACCCGGCGTGCGTCCACGCGGCCAAGGCGGTAGTCCCAGTTTTGGAGGACTTTTGTGATGTCGTCAATCATCCGGGCGGAAGTGTGCCTAAAACCGGCGCAATGTCAATGCCAGCCGATCACTTGGCCCGAACCGAGACCGCCAGCGAGCCGCGCTCGGTGGCGAGCACCGTGCCGGGCTGGATGCCGTTTTTGGCGAACCAGCCCTGGTTGACCTCGAGCGCGTACTGCACGCGGGCCGAGCGCGACTCGACCGGCTGGGTGTTGCCGGGGTGCAGGTCGTAAATCTCGATCACGCGGCTGGCGCGGTCGATGTAGGCGATCGACAGCGGCACGGTGGTGTTTTTCATCCAGAAACCGGTCTGGTGCGGGTAGGGGAAAACGAAGAGCATGCCCTCGTTCTTCGGCATCGTTGTGCGGTGCATCATGCCGGCCTGGCGCTCGAGGTTTTCGTCGGCGATCTCGACGGTCAACTCGGCCGCGCCGAGGTAGAGCTTGATCGTCTCGAGCCGGGGCTGCGCCGGGCCGGTCACGGGGTTGGCAGGCGGAGCGGGTGTTGGGGCACTCGGGGGCATGGCGGGTTTTTCCTTCTCGCAACTGGCGGCCAACAGCAGGGCGGCGAGCCCAAGCACTTGGCCAAGTTTGTTTGTGTGTTTCATTCTTTGGGAGTCAATTGCAGCCGGTAATATGAGGCCGGTTGGTTGAGTTGAGCGGAGGGAAGGGCCAACTCCATTTCGGCAGCGGCCTCGCCCTCGAGTTTTTGCGCTTGGCCAAGCGCCTGGTACGGGCCGGATGCCTCCCCGGCGGCGATGACCTGATAAGTGGCACCCGGGATGGCGTGCCAGTGGAGGCGGATGCCGTCGTCGGTCGTTTCAACCTGTAGCGTGAAATATGAGTCGCCGTCCATCGGGTCGGTGCCGGCGGCGAGTTCGTCGGCAATGCTGACGCCGTCGCCGTCGGGGTCGAGCGCCAACGCCGCGTCGCCGTCGTGCTGGAGCGGGTCGAGGCCGCGGGCGACTTCCCAGCCGTCCGGCAACAGATCGCCGTCGGTGTCGCGCTTGTCCGGATTGGTGCCGAGTTCCATTTCGCGGGAGGTGAGCAGCCCGTCGTTATCGGGATCGGTGTCGATGGCCAGACGCACTTTCAGCCCCTCGAGCTGGTAAAAACCATTCTGATTCAGCGTCAGGTTTTTGCCAAGATATGTCGAGTCGAGTTGGCGATACTGGTACTGCGGCTGGGTGTTGATGCCCCCGGTGCCGACGACCGCGCCAATTGTGATTTCGTCGTCCGGCTGCAGATTACCAAGGGCAGAGTAGGGGATGGCCAACTCGATGAAGTTGGCATCGGTTTCATAGAAGTTGGCGTCGATCCACTCTTTTGGATGGGACAACTGCGGCGAACGGTTGAACTGTTGGAAATGGGCGCCAGCCACGTCGCTGAACGTTTTGTCGAGTTGAAACACGCCCTGGCCAAGCGGGAAGGAGACCGCGGCAATGTCCTGCGGGTTTTCGCCAGTGCGCACATTGATGGTGAATCCCGGACGGCCAAAGTGGCGGGCTTGCTTATCGGCCCGTTCATCGCCGAGGATTGCCGCCACACTTGGTTTGAAGTTGGTGAAGGTTAGGTTTTGAAGGAAGTCGAGCCCGTCGCCGCCCTCGCCGCTGAATTCCACCTTGCCGTTGCCGAGTCCCGCTAGGTTGGCGACGCCGTCCTGCCTGGGTGATTCGATGAACAGGAAGATGTTTTGGCTGGGCCCAATCATCGCCTGCTCGAAGCCAATGTACAGGTGGGTGCGGTCGTTGTTGACGCGCACCTGGCCGAGGTTGGCTCTTTCGCCGCTGACGGTGGGGATCGGTTCGCCAATCAGGTCGAACGCCTGGCCAGGAATATTTTTGCCCTCATCTTTGATTTGGGATGATTCGATCTGTGGCGAATGCCAAGCCGAGTTCCACCGGTCGCGTTCAGGTGGTTTTTTGTTTATCACAAGCCAGTCCAATACCTTGCCGTCAGGGTCTAGGCCATCGAGTTTGAGTTGATCCCCGTTGATGTTGATACGCGCTACGAAGTTATTTGGGTTTCCCCAAAACTGCGAAGTTCCAGGAAAGAATCTGTAAAAGGAATATGCGCTAGAACTCGAACCGCAGACGACCGAGATCATGCCGTTAATTGGGTTGAATTTCTCAAACGTGTGGGAGTGCCCCGCCAGCATCAGGTCCACCTTATACTTGGAAACGATCTGGTAGATGGTGTTTCCGAAATCGACAGTGTCCGGAAGCGCGTTGCCGTCGTAATCGCTCCATCCGTGACTTGCCGAGGAGGCGACAGGGAAGTGACTAAGGAGTAGCTTCCACGGCTTTGAGGTGGTGGCCAGGTCGTTGGTCAGCCAGTGGAGCTGGTTGGTGTCCTTGGAAAAGTTGTGGTGGGCATACCACGGGTTGTAGAGCACCGAGATGTGCGCATCACCGACATCGAATGAGTAGAAATGTTCCGTGCCGGAAAAAGGGTAATCCAAGTTTGGAGGTTTTAAACCGAGGGTGGGCAGATTGTTCGTTGGCAGATGAAATGCGTTCAGGTAGGCTGCGTCGCCGTAGTAGAGTTCATGATTCCCTATAGCGGTAAAGAACGGAACAGATTTCATGAGCTCCTTGTAGACACTAAAATGGCGAAAATCCGGATAATACCCTGGAGGACCGGATTTAAAGTTATACACGATATCACCGGCGTGCAGGATGGCATCCGGTTGATTGTCACGGATCACCTTGGCGAACTTGTGTTGAAGAAGGTTTCCACTGCCAGAGTCGCCAAGCAGCATCAATCGGACGGGGCCACTGGGCTTTAGGGTCTTGAACGAAGTGGTTTTCGAGAAACGCGGGATACCCTCGGCAACACCCCCGACCCGGTAGTGGTAGTTTGTGTTCGGCTTGAGGTCGATGAGACGCAGCACATGGTTGGTCGTTAGTATTTCACTCTCGATCCGCTGGCCAAGCGCTGCCGTCGGCCCGTACTCGATCACTGAGGTGGTGGGGTGAAGTGTGCTCCATGCGATCTTTGTGCCGGTGGAAGTGGTGGCTGAGATAAACGGCCCGCGCACGATGTTGGCCAGCAGTTCGGCGTGAAACGCGAACCAACTGCTAATGACCGTTGAGTTGTGGGCCTGGACGGTGAGAATGTTTTCCCCCGGTTCGAGGAGCAGTTTGTACGGATTGAGATCGATCAGTTCCGGGTTGCCGCGCGAGTGGACGGCGGCGGGGGCATCGAACGGCACTGGCTGATCCGGTTCGCCGGCCAAGCCGCGCCGCGCCACCTCGGTGCCGTTGAGGTAGGCGACGAAGCCGTCGTCGTAATCAACCCTCATCACCAACGACCGAATCCAGTCGGTGTCCTTAAGAGTGAATTTTTTGCGAAGGAACAGCGACGGGTAAACCCGGGGCATGCCCCAAAGCTGGGTGGGGGCATCGTATCTACCATAGCCGATGCTGAAGCCGGAATGACCCTCCCTCCAATGGGCGTCGTCGAAAGCCAGTTCCCGCCAGGCGGTGGGCGGGTCGGAAGCCTCAGCCTTGCCCTCGAGGTACTTCCAGTTGGAGTAATCGGCGATGAGGCTCTCGCCCCTGGCCGAGACAGCCAAGAGGAGCAACCCGCACAGTGTCAACCGCTTGAATGGCACGGGGCGGAGTGTAGGACCCGCTTTGCCGGGGTCAATGTTGCGTTTTGGCCAAGCGCCGGGCATAACCGCGCCCCGCTTGGCCAAGTGCGCCGGGCGGATCGGTCTCCGAATCGTAAAAAACACAATTAAAGTGCTTTACAACGCGGTTTTTGCTGGTAAATTTCCCCGCCTTTTCGAGGAGAGAAGAGAGGCAAAGAGACTGAAAGGAATGGAAGAGAAGGCCAACACAATCGAAGGATATCGCCTTCATGAGACGGACACCGGTTCTGCGGATGTCCAGGTTGCGCTGTTGACGCAGCGGATCAACCACCTGACCGAGCACCTGAAGAGCAACAAGAAGGATCACGCCTCACGGCGCGGCCTGCTCATGATGGTGGGTCGCCGTCGTCGCCTGTTGGACTATGTCCACCGCCACGACGCGAACCGTTATCGATCACTGACCCAGCGCCTCAAGCTGAGGCACTAGAGTCGCACGGGTCAATCCGACCCTTCTTTTCAAAGAGATTTTTGGCAACGCCATGCCGGTGGGAAATATCCATCCGGCGGATTGGAAATCGCGGCCCGATCCCCTGTTGCCCGAGACTGAGCCGCGTGAATCGTCGCGTTTGTTGGTTCTGAGCATTTCATTCAGCCACCCGGCCATCGGGAGTTTGAGTGAAGTTCTCCGTGCCGGCGGGCGTGACAATAAGGAAAGATAAACATGTCACATAAAGTAACCGCCAACGTTGGCGGCGCAGAGATTCATATTGAATCCGGCAAAATAGCCAAACAAGCGGACGGCTCAGTAACTGTCCAACTCGGAGACACCATCGTCCTGGTCGCAGCCTGCGGTTCATCCAAGCCCCGTCCGGGTCTGGACTTTTTCCCGCTCACGGTCGATTACCGTGAAAAGGCCGCCGCAGCCGGTCGTTTTCCCGGCGGGTTCTTCAAGCGCGAAGGTCGCCCGTCCGAGAAGGAAATCCTCACCTGCCGCGTCACGGATCGCCCGATTCGGCCGTTGTTCCCCAAGGGGTATTTCAACGAGGTGCAGGTCCAGACCCTGCTGCTCAGCGCAGACGGGGAGAACGACTCGGACATCCTGTCGATGAACGGAGCCTCGGCGGCATTGATGATCAGCGACCTGCCGTTTGCCGGGCCGATCGGCGCGGTTCGCGTCGGCCGCATCGATGGCGCGTTCGTCGCCAACCCGACCCACGGGCAGATGGAGTCGAGCGACCTCGACCTGATTTACGTCGGCAACGAGTCGAACATGGTCATGTTCGAGGGCGCAGCCGATGAAATCGCGGAAGCCGATTTTCTCGAGGCGCTGAAGTTCGGCCAAGAGTCGATCGCGCCGCTTGTCGCGGCACAGAAGGAGCTTTGCGCCGCAGTTGGCAAGGCCAAGCGCGAGTTCATCCCGCGAGTGGTCGCGCCGGACGTTCAGGCGGAGGCGGAGTCGATCGTTTCGGATCGCATCACCGACGCGCTGCTCATTCAGGCCAAGCTCGAGCGCGAGGCCGCGTGCAACGCTCTCAAGGATGAGATGGCGGAGAAGCTCACCGAGAAATTCGGCGAGGAAGCCATCACCGGCTTCATGGTCGGCGAGGCGTTTTACAGCATCCAAAAGGCGGCCGTGCGGAAGTTGGTGCTCGACGATGGCAAGCGGCTTGATGGCCGCGGCTTCGACGACATGCGCCTACTCACCAGCGAGGCCGGCATGATCCCCCGCACACACGGCTCCGGCCTGTTCTCCCGGGGCGAAACCCAGGGCCTGGCGCTCGTCACGCTCGGCACGACCGATGACACGCAGTCGTACGACGCCTACACCGGCGGCCCGAGCGAAAAGCGGTTCATGCTGCACTACAACTTCCCGCATTTCTCCGTCGGCGAAACCGGCCGCATCATGGGCCCGGGCCGTCGCGAGATTGGTCACGGCGCATTGGCCGAGCGATCCATCGCCCCGGTCATCCCGAACATCGAGGACTTCCC
>Ga0208879_1001887_pt1 | contig 19148 bp, 14 predicted proteins | sample Knorr_S15_td_Bot_FD_185605 | JGI IMG/M metagenome (GOLD analysis project Ga0208879, IMG submission 185605) | Marine microbial communities from Southern Atlantic Ocean transect - Knorr_S15_td_Bottom_ad_5009_LV_A (SPAdes) (version 2) | ecosystem: Environmental > Aquatic > Marine > Oceanic | place... | reverse complement strand
CTTTTTTATGCTGTTCTTGGCGGAATGAAAGGCATTACATATACTCAAGTTGCACAATATTGTGTATTGATTTTCGCTTTTATGGTACCTGCTATTTTTATTTCTATACAAATGACAGGAAACCCAATTCCGCAATTAGGATTCGGAAGCAGAGGAGAAGATGGTGTATATCTATTAGAAAAATTAGATGGATTGCATCGCGAATTAGGATTTCATGAATACACTTCAGGAAGCAAGTCTAAAATTGATGTCTTTTTTATCACAGCAGCCTTAATGGTTGGTACAGCTGGTTTGCCACATGTAATTGTTCGGTTTTTTACTGTTAAAAAAGTAAGTGATGCTCGAAAATCTGCAGGTTGGGCTTTACTTTTTATTGCATTCTTATATACTACTGCACCAGCAATAGCAGTATTTTCTAGAATAAATATGATTGAAACAGTAAGCAATAAAAAATATGATGAAGTCTCGGAATGGTTTACGAATTGGGAAACAACAGGACTTATTGTGTTTAATGACAAAAACAACGATGGGAAAATTCAATATGTTGCAGATGCTTCAAAAAATGAACTAACTATAGATAAGGATATTATGGTACTTGCCAATCCTGAAATTGCAAATTTACCAAATTGGGTCATAGCATTGGTAGCTGCTGGTGCTTTAGCCGCTGCGCTTTCTACAGCAGCTGGTTTGTTGTTAGTGATCTCATCATCAATCTCACATGATTTAATCAAGAAAATAATCAACCCGAAAATTTCTGATAAAGGCGAATTACTTGCTGCACGTTTATCAGCAGTTGTTGCTGTTGTTATCGCTGGCTATTTTGGCATTAATCCTCCTGGATTTGTTGCCGCAACAGTTGCTTTAGCTTTTGGTTTAGCAGCAGCCTCCTTTTTTCCTGCTATAATTCTGGGTATTTTTTATAAACGAATGAATAAAGAAGGTGCCATAGCAGGAATGCTTGTAGGTATTTTGTTGATGCTGTTTTATATGCTGAAATTTAAATTCGGTTGGTTTGGTGGAGGTACAAAATCAGATTGGTGGTTTGGTATTTCACCCGAAGGTTTTGGTACAGTGGCAATGGTAGTAAACTTTATTGTATCTATAGTGGTTTCTGCATTTACACCTGAACCGCCTGAAAATGTACAGCAAATTGTTGAGAATATACGAATACCAAGTGGAGCAGGAGAGGCAATAGAACATTAAGATTTACGATTTGAGATTGTAGATTTACGATTTATAAATTTAAAACAAGAATAAACAAATAACTCAAATGAGTGACTACCATATAAAAACCATCGAAGAGTATTTTAAAGTCTATAGGTCATCAGTAGATAATCCAGAGCAATTTTGGGGCAACCTCGCCGAAGAGCATTTTGTATGGCGAAAAAAGTGGAACAAAGTTTTAAGTTGGGATTTCTCAAAACCAGAAATAAAATGGTTTGAAGGTGCAAAACTTAATATTACTGAAAACTGCATCGATAGGCATTTAGCCACTCGAGGTGATAAAACAGCTATTTTGTTTGAACCTAACGACCCAAATGAAGCAGCGCAACATATAACCTATAAACAATTGCACGAACGAGTTAATCAATTTGCTAATGTGCTCAAAGATCAAGGTATTAAAAAAGGAGATCGTGTTTGTATCTATTTACCGATGATTCCCGAATTGGCAATTTCAGTACTTGCATGTGCGAGAATAGGAGCTATACATTCTGTAGTATTTGCGGGTTTTTCAGCAACAGCTTTATCCACTAGAATAAACGATTCCGACTGTAAAATGGTAATTACCAGCGATGGTTCCTATCGTGGTGCAAAAACAATCGATTTAAAATGTATTGTAGACGAAAGTTTGGAAAAATGTAATTGTGTAGAAACGGTTTTAGTAGTAAAACGTATCAATTCAGAAATACAAATGAAAGAAGGTCGCGATAAGTGGTTACAACCGTTATTGGAAAATGCTTCAACAGACTGTATTCCAGAAATTATGGATGCTGAAGACCCTCTATTTATCTTATATACATCTGGTTCAACAGGACAACCAAAAGGGATGGTGCATACTACTGCAGGTTATATGGTTTATACGGCTTATTCATTTAAAAATGCCTTTCAGTATACCGAAAATGATGTGTATTGGTGTACTGCAGATATTGGCTGGATTACAGGTCACAGCTATATTGTGTATGGACCATTAGCAAATGGAGCAACAACTGTTATGTTTGAAGGTGTGCCAAGTTATCCAGATTGGGGACGCTTTTGGAACATCGTAGAAAAGCATAAAGTCACTCAATTTTATACAGCACCAACAGCCATTCGTGCTTTAGCAAAAGAAGGCTTAGAACTAGTAGAAAAATACGATTTATCCTCCTTAAAAGTATTGGGCTCGGTAGGAGAGCCAATAAATGAGGAAGCTTGGCATTGGTATAATGATAACATTGGAAAAAAGAAATGCCCGATAATAGATTCGTGGTGGCAAACCGAAACCGGAGGCATCATGATTTCTCCAATACCTTATGTAACACCAACAAAACCAACTTATGCAACCTTACCTTTTCCAGGAATTCAACCCACACTAATGGACGAAAACGAAAACGAAATAAAAGGCAATCAAGCTGATGGGCGATTATGTATTAAATTTCCTTGGCCATCTATAGCGAGAACCATTTGGAACAATCACCAACGTTATAAGGAAACCTATTTTACGGCTTATAAAAATATGTATTTTACAGGAGATGGTGCACTTCGCGACGAAGTTGGTTATTATCGCATTACAGGTCGTGTGGACGATGTTATTATTGTTTCTGGACATAATCTTGGAACAGCTCCAATTGAAGATGCAGTAAATGAACATCCCGCAGTTGCCGAATCTGCTATTGTAGGGTTTCCACACGATGTAAAAGGAAATGCCTTATACGGCTTTGTTATTTTAAAAGATACTGGTGAATCAAGAAATCAGGATAATTTGCGTAAAGAGATTAACCAGATTATTACCGAGCATATTGGCCCCATAGCAAAGCTCGATAAAATACAGTTTACAAGTGGTTTACCAAAAACACGTTCGGGTAAAATTATGCGTCGTATACTACGTAAAATAGCGAGTAAAGACACTTCTAATTTAGGAGATACAAGCACCTTATTAAATCCTGAAGTTGTGCAGGATATTATGGATAATGCGCATTAAGTTTTTGAAACCTTCAATCGTAAAAAAATCAACAAGGATAATATTCCGAAGATAGAAAACCCAATAAATAAAGGCAGTACAGAATCGGTTACAAAACTCCCGATATAGTTGGCTATCGGCACAGCCATTACTGTTGAAATAAATCCATTTATTGCAGCGCCTATTCCTGCAATATGTCCAATAGGTTGCATTGCTAAAGCTCTTAAATTTCCGAAGAGAAATCCAATTGCAAAAAATTGCATAGCTAAAAAACTAATCAACACAAAGATACTCGGATTTGCTCCAGACCAAAACATCACAACATATAAAACCGAAATAATCGCATAGGCAATAGTACCTATGTATGCAATACGCCACATACCATACTTAACTACCAATATACTGTTTAAATAAGTAGCCAATCCTACTGAAACAGCCAAACTTGCAAAGATGTAAGGGAATAGTTCAGCAAGATTGTATTGTACTTGGAATATTTGCTGCGATGTACTTAAATACACCATAAACGAACCCGTTATAAATCCTGAAACAAATGTAAAAGCAACAGCATCTTTATGTTTAAAAAACTCTTTTGTACCGTCTATAAACATTCTTGCCGAAAACCGAACACGATTAGTATTAGCTAATGTTTCGGGTTGACGTTTCCAAAACCAAAACATTACCAAGACACCAAATATAAGATTGACATAAAAAATAGATTCCCAATTGTAAAAATTCAGTAAAAATTGTCCTAAAGCCGGAGCAATAATAGGTACAAGAATGAAAACCATAACTACAATAGATAAAATTTTAGCCATATAATTACCACTATACGAATCTCTTACTATCGCTATACTTAAAGTCCGTGGAGAAGACAAACCTACTCCCTGCAGCACACGACCAATAATCATCATTTCAAAACTATCAGTAGTTACGCAAATTATAGTTGCAATTACAAATACTGTAAACCCAATAAAAACCATGGGTTTTCTTCCGAAGCTATCCGATAGTGGACCAAAAATAAGCTGGCCAAAACCCAAGCCTAAAAAAATCATGGTAATTAATAATTGGTTGTTATTTGGGTTAGATACACCTAAAGCTGATCCAATTTCGGGTAGTGCAGGTAATAGCGCATCTATTGATAATGCTACAATAGACATTAATGCCGCCATTAAGGCTACAAACTCAAATTCGAAGGTCTGCTTATTTTGCATTCGGCAAATGTATGTTAATATAATAGAGAAGTTTCTAATTTACATTGCTAAATTTGTTAATAATTAAATATACAAATCATGTTATTGGAAACTTTAATTAAACTTTTTAAACGTGACCTTAATAAACTTAAAGGCGAAATAGGATTATACAAAGACGAAACTAATTTATGGTTGGTCCATAAAGATATTACTAACTCTGCTGGAAACTTGTGTTTACATTTAGTAGGAAACTTAAATGCTTTTATAGGAACAGAACTTGGACATACAGGATATATTCGTCAAAGAAATCTGGAGTTTTCGCTTAAAGATATTCCGAGAGCAGAGTTGTTAAAAAAAGTGGATGATACTATTATTATGGTTGAAAACGTTTTAAAGAAATTGGCAACTAAAGATTTAGCTAAAAATTTTCCAATTGATGTTTTTAAAGAGAAAATGACTACAGAATTTTTCTTGGTTCATTTATCTACACATTTGGCTTATCATCTTGGGCAAATTAACTACCATAGACGATTATTGGATTAATATTAAATTTAGAAAATGAATCAATATTTCGAAGATTTTAAAATTTCGCTGTTAAAAGCAAATCAGAGCAAAGCCTTTTTTAATTTAATAGATTCTAATAGAGCACGTTTAGAAGATTTTTTTGCAGGAACTGTTTCAAAAACAAAAACTCTTGAAGATACAAATAATTATTGCAAGATTATTGAACAAAAAATTAAGGACAGAAGCTATTTTCCATTTATGATTAGTGATGTTGAGTCCAAAGCATTTATTGGATTAGTAGATGTGAAAAATATTGACTGGAATGTCCCAAAAGCAGAATTAGGCTCTTTTATTGATAGTGTGTATGAAAGAAAAGGAATAACTACAAAAGCAACTGCTTTAGTTGTAAACTACTTAATTGAAACATACCACTTTAAAAAACTATTATGTCGTGCTAATAGTCGGAATTTAGGTAGTATTAGTGTCATATTAAAAAATGGATTTCAGTTAGAAGGTACAATTAGAAACGACTACCTAACTTCAAAAGGTAAGATTGTAGATTTAAATTATTATGGTAGGGTTTTTTAGTTTTCTTTGTTTAAATCATAGTTGTCCAAGTATAAAATCAAATAAACCATGAAGTATTGTTTTTTGTTAACCTGAGTTCGACCTAATATTTGTTAACAGTTTAGATGAATTTTTATTCAATTCGAAGTTAGATTTTTGAAAGACTAACTGGTTAATTTGAGGAAATTTGGCGAGAATTGGAAAAAATTCACTAAATCCAAAGGAAATACAAAGAAAAATAATCTTTTTTATGTGAAATTTTTAAAATATCTAGATATTCCTTCAAATTTCACATTTCAAATCTTACCTTTTCTTTGTATTCTGTAAATTAAATCTTAGGTCGAACTCAGGTTGTTAGTATATATGTGCTTTTACACAATTAACAACTTGCTTTTTAAAAATAATCTAGAAAACATAAATTATTGAATCTCATAAATTATAGTTAATACATTATCAATTAATTATAATGCAGTCTTGATTCTTTGTTCTATCAGCGTAGCAGCCTGTCCCGAAATTTGCGGGAGTCTTAAGTCTTTATATAAATGTATGATAATATGTCATAATTCTTTCTTGTGGCATATTGATTGATAAATCTTATTAAGTCATTTATTTCTAATCTGAAAAAATACATGAAACGAGCATGTTAAAAAGTTTGTCACTCAAGGAAATGACTAATAGCGAACCTGCCGCAGGCAGGCAGGAAGCATGTGACCGATTTAATAAAATAATATAGATACATGAAACATCTTAAAAATAATTCTACAGATACATCCAATAAAAAGAAACCAAAAGTTACCATGCTCCAAGCTTTTAAAACCATTATTTGGCCACGACGTAAATTGGTATTTATTGGGTTAATATTAATTGTATTTAGTCGTTTATCGAGTTTGGTATTGCCGTGGAAAATGAAGGAGCTTATAGATGAGATAATTCCTAACTCAAATTATGAACAACTCTATAATTTATTATTTATAGTTGGTATTGCTATAACGATTCAGTCTATAACCTCCTTTTTATTAACTCGTATTTTAAGTGTACAGGCACAATTTTTAATTTTGGAATTAAGAGCTCAAGTACAAAGAAAGGTGTTGTCATTACCTATTAGTTTTTTCGATAATACAAAATCGGGAGCATTAGTATCCCGGATTATGACAGATGTAGAAGGTGTACGTAACCTAATTGGCACAGGTTTGGTACAAATGGTAGGAGGAACATTAACGGCAATTTTATCATTAGTAATGCTAATTAGTATCAGTCCGTCTATGACTTTATTTGTATTAGCACCAGTAGCTGTTTTTGGGTTTTTAGCTCTAAAAGCCTTTGGGTATATCAGACCAATTTTTAGAGCACGTGGAGTTATTAATGCTGAAGTTACAGGAAGACTTATCGAAACTTTAGCTGGTGTACGCGTTATTAAAGCGTTTAATGCCGAAGCTCAAGAAAACAAAGTCTTTGAAAAAGGAGTCGATAAATTATTTCAAAATGTAAAAAAGAGCTTAACTGCAACAGCCTTAATGACGAGTTCTTCGGGGTTTCTTTTAGGAATGGCTACTACAGGTATTATGGGAATAGGAGGATATCAAATAATGAACGGAGACCTTTCAATGGGTGATTTTATTTCGTTTACATTATTTCTTGGCTTTATGATTGCTCCAATAATACAAATGGGAAATATAGGCAGCCAGCTTACAGAAGCCTTAGCAGGTTTAGATCGAACGGAAGAATTAATGAATTTAACTGCTGAAGAAGATGACGAACAGCGAACGATTCAATTAGACACCTTGAAAGGCGACCTCGTTTTTGAAGACGTATCGTTTTCTTATGATGAAGGTGCAGAAGTGCTGCACAATATAAATTTTAAAGCTCCTTCTGGTACTGTTATAGCATTGGTAGGGAGTTCCGGCTCTGGTAAATCGACCATTGCTGGTTTGTCGGCAACATTTTTAAATCCAAAATCTGGTAAAATAACTATTGACGGACACGATTTAACTAAAGTAAATTTAAGTAGCTACAGACAATATTTAGGAGTTGTGCTTCAAGATGAGTTTCTGTTTGAAGGCACTATAAAAGAAAACATAATGTTTCCAAGACCAAATGCGACCGAAGAGCAATTACTAAAAGCTGTTGATGCTGCTTATGTAAATGAGTTTACCGATCGTTTTGAAGACGGACTCGATACCTTAATTGGCGAAAGAGGCGTGAAACTTTCAGGCGGACAGCGACAACGTATTGCAATTGCAAGAGCCATTCTTGTAGATCCGAAAATTATTATTTTAGATGAAGCAACGTCAAATCTCGATACCGAAAGCGAAGGGCTAATACAAAAAAGTCTTGCTGAATTAGTAAAAGACAGAACAACTATTATTATTGCTCACAGATTAAGTACCATTAAAAGAGCAGACCAAATTTTAGTGATCGAAGCAGGACGTATTGCAGAACGTGGTAATCATGATGAGTTAATTGCTGCAAAAGGCAGATACTATGAATTATATACATATCAGGCGAAAATTTAATAAAAATCAAAAAAATTCAGAAGAAAAGGATATGCATTTAACTATAATGGTTCTAAAACAGTCTAATTCAGAATTAAAAATGCAATAATAATACGTATGTTTGCAAAATTGAAAATTAATAGCTAATATTAGAGTTTTAAGAATTCTAATTGATAGAATGTAGAAGTAATTATATATGGGAAGACCAGCAACAAAACCAAAAGAATTAAAAGATGGATTTTATATAGAAGTCCGTAATAAAGGTGCTCGTTCAGGAATTAAAATCCGAAGAGACAATAAGCAACAAATGATATTTGCAATTGAAGAATACAAAAAAAACAAAGAAGTTATTGTTCTCGGCGAATTCAAAAATGGAAAACCATTGAAAAAAAAAAGTAAGTAAAACTAAATATACTTTCCTTATAATCCTGTAAACCCTAAAAAATCTACACTAAATTATAATTTATCCTAGCATTTTTTTGAGAGGGAAATCTATCTTGTTTTTTAATGATATCATGTTATTAAAATAATATTGGATTTGTTGGTATTAGGTATTTCTTTAAGCATTCTAAAATTAATGCATACATTTATAGTATAAGAACTTAATATGGTTGAATTAATTATAAAGAAACGGAATGGGTTTGAACTCACAAAAGAAGAATTTTCTTCTATTATTGATGGTTTTGTTTCCGGAGAAATTCCCGATTACCAAGTTTCAGCATTTTTAATGGCAGTATATTATGAAGGTATGACAAGCGATGAAACTGCAAATCTTACCGATATTATGATGCGTTCAGGTGAACTCATCGATCTTTCAGAAATAGAAGGAGTTAAAGTTGATAAACACAGTACTGGAGGCGTTGGTGATAAAACCACTTTAATATTGGCACCTTTGGTTGCTGCTGCGGGAGTTCCTGTAGCTAAAATGTCTGGACGCGGACTTGGGCATACTGGAGGAACTTTAGATAAAATGGAAGCTATAAAAGGCTTATCTGTAGATATGACGAGGGAAGAATTTATAGATAATGTAAACCGAATTAAAATTGCTGTTTGCGGTCAAAATGCTAACTTGGTTCCTGCCGATAAAAAATTGTATGCCTTAAGAGATGTTACCGGAACCGTCGATAATATTTCTTTAATCGCATCAAGTATCATGAGCAAAAAACTGGCTTGTGGAGCCGATGCTATTGTGATTGATATAAAAGTTGGTCATGGTGCTTTTATGAAAACTGTTGAAGATGCTGAAGAGTTAGCAGAAATGATGATTGGCATTGGTTCAAAAATGGGTCGAAATGTTATTGCTGTAATCACATCGATGAGCGAACCTCTTGGATTTACAATAGGTAATGCACTTGAAGTAAAAGAAGCTATTGACACGCTAAAAGGAAATGGCCCAGATGATTTAACCGAATTGTGTTTAGAACTGGGAAGTCACATGTTGGTACTTGGCGAAGTTGCCAAAACCCAAACCGAAGCAGTAGTAATATTAAAAAAGTTAATCGATTCTGGAACAGCTTTTAATAAATTCAAAGAGTTTGTAAAAGCACAAGGAGGTGATACAAACCTTATCGACCAACATGATTTATTACCAGACACGAAATTTTCAGAAATATATAAAAGTAAAAGTGAAGGTTACATTTCCGAATTAAACGCATTAGATATTGGCTTGGCTTCAGTTAAACTGGGAGCTGGAAGAGAAACAAAAACAAGTGTTATAGATTATGGAGCTGGTATTGTTTTACAGAAAAAAATTGGGGATTACGTTAAAAAAGATGAAGATTTAGCAATACTGTATTCTAATAATTTTGCTAATTTTACAAAAGCTATAAAGTTTATGGATTCGGCTTATACCATTTCAGAAGAGAAACCTTCACATAAGCCATTGATTCTAAAAACAATAACAAGATAAGATTGCATGACAAATTCAGATAAGAAAACAAAGAGTTATATTTCAACAAATCATGCAGTAATTCTTCACGATAGAAATGAAGGAATCCCTTTTGATGCAAATCTTTTTAAAGATATAAATATTAATAGAAGTGCAGTTGAACACAGATCTTCAACACTCGCTAAAAGGAGGTCTGTAAAAAAACAATGGCAAGCTGCTTGGTTGTTAAAAGCGATAAGTTGTATAGATTTAACAACACTTTCTGGCGATGATACTCAAGGCAATGTCTTGCGACTTTGTGCGAAGGCAAAATCACCTGTAAGATTAGATGTGTTGAAAGCTATGGAAATGCAGGACGAGAATGTTCAGGTTGCCGCAGTTTGTGTGTATCATAATCTTATTAAAGATGCAGTAAAAGGATTAAAAGGAAGCTCAATTCCAATTGCAGCAGTTTCTACAGGATTTCCTGCAGGAAATATTCCTTTAAAAGAAAAAATCAGACAAATAGAAATATCTGTTGCTTCAGGAGCTAAAGAAATAGATATTGTTGTAAGCCGAAATTTAGTATTACAATCCGATTGGAAACGTCTTTACAACGAAGTTGTGGCATGCCGAAAAGCCTGTGGAGATGCGCATATGAAAACCATTTTGGCAACAGGCGAAATTCCTACCTATACAAAAGTAGCAAAAGCAAGTTGGGTATGTATGATGGCTGGTGCCGATTTTATTAAAACGAGTACAGGTAAAGAACCCGTTAATGCTACGATTCCTGTAAGTCTTGTGATGATTAGAACCATTAGAGAGTATCACGAATTAACAGGTTATAAAGTTGGTTTTAAGCCTGCTGGCGGAATTAGTAAAGCAAAACAAGCTGTTAATTGGTTGGTATTAATAAAAGAAGAACTTGGTAACGATTGGCTTACTCCGGATTTATTCAGATTTGGAGCAAGTAGTTTATTAGGCGATATAGAACGGCAACTGGAACATTTTGTTACAGGACGATATTCAGCATCATTTAGACATCCAATGGCTTAAATAAGTTATTGAGTTATGAGTTAAGAAGTTTTTGATTGCTGAAATGATTTTAATAATTATTGAGACTTATAAGAATAGAAAGATATTCCTGCAAGGTTTTGACTTGTTCGTCGAAGATTTATTAAAGGAGGAAAACCTTGTAGGTATTAAAAAATAAAGTTTTAAGAAAGCATATATTGATTATTGAACAATATTAATATGAAAACAAGAATTAAAGAAATATACAAAACAATGGAATATGGGCCAGCACCTGAAGATGCAAGTGAAGCTATTCAATTCCTAAAAAAATACAATAATAAATTCAATCTATTTATTAATGGGAAATGGGTTACACCTTCGTCTGGCGAATATTATGACAGCATCAACCCTTCCACTAAAGAAAAATTAGCACAAATATCTGAAGCCAATGAAGCAGACGTAGATAAAGCAGTAGCTGCTGCAAAAAAAGCCTTACCAAAATGGGTTAGCATTGGTGCACATCAACGCGCAAGATATTTATATGCTTTGGCACGTCAAATTCAGAAACATTCCCGTTTGTTTTCAGTTTTAGAATCCTTAGATAATGGGAAGCCAATTCGGGAAACCAGAGATATTGATATCCCTATTGTTGTACGGCATTTTTATCATCATGCAGGTTGGGCACAATTACGGGATACGGAGTTAAAAGACTATAAAGAACTTGGTGTTATTGGTCAGATTATCCCTTGGAATTTTCCTTTAATGATGCTATCCTGGAAAATTGCTCCAGCAATAGCTATGGGAAATACTATTGTATTAAAACCTGCTGAAGCAACTTCACTAACAGCATTGCTTTTTGCAGAGATTTGTCAGCAAATAGGTTTACCCAATGGTGTTGTAAATATTATTACAGGTCATGGAAGTACAGGTGCAGCAATTGTAAATCATAAAGATGTCAGCAAGATTGCATTTACAGGTTCTACTGAAGTTGGTAAAATCATTCGTCGTGCAACTGCCGGAACAGGAAAAAAACTCTCTCTGGAGCTTGGTGGAAAATCACCTTTTATTGTGTTCGAAGATGCCGATTTGGATAGTGTTGTTGAAGGTATTGTAGATGCTATTTGGTTTAATCAAGGTCAGGTGTGTTGTGCTGGTTCTCGATTATTGGTTCAGGAAAGTATAGCCGAAAAACTATACAAAAAAATAAGAGCCAGAATGGAGAATCTAAGAATTGGGAATGCATTAGATAAAAGTATTGATATTGGAGCTATAGTTGACGATACACAACTAAAAACGATTAAGGAAATGGTACAACTTGGTGTTGATGAAGGCAGTACACTTAATCAACCGTCTTGGGCCTGTCCAACTGAAGGCTATTACTATCCACCAACACTTTTTACTGATGTGTCGCCTTCGGCAACTATTGCACAGGAAGAAATATTTGGACCTGTTTTAGTAGCGATGAGTTTTAGAACACATAAAGAAGCGGTTAAATTGGCTAATAATACACGATATGGATTGGCTTGTAGTATCTGGACCGAAAATATAAATCTTGCTTTAGATATAGCACCTCAAATAAAAGCTGGAGTCGCCTGGATTAACTGTACCAATGTGTTTGATGCTGCTGCTGGTTTTGGAGGTTATCGCGAATCTGGTTTTGGTAGAGAAGGAGGAAAGGAAGGCTTGATGGAATATTTAAAACCAAGAATTAATAATGAATTTACTGATGAACCTCTACCAATTTCAATTAATAATTTAGATACTCCAAATGAAAACGGACTGCCATCTTTAGGAATTGACAGAACTACAAAAATGTATATTGGAGGCAAACAAGCCAGACCAGATGGTGGTTATAGCACAGTTATAAATAGTGTTAAAGGAGTCTATATTGGTGAAGTTTCTAAAGGAAACCGAAAAGATATAAGAAATGCCGTTGAAGCTGCTCATGCTAATAATAAATGGTTGGATATGACAGGGCATTCACGTGCACAAGTATTGTATTATTTGGCCGAAAATCTTATGATTAGAAGAGAAGAATTTGCAAGTAGAATTGTACAAATGACAAATCAAAATAAGTCTGATGCTTTGCAGGAAGTAGATTTGTCTATCGAACGCATTTATACCTATGCTGCATTAGCCGATAAGTACGATGGTCATGTGCATCACACCATTCATCGTAATGTTACTTTGGCAATGCCTGAAAATTTGGGAGTTATGGGAATTATCTGTCCGGATGAATCACCTTTGTTAGGTTTTATTTCAACAGTAATTCCAGCCATTACAATGGGAAATAGCGTTATCGTTATTCCTTCAGAGAAACTACCTTTTTCAGCCACCGATTTTTATCAAGTTTTAGAAACGTCCGATGTTCCTGCAGGAACAGTAAATATTGTTACTGGTGGTAAAGATGAATTGGCACAAGTATTGGCAAAGCATGACAATGTAGATGCCATTTGGTATTTTGGCAATAAAGAAGGTTGCAGAGAAATAGAGTTCTTATCTGCCGATAATATGAAACGTACTTGGGTAAATTATGGTAAGTATAGAAATTGGTTAGATAAAGCACAAGGTGAAGGACAAGAGTTTTTAAAGCATGCAAGTCAGATTAAAAATATCTGGATTCCTTATGGAGCTTAATGAGTTAAGAGTTATGAGTTAATGAGTTAGTTATGAGTTTTAAATTTAATGTAAAAACTCAACTTAAGGAACTTTTTGCACAAAGGATAATAAGAAAAACAAAACAAATATGGGTAGTTTACATTTAGAAGCCAAGGTTGGAGACATAGCAGAAACGGTATTATTACCTGGAGATCCTTTACGAGCAAAACACGTTGCAGAAACCTTTCTTGACGATGTAGTTTGTTATAACAAAGTTAGAGGAATGCTTGGTTTTACAGGTTTTTACAACGGAAATCGTGTTTCTATTCAAGGCACAGGAATGGGAATGGGAAGCATTGCTATTTATGTAAACGAATTGGTAAACACATATAAAGTAAAGAACCTGATCAGAGTTGGTACTTGTGGCAGTATTCAGGAAAATATAAATTTAGGTCAGGTAATATTAGCAATGAGTGCTTCGGGAGATTCTGATGCTAACAATCTATATTTTAAAGGCATGCATTATGCAGCAACTGCAGATTTCGATTTACTAATGAAAGCCAATAAAATCGCCAACGATTTGAATATAAAAACCTATCAAGGTTCTGTTTTTAGTACAAATACGTTTTATGATGACGATCCTAATCGTTGGAAAAAATGGCAAGAACATGGCATTCTTGGTGTGGAAATGGAAACGCAAATATTATTTACTTTATCGAAACGCTTTGGAGTTAAAGCATTGTCTGTGTTAACTGTGAGCGATAATATTATAACTGGAGAAGCATCGAGTGCTAAAGATAGAGAACAATCGTTTAACGATATGATGAAAATTGCTTTGGAGTTGGCTTAAGTTGCTTCAATAACCCAATTCATTTTTTATTAAAGCCAGTAACCTGTTAAACCCTTCCTAAAACAGTAGCGCATTAACTTCTTAATGTTACTTTTATGCTTCAAAAAAACTTACAAAATGAATCTTAAAAAATCCGTTCTATTTGTATCTTCTTTTCTTATTTGTTTTTCTATACACGCTCAAGACTTAACGTTTGAAGAATACAATCCTACATCGACACTAGTTGTTCCAGGTAAAATAATTAAAAAGGCAAAGTTTCCATTTATTGATGTTCATGGACATCAATATAGAATGCCAAATCAAGATTTGGCTCCTGTTATTGCTGCTATGGATACACTTAATGAAGCTATAATGGTAAACTTAAGTGGACGTACAGGAGAGGATTTAATAAAATCTGTAAAAAATATTGCCGATAATTACCCTAACCGTTTTGTGGTGTTTGCCAATATTAGTTTTGAAGGAGCAGGAGCAGAAGGTTGGACAGAAAAAATGGTTGCAAAATTAGAACAAGATGTGAAAAATGGTGCGAGAGGTTTAAAAGTGTATAAAAGTTTAGGTTTACGTAATAAAGATGCTGATGGAAAAAGATTAGCAATTGACGATTCTCGATTAGATCCAATTTGGGATAAGTGTGGAGAATTAGGTATTCCTGTATTGATTCATGCAGCAGACCCAAAACCTTTTTGGGATGAATTTAATGGCGATAACGAGCGTTGGCTGGAATTAAAAACACACCCTCGTAGAAAACGAGATGCTAACAATCCAGCATCTTGGGAACAGATTATGAATGAGCAATATAATTTATTCAGGAAGCATCCTAATACTACGTTTATTAGTGCTCACATGAGTTGGTTGGCAAACGATTTAGGACAATTAGGAGACTTGTTTGACGAAATGCCAAACATGAATGTTGGTATTGGAGCCATTATTGCTGAATTAGGTCGTCAGCCACGATTCGCAAAGGCTTTTTTTGAGAAGTATCAAGACCGTATATTGTTTGGAAAAGACAGTTGGAAACCAGAGGAGTTTCCGACCTATTTCAGAGTGTTAGAAAGCGATGATGAATACTTTACGTACCATAAGAAATACCATGCTTTTTGGCCAATGTATGGTTTGGATTTATCTGACGAGGTGCTTAAAAAAGTGTATTACAAAAATGCTTTACGTATTGTTCCGGGATTGGACAAGAGTTTGTTTCCTGAATAAAAACTATTCAGACTTTACTTTAAAAAAAGAACCTTCCTGATACGCTTTTATCGCTCTTTTTGATAACACAATTCCTATAATTAATGAGACGAATGCGCCGATATAAATTCCCGGAATAAAGTTTATAAACAAGAAGAAATCATAAGTACCATGAAAAAGAATAGCAGCCATTAAACCAATTAAATTCCATTTCATTTTATTTTTTGAAAATTTGGATTTTCCCATATAATAACCCATTTTAACTCCAAAGGTTGCATGTGTAGGAATTGCAGTAAATGCCCTTAATAAAGCCACTTTAAATCCACCTTGAAATACGTACAAAATATTTTCAAAAGCAGCAAAACCCATAGATACCATAACTGCATAAACAATACCATCAAAAGGCTCGTTAAACCATTTTCTTGGTTGGTTATAATACCTGACTATAATATATTTACTGAATTCTTCAATAAGTGCAACTACAAAAAAGGCCTTTACAAGTTGTTGCCATACACTAAAGTGATTTGGGAATGGTAAAAATAAATCGAAAAAAGTATATAAAATAGTAGTGATAGCTATGCTAACAATTGCACCTAAAACAAATGTATAGGAAGAATGCGTTTGGATTCTTTTTCATATTTGTCTTTTATATAGATATAGATTATAACAACAAAAACTGGAGCTAAAGCAGTAATGAGTAGGTTCATATTATTTAATTATGACTTTTATACAGTTTATTAATTGGGTAAAATCTTCTTTTGTATTATAAAGGTGGCAAGATATTCTAATATATTTTCCTCTGAAGGACACAAAAATTTTACGTTTTATAAATTCAGATTTAAGCTTCTCAATATTTGAAGTATCTGGTAATTTAACTCCGAATAAATGATGCGCTCTATTTTTCGGATCTTCTATATCACAACCCAAACTTTGTAGCTTTAGAATAGCATCAGCTGAAATGTTTCTGCAATAATCCTGTATCGCTTCTGGTGTCCATTCAAGGACTTGTTTTAGTGCTTCAATTTGCATTTTCACATAAATGAAACTTCCACTTTCACCAACAGAATATCTACTGGCTAAAGGCTTATATTTAGATTGGTACGACGTTAAACCTGTAAAATTTTCACTATTAAGTCTATTAACCCAATTTTCTTCAATAGGTATGCCATCATCAAAAAAGGAACCATAATAGGCGTAACCACAACCATAAGGACCAAAAAGCCATTTATAACCTGCACAAATAAGTGCATCAGGTTGTAATTCTTTAACCGAAAAAGGTAATGCACCAACTGACTGACTGCCATCAATAATAAGCAGAGCATTATGGCGTTTTGTCTTCTTACGAATTGATTTAAGATTAAATAGAGTTCCATTTGCCCAATGAATATTTCCCATAGCAACAACAGCAGTGTTGTCGTTGATTGCATTTAGAATATCAGTATTCCATTGCTGAACACTATTATTTTTTGATTGTGGTGAACGTATAGTTTTAACAGTTGCATTGTATTTATCCGCAAGTTTTTGCCATACATAAACATTACTGGGAAATTGTTCGTCTATAACAAGAATCTCGTCCGATGATTTTAATTTAAGATTATTAGCAACAGTTGCCAAACCATAAGATACAGATGGAATATTTGCAATACGTTGATAATTATCTAAATCTATAAGTTGAGCAAACAATTTTTTAAGTACAATAACAGGTTCGAAAAAATCCGAACTGGAAATTAAATAAGGATGGCTTTTTTGTAATACAGCCTTAATTCCGGCTTCTTCAACAGATTTGAAAGAAGGTGAGATGCTAGCAATATTAAAAAAGGTAATATCTTCAGGAATATTGAACAGATGTTTTTGATGATTGAGCATTGTAAATAATATTTATGACGGGAAATTATTAAAATTAAAGCACATTAATAATGTTATCTATTACAAATGTATAATACGAATAATCGGCTGGGACTAATTTAAAATTTTTATTGCGATGTATAATGAAATATTTAAACTTATCTAAAGACAATAAACACAAGTCATCAACCTCTTCATCCTGTTTATTAAGTTTATCTAATGCGATATCTAACTTACATAAAAATACATTTTGAAATTCACAATCTTTTATGCCATTAGGATGTATATTGATGCTTTTCCGTATATCAATTTTGTGTAATTGCGGTGCTTTAATTGTTAAACCAATCTCTTCGTCTACTTCGCGTATTGCAGCATTTATAATAGTTTCTTCAGCCATTACATGACCTGCAACGGAAACATCCCAATAATTAGGAAAGGTTTCTTTAGTGTCACCACGTTTTTGAAATAGCACTTTGCCAGTTTCAGTATAAAACCAAATATGAACAGTAGCATGGAAATAACCTTTTTGATGTACTTCAGATTTTAAAGCGGTTTTCCCTATGGGATTACCTAATTCGTCAAGTATGTCTAAATATTCATCCATGCTATAAACTTCTGTTTTTCTATTAAAAATATTTTTTAATCGGTTGACACATATATTACTCCTGTAAAAGGTTTCAATCCACTGCCTTTTAAATTTACAACGTAATAATATGTGCCTGAAGGGACATTTCCAGAAACTCCAATCGAATTGTTAGTTGCGAATCCCCTCCAGTTATTTTTATAGTTATTAGATTTATATATTAAGGCTCCCCAACGATTAAATATTTTAACTTCAATATTAAAGTCGCATGCTTCCTGACCACTAATAACAAAATACTCATTCCATTGATCTCCATTTGCGGTAACCGCTTTAGAAATGTTTATTTTATTTATATTACCACAAATTGATTCCAGACATTCGTCGTTTATCGTAATTACCTGAACATAATCAACAATTGTTCTCCCACAGGCATCTGTAAATGTCCACGTATTTGTATACGAACCTGAATAACCAAAGTTATCGTTTGGTACAAATGTTCCTGATGTTTTTGTTATTGCTAAATAACATTTATCCGTATCTGGCATTAAACTTAGAGCAAGATTTAAAGCAGCAGTATTTTCGCATATAATGTCTCTGTCTAAATCACCAATATCGTTTACCCAAATAATTTCTTCAGGTATGTTTATTGTTATTAGTAATATAGTTCCCTGTTGACAATCGTTTAATCCATAAGAGCTAAATGTGGTCTGGGAAATAGGGTTTTCTATACCATTATATGTTGCTTCCAATTGGATTTCAAAAGATAAATCGCAACTATCTTCAAGGAAATAACATTCGTCTTTAATCATTAATTCAAATTGTAAATTCAATAAGGGATCACCTACATTTGTTAACCCATCCTCTACAAAAAATTGTAAATTTCTTGTATTGGCATCATATATAAATGTAACTCCATTGGGTAAATTATTGGCATCAATAAATTCTACGTTAGTAGGAAGAATTGTTGAAAGGACAACATTTATAGCGACATCATTTCCTGTATTTATAAAATTAAAATCGAAAATAACAGTTTCGCCTGCGTTTGTAATATTTTCTACTGCGTTATAAATTAATGTAATAGGATACAGATTAGGAGATCTAACGTCTACAGATAGACCTAATAAATACAAACCATAAGTTTCCTGATTTGATGTAAGTCTGATTGTTGCCGATGTTTGGTTATTACCTAATATGCTGTTACCATTATTGTTAAGAGTAAAAACAGCAGCATCAAAACCAAGTGTATTAATACTAGCTGGATTTCTATCGGTATAGTCAATATTTCCTATTGTAATT
>Ga0208879_1001886_pt1 | contig 19151 bp, 15 predicted proteins | sample Knorr_S15_td_Bot_FD_185605 | JGI IMG/M metagenome (GOLD analysis project Ga0208879, IMG submission 185605) | Marine microbial communities from Southern Atlantic Ocean transect - Knorr_S15_td_Bottom_ad_5009_LV_A (SPAdes) (version 2) | ecosystem: Environmental > Aquatic > Marine > Oceanic | place... | reverse complement strand
AGGCCAGCGCGCAGGCTTGGGTCTATATCACGATGATATACCTTCAGACGCGCAAATTGGCCTAAGTGCGGTATGTTTTCGCTTTTTCAAACAGGCTCTTAAAGAAAACCACGACAAAGCCCTAGTAGAATTTGAAAAACTTTCACAAGAAAGTCCTGAAGACATATACTTGATGCAATGTACTGCAATTTGCCAGTACAAAACTGGTGAAACTGATTCCGCCATGAACACTTACAAGAATATTTTGGAGTTAGATCCTGAGAATCAAGTGGCAAATGATAATATTGCTGCCATGTCCACACTAGCAACACAAGACAGTACTTCAGAACATACAGGCACAGCGGAAGTTAATCCATCGTTGCACAAAGCAAATGCAAGCTACCAAGAAGGAGATATTGGGGCAGCCATCCAAGAAATTGAAAAGGCAATGAATACACAACCGAGCAACCCGGCACTTTACGCCACTCTGGGAAGCTTGGAATTTCAATTTGGCCAGACTGAAAAAGCTATTACACATTTGCGTAGAGCAGTGCAAATTGAAGGGGACTCAGCTGACTTTTTGACTCGTTTAGCTCTGGCTGAGTTTACGGTCGGGAATACAGAGGAATTCAAAAATAACCTAGATTCTGCATTAAAACAAAACTCAAGTTACACACCAGCGCTCAAGGCTAGAGCCGGCTTTAATTTAAGCATCACAAGCTATAAAAAGGCGGCTACTGACTATGTAGACATTGTCAAAATAGAACCGGAAAATGTTGAAGCGTTATTAGCACTGGCTGTTTGCTTTTATAAGACAGGGGATAAAGACGCGACGACGATGACTTACGAACGTGTTTTATCCATAGAGCCGGACAACACACTTGCAAAAGATAATTTGATTACTGTGAAAAACAGCATGTAGTCGCTCTAGTGAGTGTTTTTATTTTCGTAGAGTTAACGGACAACTCTCGCCCCTCCCCCTCCCATAATTTTCTCCACTTCAGTCACAGAGACCATAGAAGTGTCTCCTGGGGTGGTCATCGCCAGCGCGCCGTGAGCTGCGCCATAATTTACTGCTTGAGCAGGATCGCCAGTTGTTAGGAGTCCGTAAATCAAACCGGAGGCGAAACTATCCCCACCACCCACCCTGTCAAAAATTTCCAACTTTGGGTAATGGGTGGCTTCAAAAAAACTCCCGCTCGCCCAGCAAACGGCACCCCAATCATTAACTGTTGCTGAGTTAACAGTCCGGAGGGTGCTTGCAATAATTTTAAGGTCTGGATATTCGACAACAACTGCTCCAATCATAGCCTTGAAATTTTCAACATCAATAGATGAAATATTATCGTTCTGACCCTCAACCTCAAAACCCAGACATGCGGTAAAGTCCTCTTCATTACCAACCATCACGTCCACATGTTTTGCTATCTCACGGTTCACTTCCTGTGCTTTTTTCTTTCCACCGATGCTTTTCCAGAGTGAGGGTCGGTAATTAAGGTCATATGATACAATTGTTCCATATTTTCTGGCTGCCTTGACAGCGGTTATCACCGTCTCGGCGGTGGACTCGGAGAGCGCCGCAAAGATGCCGCCAGTGTGAAACCAACGGACACCCTGATTTTTAAAAATATCCTCCCAATCAAAATCACTTGGTTTGATTTGTGATGCAGCGGTTGAGCCACGATCGGACACGCCCAATGCACCTCGAACACCAAACCCGCGTTCTGTAAAGTTCAACCCGTTCCGAACCGTTTTTCCTATGCCGTCATACGGAATCCAATTGATCAACGAGACGTCAACCCCGCCCTGCAGTATGAAATCCTCCAGTAATCTCCCGATTTCGTTGTCGGCAAAAGCCGTTATGATCCCGGTGCGTAAGCCAAAACATCGCCTTAAACCTCGCGCCACATTGTATTCCCCTCCACCTTCCCACACATCAAATCTGCGTGCGGTCCGAACCCGGGTATGCCCAGGATCCAGTCGCAACATGATTTCACCCAATGAAATCAGATCGTATTTGCATGATTTCGAGTCTTTTATATTTAAAACTGACATCTCAAGAAGTGCTAGTCTGCGCGGGAGGATGCCAAAATATTCCACACACAGTCAATCCGCAATTTAATCTGTGCCCGAAAAAGCGCGCTTACCCTGAATAATCAACATTGCCACAGGACGGCTATGCTGAACGATTGCCTCAGGCGCACTTGACACTGAATCGCTATAAGGAATTACGGCCATGTTGGCAATGAAGCCTTTCTTCAACACACCGACTTCATCCCTCAACCCTAACGCCGTTGCTCCATTTGTAGTTGCCATTTGCAGCATATCCTCGCAAGGCAATTGCGGATGGATCCGGCTAAACTCCTGCATTTCAGTAAACATACTCAGTCCCATCGCAGCGGTCTCTCCGCCAGCGCTGGCCAAGCTGTCTGTTCCAAGGCAGATGTTCACCCCGGCCTTGGCCAAGCGATCATAGTCGAAATTGGCGTGACCAAACCAAGCGTGACTTCTTGGGCAATGAACTACATCGGCACCCATTCTCTGCAGCATTTCAACATCGGCATTTGTCAATCGGTTGGCGTGTATAACCAATGTTTTTTTTGAGAATCCTGCTGCCTTGGCCAAGTGCTGCACGGGCGTTCCTTTGCCACAGTCATCCATCACCCGGCCCAAGGAACTCATTGTTTCGTATAGCGGCCCGGTTCCATGGACAAACATATCCCATTCATCATCCGACTCGGCCAAGTGGATGCTCATCGGCAGCAAATGTTCATCCGCGAACATCGCAAGCGCGTTCAACCCTCCCGGCGTCATGGTGTACGGTGCGTGAGGCGAAACACCCACCGTTAACGCAAGTGATTTATTCGCCTTTAACTGTTCCCGAGCTAGGTCAATCGCAGAGGATTCATCCTCCGAATGATAAGCTATGAGTTCGATAAACGGACAAACTTGAAGGGGTGTCTGGGGCGCCATGCGCGCATACATTCCCGGCACTGACTCAATATTTGCCACCGTGCCGCAACCCGTGCTCAGCAACATGTCAGCCCCCGCAAGCCACGCGGCCTCATAATCATCATGCTTTAACGACTGCTTGATCGATACGATTTGAGCCAACCAGCCGGCAAATGATGTGCCCGGAGCCAACTCGCCAGCCAACCCGGAATAATCGAGATGGCAGTGAGCGTTTACAAATGCCGGGAAGATTATCGAGTCCCCAAGGTCAACCACCGGCTCACCCTCTTCAGGCGCCATATCACACCGAGCCCCAACCTCTGCGATCCGCTCGCCCCGAATCCGAACCGCCCCATCTTCGATGAGATTCCCCTTGCTCGCCCAGATCGCGCGTGACTGTAGAATCATTCAACGAACCCCAACTTGCGGTGAACTGTAAACCCAAGAGTCAATTATACATCCGTCAACTGCCTGGTTTGCTTGGCTTTGGCCGCCCCCGCGTGATGTCGTGTGATGATTTTATTGTGTCGTTTCCGCAGTTGCTGCTGCACTTTTTTGGTCACCAAATCGATGGCTGCATACAGGTCACTTTCATGATCCTCTGCAAACATATCCGCCCCCTTGAAATATAGATGCATGGTGCATTTGTACTTGTTTTCCGGGAGACCGACGTGGTCCTGTTCCAGATTCACCCGGGCTTCCAAGGCCCTTTGGTTCATGTGTTCAAGTTTGTGAACGCAGACGTTAACATGATCTTTAATTGCCTCGGTGACTTCAACATTGTGGGAATCAAGAATAAGTTTCATCGGGTTGAATGCTGCCCTGACGAAGCTGAAATGACGAGTAAAAGTTTCGCTGCACCTCGGCATAAATCATGCCAACTCAATAAACAAGGAATCCCCCAAAGCTGAAGCCAGACACCGATCCTTTTACTTCACTTTATCTGGCATCTCAGGCGCGGATCTCACCTCCAACACGATAGGCTGAGAGAACATTTGATAAGTGACATCCTTCTTTTTGTCGGTCTTCTTCCCGTTCAGCGGAGGGTATTGGTATTTCCCCTTGATTGTTGTGGCGAGGTGAAAAGTGTACCGCCCGACAGGTACTTTGAACTTGGCCAAGTCGATTTCAAGCGAGGCTTCGCCCTGATCCTTTTTCACCTCCAGTTCCCCCAACTTATCTAATTCGGAGATGCCGTATACTCTCAACTTTATGCTCTCATTGTACTCGCCGGTGCGCTTGACCTTGAGGGGTATTTTCACCTTACCGTTGGCCAAGGCCGTGAATGGAGCATCGCCCACGGTTGTCACTTGAATCGGCTCTGTATCCTCCGCATTTACAGACAAAGCACACACCTTGGCCAAGCGCGAGAAGACCGGCTCTTTGTCATAATCCCCAACGCGGTGAATGGTTACTGCCGACCGTGCCACCTGCTCAACTTCACGGTCGCCGATCGTTGCCGTCCCTACAAACCGGACGTCGCCGATGAATGAACCCACCGACCCGGATGCTGTAAGAAATGCTGTTGTGGACTCTTTGCCGGCCTTTACTTGGCAGGGGTGCAACTCAACTCCTCTCGGCAACCCCTCAACAGTAATAGTGATTGGCCCACTAAAGTTGCCCTCGCGCAAGACGATGATTTTTACAGGCAGCGTCGTTCCTTTGCGGAGGTGCATCGCCGTCAGTTCGATGATTTTGTTCTTTTTCCAGACTGCCGCAATTGTTTGCGGATGAGCCACCAACCGGAAGCCAGGGCGCTCGCGGCGCAATGCCACCACGTAACCCCTCGACGGGTCGTCCGCAGACTGGTTGAACAAATCACGCAGCATCACCCGGCAGTAGCCGTCACTCTTTGCCCCAAACCGCCACGACATATCGCGATTGGCGACGTTGAATTCGCGCCCACCAGGGTTGTCTTTTGATTCGTAAAACTCTTTGACGGATTCCGGCGATTCCTTGCCGTCTTTTGAAACTCCCACGAGTTGAGCTGTGATGTATGGATTTGTGCTGCAGCCCAATCGTTGCGAAAAAACCTCAAGCCAATAAACTTCATTTTTTTTAATCGGAAATCTGTAACAATCGACATCACGAGCCGGATAAAAATTCCCCGCAACCAAGCCGGGGGTGGGGATTCCTTGAGCGCGATCTGCCGTGTCGTTATCCCCCTGCTCCATCGTGAGCGGGCTGCCCGGGCGAAGGCCGATGAAGAACGGGTTGCTCGCAACCTTGCCCTTGGCCAAGCGGAACACGCCGCCATCCAGCACGACAGAAGCCGGTGGAAGCACCACGCCCCCGGGCTGCGCTGCCCGGCTGAGGCCGCTGATTTTTATCGTCAGTTGCTCCAGCGCCCGGCCATCGGCGGCCTTGAGTCCAGCGAGGCTAGACCCGGGCAGGTTTCTTCCGAAAATAGTGATTACCGATTCGCTGAAACTGGGCACGATCGCTGGTGAAACAAAATCGACATGAGGGCCGCTGCTGTTCTCCAATCGGAAAAAGTATTCCGTGCCACCACGGAAGATTGCGTCATGAACTTGAACAAAATAATTGCCATCCGCCGGTGCCGTGTAGTCGATCAATCCATCAGCGTTTGCCCGTGCCAAGCGCTCCCCTGCCCCACTCCGCAGCAGCATGACTGGGCTCAAGCGGGAATCGAGAGCCACCGCTGACACCCGCAGCAACAGGCGCTGTCCTTTTTTTGCCCCGACTCGAAACCACGACGACTGCCTCGCCACCGTGACACCGTTGACGACCGAATCATCGCCAAGCGCAGCGGCGGTTTTTATTGACGTGTTATCGCTTGGGCTTCGGGTTTCATTCAGCGAGCCAACGGCGAACAAGCGGGAGTTGGACAAGCCCAGCGCCCCGGCGAACCTCACCTCGTACACTCCGCTTGGGACATTCGCCGCAACTCGTACCTTGAACTTTCGTTCAGTGGCGTTGGTTAATTCCGCTGTAATACCCGGATGCGAAAACCGCAACTCGGCGGCCCCCTCAAGGTCGCCACCGTGAACCTGCACTTCGGTCTCTTTGCCGATTTGGCAACCCAGCGGGAACACCGCAGTCATGCGGGCGGCGGGCAATTGGCCAAGCGCTTGGCTCAACTCGAAGCACAAAATTAAACCGACACAAACCAGCCGGGATGATGGAAAATGAATCATGCCGTTTCCGACGCTTGGCCAAGCGGAGGCATTCAATTGAGCCGCGCTTCAGTGGTTGAAAAGAAATTCCTTGGTGTTAACCAGCGCCCAAAGAATGTCCTCGTAACGCTCTTTGGTTTTATCCGTCGGCTTGCCATCCTTATCGACCGCCTCGCGTTTCAAATAATCCACCGCCACATCAATTTCCGACTTGCGCGGCAACCGGGCAAACGCCTGATAATAAAGGCTGTTTATCTTCGCGGTGTGATCCCGTCCCTTGTCCGCAGCAAGCTTGGCGGCGCGGCCCTCCTTGTGGGCCAACTGCTCGTGGATGTTCTTCGCGTTAAACAGGTGCAAACTTTGGGCGAGGCTGGCTTCCTGCGAGCGTTCGCATTCGCAAGCGCTGGAGGAGTCCGGCCGGCCAAACACGCTCAAGAAATAGTTGGCATTATTATAACTGTTGTCCGGCAGGCAAACCGCACGCGTCCCGACCGGCAAGCCGCCGAAGTTGCTCCGGGCCAAGATCAAATCGTTCAACGAGTCGTAGAGCACTTCCGCTGTCAAGCGCTTGGGCTGAAAGCGCGAGTAGTAATGTTTGTCCCTCGCGTTGTGTTCGTTTGGAACGGAACTGAGCTGGTACGTCGTCGAGGTGGTTATGACGCGCACCAGTTCCTTCAAGTCGTAGCCGCTCTGCTCGAAATGATCCGCCAGTGCATCGAGCAGTTTCGGATGCGTCGCCGGGTTGGTCGAGCGAAAGTCATCCTCGGGATCGACCAAGCCCCGGCCAAAGAAATGTTTCCAGTAACGGTTCACCAGCGTTTTTGCGAACAACCGGTTTTCATCCTCTCGCATCCAGTCAACCAAGCGATGGCGCGGATCATCGGCCGGGGCGATCTTGAATTCGCCGCTCCCCAATCCGGCTGGCTTCACTTTTTTGTTGGTCTTTTTGTTGGTCACCTGCGCCACGCCGGCCCGGTGAAAAACGATCTCCTCACTCGGCCTCCCGGAGGGCGCCTTGCCAACACGCGAGAAAAACGCCATGAACCGATAATAATCGTCCTGCGACCATTTCTCGTACGGATGATGGTGGCACTGGGCGCACTGCAATCGAGTGCCGAGGAACAACTGCGCCGTGTCTTCCATTTGCGCCTGCTGAGAACTCACCTGTTTGTACCACGCGGACGGCGGGCTTTGGTCGATGTCGCCCGAGGCCGCCACGATCTCCCGCACAAACCGGTCGTACGGTTTGTTGGTGTAAAAACTCTCCTTAATCCAGTCGTAAAAGGCCATTGTCGTCCGCAACTGCGCTCCGTTGGCGCGTTTGTTCCGCAGCAACGACGACCATTTGTTGGCGAAATACTCGGCGTACTCCTCCCCGCGCAGCAGTTGCGCGACTCGCTTTTCCCGCTTGCCGATCGACGTGTCAGCGAGGAACGCCTGCACCTCCCCAACGGTTGGCAGACGGCCCGCGATGTCGAGTGTCACCCGGCGAAGATACGTCGAGTCGGGCGCCAGCTCCGACGGCGGCATCCCCACCATTTTCAACTTCGCAAAAATGAACTTGTCCACAAAGTTTTTCTCCACGGGCAACTCATCCACCGGGGCGCCCAGCGGGATCGATGCGCGGAACACCGTCGCCTTGTCTTGATAACGAACCATCACCGCAATCTCGCCGGAGTGATTCCCCACGGTGACCAAGCCGGTGTTGTCGGCGTCGGCGTACTCACGGTCGTTCGCCTCGTACACGGCGGAGTGCGTGATGTCCTCGACCGAGCCGTCCGACATTCTGGCGAGGACGACGAGTTGCTGGCGGGCGCTTGGCTTCATGATGCGCTCAGCCGGGTGAACTGTGATCGACTCGAGCTTGGGATCGTTGGGCTTGCCGTAAGGCATCCCCTGCCGGATCCATTTGACGAGCATCCTGTAATCAAACGAACCGGCATCAATCCGCGAGCCACCGCCGTGCGGCAACTGCCCGGTCGCCTTGAGCAAGAGCAGACTGCGCTCGGGTGCGGCTGGGAAAATTCGGCGCCCTCGCGCCTCGCGAAGCAGGTACTCGTAATCCTCCTGCGGCTCGAAGCCGAGCAGCGACAGCTTGAAACCGTTCTGCCCGCTGGATTTCCCGTGGCAACCGCCCCCGTTGCAGCCGTGCTTGGTAAACAGTGGCACGACCGAGTTGGCGAAGTTTACCGACTTTTCAGCGGAAACTGCCTTAACCTCGAACGGGATAGTGGCCGTCCCGCCCGCTTGGGTGGTCGCGGTGATGACGCCCGTACCGTTGGCCAACGGCTCCACCAACCCGTCGGCAATTCGCACCAAGCCGCTTGGCTTTGCCATGAGGGTGGCGTCGCGGGTTTGATCGGTGATACGCCCGTCGGCATCGGTTTCCGTGACGAGCAACTGCACGCGAGCATCGGCTCCGCGAAGCGTGATGCGGCTAATCTCCGCACCGTCCCAACCCGGTGCCGAGACGGTCAACTCGGCCAGCGCCGTCGCTCCTCCCGGCAAAGCGATTCCAACCACCGCAGCCAAGTACGCAATCGTCCTAAAATATGCCGTTAAATCAACAGCCATCAGTTTCGGGAAACATCAGCCAACCCAAGGCAGATGCAAGCTGAAAATCCGGGGAGAAGCAAGTTCTACCTTGCCCCATTTCAATTCCAACTTGGGACGAGGCGGAACGCGTCCCTCCCCTCCAAGTCAGTGGAGGATGGGGAGGTCGCTGGGTTGCTGGACGAGTTCGGCGTCGAGGTCGAGGTAGTAGTCGAGGCGGCGCTTGGTTTCGGCTTCGTCGATCTCCTTGGCCATGAGCAGGTACGCGGCGTAGTGGTTGCCCTCGGACTCGACCAATTCGGCGTAAAACTTGGCCAAGGGCGGATCGTCTTGGCCAAGCGCCTCGGCGAGCAGTTGGAATTTCTCGCAGCTCCGGCCCTCGATCAGTGCAGCGCAGAGCAGATGATCGATCACTTGCTCGTGACGGCCTTTGCGGATGGTGCCCATGAGCCCGGAAATCCACGGGCTTGAAATGGGAGAACTGAACGGCACGCCCCGATCGGTGAGGATATCCAGCACGAGTTGGAAATGCTCCAGTTCCTCGATGGCGATGGCGTTGAGGTCTGCGACTCGGCCGAATAATTCCTGATAACGCTCGAGCGCTAGGGCGGAAGTGGCGGCTTTGCGCTCCAAATGGGCGTGATCCACCAGCACGGCGTCGAGGTTTGCCATCACCTTGGGTAGCCACGATTCGGGAGGTTTGGCTCGGAGCATCAACATTTCATCAACAAAAAGCTCAATTTCAGGGGAAGGACGGTAAGTGGAAATCAGCTTTTTGGCAGCATAAACCGTCATTTATTCCGGTGATCACGCAATTTTCTGCACGAACACGCTTCCGACGCTTGACAGTCTACGGATTATTGTTAAGTTTTCTGCCCTTTTTAACGAAAAAGGAAGGGGAAAAGAAGGTGCTTTGAGGCACCTTATTTAGTAAACAACATCGTTCCCGTTGCAAGGGCCGTATTTTTTAGAATCAAATGAAGCAGACATTCCAACCGTCGAATATCAAACGCAAGCGCAGGCACGGTTTCCGCGCACTCATGGCCACCAAGGCAGGTCGCAAGATTTTGGCCGGTCGCCGCGCCCGTGGCCGCGCCCGACTCACCGTCGTCTGACAGCCTTTCCAGCACGCATGACGGCCTCCGGCCAACTCGCGCGATTTCCCAAATCCAGCCGAATCCAAGCCAGCGCGGATTTCCGGGCCAACCGGGAGCGCGGCAACCGCTTGGCCAAGGGCTGTATGTTGGCCAACTGGCAAAACCTCTCGCCGGACACCCCGTCGCGGCTTGGCGTCATCACCAGTCGGCGCATCGGCAAGGCGCACATTCGCAACCGTGCGCGGCGACTCATGAGGGAATGCTTCCGCCTACACCAACACGAGCTGCTCCAGCCGGTGGATTTGGTGCTGGTCGCCCGCCGCTCCATTGTCGGCAGGAGCTTTCACTCGGTGGAACGACATTTTCTTGCGTTGCTCAAAAAAGCTGAACTGTTGCCGGCAGACGCGGCGGCCGTTTACCCCGCTGCACCGTAGGATGAATCTCGCCCAACATTTCATCGTGTTGCTGATCCGGCTTTACCGGCTGGTTCTTTCGCCGATGAAGAATGTCCTGTTCGGGCCGGGTGGTTCGTGTCGGTTCACCCCGACCTGCTCGGAATTCACACTCGACGCGGTGCGCACGCACGGCGCCATTCGCGGCACTTGCCTTGGCCTTCGGAGGCTGTTGCGTTGTCACCCTTGGGGCGCCTGCGGGCACGACCCCGTCCCGGCCAAGCTGGCCCGTTAATCATCATTTTTCATGGATCGCACCTCAGTCATCGTTGTCACCATCTGCGTGATTCTCCTGTTCACTTGGCCCGCGCTGTTGGAGAAAATCTCCCCCACCCCGCTGCAGCCGATTCAACCCACCAATGCCGCCCCGGCCCAAGTCGCCGGACAGACGAACGCCCCAGCTCCGGCCACGGCCCCGCTTGGCCAAGCGCTGCCCTCGCCAGTGTCGGATGCTGTCGCCATCCGCCCGCCGGTCTCGCTTGAGTCGGAGAAGCTGGAGTACCTCCGGACGGACGATTCCGTTTACACGTTCACCTCCGCTGGGGGACTCAAGACGGTGGCGCTCAACAAGCACAAAACCAAGCCGTGCAACGGCAACGGCTCGGAAAACCATGATGTGATCCTAATGAATAACGGCGTGAAGTTGCCGCTGTTCGCGCTGGATGGCGTCGATGACGGCGAGTTCACATTCATCCCCAAACGCGGCATCGTCACGATGGTGTCCACGAACCAAGCCGGGATTCGTATCACCAAGGAGTTCAGGGCCGGGACGAATTATCTGCTGCATTCAACAATCACACTGACCAACCCGAAGACGGAGCCGGTTACGCTGCAGCAACGGAAACTGATGCTTGGCACCGCCATGCCGCTTCAGTCCGGAGGGCGCTATCCGGTCTGGGGCGCCCAATGGCATAACGGCGAGGACATGGAAGACATCGATGAGGCTTGGTTCGCCAACCGCACGCTTGGCTGCTTCCCTGGGACGGCGCGTTCCCAGTTCGTTTCACTCGGGCTGCCAGTCAACTGGGTCGGAATTCACAACCGGTTTTTCGCGATGACCACCATGCCGCAGGAAGGAGCCGGCGGCGGACGGGTTTACTCCATCAAAACCACTCACCGCTTGCTGAATGATCCGCAGGACGAGGACGAACAATACGTCCATCACACCGGCATCTTGGCCAGTCTTCAGTTTGAGGCCCAAGTGCTGCAGCCCGGCGAGCGCATTGTTCAGCAATTCGTCACCTACGCCGGCCCGAAGGAATACCAAGTCCTCAAGGCCCACGGCGAAACCTACAAAAACTCGGTCGATACCGTGATGGGTTTTGGCGGGTTTTTCGGCATCTTCGCCACGATTCTTTTGAAAGCGATGAATGGCCTCCACAGCTTCGGACTTGGCTACGCTCTTTGCATCATCGTGATCACCATCATCATCAAGATTCTGTTCTGGCCGCTCACCCGGGCAAGCACCGTCTCGATGAAACGCATGGCCGCCTATCAGCCGCACATGGCCGAGATCCGCGAAAAGTACAAAGACGATCCGCAGAAAATGAACAAGCGGGTCATGGCGTTCATGCGCGAGCACAAGATCAATCCGATGGGTGGTTGCTTGCCGATCCTTATCCAGATCCCGGTGTTCTTCGGCTTCTTCACCATGCTGCGCAGCGCCGTCGAGTTGCGCGGGGCGCAATTCCTCTGGGCCTGCGACCTGTCCCAGTCCGACACCATCGCCCACATCGCCGGATTCCCGATCAACCCGCTGCCGATGATCATGGGCGTGACCATGCTGTTGCAGGCGCGCATGACCCCGATGTCACCCACCGCCGACGCGACGCAACAGAAAATCATGAAGTACATGCCGCTCATGTTCATCGTGATACTTTACAACTTTTCCGCCGGCTTGACGCTTTACTGGACGGTGCAAAACATGCTCAGCATCCTCCAAACCAAGCTCACAAAAAACATCGTCGTGGAAGCCCCGTTGATAAACGAGAGCTCGCCCTTGGCCAAGCCGATAAAAAACAAACGCAAGCGCAAAAAATAATTCCCAATCATACCATGAGTACAACCACACAAGACCCCAAGACCCTGCTCGAGTCCTTGCTGAACAATCTCGGCTACCAAGTGACCATCGAGGAAAAAGTGACAGAAGGCAACAAGGTGCTGGACCTCCAAACAACCGATGATTCCGGGCGGCTCATCGGCCGCAAGGGCCAGACGTTGCTCGACCTGCAATACATCCTCAATCGCATGCTGTTTCAGCACAACGAAAACGCCGAGAAAGTGCAGCTCGACGTGGGCGGATACCGGTTCAGCGAAGATGACAAGCTGGTCGAAAAGGCCAAAAAAGCCGCCGAACAAGTCCGCCGCTGGGGTGACATCGTCGAGTTGGAACCGATGAACGCATACGCCCGCCGGATCATCCACAACACACTGAAGGACGATCCGGACATCGAAACGCAAAGCGTCGAGGTCGACGGCACCCATGACAAGGCCATCATCCTCCGGCCGAAAAGCTAACCGCCCCAAGCTAATCATTGCCCTTTGCCCGGCAAGTTCCTAACCTCCGCGCACTCCGCAAGGAGTCCTTGGCGCTTGGCCAAGCGCAACGAACAAAATAATGGAAGCAGCCAAACACAACGTGGAACGCAAGACACTAGAGCAGCGTCACAAAATGAGCGACCTCGAGCGCCTGCGCCACTCATGCGCCCACGTGCTCGCCACCGCCGTCCTGCGTCTTTGGCCGGAGGCCAAGCTCGACATCGGCCCCCCGACCGCCGAGGGGTTTTACTACGACTTCGACCTCGAACACCGCTTCTCCCCCGAGGATTTCGAGGCCATCGAGGCCGAGATGAAAAAAGTGACGAAGGAAAACCAGACGTTCGAGCGCAGCACAAAAACCCGCGACGAAGCCAAGGCGTTTTTCGAGGAGCGCGGCCAATCGTTCAAGGTCGAGCGCTTGGCCGACATCCCCGAGGGCGAGGAGATTTCATTCTACCAAAACGGCGAGTTCACCGACCTCTGCGCCGGCCCGCACGTCATGCGCACCGGCAACGTCAAGGCGTACAAGCTGCTCCGCGTCGCCGCCGCCTATTACCGGGGCAACGAGAAAAACCCGCAACTGCAACGCATCTACGGCACCGCCTTCCCGAACAAGACGCAGCTCAACGAATGGCTCGAGGCGCAGGAAGAGGCGCGCAAGCGCGACCACCGAAAAATCGGCCGCGAGATGCAGTTGTTCGCGTTCGACGACGACGTCGGCCCCGGCCTGCCGCTCTGGCTACCCAAGGGCACGGTGTTGATCGAGGAACTCGAAAAACTGGCCAAGGAGACCGAGTTCGAGGCCGGCTACGATCGCGTCCGCACGCCGCACTTGGCGCGGGAAAGCATGTACAAGACTTCCGGCCACCTCCCCTACTACGCCGAGAGCATGTTCCCGCCGATGGAACTCAAGAATGACGACCCATCCAAGCCGGCCGAGCGCATCTATCTCAAGGCGATGAACTGCCCGCATCACCACAAAATTTTCTCGGCCGTGCCTCGAAGTTACCGCGAGTTGCCGCTGCGCTTGGCCGAGTACGGCACCTGTTATCGCTACGAGCGTTCCGGCGAGTTGATGGGCCTCATGCGCGTGCGCTCGATGCAGATGAACGACGCGCACATCTACTGCACGACCGAGCAGTTCGCCGACGAGTTCCGCGCCGTCAACGAAATGTACCTGAAATATTTCAAGATTTTCGGGTTCGACAAATTCAGCATGCGCTTCAGCACGCACAGCGCCGAGCGGCTCGGCGACAAATACGTCGGCGAACCGGAACTGTGGCTGCAAACCGAGGACATGGTGCGAAAAGTTCTCGTCGAGTCCGGCGTCGATTTTGTCGAAGTGCCGGACGAGGCCGCGTTTTACGGGCCAAAAATCGACGTGCAAGTGTACAGCATCTCCGGCCGGGAGTTCACCATCGCTACCAATCAAGTCGACTTCGCCGTGCCCAAGCGCTTCGGCCTTGAGTACAAGACGCGCGACAACACCACCGAGACGCCGCTCTGCATTCACCGCGCCCCGCTCGGCACGCACGAGCGGTTCATCGCCTTTTTGATCGAGCATTACGCCGGCAACTTCCCGCTTTGGCTCGCGCCGGAACAGGTGCGGCTGCTGCCGTTCGGCGACGACCAAGCCGACTACGCCAAGTCGGTCGCCGCTGAACTTCGGAAGCACCAAGTCCGAGTGAAACTCGACACGACTTCCGACAAGATCGGCGCACGGATTCGCCGCGCCGAGACCGATCGCGTGCACACCATTTTGCTCATTGGCCAACGCGAGCAGGAAGCCGGCAACCTCGCCGTGCGAGAACACGGCAAAGGCGACCTCGGGGCCAAGCCAAGAGACGAAGTCATCGCCAACTTGCTAAACAAAATCAAAACCCGTGAAGGCTGACCGCGCTTGGCCAAGCGGCATGCTGTGTCGCGGTAGCGTCTTGGAGTGCGGCCGTCCCTGCCGCTTTCCGGAGCGTTCCAAAGCGGTGCAGAGAACCGCACTCCACGACGCTGCCGCGAATGCCACGACACCCTCTCCCAGCGGGAGAGATACAGTGTTGTGGTGTCAAGCGTTGGCATGGCGTGAGGGGTGGAAGGATGGTTGTTTTTTGGGGAGCGCACGCGCCCTCGCGTGCCGCCTTGGGCGCCCCGCCCAAGGCTCGAGCCGTGAGTTGCCGATGGATGATTCCGGCGAGGCGCCGGAATCCACACGCGGGGCGCGTGTGCTCCCCGCAACCCCCTCTCCCAGCGGGAGAGGGTTGGGGAGAGGGAGAACACAGAAAATCACAATGACATTCCCCGCACCGGCAATTCGCCGGATTAAAAAAACACGATGAAAGTACTTGTCTGCGACCCCATTTCCCAAAGCGGAATCGACTTCCTGAAACAACAGGACGGCCTCGATGTGATCGTGCTCGATCGCCGACACTCGGAGGCAGAACTGCTGCCACTCGTCAGTGACGTCTCGGCCATGGCGGTCCGCTCCGAGACCAAGGTCACCCAAGCCGTGATCGAGGCTGCGCCGGACTTGAAAATCGTCGGCCGTGCCGGTGTCGGCGTGGACAACATCGACATCGAGGCCGCCACGCAAAACGGCGTGATCGTGATGAACACACCCGGCGGCAACACGATCGCCACCTGCGAGTTGACCTTCTCGATGATGATGGCGCTCGCGCGCAACATCCCGCAGGCCCACGCCTCGATGGCAGCCGGCGACTGGAACCGCAAGGCGTTCAAAGGCGTCGAGCTTTACGGCAAGACGCTCGCCGTGCTGGGCATGGGCCGCATCGGCGGCGAGGTGGCCCGTCGCGCGGTGGCCTTCGGCATGCGCGTGCTGGCCTTCGACCCGTACATCACCCCGTCCCGCGCCAAGGCACTGCAGGTTGAGTTGTCCAGCCTCGACGACATTTATGCGGCGGCCGACTTCATCACCGTTCACATGCCGTTGACCGACGAGACGCGCGGCATGCTCAGCAAGGAGACGTTTGCCAAAATGAAGCCAAGCGTGCGGCTGCTCAACTGCGCCCGCGGCGGAATCGTCAGCGAGGTCGACTTGATCGAGGCACTGCATGCCGGGCAAATCAGCGGCGCAGCCCTGGACGTGTACGAGACCGAACCGCTCGCGGCCGACTCGCCGTTGCGCCAATGCCCGAACCTCATCCTGACCCCGCACCTCGGCGCCAGCACGGCGGAGGCGCAAGACAACGTCGGCATCGAGGTGGCGCAAGGCATCGCCGATTATCTGCTGCGCGGCAGCCTGATGAACTCCATCAACATGCCAAGCCTCGACGCGCAAACCTCGGCCAAGGTGCAGCCGTACTTGCGCTTGGGTGAGAGGATGGGCCTGTTGCTGTCGCGGCTTGGCCAAGCCGGCACCGAGCGCCTCGTCATCACCTACGGCGGCTTGGCCACGGATCTGCCCGGCGACCCCATCGCCCGCTCAATCATCAAAGGCTTTCTCGGGGCAGCCATGGGCGAGGAAGTCAACCTCGTCAACGTCCGCGCCATGGCCAAGGAGCGCGGGCTCGTCATCGAGGAGATCAAGTCCAGCGAGCAAGTGGACTTCAAGGAATGGCTGCACGTCCGCGCATGGGCCAGCGACGAAAAAGTATCGGTCGGTGGATCGTTCTTTGGGTTGGCACAGCACCCGCGCATCGTCCGGCTCAACAGCCAGCCAGTCGAGATCGTCCCCGAGGGCATCCTCTTCATGATGACCAACAAAGATCGTCCCGGCATCGTCGGGCACTTGGGCAGTGTGCTGGGCAAACACGGCGTCAACATCGCCAACATGAGCCTCGGGCGGGATCGCGAAGGCGGCCAGGCCCTGACCGCGCTGAACATCGACAGCGTGCCAAGCGCCGACTGCCTCGCCGAGCTCGAGGCCGACCCAGACATCAGCCACATCCGAATCGTCCAGTTTTAGCAGCGGCCCACCGACCTTCAGCCCTCCGCTTGGCCAAGCGCAAAAAAAGCTCCGAAGGAGCGGCATGAAATAGCCGGGGCGTCAGCCCCGGGTAGCCAGTAACAATAAAACTCAAGCCCCCAAGGGGCGGCACAAACGGGTTGAGTTTCATTTTCAAGAGAGCAACCGCGAATGGACGCGAATGGACGCTAATTTGAGAACAGAGCAAAAGCGACGTGCCACGCTTGGCCAAGTTTAGGCGTTGCTTTGCGGGCCTGGGGTGTTGCGCTCGATCTCCTTCGACAGGAAGTGGGAGACGTTGACCAAGCGCGTCTTGATGTCGAGTGACTCGAGTACCACTTGGCGCTCGAGGGGGTTGCGAAGCAGGGTTGAGCCGACAAAATCAGCCAACTTGTGAGCTGAATCCAGTTTCTTCAGAATATCCATTCCGTTTTTGGCTGTCATTCCCGAGAGCGCGATGTCGGGTATGCCAAGCGGAGACTGCAACATCATTCCCGGCAGCGAAGACGGAAACTCGCCATCCATTCCCTGGCCAAGGCGATCCTTCACCATCGTCAGCAACCGGTCCCGCAACCTGGAAATCTCGGGGGTCTCCTCCCCGGTGCTGTCCAGCGGTTCGACACGTTCCACTCGATACGGCTTGTAACGGGCGGCGCCCGTGCACTGAATTCTCTTCAAGCCAAGGAGGAGAAGATTTGAAGTCCCGTCGGGCGCCCCCACACAAACCCTCACGACACCCAAACAGGCCACCGGCATGGGAACCTCGCGGCGGGTGCCTGGCCTGCGCATGGCGATGGCAAACATCCGGTGGGATTCGAGCACGTCGGACAACATCCTCCGGTAGCGGGGCTCAAAGATGTGCAGGGGAAGGATCGCATCGGGAAACAACGTGGCATTGCTCAAAATCATCAACGGAGTTTTGCCCGGAATCAGCACAGGAAAAAAATACACAAAAGCCGAAAAAATGGAAGGAACCACACAAATTAAAGGTTGCTTCAACGGAAAAGTTGGGTCATTGTTTCCGAACTATGAAAGGCAACGGATTGATCATTTTTGCGGTGCTCGCGATATTGGTGGGGGCCGGCACGGCCGTTTATCTGTCCCAAACGATCAAGGAAAAGGAAGCGGTAATCGAAGCACATGAGGAGAAAATAACGGGATTGCAATCCGCTAAAGCATCGCTTGAAAAGGACAAGGAAGATTTGACGGTTAAGCTCAACACCGTTGACTCAAACCTTAAATCGACGAAGACAAAATTGTCCAACTTGACCAACGAACATTACGAATCTCTCAAGGAAATGGAAGTACAGCGGAAGGTAGAGGAGGATCTCATGGAACAACTCTCCGCCAAGGACGAAAAAATCAGCGCTCTCAACGGCGAACTCAGCACCGCCCAAAACAAAAACAAGGACTACGACTCGCAGATTCAAGATCTCAACAGCCAAATGGCCGACAAAGATCGGGCGATCGACAACATCGGTCGGCGCCTCGAGTCAGCCGAGGAGGATCGAGATCACTTGCTCCGTGAGCGTAACAAACTGCTCGCGGAAAAAGCTGAATTGGAAAAACAATTTCAGGATATTTTGGTTCTGCGCCAGAAGGTGCAACAGTTGCAGGTTGAACTTATGGCCTCCAAGAAGCTCGAGTGGCTTCGTCGCGGTTTCTACGGGGGCGCCCGTAAAAAAGGTGGATCTCGGCTCATGGGCATGAGCAAAAAAAATAAACGCACGACGGTTTCCCCCAATGCCGATCTCAACGTCGAGGTGCGCCGGGATGGGACGGTCAAAATTGTGCCGGTCGAGACAAACTCGCTCCCCAACGAGGCCACCCCATGACCCGCCCCGGGGTTCTTCAGGACACTCATAATCGCATCATTCGCGATCTCCGGATTAGCATCACGGATCGCTGCAATTTCCGTTGCGTCTACTGCCTGCCGGAAACTGAGGAGGCGGCTAACTTTTATCGGCCCAACTCCCCCAGCCCGGCCAAAACCCGGCCCGCGAACAGCAATCCAATTTACCCGTGGAAGCCTCGGTCACAAATCCTTACCTTCGAGGAGATCGCCCGTGTCGTCCGAGTGGCGTCGTCGCTTGGGGTGAACAAGATTCGGATCACCGGCGGCGAGCCGCTCCTGCGCCGGGGCGTCGAGAACTTGGTTTCGCAGATTGCCGCCATCGACTCGATTCGCGACCTGTCGATGACGACTAACGGCACCGGTTTCCCCGCCTTGGCCAAGCGCCTCAAGGAGGCCGGGCTTGGCCGGGTGACGATCAGTCTCGACTCGCTTGACCGGGATAATTTCAAAAAAATCACGGGGCGCGACGGGCTGCCGGAGGTGCTCGAGTCGATCCGCTTGGCCAAGTCGGTGGGGCTCGCCCCGGTAAAGCTCAACGCGGTGATCATTCGCGGACTCAATGATCACGAGATTGTGCGCTTGGCCCAATTTGCCGCCGAGGAGAGTGTCATCATGCGCTTCATCGAGTTCATGCCATTGGGCACGAGGCAGGCGTGGCAGCGGGATCACGTC
>Ga0208879_1001885_pt1 | contig 19154 bp, 21 predicted proteins | sample Knorr_S15_td_Bot_FD_185605 | JGI IMG/M metagenome (GOLD analysis project Ga0208879, IMG submission 185605) | Marine microbial communities from Southern Atlantic Ocean transect - Knorr_S15_td_Bottom_ad_5009_LV_A (SPAdes) (version 2) | ecosystem: Environmental > Aquatic > Marine > Oceanic | place... | reverse complement strand
GTTTCCCATGGCCTCCACCCGAGGTGCTGTTTTAGCAATACGACTACCATCACCGAGCCCCGTCTCCCCGGAGTCACCGGTCCGTGTGTAGATCTTTGTCAGTCGATTGCCCATGGCTTTAGCATGTTGTTCATGTGCTACTGGAATTCAATAGTACGCGATTTAGGCGGGAGGAACATACAGTAAAGCACGAAAATCGTTGATATTAGTACAGGTCGGTCCTGTTACTACCGCATCATCCAACGCCGAGAAAAACGTGCCCGCATCATTTTCAGAGAGCATTTTCTCAGCGTCGAGTCCCAACGCTGCTGCACGCGCTAGCGTATCAGGACTGATCACGGCTCCAGCCGCATCATGGCTGCCGTCTAACCCATCGGTATCACAGGCGATACCCCAGGTACCCGGTAATCCGTTTAAGGCCTGGGCAGCGGCCAGGAGGTACTCCCGGTTTGGTCCACCACGGCCGGGACCCCTGACGGTAACTGTTGTTTCACCGCCGGACAGTAGGAGCAGTGGGATATTGTCAGTGTTGGTCTTAATCATATCGTGCAACATCCGGGCATGTTTCACTCCCACCTGCCGGGATTCTCCAGCCACCCGGTCACCCAGGTTGTGTATTTCGAACCCTTTTTCACGTCCGTATGCCGCTGCAGCACACAAGCCCAGTTCAGGTGACCCGATAATACGGTGGCTAGAGCGTGCCAGCTTGGCTGTGCCGGGTTTCGGGGTTTCCAAAGATCTATTGGAAAGCAGGTTTCGAACTTGGTCATTCAACTCAATACCGTACCGGTCAATGATTGACAGCGCGTCGGCACAGTTGCTGCGATCCGCAACTGTTGGACCGGACGCTATTACGGTCGGATCATCACCGGCTACATCTGAGATTAAGAGGGTAAACGTACTTCCGGGCCATGCGGCTTCGGCAAGACGGCCGCCTTTGATCTGTGAAAGATGTTTACGCACGCAGTTGATCTGGGAGATGTCGGCACCGGATTCCAGCAACTGCTGGTTTATCTGTTGTTTTTCTGCCAAGCTAAGTTCCGCAATTGGCAGTGTCAGTAGAGCAGACCCGCCTCCGGAAAGCAGACACAGCATTAGGTCGTCTTCATCAAGCGACACTGCAATATCCAGCATTCTTTTTGCGCCACGTATGCCTGACGCGTCAGGTATGGGGTGGCCGGCTTCAAGAACTTCGATTTCATTACAGGCTTTCGCATGTCCGTATGGGGTGAGTACCACACCAGACAGCGGTCCAGGACAGCACGCCTCTAGAGCCTGCGCCATGGATGCGGCAGCTTTTCCGGCGCCAATAACCACTGTTCGACCGGTGGATTGGTCCGGTATTAGGTTACGGTCCATCAGCCTTCCGGGGGCTGCGCTCGCGACAGCGACGGAAAACAGGGCCTGCATCAACTGGCGCGGATCATCTTTGACTGAAACATTCATTTAGTGCAGGTGCTGTTGAACTCGCAGGTTACAACCTTTGCTCAATGTGTTGGTGTTTACCTTGTCGTGAAACTAGAATTATCTCAGTTGGAGTGCCCATAGATGTGGATGATGGAGAATCAATATGCCTAATTATGCCGCACCTGTTGATGACCTTAAGTTTGTCCTTAACGAACTTGTTGATCTGGAAGGGATTCGCGCGATGCCGGGATACGAAGAGGCCACCTCAGATGTAGTCGACGCAGTGCTGAATGAAGCCGGGAAACTGGCCTCGGAAGTGCTCGCTCCGCTGAACAGGCGTGGAGACGTGGAGGCACCCACCGTAAAAGACGGAGTGGTAACGACCTCTACGGAATGGAGAGCTGCATACCAGAAGTTTGCGGAGGGTGGCTGGACGGCACTCATTTTTGACCCTGAATACGGTGGTCAGGGTCTGCCTCGAGTATTGGCTGTAGCTGTACAGGAAATGTGGGATGCCGCAAATATGTCATTCGGACTCTGTCCGTTGCTGACAAACTCTGCTGCCGAGGCAATCTCATTGCAGGGCAGTGAGGAACAGAAACGAATCTATCTGACTAAACTCGTGTCTGGTGAGTGGGCTGGAACGATGAATCTGACTGAGCCACAGGCTGGGTCTGATCTCAGTGCGATCAGGGCAAGCGCCATACCGACAGACGACGACGGACACTATCTCCTGAGCGGTCAGAAAATCTATATTACCTACGGTGAGCACGATCTCACCTCTAATATCGTGCATCTTGTGCTGGCTCGAACACCAGACGCACCCGAAGGCGTAAAAGGTATTTCGCTATTTATCGTACCGAAATTCATACCGGATGCACAGGGCGAACCTGGCGAGCGAAACGATCTGCGATGTGTGTCTCTCGAGCACAAACTCGGCATCCACGGCAGTCCCACTGCGCTAATGGCATACGGCGATCAAGGTGGGGCAACTGCGTATCTTATCGGTGACAAAAATAGGGGACTCGAGTACATGTTCATCATGATGAACATGGCGAGACATGCTGTTGGTGTCGAGGGTTACGCTGTTGCTGAACGCGCTTACCAGCGTGCTCGAAATTTTGTGATTGAACGAGTTCAGGGGCGGGCGGTAGGTGATCCGAGTGGCAAGCGAGTCACCATAATTGCTCACCCGGATGTCGCCCGCATGATGATCGATATGAAGAGTCGTGTGGAGGCTATGCGAGCAGTCAGCATGTACGCGGCGCAGGCAATGGATTGTTCCATCCGGCACCCGGACGAACAGGCCAGAGTAAAGGCCCAACGGCGTTTAGACGTACTGATTCCCATCGTTAAGGGTTGGAGCAGTGAAGTGGGCAACCAGGTTACCGGTGTGGCCTTGCAGGTTCACGGTGGCATGGGGTTTATCGAAGAAACCGGTGCGGCTCAACATTACCGCGACGCCCGCATCACCACGATTTACGAAGGCACTACCGGGATTCAGGCGGCTGATCTGGTGGGTCGAAAACTTCTTCGTGATGGTGGTGAGGTTATTTACGAATTAATTAAACAAGCACGTACAGATCTTATGCAGATTAACCCTGGTGAGTCCGACGCGCTGAAAGTAATTTGTACGAATGTGTCTACGTCACTTGATCGACTTTCAGGCGCGACGGACTGGATTCTTGAAGCAGGTACCCAGGATCCCAGACGACCCTACGCATCATCCTTTCACTATCTCATGCTGTGGGGTATCGTTGCAGGGGGCTGGCAAATGGCAAGGGCTGCGGGTGTAGCGGCTCGCCATTTGACAACGTATGAGGGCAATCAGGATTTCTATAGGAGCAAATTACTCACCTGCCGACATTACAGTGAGCAGGTGCTGCCGGAAAGCGAAGCCCATTACCAGGCAATAATTTCGGGATCGGATACCGTACTGGCAGCCGCACAGTACATCTGATCAGGCGAGTTTGAGGCCGTTGGCAACGGGTTGTTCAGGTTGTGCCAGCACAACAGATCCATCAGCCTGGGTAAAGCCGGTGATCAAGAATTCAGACCTAATCGGGCCAATCTGTTTTTTTGGAAAATTGACTACACCGAGAACCTGCTTTCCGACCAGATCATCTGGTGTATAAAGATCAGTGATCTGCGCGCTGGATTTAAGCATGCCTACTTCTGGCCCGAAATCAACATGGAGGATGTAAGCCGGCTTTAGGGCTTCGGGAAAAATTCTTGCTTCAATGACTGTGCCGATCCGAAGATCGACTTGTTCAAATTCCTGCCAGTTGATTGTTTTCATGATCATGCCCGCGGTGGTTGTGATTCTGGATCATCGACTCCAATGAGTTGACGAATTGCGGCTGTTTCGAAGTCTGGCAGGGGCTGGTTACGTTCTGGAAGCCAGTGATCCAGCCATTGCCGCAGCGGCAACAATTCAGGTGCACTGAGATTTTGCTCCAGCAGTTGCATAACTCTCGGTATGTGTATGACGTAGTGTGGTTTGTCGTCCCGGAGCAGAAGACGGAAAAATATCCCTGCTACCTTGCAGTGTCGCTGTGCCCCTAATACGCGATACCAGATCCTAAAGTTTTCAATCTCCAGCAAAGGCATGGCTTCGTGGTACCGCCGTATCATCGACTCGACCAGAACTGGGTCGATATCATGCCGTGCATCCTCCAGTAAAGAGACCAGGTCGTAGGCCATCGGTCCGATCACAGCGTCTTGGAAGTCAAGCAGTCCACAGCCTGAAATCCCGGTTCCCGGGGGAACCCGCATCAGGTTGTCAACGTGGAAATCTCTTAGTACGAGTGAATGGGCAGGTTCGGGAAGACCCTCTAGGATCTCCTGCCAGATCGACATGTAGCTGTGGCGCATCTCGGCGTTGGTGGCGTTGTTGCGAATTACCGGCGCATACCAGTCGGGCAGGAGCAGCGCTTCTTGGATGAAGAGGTTACGGTCATATAGGGGAAGGTCGATTGCACCGGCGTTTGGGTGACTGTGCAAGGCAATCAGCACGTCGACAGCGAGAGGATAAAGTGAGATGTCGTCTGTATCAGCTGCAATCAGACGGGTAAAAGTGTCATCGCCAAAGTCCTCCAGCAAAAGGAAGCCGTATTCTTTATTAAAATAGATGATTTCAGGTGCTTTGAGTCCTATTGCGGTGAGGTGGTGGGCGATTTTGGCGAATTGCCCTACATCTTCGAGTTCCGGCGGTGCGTCCATAAGCAGAATAGGTTTGTCCGGGTCCGATAGACGGAAATATCGACGGAATGAGGCATCCTGGATGAGGGGTACCAGTGACCGCTCGTCAAGACCGTGCTGCTGAAGAAAAGTGCGACGCTGGGCCTGTCTTTCGTCGTTGAGCATCATTTCTGTAGTGGCCTGACCGTCATACGGGTTGGTGTCTGTCAAAAGATACCATGCAGGTACCATTGACCACTTCCGAGGTCGCGGAAAATCCAGGCTCGTAGTTGGTTATTTGAAGCCAGATAGTAGTCACGTTTTACCGGATTTTTATCCCACCAGCCACTGCTGATTCGTTCGACCTGCTTATCCAGTAACAATGGTTTTCCCTGGAGACAGGGTTGACCGTGTTTTATATCCATGTGCCTGGGTCGATGAAGTAACCACAGTGGCCGAGGAAAAGATCGAAATGTAGGCCCAGGCTCTCCAGGGGGGCAAGGCATCCAGGATCTCTCCGGACGATGATCTGGGTTGAGCCGTATGCCCTGAACAGCTTTGAAGCCAAGACGGTTCTGAAGACTGTCGAGCAATACTGTTGGATCGCCTGAGAGATTGCAGTTGTCTGCCAGTAGGACATCATTATCTTCCGGGATCGATATCAAAAGTTTTGCTTTGAGCGCCAGGTGTGTAACTGGCCGCTTCAGTTGTACCGCTTCAAATGCAAGCCGGGATAGCTTTAGAAACACTTGAGTCTCTCGGTGGGGACAGGACATCTGCACGGGTATATCCAAGGAGTACCCATGGTCATCTGTAAGAATCCAGTTAAGGTGGTTGGCTGCTGCACAGGAATGTTTTAACTGTACATCCATGGTGTTCAGCAGATGTTCTATAGCTGGAAGCAGGAACTCGATTGAGTCGGTATCCTGCATAAGTGCTACATCTTCGTAGAATGCCAGTGGAGGTTTATAAAATAACTGGGGATCAGCTGTTCGGCCGACGATCTGATCCAGTTGATTGAGCACAGCTGGATTGAGTCGCCGGGCAAGATCATGCCGTGAAAGGCGTAGTAAATCTCCGATTTCGTGGATGCCGAGCCGGTTTAGCAGATCGCTTTGGCGGCACTCAAGATTTAGCCATTCGATGGGCAGGTCGCGCAGGTGAGATATAAGCTGGCTGCGGTCAGTGATACACAACGTTCGACCTGCGCGGGCACTCAATACCGCACTTGCAGGTGTCGGAGTGACAGCTGTCTGGAATCGATGGGCTTCAGTCTGGATCCAGCTGTCTACCGATATCAACAGGGACTGAAGTCCACCATAGAGTTTAAGGCTGCCTCCGATCTCCATCAGCAGACAGTCCTTGCGAATGACAATAGCAGGTGTCCAGCGGGTTGCCCGGCTGGCCAGTTTTTCCAGTGCCTGTTTTTCCAACATCCGGTCACGGGGGAACGTTCTGAGTTGCGGGGCCATGGCCCGAGCCGCAGCCAGTGTCATGCCTGGGTGAATACTGGCCTGGTCTGCGGCATCATTGACAGTGGTGATCCGATAAGCCTGTCTTTGCTGTTCAAAAGCCACCGCTGGTGTGTTTTCAGCGAGGTTAGTGACAACTTCAAGAGGAAGTTTCGGAAAATATAGGGCCAGCCAGAGCGGAAGTTTGTTAGATGGCCCTGCTGGTGAGGGGTTTTGGGGAGGAAGATACGGGACGGAAAAGAGAGTTCTCGAGGTTGGACTTTCCGGTACAACACAGGTGTTTGAACGCTGATTCACGGGCAACAACTCATATCGGACGGTATATGTTGAACAGGAATGTGCCGTGACAGCATCAGGTTATTCACTGAACGGCCGCCTCGGCACTTAAGTATGTTCAGCTGAGTGCCGTCTGGGTGCGGTTGGCACTGAACGCGCAGGGCGGCACTGGTATGGGAATCCGCAGTATGGTCAGTGCAGAAGCAGATCATCCAGGCCTGGCCGTGTTCGGCAGCCAGTTGGAGGCGGCGTAGAGAGGTTCGGTCAAGGTGTTGAGCCCAGAACAAAACCACACTGCAACTGCCGGATCGGAGAGATTCTTCTGCTGCCCATAAGGCATCCTGCTGTTTGCTGGGTCGGACCAAAAGTGTCCGCGACAGTTCTATACCATTGTCGTTCAGGGCCGGTGCAAAGGGGATGTGGGGGGGTGCTATCCAGGTCTGCCAGCGTGCCTGCTTGCTCAGTACAGACAATGCAGGCGCCATCAGCCACAAGGGGCTGTGGTTGATGTCTTTAACCAAAACCTCGGTCATTGCGCCCAGCGGCCAGCCGCCGCCAGGCAGGCACTGGTCCAATTTATCAAATCCCGTTGGTATCACGGTACGGGTTGTGATAGTGGACCGGTTCCCTCGCCAGATATCCCGCCGATTCAGACAGGACTCAAGACTCACGGCAGGTTGCCGCTACGGATCACCCCAACGCCTATGCCCTCAATAGCGAAGGTATCTTTCCTCAGGTCTACCCGAATCGGCTCAAAGTCAGGATTATGCGGTAATAGGGTGACTACATTTCCACGCTGACGAAACTGCTTCACGGTGACTTCGTCCTCTAGTCGTGCCACTATAATTTGGCCGTTTTCAGCTACCCTGCTGCGGTGTACTGCCAGCAGATCATGATTGAGAATGCCGGCATCGCGCATGCTCATGCCCCGTACTCGAAGTAGATAATGTGCTTTGGGCTGGAAAAGTCGATCAGGCAGGGTGTAATGATCTTCAATATGTTCGCTGGCAAGGATAGGACTGCCGGCAGCCACTTCACCGATCACTGGTATTCCTGTCGGTGCCAACAGTCGGATGCCCCGCGAAGTTCCGGTGCGCAGTTCGATTGCGCCCTTACGTGCCAGTACCCGCAGATGTTCCTCGGCCGCGTTGGCCGAACGGAAACCAAGCTGTTTTGCGATCTCTGCACGAGTTGGTGGCATACCGGTGTGCTGAAAAAATGCCTGGATGCACTCCAGTACCTGTAGTTGTCGGGTTGTCAATGTTTGCGTCATGGGGGTCTGTTACCGGTTTTAGAAGTCAGCACCACGCTTGTCGATACTGTAATTATATACAGTTATCGGATAGCCCTGTCCAGTACCACCTGGGTCATGTCAGATGCCCATAATCAGGGTGATACGCAGAGTCCGGCACCGTGCGGGACAGCACGACGCAGCGAAGAGACATGGCTTTCAGGACCTCAAGGTGGCCCAGGATGGTCTATCAGGATACCTTCTCCGACAGGACATCTTCATAGCGCTGTTCATGTGTTTTGAAAGCATAATGTCTTCGGCCGGAGATCAAGCCGACACTGTCGGCGGTGTGGCTTAGGGGCAAGTCTGCTACAGCGATTCAGGTTACTGATAGGATAGGCGGGTGTCCGGCCGCTGCCGTGTTCTAAAGTCGACTGGAGTTAGCAGATGCCTGTTGTGAAACGGTTATGACAGTAAAGCCCCCGCCTCGTGTCAGCGATCCTGCGGTCTGGAAATCAGCGGCTTTCCCGGATGAGTCGAGCTGGACCGTCCAGCTGACGGACAGCCATATCATGGAACTGGAATCGGCCGCAGAGCGGATCAGGTCATCCGCTATAGATGCCCCGGGTTTTGGTCAGGACGCGTTTGCGTTGCCCACATTGGGTTCTGTTCTTGCGGATCAGTTGACCATTCTGGAGCATGGACGCGGGTTCTTTTTGTTAAGAGGGCTGGATGTAGATCGTTATGACCCGCAGTTGCTGAGGATTATGTACTGGGGTATCTGCTCACATCTCGGTACAGGGATTTCTCAGAATACATATGGAGAACTGATGAGCGATGTTACGGACCATGGAGAGGTGTTTCCTGGAGAGGACCCCTACCGATACAACATTCGGGCGCACAGGACGGCAGTAGAGATTTCTCCTCATACCGACAGTTGTGATCATGTGGCCCTGATGTGTGTGCGTCCTGCCCAGCAGGGCGGTGGCAGTGCTGTGGTCAGTGCCCTGGCCGTATACAACGAAATTGCGGCGTCTCGACCTGATTTTGTCGAAACCCTCAGCCGTGGCTTTTTCCTGGACCTGGTGGGCAAAGGGACTGAAGACAAACAATTGAGCGTTCACCGTATTCCGGTGTTTAGTTACTTCGATGGTAAGCTGTCCGCCCGGTTTAACAAGCGACAGATCGAACTCGGCGCAGAGAAATTGGGTGGCGGTCTGGACCCTTTGAGTCAGGCGGCCATTGAGTATATACAGCAGGTTTCAGAGCAGAACGAGTTTCGAGTGACCATGGAATTTCGCGCGGGTGACATCCAAGTCCTAAATAACCGTGTCATATTTCACTCCCGCGAATCATTCATGGATGATGCCGACAAGGGCCGGAAACGCCTGTTGTGGCGGGTCTGGCTGAGTTCACACCAGCCCAGGCCTTTGGCGCCTGAGTTTGCTGATCAGCTCAACTCAGGCAGGCGAGGTGGTGTCACGAAACGGTTTTGATGCGTAACCCGTTTTGGCAGGTCGGTTGATGGTCATTGTCCTGCCCCCTGGATTACCCCGTATGTCCTAAATATGTCCTAAAATCTAAGAACTATTAAGGAGCTCACAATGGATCTTAATATCCGTGGTCGGTCGGCTGTGATTACTGGTGCTTCCAAAGGTATCGGGCGGGCTGTTGCAGAGCGATTTGCAGCGGAAGGTGTCAATGTCCACTTGGTTGCCCGAACTGTGACAGCGCTCGATACAGCAGTCGATGAACTGAAAGACAAATACGGCGTGGATGCTGGATTCTCTGCGCTGGATTTATCTGTCAGCGCCAATGTCGATCAACTGTTTGCCAAATACGTAGGTACCATTGACATCCTGGTTAACAATGCCGGGGCCATTCCTGGTGGCGGTATCGACCGGGTCGATGAGGCGACGTGGCGACAGGCATGGGACCTTAAAGTTTTCGGCTATATCAATACATGTCGCCTGGTCTATGATCGCATGCGAGACGCTGGCCATGGCGTGATCATCAATATCATCGGTGCAGCAGGCGAAAGGCCAAGTCCAGGATATATTGCAGGTGCAGGCGGCAACGCATCTTTGATGGCGATTACACGCGGTCTCGGCAGCCACAGCTTAAGCGACGGAATACGGGTTGTGGCAATCAATCCAGGTCTGATCCGGACAGAGAGGCTTGTGACAATTCTTAAGGCTCAGGCCGAAGCGAGCTTGGGTGATGAAAATCGTTGGGAGGAACTGATCGATCCTGTTTTTGCACCAGGCGACCCGCAACACATTGCGGATCTTGCTGCTTTTCTGGCATCTGATCTGTCCGGTAACACCACGGGTACTGTGTTTACGGTCGATGGCGGAAGCAGTGTGCGGTGAGTCCGCTATCATTGTGCGTTGGCAATTTGCTTGCTAGCCTAAGCATGCGGCCCGTGGCGGAGCACATTGGCTTGGTGATAAGAATCGAGTAGATAACATGGCATCTGGTTAAACGAAACGTTTATGCTTGTGCTGTTTACAGGCAAGAGGAGGAAAATTATGAGCCTTAGCTCGCTGGATCACTGTTCAATTCGGACAGTCAAACTTGATGAAACGCGGGACTTCTACGTCAATATCCTCGGTATGGTAGACGGAGATCGTCCCGATTTTCCATTTCCCGGCGCGTGGCTGTATGTGGATGGGGTCGCTGTGGTACATATTATTGGTGTGGATCCTAACGATTCTTCCGGTCTTGCGTCTTATCTTGGAGGTGAAACGAGTGCCGACGCACTGACGGGGTCGGGTGCATTCGACCACATTGCATTTCGCGCCAAGGACCCTAAACTGTTGATGTCGCGCCTGAAGGAGAACGGGTACGAGTATCGTGAGCGTGACATCCCGAGTATGAACCTGTTCCAGGTGTTTATTGAAGATCCCAATGGCATCACGATCGAACTCAACTACTGGGGTGAGGAGCAGGCGGCTGCGTAAATTGTCGCAGTTCGTCTAGCCATGTCGGAAGTAACCGCCGCAGTGTCCGCAGTTCCAAGGCGTGAGGAGATGATCGAGCGGGCGATCGCCATGATACCAAAGTTGGCAGAGCGGGCCGATTTGGTTGAAGACACCCGCACAATCCATCCAGGCGCCCGCTGTGGCTGGTGGTCCCTAGGGACCAGTTCGACGAGATCGACACCTGGCAGGTGACGGGTCTTGTTGGTACCGGCAGCCGCGACGTACAGTGTGACGCAGTCTTTGTTACGGACTATATGACGCTCGAACCCAAAGAAACACGTGGCGGTCCGACGCCTGGGACGCCCCACGTACCCGGGCTGCTCTATCAGCTGCCGGTATTGGGTTTGTTTCCCCATCTTCTGATCGGGCCTATGGTGGGGATTGCACAGGGTGCTTACGACGATTATGTCAGTGAGATTCGTGAACGGCGCTCGACGGCTAGCGCTGCTAAGCTGGTAGAGCAAACGCAGATTCAAATGAAAGTGGCCGAAGCCGGGGTGTTGATTCAAGCAGCGTGGGTACTTGCACTGGATAACATACGCGAAGCAGAACGTATTGTCGCCGCTGGATTTCAACCTGATGTGGCAACAAAGGTGCGCGTGGCGGCGCGACGGCGCCTATGCCGCACAAACTGTGTCAAGACCGTGCAGCTACTGCAATCGGTAATCGGTGCGGCAGGGAAGTTTCTAAGCAACCCATTTCAACGGCGTTTCCGCGATATACACGCAGCCGGAAGTCAGATTCAGGTTATTTTTGATATTAACGGGGCCGAGTTCGGTCGTGTTGAACTGGGCCTTGACCCTGTCAACAAGGCAGTCTGAACCAGCTTTGGGTCAGACCACAGGCTGATTGACCCAGCAGACCAGTCCCTGGCGTTACACTATCTGCTACGGCTTCCCACTGGATGTTCACCGAAATAGTGGGTTATCCTCTTGGTTCTACTAGTCAGGCGAGGTTTGAGATGGACGAAGAAGTTTTTAATATTCAGCTGCGAAAGTTCTTGAAAAAAGTGGGTATCCAGTCACAGCGCGAAATCGAACAGGCCGTACGTTCGGCTATCAGCGCAGATACGCTCGACGCGACGGAAACGCTGACAGCTCGCGTTGTGCTGCAGGTTCCAGCGGTGGGCATTGATGTCACCATAGAAGATACGATTAAGCTGAGCTGAGTAGTTCGGGAATAGGTCTGATCCCACAGGTATAGTTCGTGACTGAGTTCAGGCCGCCTTTGATAGAAATACGCGATGCCACGGTATTCCGGGGTGTCACAAAAGTATTTGACCACCTGGATCTGGTTCTGGAACAAGGTCGCAGTACCGCGATCCTGGGACCCAATGGGTCCGGTAAGACCACACTGTTGAAGCTGCTTACCCGGGAGCTCTATCCTGTCCAGCGTAACGGTGCGTACGTACGCATTCTGGGGCAGGCGCGTGGCGATATCTGGTCCCTGCGCACACAGCTGGGTATTATTTCGAGTGACCTCCAATTCGAGTATGCCGGTCGGGCCAGCGGACTTGAGGTAGTGCTTTCGGGCTTTTACGCTAGCGTCGGTGTGTGGGGCCACCAGGAATATGCTACCAGCCAACAGGAGATGGCTCGGGCGACACTGCATGAATTGGAAATTGAGGACCTGGCAGAGCGCCGTTATGAGACTTTGTCGACCGGTCAGCAAAGGCGGTTGCTGCTTGGCCGTGCCCTGGTCAACCAACCCAACAGTCTTTTGCTCGATGAGCCGACCAGTGGTCTGGACCTTGCGGCCACGTTTAATTATCTCAAGACTTTGCGTCGGTTGATTTTACATGGACGAACCGTGGTGTTGGTGACCCATCATATCCACGAAATTCCACCCGAGATTGAGCGTGTCGTTCTATTAGATGCCGGCAGGATTACAGCTGATGGTCACAAGCGTGTGGTGTTGTCCAGTCAGTCGCTGAGTTTGTTGTTTGGGGAGTCGATCAATCTGATCGAATCGGATGGCTGGTACCAAGCGACGCCAGCTTGAAGGGTTTAAACCGCTGCTTTTCCCCCTGCGGCTGATCGGCGTTCTGGTTTGTCATCGTACTCCAAGGAGTCTTCACCGTTGTAGACGAGAAAGTGGCGCCCCTTGGCGCGTGCGATCAGCGTTACGCCGAGATCCTGAGCGAGCTCCATACCCATGTAGGTAATTCCGGAACGGGATACCAGAATGGGAATACCCATATGAGCTGCTTTCATCACAATCTCAGACGTGAGCCGGCCGGTGGTGTAGAAGAGCTTGTCATTTCCCTCAAGTCCTTCCAGCCACATCTCTCCGGCAATGGTATCGGTCGCATTGTGTCGACCGACATCTTCAACAAAATAGAGGATCTGTGCACCGTCACACAATGCACAACCATGTACTGCGCCGGCAGCGCGGTAAACTTCGTTATAACTACTGATCGTCTTCAGTAGTGCATAGATGGTGGACTGAAGTATCTCAACACGAGGCAGACGAGTGTCGTAGAGTTTGTCGAGGGTGCAACTGAATATGGTACCCTGACCACAGCCACTGGTGACAATACGGCTGGAGATTTTTTCCTGTAAGTTAGTGATGCCCTCACCGTGCGTTGTGATGACATCAGCGGTTTCCCGCTCCCAGTCGACTCTAACCTCTGCGATCTCTTCGATGTGGTCGATAAGTCGCTGGTTGCGCAGATATCCCAGTGTGAGTTTCTCCGGGTAGGTGCCCAGCGTCATTAAAGTCACGACTTCACGCCCATCAACTTTGATGGTCAGAGGAAACTCTCCAGCTACACGCAGATCGCGTCGGTCGCCGTACTCGTCTCGCGCTTCGACGGGGTATGTTGCAGGCAGTCCTTCGTTCGACAAAATAGGTCGATGAACTGTCGGCGGTTGACCAAGATCTGTTTGCTGTCGTCCCATCTTTACTCGTCACAATTGAGTGCTTCTGTCTTGACCAGTATAGTGATGGTCTATGGCAAACCTTGCAACCATCAAAACCCCGGGACCTACACGGTTTTAAGTGTCTGTTATTGTGGAGCGAAAATCGTTTCATGACAAACCGGGGCTGGCTGACAGTTGGTCAGTAGTGGGTGTTATCGGCGGAAATCACAATGGCGGCGAAACGGAATCGACACTGATCCGTGAAGATGACGGTATTTGGCAATACCTTTATGGTGGATTTGACATCGAGTTCGTCGTCCCTTGCAGGGAGGGTGATAGGGTGTCCATGGAAGACGAGCCACATAGTTTTTTCAGGCACTGGTCGAACTGCAAACAGATGTCCCGCGAGGGTGAACTGGACAGTTCCGGTCAAGAACAGGGTAGGGATCAAGTAGCCGCTGACGTCGATTCGGAGGAGGCTGCTGAAAATCCATTGACTGATGCTGACATGCCGCCATTGGACACACTCGGCGAAGACAATGATTTCAGTAGTTTTCTTTCCCCTGAAGTCAGCAAGGTGCTGCGCAAGTAAGCCCTACGCAAGATGTTTCATCTTGCGGCTTTCAACGTGCGAGATGGATTGGACGACTACGATGAAGATTTTACCGTTTTTGAGCCATTGGGCGACGTTATGATAGCCGATATGTGGCATAGGGCGGAGCTTGAGGCGCAGCGGGCCCAGGAGGCGCTTGCTGCAGACGGGGAAAGCCTTGCACCCGGGCAAACCCCGGCGGAGGACCAGGTTGTAGGCAATGATGATCAGTGCGGTGACATCAAAACATCCCCCAATGATGCCAGGATAGCGCAGACCGAAGAAGAAACAGATAAGACTGCCAGCAATGGCGCAAGGGATAGCGAAGGTGTCAAACCCGGATGACTGATTCAGACACAGCAATCATCGACTATCTCGGTTTTGATCTGCCCGGGGAAAATCAATTGGCGCAGGCGCGGCGCACAGCTCTGCTGCACGGGCTGAAAGGCAGCGCAGAGCCCACATCGCTGGTTTCGTACACTTCAGCCGGCCTGGTTCTGATCATCGGTCCGGAACCCTCTGCGTTGTCGGTGGCTGAGAGTCTTGTCGGGTCTGTGACCTGTTTCGTACTCGCGACAGACGCCATCGACAATACGTCGTCCCCACCGACAGGTTACGAGAAGCGTCAAGTTGCCGGCCAGGATGTCCCAGTTGTTTTTGGCAAACCGAAACAAATATATGGTCATCTGGGTAACTTCGAGGTGATTATTGAGCGAGGTCAGAAAGAGGTGGAGTTAGCGAAGGCCATGAATCTGGCGGGTGGCGGAATCGACATAGTCCTTGACCTTGCTCGAGATCCGTTGCTCAGAACCGAATTGTTGCCACCGGGCTATTTTGCGCCGGCTGGGGATTCATCGAGACTTGATCAGGCACTATTGGATATACCCGACCTTAATGGGACCTTTGAAAAACCGCGTTATGTGCAATACAACTCCGACATCTGCGCCCACGGTGAACGCGGGATAGTGGGTTGTACCCAGTGCATCGATGCTTGTCCGACAGGATCGCTCACCTCTCTGGCTGAACGTATCGCGGTAGATCCTTACCTGTGTCACGGTTTGGGGTCGTGCGCTGCGGTGTGTCCGACGGGTGCGATGACCTACGCCTATCCCAACCTGACCCGTACATTAGACAGTCTACGACGACTGCTCAGTAGCTTTCGTGAAGCTACAGATAAAGCCGCCGCGTTATTGCTGTTCGCCAGTGAACATGCCGGCAGTGCAGTTGAGGATGCGGTTGGTAATATGGCTGCTGATATTATTCCTTGGCGGATCGAGGAAACGGGTTCAACAGGTATTGAAGTCTGGCTGTCAGCACTTGCTTACGGTGCACGGTCTGTCATGATTGTGACAACAACGCACACACCACCTTCCACACTGACCGCACTGGAGTCACAGGTCAAGCTGGCAGGCGTGCTACTGGAAGGGCTGGGCTATTCGGGCACTTGCGTTCGCCTGATAGATGTCGAGCACCTCTCCAATCCGGACAGCCTGGCGGTAGACCCGGCCAATGGGATTGCGCTCGCTGCCACTTATGGCGGGCTAGACGAGAAACGGGTCGTACTTCGATTTGCGTTTGATCATCTGATTCAAACAGCAAATGTCAGCAAAGATGTTGTTGATCTTCCCAACGGTTCCCCGTTCGGTACGGTGGATATCGATACCGATGCGTGTACGCTTTGTATGGCCTGTGTATCAGTTTGTCCTTCCGGGGCAATGGGCGATGATAAGGAAAGTCCCAGATTGACGTTTCTGGAATGGAATTGTGTTCAATGCGGAATTTGTGAACGTGCCTGCCCGGAAGGTGCAATTTCACTGCATGCGCGCTTGTTGCTTAACGCTGAACAAAGAATGCGGGCTCGAACCGTAAACGAGGAGTCACCTTTTCACTGTATAGATTGTGGCAAGCCGTTCACAACTCAGAGTATGGTGGCCAAAATGGAGGAAAAGCTTAAAGGGCACCGGATGTTTCAGGGAGATGGCCTGAAATCACTGCACCGGTGCGAAGATTGCCGGGTCAAGGCGATGTTCTGAATAAATTATGCGTAAGTTTGCGTGAATTGCAGCCAGTAAGTGATTGATTCTTTGATACTGTAAGAATTTAAGATATTTAGTGTTGCAAAAGCCGGGCTGGTGATCAGGTCGTGGGCCTTGAGAAGCCTGTAAACCGACGCCTCCGAGACAAAGTAACCCTGGGTATCCGTTATCGGGTTCTATCTCTTAAAGTTTCACCGAGCGAAGCTTCAAAGGGGGTAGATGGTGTATTGGTAACTTTTTCTCGATACCAAATATAGATGCCGGCAGCTATGAGTATGGCAGTTCCTATCAATGTAATACCATCTGGAAAGCTGTTAAAGACAATTAGACCGATCAGCATCGACCAAATAATGATGCTATAAGAGAAAGGTGCAAGTAATGATGCAGAGGCTCGCATAAAGGCACGTATCACAAGGTATTGCCCTAACCCATTGAATACACCAAGAAGGATAAGAATCATCCATTGAGAAGAATTTGGCATCTGCCAAACAGGCCAAACAAGTGGTGATACAGCGACAACTCCTACCAAACTCGACCAAGCTAGCACCGTCAGCGCTTGTTCACTGTCTCGCATGAGGCGCGTCAAAATGAGTGCCATCGCCCAGCACAGTGATGAACCAAGTGGCAGCAGCATGGCCAACTGAAAGGTGACACCCCCGGGACGTAGGATCATCAGTACACTGAGCAAGCCAATCACTACCGCTATCCACCGTCTCAAGCCTACCCTTTCGCCCAAAAATGGGATAGACAACGCCGTGACAAAAAGCGGTGAAACAAAACCAATAGCAGCACACAGCTCCAGAGGAAGATGTTTCAGAGCGAAGACAAATATTAAGCTACAAACGGCCAGACACAATCCGCGTAATATTTGAAGTTTGGGTTGTGCAGTTTTTAATAGGTTACGCTGGCCTCGATAACTACAAAACAACAAGATCAAGACCGAAACAACAACATAGCGTAGGAAGATAATCTGTTGGGGGGCAATGTCCGCACTCAAGTATTTGGCCGCACCGTCTGTCGCTGAAAAAATCATCATCGCAAGGGAAAAAAGACCAATAGCAACTAGCGGCTGGTCAGTCGTAAGTCGCGATTTTGTTGAATTGGTCATTCCGAGCTTTTGAACTACCTCAAACTTGCTTCACTGGCGACAGACTCACCTCTAATCCGCTCTCTATAAAATATATAGATGCCCGAACCGACGATCAGCACCATTCCAATAGCTATATTGAACGATGGCACATCCCCCCAAACTAGGTAACCCAATAGGACCACCCAGATTACAAGGATATATTCGTATGGACTAATCACAGCAGGATCAGCAACCCGATAAGCACCCATCAATGTCAATATTCCAGCAACTCCGATCACAGAAATCGTGGCCAAAATGGAAATGCTCTTGATATCAACAAATTGCCAGCTACGAGTGATAAATGCGATTTCAGAATTCGCAGCGCTATCAAATCTGCCATCTCCAAACAGCAATCCCGTCATGCCACTGAGTAGGCCCGTAATCAGATAGCTAAATAGCATCTGCTGATTGAGCGTATCTTTATCAGAGGTCTTCTTTATAATGATTATAGAAAATGCATAACTAAGTGCGACACAAATTGGAAACAAATAGTAAATATTGAACTGCCCAGTCTCCGGCTGACATATTAGAACCACACCAACAAAGGCTATCAGAATTGATAACCAGCGACGATAGCCCACCTGACTCTTGAAAAAGTAGATAGATGTTACGGTTATGAAGATAGGGCTTATCATAAATAATACTGTAGCAGTGGCAATAGGCATTTTCGATTGGGCAAAATAGAAAGCCGAATAACCGAAAAAGAACATAAGACCGCGACAAACAGTTAACAGTGGATAAGCAGTGGTTAGTCTTACGGGTTCGTGGATAATTTTTTGGTACGCAATGATTATGACTATTCCAACCGTTGATCGAAAAAACAGAATCTGGAAAAGCGCGAGTTCATCTGATAGGAGTTTTATCAAAACATCCTGAACAGAAAATATTGTCATCCCAATGATGACGAGAATTATGCCTTTCCGATTGCTTTCAAGCATGTGACTTGTTCTGGTCCGAAACACTGAAGACTGCGTTCGGAAAGTTATCTAGCTCAGTGCTAGGAAACAACTAAGTTGCTGGTACACGCAACTTAAGAAAGCGGAAAAAAAGAGATGCCGTTTAAGCATCTCTTTAAGAGTTGGCGGAAGCGGTAGGATTTGAACCCACGGATGAGTTGCCCCATCGCCTGCTTTCGAGACAGGTGCGTTAAACCGGACTCCGCCACGCTTCCGTTTCGTTTCATAACGAGTTTCTATTTTACTCTAATTAACATAAGCCTCATCCAATCCACGATAGACGGTGCCAATTCCTATTTCTAATGTTTTCGCAATTTTCTTAATACTCATACCAGCAGAACGTAATTCTTTAATAGCCTTATTCATACCAGAATGATACACACTTGGTCTGCCTAACTTTTTACCTTGGGCTTTACGTCGAGCGAGGCCAGCTCTAATTCTTTCTTTCTGTAATGCCAACTCAAAAGAAGCCATCGCCCCACATACTTCTACTAACATACGCCCCGCAGGGGTATCAGTGCTGACTTGTTGTAGATGTAGATATACCGACACGTTTGTATCGGACATAGTATTAAGGAATGTAATGAGCTGTGAGAGATTACGGCTAACCCTTGATACATCATAGGCCATTACTACATCAAATTTACCTTGTGTGGCATCTTTGAGTAGTTGATTAAATGCCTGGCGACTTTTCTTCCCATCGCCACTAATTCCATCATCTTCATAGAAAGAGATGATTTCCCAACCACGTTGTTTGGCTACTTCTTCTAGCAGGCGACGTTGATTAAGAGTTTCTTGGTCTTTGGTACTAACTCGAAGATAGCAAACAGCTCGTTTAGTTGTATTCATTAAAGATTACCTATAAGTGTCATATTTACAAATAGAAACATCACATTCATCCAAAAAGTTCCTATATATCAAACACTTATATTTTACTCTAATCTATACTCTAATTTCTATAACTCCTAACCTATTGATTATATTTACTTTTGTATCTAAAAATAACTGGATGCATCAGTTTTCTAGTGCT
>Ga0208879_1001884_pt1 | contig 19158 bp, 8 predicted proteins | sample Knorr_S15_td_Bot_FD_185605 | JGI IMG/M metagenome (GOLD analysis project Ga0208879, IMG submission 185605) | Marine microbial communities from Southern Atlantic Ocean transect - Knorr_S15_td_Bottom_ad_5009_LV_A (SPAdes) (version 2) | ecosystem: Environmental > Aquatic > Marine > Oceanic | place... | reverse complement strand
AGTGGGCGGAGCGCCCCGATGTCGTCCTCGAATACTGTCTGCAAGACTCGCTCCTGCCGCTTGAGATCCTCTCTCAAATTCGCGCAGTCCATTCAAAGGAGGCGTTGGCCACCGTCTGTGGAATGCCGCTCGATGTCGCAGTCGCTGGAACGACCTCACAATGGCTTGACGGCCTCGTGATTCGTCTTGCCGACAGGCATAATGTCGCCGTACCTCGGACCAACCGTGGAGGTGGCCGTGACCAAATCGCGGGTGGCTATGTACACGAGGTCGAGGCTGGAGTGCATCCGTGGGTTGCAGTTCTCGACTTCAAGTCGATGTACCCATCAATCATGATTGCCAACAACATCTGCTACACCACCCGAATCGATGAGTTGGCAAGACCAGATGAAATCGTTGAGGAAGGCATACACGAAGCACCCGACGGCGCTCGCTACCTGCCGGCCACCTTCAGACGAGGCATCGTGCCCCGACTGTTGGAGGACCTGATGGAGCTCCGAGACCGCCACAAGGTTGCGCTGAGGGAAGCCATCGAGAACAAAGACTCAACAGGCGAGATTTTCCATAGCCGGATGCAGTATGCAGTGAAGATTCTGATGAACTCCTTCTACGGCGTATTCGCCTCCAAGTTCTACCGCTTCACCCACCCGGAACTGGGCGCATCAATCACCGCCTGGGCCCGTTCAAACATCAAGACCATCATCGCACAGCTCGAAGAGGAGGGTCACCCTGTCGTCTATTCAGACACCGATTCCGTGTTCGTACGAGCGCCAGTGGATGAGGGCGTTCCCGGCAAGGAGCCAGAGGAGGGCGAGGCGCGAGGCGCGTGGGAGGGTGCGTGCGCCACTATGATTGAATTCGGTGAGGAGTTGGCCGAGAGATACAGCAGGGAAGGGGCGGAACTCGAGTTCGAAACCGGCCTCTCAGTCTTTTTCAGCCACGGTGCCAAGAAGCGCTACATCGGCAGGGTCGTCTGGCCTGAACCAGAACTTCTGGTGCGTGGCTACGAAGTCCGGCGAAGCGATTCCTTCACTATCCTGACCGACACGATGATGGAGATTTTCGAGATGATTCTCGACGGTGAGTCGAGCGATGCGGTGCAACACTGTCTGCAACTCATCAAGCGCCTTCGCGCCCGCGAGGTGGCGCCGCGCGACCTCGTCATAAGCCGCTCCTGCAAGGGTCGCGTTCGGCGGGGAGGCGTCATCGACTTCGATGCAGTTTACGCCAACCCTGACAGCTTGCCATTCGTGCGGGCAGCGAAGCAGCGAATCGAAGCTGGACTCAACTTCACACCGGGAATGAAGGTAGGCTGGCTGGTCACCAACGGCAAGAACAGCCCGATGACCGTGCAGGCTTGGTTGGAGGGCGAGACCGGAGTCGAGCAGACCGAGTATGACCCGGAGTTCTACGCCAAACGGATTGCCACCGCGCTCGGCAGAATCACCGAAGCGTTCGGCTGGAGCAAGGATGACCTTCTCAAGGGCAACCGGCAAGCGACACTCTTCTCATTCTGAATGTGACCCCATCTGCGCCTCTCGGTGAGAGGTTGTGGTCAATGGAAGCCCATAATCGACATCTCACAAAGCCGAATGGTTGATGGCGGACAGGTGCGCAGTCGATGTTGATGCAGATGTCGCGTGCCAAGGTAATACTACTCGCCATGTTGGTCGTCTCAGCACCCATCATCGCAGGCTGTCTGGAGTCGTTTGGCTCTAATTCAAGGCCCACGGCATCCTTCAGCGTGGCGGAGACTGGCACCCTGAAAGCGGGCATGCTGCTCCATTTCAACGCCCAAGCATCAGATCCTGATGATGATGACCTGACATACGCCTGGGAATTTGGCGATGGAGACATAGGCCAGACCGCTTCGGTAACACACACCTACTCCATTTCAGGTGATTTCACCGTCAAGTTGAGCGTCTCTGACGGAGAGTTCGAGACAACCTCCGAACTGTCCCTCACAATATTCCCTGCCGACGCGCAGGAGCCTACCGCTGCTATAGCCACCTCGAAGATGAACAACTGCGACGACGATGACCCAAACGCCGCTGGCACATACATACTGGTCTGGCTTTGTGATGACATGGAAGACACCGACCGAGACTACGACCCCTCCACAACCGTCACCCTCGACGCCTCGGGAAGTCAGGCAGGTGGCGCCGAAGCGTGGCTAACGGAGTGGAAGTGGGACCTCAACATGAACCTCGACAGCGACGGTGACGGCAACAAGGCGAACGATGTCGACGCAGAGGGTGAGACCTACCAGTGGGCTGTACCAGCCGGAGAGTGGCGAGTGCAGGTGACGGTGTACGACGACCAGGGGATGAGTTCGTCCGAAGATTCATGGGTCTACGTCAACGCCCGGGCTACTTGGACCACCATCGAGATTGGCCGCAACAACTCGGCAGACAACCCAACCGAGGAATTCACCTTCCCGCTCACCTACGACCTCGAGAATAGCCACAAAATCAACCGGGTGAAGAGCCGTCTGGTCTACCCCATCAAAGACACGGGTGCGGGTTGTGGTGCGCTCTGTGAATTGAACAATCGAATGGACTTGTACACCTACAATGATACCGACGAGGATATCCGAGACACCACCGCCACCTCCGACGATTCTCGAACCGATTCAGACTGTGGTGACGACGACCGCTGCGTCAGCATGACCTCGAGTACCGGTGACTTCCGAGACTTCTGTTCGGGAGGGCCCACTCCGTCAGGAACATGCCTTGGCGATACTTGGACCATAATCGTGCAGAACGATGAGCAGCACAACGCCGATATCACAGAGTTTAGAATTGAACTCGTCTACAAGTGAATGTCGAGCGTTCGGAGGCCTCGGATTTACCATTTGGGCAGGTTTCAATGTGGGGCTGATGGCTCGCAGTACCCCATTTACCCACCCTCTCATGTGCGTGCGTTATGCGAGTGGTTAAAATAGGGGGCGGCTGTCGGCGGGTCGCTCCATAGGAGAGGAATGACCATGAGTTCACAATGGGAAGACAGAAGTAAGCCGCATCTGAACATAGTTTTCGTCGGTCACGTTGACCACGGGAAGTCGACCACAGTAGGTCGCCTTCTGCTGGACAGCGGACACATCGAGCAACACGAAATCGACAAGTTCGAGAAGGAAGCGCAGGAGAGAGGCAAGGCTGGCTTCGGCTTCGCCTACGTGATGGACGGACTGAAGGAGGAGCGCGAGCGCGGTATCACAATCGACGTCGCGCACAAGGAATTCTTCACTCCCACCTACTACTGGACCGTCATCGACGCGCCCGGTCACCGTGACTTCGTGAAGAACATGATTACTGGCACTAGCCAGGCAGACGCTGCCGTGCTGTGCGTGGCCGCCAACGACGCGGTTCAACCACAGACCAAGGAGCATACCTTCCTCGCTCGGGTGCTTGGTGTCAAGCAGCTAATCGTCAATGTCAACAAGATGGACATCGCCGGTGTAGACTGGTCCGAGGACCGCTACAACGAGGTGGTCGTCGAGGTCAGCAACCTGCTCAAGATGGCAGGCTTCAATCCCGCTGATGTCAGCTTCATCCCCTGCTCTGCGTTCGACGGCGACAATGTGTTCAACAAGAGCGACAAGTCGTCTTGGTACAGTGGCCCGACCTTGTTCGAGGCAATCGATGCAATCGACATGCCTCCCAAGCCCACCGACAAGCCTCTGCGCCTGCCGATTCAGGATGTCTACAAGATTAGCGGAATCGGCACAGTACCAGTCGGCAAGATCGAGACAGGTGTTCTGCACACTGGCAGGACCGTGATGTTCAACCCGAGCCAGAAGTCGGCTGAGGTCAAGAGCATCGAGATGCACCACACCGAGGTTGCAAAGGCGGAGCCCGGCGACAACGTCGGCTTCAACGTCCGCGGCCTCGCAGCCACTGACATCCGCCGTGGCGACGTTGTCGGCTACACCGACAACGAGCCCAGCTTCGTGCGCCACGATGAGACCTTCGTCGGCAACATCCAACTGATGGACATCCCCAAGGCGATTGGAGCTGGATACACACCTGTGTTCCACGCTCACACTGCACAGGTGGCAGTCCGCTTCGTCGAGTTGCTTGAGAAGACCAACAAGGACGGGAAGACCGCTAACCCCGACTTCCTGATTACTGGAGATGCTGCATTGGTGCGCTTCCAGCCGACCAAGCCGATGGCAATCGAGCAGATGGACACCTTCCCAGAGCTCTCCCGCTTCGCAATCCGCGACATGGGCAAGACCGTCGCAGCCGGCGTCTGCATGAAGATTGAGAAGAAGTGAAACTCAAACTTGATGACATTGGAATTGAATGAGGAGGCGAGCGTCAATGGCGAGCGTCACATCAATCAAGGTCACCGGCCTGAATCATAAGCATGTGGATGACCTCTGCAATGGAATCAAGCACATCTCGGACCAGACAGGCGTCAAGATGCGCGGACCGATTCCCCTCCCAACCCGTCGCCTCATCGTACCGTGCCGAAAGAGTCCGGACGGAGAGGGTTCCGAGACTTGGGACCACTGGGAGATGCGAATCCACAAGCGGCTCATCGAGTTGGAGATCAATTCAGCCAAGGATGAGGCAGTTCTTGCCAAGGTGGTTCACGGCCTCGACATCCCAGACACGGTGACCATCGAAATCACCCTACGGACAGTGACCTGAGCGAACCCTCAGCCAAGACAGGCTGCAACGTCCATCGTTGTGTGTTCATCGACTGAACTGACGAGCGGCTCATATTGAGGCGTCTTCGGCGAGCCCAGCAGCTATCAGGCCGCTTGCAAAGTCCGCATCACAGAACTCGACATCGCCGGTCAGGAGTTCGAGTTCATTTCCATCTGCATCGATGATCGGTTCATCGAGGTCCTGAAGAATTCTAATTCGGATCATGTCTTCATTCTGGTCAGTGGGGGAATCATCCTCAACCACCTCCTCCGTTGGAGCAGACATCAACTCGGCCGGCTCCACAGTTGGCTCACTACCCATGCTCTTCGAGGCTGAACTCGGATAGGCGTCCATGCGAGCGATCCTGTCCTCTTCATCTTCATCAGGGTCCTCGTAAGTGACCAGAGCCTCTTCGATCACCTCAACCTTTGGTGGACCCTGTCCGGTGAGTCCACCCGCTTCGTCAACATAGGAGTCAAGTTGAGGGGTACCGGCCTGTATGGTGGGTGTCGGGCGCTCACCACCGGCAACTCCCTGTTGCATGACTGTCCACGAAACCTGTCGCTTGTAGCGTTCAATCAGTTCGCTGAGTCCTTGGTGGAAGGCGCGCTCGGCGACATCTTGGCGACTCCAGTCCAGAGCTGCGAGCTGCGCCTTGGAATCGTGCGGTGCATCTCCGAAAGATGCCGATGCGAGATTGCTCGTCGCCGCGTGGCGAACGAACGCAGTCAATCGGTGCTGAGTCAGATCGGCGACGGCTCTGCGAACATTCGCCTGCCGTCGAGAGAGGTTCTGCGCCTTCACGCTCCAACCTTCATTGTGGCCGACTTCGACCAACTCCATCTCGATGTTTGAGAGTAGAGTTGCGACCTGCGACCAAAAGTCTAGCCGTGGCAGGTCAATCGGTTGGTTGCGCTTCGCCTGCTGTCTCGCTAGGGCGAACAATTGGTTCTCAATCGCTTGTAATTGAGCGGCGCTGACTCGAACTTGGGGGGTACTCTGGCCGCTCAATATAGACGCCTCCGAAGTCCCTGCAAATCGACATCCTAAGAACTGTTCAGCGCGTTCAGCCCGACGCGAGAGTTCCTTTACTCCCGATGAATATCCTGTCACCCCAATTCCATCGTTCTCCACGATTCTCCTCTCAAGTCGCAAAAGTTGCATCCATAGGATGCATCACAGGGGAGAACAGGATTCAAACGGTTGCGATTATGTCCACAATGCAAGGAGCCGCTGCCTTGACACGATTTATCCATCAGCGAAGAGCCGCATTTCTCTCGCTTCTGATGTTGCTCACACTGCTCAGTGCAGCGACCAGCGCCACCACGACCAACTGGTCGGGACCCTCGAAAGTTCAGATTCTCAGCGGAGGAGGCAATGTGACAGTGGAGGGATTCTCCATTCCAGCCGGTGAGACCGTCACCGACGCATGGCTCAGGGTCGGTTCAGACAGCATGACCGACCTCGGAACCGGTAGAGTTTGGGAGGCCGACGCAACTCTCCAGCAGAACTTCAGTTGGGGTCTTTGGAACGGCACGACAGCCAATTTCTTCGACGGCTCTTTGAGTCTCGATGCCAACCACTCCGTCGGTCGAATCAACGACTTCGAAACGCTCATCCGAACTCTCCAGTATTGGGACATGGGCGGTTCCCCGGGTATCTGGGAGGTCGACGATATGTTGGGGCTTCCCGGTGTGGTGAACGGTAGTGGCCGAGAATCGAGCGGTGGACTGATTCCGATAGGTGGCGTGAATGGTCGCTACATCGTTGCGACACTCGCCGGCCAAGCCCTTCCCAACGGGGTTCACTCGTGGCTTGAATCACCTGACTTCACCCTGCCTCCCGTCATCAATGAACTGAATCTCTCGTTCAAGCATTGGCAGCACATGTACACTCCTTCACTCGGCAACGGCAACGCTGACGGCGCATGGCTCGAGATGTCACTCGACTCTGGCCAGACTTGGCGCTACATGACTCCTGACGGCGGCTACAACAATCGCATCAACGTCGCCGCCCCCGCTCCCAATGGCTCGGGTGGTTCAAACTTCGAGGTCTGGGCTTCGCCTGACGCCACCCGTTGGCAGACTGCAAATTTCAACCTCGACAACGAGCCTGGAATCCTCAACGCAACCCACGCCCGCTTCCGCTTCGTCGTCTGGACCGACGCCAACTCCACAATCCAGCGACCCGGCTGGTTTCTAGACAAGGTCAACCTGACAAATGTCGGAGAGGACCCCGGCAGCTGGTTCCACGGCAACCTGACAGACGAATATGCGAACGGGGCGGAGTCATACCTTCTGCTAGAGGTGGATCTGACAAATGCAAGCGGCCCGATCATGCTGAACTACGCCACCGACTTCGACATGGAAGGCGACATCTACGACAACTTCCGATGGGATTGGATGACTCCCAATTCCACCAATTGGAATGCTATTTCAGGAAACCTACCAGGAAACGGTGTGCTGATTGGCGGTCAGATGTATGTCGATGACTCGCGCGGCTGGAAGCGGCTCATGCATCCGCTTCCGCAATCGCTCGCTGGCAACTCGGTGGTCTACCTCCGGATTCACGTTGAGACGGACAGTTTCCCGGGTTCGGGTTACGGAGGCTCGTCAATCGACCCACCAGAGGGGGTGTTCATAGACGATGTGGAGGTGATATCGGGGTTACCTGGCAACGAGACGGTCCACCTCTCGCTCAACTTCACTGACATCAACGACGGCGGGGCGACCCATGCGGCAATCGGCAGTGCATTCGACGAGTGGCAGCACCTAACGGACATCGGTGTTGACGGCCCTACCTACATCCTCGACTCCTTCGAAGACTCCCCCCTGCTTCCTACCGGCTGGACCATAGAAACAGATAGGGGCAACGGTTGGGCATTCCGCGCCCACAACTCATCGTGGAGTTACGGCCCCGATGCGCCGGCTGTCGGCGACAAGTATGCTGGAATCATGTTTGGCAGTGAATACGAGGCGAACACCTGGACCCATCTGATTTCACCGCCGCTGGAAATCCCGGTGGGCACTCACGCCCGCCTTTCGTTCGACTCGTTCATCTGTGCAGAGAGGGGATGGGACGGCGGAATTCTCTCCATTTCGGACGACGATGGCAGGTCTTGGAGCCAGTACGGTGCCAATGTAATCGACTTCTACGACACCTATCAAACATTCAATCCGTTCAGTGACATCTACAATATGTGGGCCTTCGACGGCTCCAATGCAAAACCGACCTGCGATGGGGCTCGAGGGACCCCCAACGTCAACAAGTCGTGGGTTACCAAGCAGGCGGACGTCAGCCAGTTCGGCGGACAGGCTATTCAACTTCGATTCTCGTTCTTCACCGACGATTTGCTCGTCTCCGACGGCTGGTATCTCGACAATGTCGGGCTCTACGTCGACTGGTTTGAAGAGTATGGGACTTGGACCAGCGACCCAATTTACCCGGAGGATATGTTGGGGCTCGACGCTATCGAAATCGACGCTGACATCCCCAACGGAACTTGGGTGAAGGCGACGGTTCTCGGCATGATGAACGACGGCAACTCCACAAGTCGCTGGACCAACATGAGCCTCCCTCTGACCCTTTTGGGATTGGAGGGCGACGGGTTGGTCAATGCGACCCAACCCATTCAGATTCGGCTTGAACTGGGAACCGCCGTCCCACAACTCTCGCCGACGGTCCACGCCCTCTATCTGGGTGCCACTCGGGTCTTGAATCCTAGGAATCTCGAACAAGACGGCTGGACGGTTGATTCTGCTCTCGTGGTCGATGAGATGAACAGAAATGTCACGAATCCTACCCTTGCTACTCACTACCTTCGTTCCGTCCCCCTGATTCCTACTCACCCAGTCTCCGCCCTCTCGGTGTCTAGTGTCGGGGCGGGTGCTCTCATCACGATAAGGGATGAGGCGGGAGCAGTGATTCACACCGGGGCCTTGATCAATCAGACGGTTCAGACCACGACCCCCTTTGCTTGGTTTCAGATTGAAGTGGCGCTGCAAGCAGGTGGTTGGATTCAGAGTCTCAAGGTCGATGGCATGCGCGGTTCGCCCGCAGTGGGAGCCTCGGTCGACATCGGGGGGGATGGTTTGGTCGAATGGCAGTGGCCTGGGCCCACGCCTTGGGGTCCACTCGGTTGGCAGACCCAGAGTTGTTGGGAGGGCTACCCCTGCTATCCGGCCTGGCCGGATCCGTCTAGACACGCCGGACCCGGGTGGCTCGACAACGGAACTTCGATGCGGCATTCAGAGATCATGCTCAACCCCGATGAAGAGAGGGGTGAAGACCATCGTCTACAGTTCCTGATGCCTACTGGCGCCATTCCCTTCGGCGCCATGTTCCATGTCGAACTCTCCTCCTGGGAGACCGCCCCCAATCCGCCCTCCAACACGACTCTCACCATGCATGCGGGAGCCACGCCGCTAGCGACTTTCAGCAGCGCGAATCCGAGCGGTTGGCTGCACCTCGATGCAACGATGATAGCCTCTCTCAATCAAACCCAATGGATTGTCACCACCAACCAGACTGAGCGTTCATGGACGAGCTATTCGTTCGAAGTCGCCCTCGTCGGTGGTCTTCCATATCACCTGACGGCATCCGTTGACGTGCTTGCCATTGAGTATCTCTACTCTGAGAATCTCACCGGTCTCGGACCGGTGGTTTCCGCTGTGCTGAACGGGACCATTCCGCAGAACGGCAGCCACATCATTCCTGTCTCGGTGGGCGCTTGGCAGGGCGGTGTTCGACTCTGGGGCGGCGTTACCCACGACCCGCTGATGACCAGCGAACTGGTCTCTGCTCCGGTCATGATGGTGCCAGATCGCCAGAGCGTCATCACCACTCACCACAGCCACCTGTTCGATGACTCAAGGATTGCCGAGGTGACCCTGACCATGAGTGACTTGACGGGTACTGTCGTCACCTTCACGGCCACCAACCTCTCGTCCGGTGGCACATTCAGCCAGAATGGTGGTGACGGGCTTATCTCTCTCGAATTGGCGAGCAATGTTGTATTGTCACAAACAGGTTACTCGGCAACTTGGGTTCTACAGACCGCACACTCTTGGGATGATGTCGACTGGCTCGACCTATCGGCGGGTTGTACCGACGACGACGGCTTGACACGCACACCCGGCACGGTCAGAATCGGGGCCGGCTCAAAGGCGATCGAGAACGACATGGAAATCGATTCATGGGAGGTTCGCAGCCAAGATGGCCGACTATTCTCCACCCGCGGCGCCCCCTCATATCCCTTCGAGGTTGCGGCAGGATTGTCGGTCGAGGTCAGCGGCACAATTCGCTTCGAGGATTCTCCCGGACTGAGTCCATCTAACGAAGACTTCCAGGTGGTGGTTCTGCTCGAGGTCGACGATGAGCAAATCCAAACCCAAGCCTTCAGCGGTCCTAACGGCGTCTGGAACGCCACGGTCGCCCTTCCCGAGATGAGCGGTGAAGTCAATCTGACAGCATGGGTCATGCGAGCCGGACCAATGGGAGAATCACTCAATGGTGCGACTGATGTCACAAAGGACAGGACCCCGGTCACGCTCGTGGTCGACAGCAACGCACCCCTTCTCGGCCAACTGATGGCCAACACTCCGAGTGGTCTCCGCCTAGCTGACAACAATATCTGGCCTCAGAATCGACTGCTCCCGATTTCCGTCGAAGTCAGCGATGCAGAAGCACTCGGCGGCTATCTCTTCCTCAACTATTGGCGGCAGGGAATTGACGACTTCAACGGTGACGGGATTGCAGACCCCGAGGAATACATCGCATTCAGAGAAGTGACTCCGATGAAGGCGACCGGCCCGGTGCGCATAGATTTCCGTGCTATTCACCTGTTCGGAAACGGCGAGGGAAGTCCGGTTTCGTTGTTCGTCACGGGGACGGATTTGGCGGGCCATCAGGTGATTGGCGGAGGTGGCCCTGGGCTGGATTGGGACATGGCGACGATTACGACGCAAGAGGATTTGCCGACCAGCCTTTCACTGCCACTCGTGCAGCTTGACCGTGCCGGCGTCAACCTTCTTCTCGGTGTAGAGCACACATTCTCCTTCACGCTGATTGACGGCAACGGAATCGGCTCACTGGACAACATTTCAATCAGTATTTCAGGCGATAATCCATCCTCCGACATCTGGTTCGACCCACTCTCCGAAACGATCTGGACCAACCCCAATTCCCCGGTCTTTCCGACTAGGCTTCGCATAACCGACCTAGGAGATACAGCCTATCTCGTCGAAATCTCCTTCCGAATTGGAGTGAATGCCCCGAGCGAGTGGAACACTACTGCACAGGTACCCTCCATCAAGGTGGTTGAGCATGGCCAGAAACTCGAGTTGGGGAGCGAGGCGCTCACTCCTCACGCGTGGACACTTGACCCGAGGTTGGAGCTGTTCCTCGTCTCCGTCGAGGACCTCTCGCCGCCAGGAAGCGACGCGGTGGGTGATACCCTCCACCTTCAGCCAGGTGACCGATTCGAGTTTGAGGCGGCGTTGAGGCACAGTTCGAATGGAGCCAACATATCCCTCGACGGTGACTGGGAGGCTACCCTCCTGCTCAACGATGATGAGAACCGGCCTCAGGTGTGGACGGTTCCTCTTGATGGAGGCCACAACTTCACGGAGATTGTCGACATGGTGACCAGCAGGTGGGCGGGCGAAGAGGCGACCCTCAGGATTGAGGTGTTTGGAGAAGGCCCCTCACACCAGATAACCAGACTCGACATCCGACTGCTATTGGATGATGTAGCGCCCGTGATAGAATTTCCCGCCTCAACCCTCGCATCAATTCAGAGCGACCAGATGACTGCTCAATTGGTGACCGTGATAGTTCGTGAGGTGGGCGGAATGGGGGATGAGCCCCTAGTCATGTACTGGTCGATCCGGAGACATGGAGTCGAGTTGCTAGGAATGCACGGCAGCTCCGAACTTGTGCTCGCCACCCATTCCGGTGAGGATTGGATGTACTCAAGTCGCATTGATTTCGTAGTCGAATACGATGTACTGCGGCCCGGTGACGAGTTTGTGGTCTGGGTCGAGGGGAGCGACTTGGCAGGCCACTCGCTTGTAGGTCATGGTAGCGTAGTGGAACCACGAATGCCCCTCCTGAGAGTCATCTACTTCCATCCGGTGTTGAGTGACATCTCAGTTGAGCCCGATGCGCCAATGGTGGAAGAGTCGATTCTCGTCGAGGGGCGAGTGACCAACAACGGTACTACAATGGGAGAGGTGAAGATTGGCCTGTGGGCCTTGCAGAAGAGTGGTGGAAGGCTTGAACTCAACAGTACCACCATCACGTTACTACCCAAGCAGCACCAACTGTTCGCATTCGAACTGGAAGCATGGAAAACCGGCGACCTGCAACTCTACATCGCGCTTGACGATGACATGGAAAACCTGACCAGCGTGCCTGTTGACCGAGTCCGCTCTCCCTCAAACACAGAGGCGTTTCTCGCATCCCTCTCCTCCGCAAGCGCCCTCGGGCTGTTACTGCTGATTCTCGCCATGCTGACCATGGGGGTTCTGCTATGGCGGCGTGAGGAGGAGGATTGGTTCGATGATGATGAGGAGTACGATGATTCCGAACTGTCAGAAGAGGAGGACGAAGACGACGACGATGGGAAGGCAGCAGATGAACTGACGCGCGAAGCGCTCGACGAAAACCCACCCCCTCCACCATGGGCTCCTGATGAGTGGCCCGAAGGTGCTGGCCCCCCTCCTGAAATTCTCACGGAGAGCCTCTCCGTTGATGAGGAAGAGTGACAAACTGAAGCGGCCACCGATGGACATCGCAGGGGTACCCGAGTGGTCAAAGGGGGTGGGCTCAAGATCCACTGCTTAGTGCTTCGCAGGTTCGAATCCTGCCCCCTGCATCACAATCCCACATTTGAAACCGGATTCTGTTCCCCATATCAAACATTCAATTGAAAAGTTGATTTTTCAATTGGATTTCTCCCACCTTTTATCGGGTCGGCTCGGCAATTATCCAACTTGGCTGTAAAATGTCATTGACAGTCATGTTCAAACCGGAGTTGTGACAGGTTCGCCCTATGGGGCGACGGAAGGAGGAGCCGGAGGGTTTCATCTATCTCGATGAGCCGGAGCCCGAATCACCACCAGAACCAGAACCCGAGCAGGTTGAGGGAGCACCTGACGAAGCCTTGGAGGATGAAAAGACGAAGGAACTCTCACCGGTTGAGAGCGAAATCCGCCGGATGGTGGGGAAAGAACCCCCATCGGAGGCTGAGGAGCCGATTCCCCTCTCTCTCGCCACCGATGGAGTCCATGACTTCGAGTGGCCGCTGAACGGAATGGATTGTCCTGACTGTGCGATGAAGGCGACTAACGCCACTCGCAGAATTCCAGGCGTAGTCCATTGCAACATCAACCCAGCAGACGGCATCGTCCGAGTCTCAGTCGATTTGGGGCAGGCTGAATTGTCGAAGGCCAATCGAGTTCTCTCCAGCCTGGGTCACGAACCCGATGTCAGTTGGCTAAAATTGCGAGGAGTCACATTGGATCGATTGCGTGAGAGACATGCATCCGACCAGCCCGCAATCCGTCGACTTCTACTTTCGGCTCCCGGTGTTCTCGACGTTCGATTTGAGGAGGGTGAACTTCTCATTCAACGGCCACCCTCATTTCTACCGCATACACGGATTGAGCACGAGAGTACTTTGGAGCGCATGACCGGTTTGGTGCCGAGTGCGATTCCTGTTTCCCGGCGGGGAATTTCGACCTCGCAGCAGCGTTTGATCGGTGCCTCCATCGCTCTTTTCGTCCTACCTATTGTCATCTTCTTGAATATGCTGTCGGTACCCCCACTAGTCGTTGGACTAGTCGGTATTGTGGGGACTGCGGCAGGCGGCTACCGAATGTTCGTCGAGGCTTTCGCGAGCATTCGAAACGCTGTTCTCGGCTTCCAAGTTCTAACCTCTCTTGCGGTCGCCGGAGCTGCGATTCTAGGTTACTGGCCCGAGGCTCTGATGGTGGTACTCCTAGAATCTGTGAGCGGTCATATGGAGTCTGCCGCGCTCGTCCGCGCCCGTGAGGCTATGCAGGGGGGTCTGGACCGGCTCCCCCGAACCGCCCGGGTATTACCCACAGACGACGGCGCCCCAATCAGCAACATCTCCACCACCACCTTCAGTACCGGACTTACTCCGATGACTTCCCTCGAACCGGGTCGCCCCGAGCCGGAGGAGGTTCCAATCGACCTTGTCAACTTAGGTGAATTTGTAGAGGTGCGAAGTGGGGAATTGATACCAGTTGATGGAATCATCGTCGAAGGTGCTGGCCAAATTGACCGTGCTCCCATGACCGGTGAGAGCGTCCCAATCCGATTGCAGGTCGGTGATGAGGTGGAAGCGGGATTGGTTCTGCTGCGCGGCCCAGTGGTGATTGAGACCACAGCAGTAGGCGAGGACACTCGACTATCCGCTCTAATCGATCGAGTTCACACCTTCCGTGACGAGGCACCTCGCCTCCAGTCGATGGTGATGTTGTTCACCAAACTCTGGGTTCCGACGGTCATCGTCGGTGGCGCGGTCATCGCCTTGTTCACTCAGGATGTCTACATCATGCTCCTGCTGTGGGTTGTCGCCTGCCCTTGCGCTCTGCTTATCGCAGCTCCAGTTCCGCACGCGAACGCCCTCGCCAATGCTGCCCATCACGGAATGATAGCGCGTGGTGGAGATGTTCTCGAACGGGCGGCCCGAATCGATCTCGCCCTGATTGACAAGACTGGAACCCTGACTCGCGGACGCCCCCGCCTGGAGGGAATCACGCTCGCATCCGGGGTTGAGCGGCGCCGCGCCCTGCGGCTTGCAGCAGGCTTGGAAAAGCGTAGCAATCACCCTTACGCAGCAACCATCATCGGCGTGGCGGAGAGTGAGGAACTCGTTGCGATGGAGGTCAAGAGCCTCGCCGACGAGATTGCAGGCGTCAGTGGCACTGTGGGTGAGAACAAGGTCAGCTTCGGGCGCGATGACTGGCTGACCGATGAAGGAATCAACTTCTCCAACAAGATTCGTGACGCTGCTGAAGATGCCCGCGCTCGCGGCCTAGGCCTCTCTGTTTTGAGTGAGGCGGGCGAGGCAATCGCACTGTTCACCTTTGACCACGACGACCTCCGGGAAGGTGCGGACGCACTCATCCTCGAATTGGAGGACCTCGGAGTGACGGTCGAGCTGCTCTCTGGCGATGCCCAACCTGCCGTAGAGTTGCTCGGCAAGCGGCTCGGCCTCGCTGCCTCCGCCTGCCGTGGCGAGATTGACCCCGAAGGGAAGGCGATTTGGGTGCGGCGCCGCAGTCAGGCGCGCTGCACCTTGATGGCAGGTGACGGCTTCAACGACGCCGCTGCACTCGCCGCCGCCGATGTCGGAGTCGCCGTCGGCTCGGGTGAGCAAGTCAATCTCGAGGCGGCAGACGTTCTGATTCCGAGCGACAACCCCCGTATGCTCGCTCGCCTGATCCGCCTCTCTCGTCGCACCCGCATGATAGTACAAGTGAACCTCGCGATATCACTGCTGGTAACCGGCATTCTGGTCATCTCGGTTTTGGATGGTTGGCACTCCAGTCTTGCGCTCGGTGTTTTCGTCCACGAGGCGAGCGCCATCGCTGTCCTCATCAACAGCATGTGGCTTGCCGATGAAGGGATGAGCCGCCTCGGAATGCTCGGCGGACTGTTCCAGCAATTGGGCAAGGACATGTGGTCTGCGTGGGAGGCCGTTAGAGAGATGGCCATGCCCGTCGTGAGCCGAAGTTGAGACGGAGGGTGAGTTAGGGCAATCCTTGATAGCGGAGACCACCGAGTTCAATTTACACAGGAGAAAGCAACATGAGCAAGATTCGAGGAGACCCCCGACTCGTCGCATTGGCCCACGACACGAGAATCGCAATCGTCGAGGCGCTTCAAACCGCAGACGAAATGTCAACAGTTCAGATTCAGAAGACGACCGATGTCACCCGCTACCATCTCTACCACCACCTGCAGCAATTGGAGAAGGCGGGCATCGTTGAGAACCATCGCGACCAGGGCCGCGCTCGCTGGTGGCGCCTCACCGTCCCCATCGACCTCTCCTCGGTCGATACAACCACTGGCCCCGAACTCTCCGGGCTTCCCGAGGATGTAGCGAACTTGATTCGTCGAGGGGCTGATGTTCACTGGATTGAGATTCCATCAACTGCCAGTGACGCGGTCGCTGCCAAGAAGATGCTGGAGGATTCAGCCGAGGAGTGGGGGGTCGACCTCGCTCTGCCCTTTACTTTCATGCCCGGCGGAATTCTGGTTGTGGGTAGAACCCGAAACTGAGGTGCTTCTTTGAGTGGCGACGAGAACCATTCTGTTGAGTCGAGCGTTGCACCACCGCTCGTCAACTGTCCCAACTGCGAAGGGCTCCTTCCGTTGGGGCTCGGAGAGAAGACCTGTGAGTTGTGTGATGCGGTCGTCAAGGTCAGTCACGATGCTACAGTCAATAGTTGGCTAGAGGAGAAGGTAGCCTGTCCCGCCTGCTCAAAGGTGTTGGTGGTCGGAGTCGACAAGCGACCTGCGAAGGTGCAGTGCAGTTCCTGTTCGGTGCAGTTTTCGGTCAATCCAAAGGTTGTCAAGGTAGAACTTGGTTGTCCGGCCTGTGAGCGGCGCCTCAGACTCAAGCCACGCCCCGGCTCCCGGGAGGTCACCTGCCCGGCCTGCAAAGAGCCGTTCAAGGTCACCTTCTGAGTCCTCTCCCTCCGAACAATGGGAGTTGAGCCGAGCTACCAAAGAAGGACGCCCCTCGAGCCATCTCGACTTGGATGTTTCACCACCCGTACAGGCGGATAATGGTACTAATACCGGCCTCTTGGGGCATTATGCCACCCCCCGGACTCAAATAGGAAGAGAATCGCACCATCCACCCGGGAGGAATCACCTCCCAGGGGATGGGACCCTGACTGAAACTGAAGCGAAGCTATCGGATTTGAAGAAACAAGTCGTAGGCGGAGACCATGATTCGCTCGCCAAGTTGCGCAGCGAGGTGACTGGTGCCGGAGCCCCATCTGCAGAGCGAGCAACTCAGATTTCTAGCAACCTGCGTAGTGAGGAAGAGCTACGCCACAGGCTCAGACGCGAACGCCGCCTTCGACTCAAGGATCAGGCTGAGCGCCTGTCCGGTGCCTCTGGAGCGATGACCCGCGCCATGCAGTTGGAGCATGACGATGCTCTTGAAAAGTTGGAGTCAGAGATGCGGCAGGAGATGGAATCCGAACTATCCCGTCTCGAGAAGAATGCGCTTGAGCGTGAAGAGGAAATCCTACGCGAAGAACTCGACATGCGGATGGAGCGCGAGGAACTTTCGCTGCGCGAACAACTCGAAGTCGAGCGGGAGCGCCGTCTCTCCACTCGCCGCGAACAGATTCAGGAACAACTCTCGTCTGAGATGGATGCAGAATTCCAGCGTCGAAGAGCGTTCCTCCAGGAGAAGTTGGAAATCGAGGCTAATCAGGCGACGCAAGAGCAGGTCAGGGAGCTTGAATCAACTCTCAAAGAGGAGATGGAATCTCAACTGACAGTTGAGGGAAACCTTCAGGCGGAGCGCATCGACGAAGAGCAGAGATCTCACCTCGCAGAGCGCGAAATCCAACTCAGAGATGGTATCCGCCGGCGCCTCGAACAACAACTACGCAGCCGCCTGCGCTCACGCGAGGCGCGCCTGCGCACCGAATACGAAAGGCGAGCCCACCGAATGGAGGAGGAGATCGCCAAAGACCTGCAGGAGGAATTGGAGGAACGCCTCACCTCGGAGACCGGACAACTGGAGGACCGGATGCAGCAGGACCTTGAGTTGGCGATTGCCCGCAAGCGTGACGAGGTACGAGTGTCGATTCTACACGAGTTGGAGAAGCAGTATGGCGAGCGTCTCTCCGAGCGCAAGCACCGTCTTCGAGAGCGCTACGACCTCACCTTCAGCCATTCCATCGATGAGATTGAGCACGCTCTCAACTTGGAACTGGATGACGAACTTCAGAATCGGATGGTTGACGAGTTCGACTCCTATCAGCGCAGCCGAGAGTCAGAGATATCCAGCCGTCTGAGCCGGTTCCGACACGACAGGGAGATTGAACTCCGCACTCAACTCGGAGATTCATTTGAGGCGCGGAAGCAGGAGTGGATTGACCAACTTGAACAGGAGTTCCGTTCCAAGGAGTCTGCGGTTCAACGTCAAATCATGGCGGAGGTCGATGCCAGGGTCCGGAACGAGAAGATATCCCACGAGACCGCACTCGACCTGCTCAAGCAGGAGACTGCAATGGAACTCGAGGTCGAGATGGAATCCCGCCTCAGGGAATTCCGTGGCCGCAAGGAGCAGGAAGTCACAGACCAACTTGAGCGCCAACTGGCGAAGCGGGAAGAAATCATGCGTAACAAGGCGCTCATCGACGTCCGTCGCCGGGAGTCAGAAATCCGCGCAGAAATCGAGGCGCAACTCGCTGTCAAGCGAGCCGAGATCCGCGAGCGCCTCTCAACTCTTGAGCAACGCTCTGAGGAATTCAAGGTGGTTGCTGAAGATAAGATTCGCACCCAACTCCAGCGCAGCCTCGTCTCAGATGAAGACATCGAGGAGGAGGTCCGCCTCAAGCAGATGGAGGATGAGACCGAAGATCTTGAGAAGACCGATGGGGTACTTGCCCGGCGTGAGAGGTGGATGGGCGCACTGAAGGGTGCCTCAGGTCAAGTCGCACCCAGTGCAGCAGGGGCGCTCGGTGGCGCGCTCGGAGGTGCGCTTCTCGGCCAACAAACATCCACGCCACTCGGTGAGCAGCCATCTCCCGGATTAGGCGAAGCAGCCGGAGGCCGCCTTGCTCCGGCACGAGCACCAATAGGTGAGAAGCCAGCCGCACCGGCTCTGAGTGATTCACCTCTCAAGCCGGGACCACAACCAGGCGCATTGACTCCAGTCCGTCTCCCAATCAGGGCGCCTGAGGAGAAGGAGGCAGCCGCCCGCCGACTCGGAGATGCGGTTGATGTGGAAACAGAACCAGAACCGCAGGCTGATTCTAGAGTTCGCAAACTCTCGGATGCTGCCGATCTGTTCCCCGCTACTTCCCCCTCAACAGACGATACCACTTCATTCGAAGCCGGAGGAGCCGCGACACAACCAACCGCTGAGGGCTTCGAAATATCCCGCCCCCGGCCGGAAGGTGTAGAGGAAATCTCTCAACGGCGTGGACCTCCTGGCGGAGGGCGACTAGTCAGGGACAGCGCAGAAGAGGGCGCGCTGTCCCGCAGCCCACCCGGTGGCGGCCGCTTGGTAAGAGATGGTCCAAGACCGGAGGTCGGAGGGCCCCCACAGCGAGATAGCCTGTTCGAACCGTCGGAAATCCTCCAACCAGTCAGGCGACCTGTCCTGCAGCCAAAACCTCAGGCTCCAGCGACACTCCGACCCGTCAGCGAACAGCGCAAGGTTATGATTCCCACTTTCGATGAGGAGAAGGCGATTCTACGACCAGCGACTGCAACC
>Ga0208879_1001882_pt1 | contig 19170 bp, 10 predicted proteins | sample Knorr_S15_td_Bot_FD_185605 | JGI IMG/M metagenome (GOLD analysis project Ga0208879, IMG submission 185605) | Marine microbial communities from Southern Atlantic Ocean transect - Knorr_S15_td_Bottom_ad_5009_LV_A (SPAdes) (version 2) | ecosystem: Environmental > Aquatic > Marine > Oceanic | place... | reverse complement strand
TTGTTGACAATGTATTTTTGTAGGTCTCCATCGTTTTGAGGAACTCGTAAAACTCGCGGGACTCGAGGCTTTGGTTGAAGGCTTCGGCGTAAATATCCACTGCCTTGGCGTCGGCTTTGCCCTTGATTTGTTGTTGCTTCAGGTAGGCTTCGGAGGCGATCCGCTTGAGCTCACGCTGCTGCGCCCCCTCGATTTTGGCGGCCTCGCCGATACCCTCCGAACGAAACTTGGAGGCGATGCGGGCACGCTCGGTAATCATGCGTTCGAAGATTTTCAACCGGACTTCCTGCGAGTAATTGATCCGCTTGAACCGAAAGTCGAGCAACTCGATGCCAAACTCCTCCTTGAGGTTTGGCCCGGCATTGTCGAGCACCTGCTTCGCCAGCGCGGAGCGGCCTCGCTGGAACGGCTTCAACTGGGATTCGTCATCGAGCACCTCGGTCTCATCGACAACGGCCTCGCGTTGCCGCGAGCGGATGACCTCGACGAGATCGTTCGCGGCGACAACAATCCGAGCCTCGCCGTCAAGAATGTCGTCGAGCCGCTGCTGGGCACCAGCCTCGTTGCGGACTTTTTCGAAGAACAACTTGGCATCCACGATGCGCCACCGCGCGTAAGTATCGATGAAGATGAACAGCTTGTCCTTGGTTGTCACCTGGTTTGGATCGCCGTCCCACTCGAGGTAGCGTTTCTCAAACGGATGCACCTCCTGAATGAATGGCAGCCGAAAATAAAGCCCGGCTTCATCCTTGTCGGGGCCGTTGATGGGGCCGCGGACGATCTTGCCGAACTGGGTGACGAACACCTGCTTTGTTTCATCGACGATGTACACGGTCGAGAAAAACGTGATGGCTGCGATGAAAAGCAGAATCCCCGCGAAAACTGATGTAAGTTGCTTGGTCATTATTTGGCCTCCTCGTTCAGGTTGAGCAGTGGCAGCAAGCCCTTGGCCTCGGTATCCATAATAATTTTTCGGGGACCGGTGGCGAGCACCTCGTTCAGCGTCTCAAGATAAATCCGTGTCCGGGTGACCTCGGGCGCCTTTTGGTAGGCGCTGAAAACCTGCTTAAATAAATCGGCGTCACCCTGCGCTTCGTTGACACGCTGCACCGCGTAGCCCTCGGCCTCCTCGACGGTTCTCTCGGCTTCGCCGTCCGCCTTGGGGACAACCTGGTTGTACTTCGCCTGGGCTGTGTTGATGGTTGCCGAGTATTCCTGCTGTGCCTCGTTGACATCGTTCCACGACGACTTGACGGACTCGGGCGGGTTGACGTCCTGCAAAATCACCTTGTCGAGTTTGATGCCCAACTCATACTGCTTGGCCAACTCCTGCAACTTCTCTTTCACTTCCTGCTGAATCTCACTGCGCCCGGAGGTGAGCACCTCGTTGATCGTACGATCGCCGATGATCTCGCGCATGACCGCCTCGTTCATCGCGCGGAACGTCTCGATCGCGTTGCGCACTTTGAAGAGATAGTTGTATGCGTCGGAAATCATGTACTGTGTGGACCACTGGACATCAGCGATGTTGAGGTCGCCGGTGACAATGAGGGATGCATCAGCCTGGCCACGACTCCTGGGCGAATAACTGGTGCGGGTCCCGGGAGTTCGCGTGACGAACCCAAACTCCAGCTTGTGCACCGTGGTAACCTCGACGTTCGTCACCCGGTCGATGTTAAACGGCCACTTGAAATGTAGGCCCGTATCCGTGACCGGCGCGCCGGTGTACTTGCCCAGGTGCAGCACGATGGCGTGCTCGCGGGGATCGACCTTGTAAAAACTGCTCATCACCCCGTAGCCCACCAGCAGCACCACCACCCCGCCGACGACCAGTTTGTTGATGATAGCGGGGTTGATTCGTATTTCGTTGGGAAAATCAGCCATAACTCAAAACCGAAGTCTGCTGGCTGCGAGGGGCGGTGGCGAGTTTAATCGCTCTTCCGGCCAAAAACCTGCGAAGCCCCCAAGCCGATAAGGAAGATCGATAGCGTGCCGATGACCGATGTCATGTGCGCGTGGAACGGGCTCCGCAGCCACTCAAGGTCGCCGGTCAACCCGGTCGAAAACGTCAACCAAAGGATCACCAGCAAACCCACCGTCGCGCCCGTGACGGCACCGGCGTTGTTGGCGCGGCGACTAATAAAACCCAGCAAAAACAGCCCCAGCATGCCGCCGGCGAACACCCCGCTGATCTTCCACCACGCATCGAGAATGCTCTCCACGCCCATCATTGCCAGCGCGACGCCGGTGCCGATGATCCCCCACACGACCGTCATCACCCGCAAGAAGCGCAGGCTCTGCGCCTCGTCGGCGTCCGGCCTGGCCCAGCGCCGGTAAAAATCCTGAAGCGCGATCGTCGAGGAACTGTTCAGGCTCGTGTCGATGCTGCTCATCGCAGCGGCGAACAGCGCGGCGATCAGCAACCCGGCCAGGCCGGCAGGGATTTTGTTCGCGATGAAATGCGGCAGCACCTTGTCGCCGTAGTCGCTTGGCTGCATCCCGCTGGCCAGGCGCCTGGCTTCCGCGAGCGCCTCGGGCGAGCCCTTGGCCAAGCCGGGTGAGTCGGCGGTGACCTGCTCGATGGCCTTGTCCATCTTCACCTGCTCCAAAAATTCGGGGTTCACCTCGTAATAGGAAAACAGGATCGACCCGATGAAAAAGAACATCAGCGCCACCGGAATGTAAATCAACGAGCCAAACCACACCGAGCGGCCGGCCGCCTTGTCCGACTCGGCGACGTGATAGCGCTGCACAAAATTCTGGTCGATGCCGAAGTTGGTGAGGTTCATCACAATGCCGTACATCAGGATGACCCAAAAAGTGGACGACGCAAGGCTTGGCCCGAAGTCGCCCAGGCTGAACTTGCCGGCCTCTTCGGCCAATTGGATTGCCTGCCCGGGCCCCTCCGGCATGCCGGTCAAAATCAGGATCACCACCACGACCGCGCCCACGGTGAGGACGACGCTCTGGATGGCGTCGGTCCATATCACCGCCTCGATCCCGCCCATCAGCGTGTACAGCGTCACGGCGAAGCCAGAGACGACAATGATCGCCGCGATGTCCCAGCCGGTCAGCGCGTGCAGCCCCACCGACACGCCAAACATAATCGTCCCCACACGCGAAACCTGCGTCAGCAAATAACAAACAACCGCGTACACCCGCGCCCACGCGCCGAAGCGTGTCTCCAAATGCTCGTACGCCGACAAACCGGCGTGCCGTCGGTAAAACGGCACGAACCATTTCACCGAAATGAACGCCGCGATCGGCAGCGACAGGCTGAAAACAAAGCCGTTCCAGTTCGAACCGTACGCCTGACCGGGCACACCGATGAACGTGTTGCTGCTGAGATAAGTGCCGAAGATCGACAGGCCAACCACCCAGCCCGGCAGTGAGCGGTTGGCCACGGTGAATCCCTCGACCGTGCCGCTGCGTTTGCGGAAATAAAAACCGGCGCCGATCAGCAGCGCGAAATAAACGAAGAGGACAACGATGTCCGGGGTTCGCAGCGCGGCCAGTATCATTTGTTGAGGCTTGCGGTGTCGTAGTCCGGTTGCGGCGTGGCACCGTTGGCAACATCACGCTTCCACGCCTCGAGCGCGGCCGCCATGCGCCTGGCCCGCTCGGGATGCCGCTTGGCCAAGTTCATCGACTCAGCGAGATCGGTCTTCAGGTTGAACAATCCCCCGCCCTTCGGGCTTGCCACGTATTTCCATTGCCCATCCCGCATTGCCTGGCCGCGCCAAAAAAACTGCCGTTGGCCAAGCGAGCCGCCCCCAAGCAACACCGGCCGCAGGCTCACGCCGTCAAGCGTGCGCCCCTTGGGCGGTTTGGCCCCGGCAAAATCGAGCATCGTCGCCATGAGATCCAGCGAGATGACCATCTCGTCACTCACTTGGCCCGGCTTGATCTTGCCCGGCCACCAGGCGATTCCCGGCACGCGATGGCCGCCCTCCCACACGGTTCCCTTTTTGCCGCGCAACGGAAACCGGTAGCCCTCCGGGCCGCCCATGTAGGCGTGGCCGTTGTCGGAGCAGAAAATCACGAGCGTGTTTTTCTCGAGCTTCAACTCGGCCAACTTGTCGAGCACCTGGCCAACGCACTCGTCCATCGCGGTCATCATCTGCACGTAGGCATCCTCGACCGGGGTTTTCCTTTTGGCGCGATCCTTTTTCGGGCCGCGCTGGATCGGGCTGTCCGGCCCCTGAAACGGCGAGTGCACCGCCTCGTGCGCCACGTACAGGCAGAACGGCCTCGACTTGTTTTCGTCGATGAACCGCAGCGCGTGCCTCGTGATCAGGTGCGTCGAGTAGCCCTCCTCCTCGACCGTCTCAAGGCCGTCCCACCAGTCGTACACCTCCATCCGGTCGTAGTGCGAAATGTAGTCGATGTTGCCGCTGACAAATCCGCGAAACTCCGCGAAGCCGTGGTGCATCGGATTGAACTTTTTTTTGTAGCCGAGATGCCACTTGCCGTAAATGGCCGAAGCGTAGCCGGCCTGCGCCAGCAGTTCCGGGAACGTATGCTCGCTGACCTGCAAACCACGATGATGATCCGGCACCTTGGGGTCGGCATTGATCACCGACGGCACACCAGCGCGTTCCTGGTAACGGCCCGTGAGCAATCCGGCGCGGGTCGGGCTGCACACCACGCCGCTCGAGTGGTAGTCGGTGAAGCGCATCCCCTCGCGCGCCATGCGGTCGAGGTGCGGCGTCTTGAGCCAGCCACCGTACGCGCTTGTCGCGTTGTAACCCATGTCGTCCGCCATGATGACGACGAAGTTCGGCTTGGCGGCGTTGGCGCTCAACAGCGCCAGCATCGTGCAAATCAGGCTTAAGGTTTTTTTCATCACAAAATCAGTTGCTGCCCTGCTCGGCAAGGAAGCGAATCAAATCGCGCAATTGCCCGCGCTTCAAGCCTGCAGTGAGCCCGGCCGGCATGGCGCTGCCAATCTTCGCCTGTGAACGAATCTGATCGTGCGGGATCCGAATCGTCCCAGGCTGGCTGAGTGGACGCAGAAAAATATCGTTCGAGCGCGACCGCTGCTCGTAGCCCGCATGCACATCGCCGGTTATCGTGGTGACCTGCACCAAGCTGAAGCCCTCCTTCACGTGACGCCCCGGCCAAAGCACCTCCTCGATGATCCTCTCCTTGCTGAGCGTGTTGCCGATGGTGTCGAGTTCCGGCCCGATAAACGGAATGCCGTTATTCGTCGCCAAACCGATTTTGTGGCACACCGCGCAGCCGGCCGCCTGAAACGCTCGACGGCCGTTCGCGGCGTCGCCCTTTGCCGACTCCCTGGCCAGCGCGGCGACAAACTCCGCGCTATAAGCCGGCACGGTGTTTTCGATGCCTGCCGCCTGGCTCAAAAGATTCATCAACCCCGTTTCGTTGCTGCCAAGCGACTGGAGCTTGGCCAAGGCCACCGCCGCCGGAGCCGCTCCGGGTTTGCGCCTGGCCAAGGCTGCCGTCAGCGCCGGGCCGCCACCCTCGCGGTTCAAAAACGGCGACAGCACCCCGGTTGTCGCCCGGCCAAGCGCCAGCAACGCCGCACCGCGACTCGCCGCCGCGCTCATGTCAACACGGCTCAGGCTGTCGAGCGCGGCCAGTTTCAGTTCCTCCGTTGCATCGCCGGAATCGATCAGCTTGGCTAGGCGCTGGGCGTCATCGCCGCCCAACAGGCCAAGCGCCCGGACCGCCGCCAGGCGGGTCGGCATCGCCGCCCTTGTGTTGTCAACCAACGCCACGACATCGCCGTGCAACCCGCTCACCCGCCATCGGCCGATCAGGCCAAGCGCCTGCACACTCAATTCAGTCTGGTCACTTCGCAACGCCGAGCGGAGTACAGCCGCCAAGTCGCCTTCCGGTCTCACGCCGCGCGGGGAGGCGTTCAACGCCGCCCACGCAACGGCTTGGCTTTCGGGTGTCTTGTGGAAATTTGGCTCGAAAATTGTCCGCAGTTCGTTCGGGGCGCCGAGGGTGGCGATGCCCTGAAAAACCGACTTGAGCCCCTCGGCATGGATCGCGTCGGACTTGGCCAGGTTCATCAGCTTGGAGAGCATTTTTTTGGAGCCGCCTTTTTCCAGCACAGCCAACAGTGCGCGGATGTTTTCTCCGAAATCCAGTTCGCCACTCATCAACGCCGCCATCCAAACCGGTTCCTGATGGCGCACCGCTTGTGTGAAGGCGTAGTCGATCCACTTGTCGCGAGGATGGTTCGTCACGGCGATGGCTGCCAACTTGATGCACTCGGCTTGCGGCATCTGCCCGCAGGCCAAAACCGCCTCGAGCCGCACGAGCGGATGGGAATCGTTCGCCGCAAGTTTCAGCAAGCCGGGCGCGTTGGCCAGGCGATCGTGCCAACGCCCCGCAATGCGGGCGGCGAACGCTCGCGCCCGGTGGTCTTTCGCGCGCAGCACACGCTCGAGCAGGCGCGGCTCCACGGCCTCGGCCATCGCGCAAAGCGCCAGCGCCTCGAGCAGGTGACGGTCGTGCAACGGATCGTCCTTCTCCAAATCCTCCACAAAGCCGATGGCCATATCGCCCACTTGAAACGGTTTATGATGTCTGACCAGCTTGAACTTGGCCTGTTGCCGCGTCCACCGCTCGGGAGATTTGAGTTGCTCGACCAACTCCGTCCAGTCAGCGCCTTCGATCTTTGGCCTGGGGGCAAGCGGTTGGTCCTTCACCGTCAACCGCCAGATGCGGCCGTGGTGCAAATCGCGCGTCGGGTCGCGGAAGTAGTCGTCCTGATGGCAGATGATCGTGTTGTAAAAGTCGGCGATATAGATCGCACCGTCCGGGCCGATGCGGATGTCCACCGGTCGAAAGTTCCGGTGGCTCGACTTGAGCACCGGCTCCTTCCAGTCAAGTTTGAAGCCGGAACCGGCCGGCGTCAGCGCGAAGCGGCGCACGGTGTTCGACTTGTAATCGTTCAGCACAAACTGGCCGCGCATCGACTCCGGCATGTGCCGGCCATTGATCATCTCCACGCCACAGTAGCCCCCGGGATTGCCAATACGGTCGAGCCGCAATCGGTGCTTCGCGGGAATCGATGCCGGCGTGAGATAAGAGATGCCGCCCGCGCCATCGACGACCAGAGACTGGCCCCAGTCGTCAAACACAATGCCCCACGGATTCCCCGGCCCCATGAAATCGTCAAGCAATCCGTGGAGTTGCAGGCGGCCCGGTCGCAATCGATACACCCCGGCTTGATAGAGGGACGACACGCCCCACGGTGTTTCCACCCGTGACTCGATGCCGTCGCCCTGGCAGAAGAACAGCTCGCCATCCGGGCTCCACGTAAACGAGTTGATCGCCTGATGCGTGTCGCCGGTGCCAAAGCCGCTCAGCAGGACTTGCCGCTCGTCTGCATGGCCGTCGTCATCAAGATCCCTCAGAAAAAGCAAATCGGTCCCCTGTCCCACATACACGCCACCATCGGCGGTCTCCAGCCCTGTTGGGATGTTGAGGCCGTCAGCAAACACCGTTGAGCGATCCGCCTGGCCGTCGCCGTCGGTATCGGTGAGTTGGATGATTTTGTCGTTGGGAATCTCGCCCGGCTTCAGGTGCGGATACGACCAGGTGCAGGCGACGTACATTCGGCCCTTTGCGTCCCAGCGAATCGTGAGAGGATTGGCCACACCTAGTTTTTCCGACGCGAACAAATTCACGGCAAACCCCTCCGCCGGCTTGAATGCTTTCAGTTCGTCCCCCGGAGAACTTGCCGGAGTCGGCGGGGGCAACTCAGGCTGCGCCGCAACCTTCGGCTTGGCCAAGCCCTTTGCCACCGCGGCCACGTTCTCCTCTGCTGCGGCGATCAGCACCGGGAGCTTGTCACGCTCGTCGCGGATGCTCGGGATGTTTTTCCGGCTACCGATGCTGAACACGCGCCGGTTGTCGTCGCCGAACAGGCACTTCCAGTTGGCCGGACGCCAATAGTCGAACCACAGCCGATGCTTCTCCCGCACCGCAGTCCGCAAATCCTCCAAGCCGGCAAACCCATTCGCTCGAACAACGCCCAGCGCTGCCGCCAGATGCAGAGCAAACGTTTCCTGATTGTCTGCGGAAACATGCTGGCCACTAAGCGTGAACGTCGCCTTGGCATCGGCAAACAGATCGACAAACAACGCCTCATGTTTTTCCGCTTGCAAACGCAGGACGCCGACGTAACGGGCGAGGTCGGCGTTGCGCTCGCGCAAATCAGGCACAAGGTGTCCATTATTTTCGTTGATCGCCTCCTCGAACGGCGTTGGCGAGATCACCACCAACCGGCGGCCATCTCCTGTGAGGCGACCGAACAACTTGTCACTCGCTTGGCCGAACGACTCGATGCCCTCGACGCCGGCGAACGCCTCGTTCCTGCCAAGTTGCACGATCACGACCGTCGCCTTGAGCGTGGCCAGTTGCGCCTCGAGATTGCCCAGGCCCTTGACGCCGCGATAGCCGCCACCGCGCCAGCGATTCGTCTCCGTGCCCAGCGCAAACACCGTGTCGGCCTCCCACGACAGGTCGCGGAACTTGGGCGGCTCGTTTTTGAAACGCCACGTCAGCAGCGTCTCCAAGTGCCCGCTGCGCTGGGCGCGCACCGTGTCCGTGCCGCCGAGGAACACAACGACATCGTCCCCGGCCAGTTCCAGCGGCGGCTCAACGGCGGCCACGCCAAGGCCGCCGGCAAACAGGCAGATGCATGAAACGATTTTCACGTCGTGGAAAAGCAGTCGCGGGGGATTCAGCCACAGTTGGCTCCATCAAACGAGTCCCGTCTGCGCTTGGCCAGGCGCGGTTATCGGCGGGGACGCTTGGGTGGGGCGGAGCGTTCCTGCAACCAGAGGACATCCACGTTCCTCGGCGACGGAACGAAGATCGGGATGTTGACGCCCTTGCGGATCGGCACGGAGGTGCGCGGGTCGAGCCACTTTTTGATGACTGCATGGCCGTCGGCCAACGTCACCCCACCGGCGTTGTTATGGTAGCTCGCCGGATAATCCACCCAGCGCGTCGAGCCGGGGTTGCGGGGGTTGTAGCCGGTCATGTCCACGGCAAAATAGCCGTTGTTGATGCGATCCTCCCGCTGGTCGAGCACCACGTACAGCTTACTCAATGACTTGCCGGCGGCATCAGAGAGCTTGCGGATTGGCCGGTAACCGGCCTGCCAACCCTGCAACGCCGGGGGGTTGAGAAAGCCGTTCATCGAGATGCTCCGCACACGCGGCAACTGCTTGCCTCCGTGTCGCGACGTGCTCATGTCGGCGGGGCACTTCCACACACCGAGACTCCGGTGGTAAGGCCACAGGTGGCTCTGCATGAGGTAAACCGTGTTGGTGTTGTCCGGCACCGGCTGCGCGTAGTTGAGCCAGCCTTGCACCCACGACCGGTTGCGCGTGGGGAATACGGCGTTGGGCACAAGTTGGCCGTCGTTGTCGTCCGTATACATCGTCCACGAGAAACTCATCTGCCGCAGGTTGTTCATGCAGCTGATGCCGGTCGCCTTGGCCTTCGCCTTGGCCAGGGCCGGCAGCAGCATGCCGGCGAGGATCGCGATGATGGCGATCACCACCAGCAGTTCAATCAGCGTGAAGCCGCGGAGTTGTCGCTTGGCCAGGCGCATCCGTCAGGCGTCCGGGGTAGCGTCAGCACCATCGCTGCCGCAGCAGGCCTTACACTTGTCCATGACCTTGGCCAAGACCAGGCCGACCAGCGCCCAGCCGACTATCTGCTCGCCAATCTGTCTGCCGATGTAAGCCAAACTGGATCCCCCCCAGTTCCAGTTCGGGATCAATTCGGTCAGCACCGCAAACATCGCGAAACAAAGCACCAAGGCAATGCGACTGCCCAGCGTGCTTGGATTGGCCGCCAGCAACACAAACATCAGCACCGCCGAGGCGAGCACGTTGAGCGCAAACTGAATACCGAGCGCAGTGCCAAAGCTGTTCCCCCCGGCAAGGTTCACCGCGCCGAACAGGCTGAAGCCGGTGGTTAGTTTTTCCATCGCCTTGGCTTCGGCTTCCTTATTTCCCGGCTCGGGATGTGGGATCTTGATCATCCCACTTCCAGGGAGATTCTCCTTCAAGACCGCCTCCACGGCCGCCGGATCTTCCAGTTTCACGAAGGCGTCGTCGTAAACCCCCAGCAGCTCGCGGACGGCAAACTGCCACAATAACAACACCACACCGCCGAGCAGCGCGCCGATGATCACTTTTTTGCACATAAAAGTTCCCTTCTTGTATTGGTCGAACGAACCCTCCCCTCATCCACCCCCAAACGCAACGCCAAATTCCACTAGTTTGCCGTGGTTCTTTTCGATTGCTTGACCATTCCTTGGCATTTCGACAGTCTCTCCCGAACCTGATTTTTCATGATCATGACTATGCAAACCGCTGCCGGTAAAACGCTGCTTCCCGAGGTGCAGGCGTTTCTTTCCAAGGAAGTTCACGGTGCCGTGATTGGCGGCCAGGAGGTGACCGCCTCCAACGGGGACACCTTCGACACCCGCGACCCCGGGACCGGGAAGAAGCTCGCCACCGTGTCCAACATGCAGCCGGACGACGTCGAACGAGCCGTTGCCGCCGCCCAAAAGGCATTCGACGAAGCCGACTGGGCGCGCCTGCCGGTGAATGAACGCGGTGTGCACCTCATGCGCCTGGCGGATGCCGTGGAGCAACGCAAACCCATCATCGCACAAATCGAGGCGCTGGACTGCGGCAAGATCGAGGCTCAGGCAGCTGATGATGTGCAAAACTTTATTGATACCATCCGATATTTTTGCGGCCTCGCACAGGGACTCTCCCTGGATACCGCCATTCCGGTTGCCGGTCATGAGGCGTCCGTGGTGCGACATGCCTGGGGCCCGTGCGGTTTCATCGTGCCGTGGAACTTTCCCTTCCTGCTCTGTGGCTGGGGCATCGGCCCCGCAATGGCCGCCGGCAACACCTGCGTGGTAAAACCGGCCGAGGACACGCCACTCTCCGCCCTTTACGTGGCGCACCTTGCAAAGGAAAACGGCATCCCGGATGGCGTGATCAACGTCATTCCCGGTGTGGGTGAGGTAACCGGCGCGGCGCTTTCCAAGAATCCCAACCTCTGCCGGATGTCCTTCACCGGCTCACCTGAGGTGGGTCGTTTGGTGGCGAGAGAGTGCGGCCAAAACCTGGTCCCGGTAAAACTTGAACTGGGCGGCAAGGGAGCAGCCGTCATCTTCGATGATGTCGACATCCCAGAAGCCGCCGACAAACTCGCCCAGGCCATCACCTCCCACACCGGCCAGGTTTGTTGCACTGCCACGCGGTGGCTGGTGCAGAAAACCATCTATGATGATTTTGTGAATGCTGCCGTGGACCGGCTCAAGGCAGTACAGATCGGGCATCCCCTTGGTGAAGGCACACAAATGGGTCCGGTTGTCAGTGAAGTACAGCACAAGCGCGTGCTCGGTTATCTGGAGAAAGGCACTGCGGCCGGCGCGGAAACCGTGCTCGAGGGCGGCGCTGCCCAGGTCGAGGGCTGTGCCGGTGGCCATTACGTGAAACCGGCACTGCTCGCCGGTTCACTGGATAATGTCGCCGCTCGTGAGGAAATCTTTGGGCCAGTCGCCTATCTCGCATCGTTCAACGATGAAAGCGAAGGCATCCGCCTGGCCAACAACACCGACTACGGGCTGGCCAATAGTGTTTGGTCCAGCGACCTCGCCCGATGCAAACGGGTGGCCTCTCAATTCGAGACCGGAAACGGCTGGATCAACTCGCACAACGTGGTCGTGCACGGCGTCCCTTACGCCGGAGTCAAAAAAAGCGGCATGGGCGGGGGTGTCGTGAGCCTTGAAACGCTGCTCGATTACTACCGCAACATCTCCGTCATCCGGCCACTTTGAGGCTGTAAGTACGCCTGAGCCTTTGTTGGTTTGAACATCCCGTTCAATACAACGCGACACCCGGATTCATCTAAGGCCACGACTTTACCACATTCCCTTTGGCATCCTTGAGCACCAGCTCCTTGATAACAGCAGCACCGGGTGTATCCCCAATATCCACGCGAAGCGCGCGAATGATTTCGACGGTCGCAAGATTCAGCTCGATGTCCTGCCATTCATCATTTGGATTCACCGCATATAACTGATGATTTCCTTTCGGGAGTTGCACATTCGGATTGGTGGTAAAATAGATCTCAGCATTCTTTCCGGCGGAGGTCTTCAACTGGAAGCTCAGCACATAGGGGCCAGCTGCCTTCACATCATTGATAGGGTCCATCGCTAGACCGGAATCCGTGCCGGTGCATTTCAGGTGCAGGGCACCGTTCACGATCTTAAACGATGTATCCTTCCTTGCCCGAATCCCTTTGCTCCTCTGGGCTCCCTTCTTTGCCGTGGCATTCTGATTCTTCCTGGTCTTACTCCTCGCCTTGCCTACCGGCCCAAGCTCCTGGTCAAAGGCGGTCCACTCGATGTGGGCATGTTGGATTCTTTTGGTGGTGACTGAAACATTGCTCCTGTTTGGCGCATGAAGAACGTTGGCGGTCATGTCATGCCACTGCTTGCTCATGCGCGCCACAATTTCCGGATGCTCCGCAGCCACATCATTCAACTCCGTGCGATCCTTGGCAATGTCGTAGAGCTCCCATGGCTCACTGTGGAAACTCACCAGTTTCCAATCGCCATCACGCAATCCACGGTCCGAACCAAAGAGGAAATGGATGGGCGGACGGTTCTCAATCTGTTCTCCCTTCAAGTGGGATAGAAACGAAATACCTGAGATCGGTTCCAGTTCACGCCCAGACCATGACTTGGGTAGGGATGCTTCGCCCACTTCAGCAAGCGTAGGCAGAACATCAATCAAATGAACCGGCTGATCTGTGATGCTGCCCTTCTTCCATTTCAGCCCGGCTGGCCAATGAACAATTCCTGGAGTGCAAACACCGCCTTCAAACTGGTTCTGTTTGAAGAAACGAAAGGGAGTATTACGCGCCGATGCCCAGCCAGTGCTGTCACCCCATCTGGCATCAGGATGATAAGGAGGCAGGTCCATGCCCTGACTGCTGCGGTCGTAGGGGCAGGCGCCGTTATCGGAGACAAAGAGAATCAAGGTGTTTTCGAACTCACCTGCCTTCTTCAAATCCTTGATCACCCTGCCCAACTCCCGATCGACCCGGTCAATCATCCCCGCCAGCGCCGTCATCCGCCGGGCCTCCCAATTCTGCCGTTCCTTGGGGAGATCCTTCCATGCCGGGATATGATACGGACGTGGTGAAGGCTTCAGGCTTTTTGGAAAAAGCCCGAGCTGCTTCATCTTGGCAACCCGCTTGGCGCGCATGACATCCCACCCTGCGTCATATTTACCCTCATACTTCTCATAGTCCTCCTTCAAGGGCTGGAGCGGTGCATGGGGGGCATTGAAAGCGATGTAGAGATACCATGGCTTCTTGGTTTCCCGCGCCTCTCTGAGAAAACCCAGTGCATGATCCACTTTGGCCACGGTGGTGTAGAAGCCTGTCTTGGGAACCACCCATTTTTCACCATTCAGCCGAAAGGTATTATCCCCTTTGTAGTAATTACAAGCTCCACTCAAATGCCCGAAGTAACGCTGGAAACCAAAATCCGTTGGCTCCTTTTTCAAATGCCATTTGCCGGACATGGCCGTGAAGTAACCGGCAGTCGCCAACACTTCGGCTGAAGTGAACGCTTTGCTCAAATCCACATTCCCCGCCTGATACGCATAACGCCCCGTCAACAAACTGATACGCGAGGAATGGCACTTGGCCGTGTTGTAGAACTGATTAAAGCGAAGTCCATTCGCTGCGAGCGCATCCAGATTGGGTGTCTCAATCTCACTCCCGTAACACCCGATGTCTGAAAACCCCAGATCATCTACCATGATGACGAGGATATTGGGACGATCCTTGGAGAAGGCGCTGTTTGCAGCCAGGAAGCAAGCCAGCAGGATAACGAGCGATCGAATCAGTTTCATGAAAGTGTAGAGGAATCCTCCCGTTTATTCAGGAGGGAAAGGAACCATTCACCCTCAAGCCCGCGATGACAATGAAATTACAATATTCCTACAATGATATCGCCCCGAGATGCCGTAAGGTGCCAGAGCTCTGGTGACCTTAAACAGTCCGGAGGTTCGGGTAATCCTCATTGAAGCGACCGCCAAAGGTCAGCACCACCACGCTAGAACATTGGCGGCGATCGGCTTGGCCCAAATCGATGTCGTTGAAGGAGGTGTTTCATTTGCCTTCAGCTTTCAATTCTTCACCCGTCTTGCCGCCGTGTTTACGGAGGAGGTCGGAGCTGGCTATTTGACTCTGTCGACATTCGCCAAATAGTCGGGATCAATGTCCACACCGATGCCGTGGCCGTTGGGTGCGGTCATGGATCCGTTTTTGACGGTGATCTTGTCGCCTGTGGATTCCCAGGGGAAACCGTCGGTCAGTCCCTTGTATTCCTGATATGGTCCAGGGTTGGGGCAACATGCGGCGTAGATTCCCATGTAGAGAAATCCAAGGCCACCTCCAGAAATGTGTGGGGTGGCATCAAAGCCTTTGGCCGCTGCCATCTGGGCGACGCGCAATGAGCGGATCAGGCCACCGTAGTAGAAGATGTCAGGCTGGAAGATGCGGACGCCACTGTTTTCAACCATCCATTTGAAGCGCCACTGGCTGCTCTCCTGTTCGCCCCATGCGATGGGAATGTTCAATGCCTCAGCGACTCGTTTCGTTTCGTCAAGGTAGTCGAAGGGCACAGGTTCCTCGTAGAATGCGACCCCGTTTGCCTCCAATATTTTTCCGACTTCAATAGCCTTTTGCACTGAGAGGTAGGAGCTGTTGGCGTCGGCGTAGAGGGTGCATCTATCGCCCAAGGCTTTAGCGACCATGGGGATCAATTTCTCGGTGCGGTTGGGAACCTCGTCGATCACTTTCATTCGACCTCCGATTTTGAACTTCAATGCTTTGGCATCGATGCTCTTTACTGATTTGATGATGCGGCGCAGGGATTCCTGAGCATCTTTAGTGCGATGATTGTTGGCGATATAGAGATTGATCTGCTTGCGTCGCTGTCCGCCCAACAGATCCGCCGCCGAACACTTGGCGACTTTACCCAGGAGATCGAGGATCGCGAATTCGGCTGCTGCGAGGGGAACCCAGAACAGTTGCCCTTGCATCTTGTAATTACTGCCGCTGAGAAAGACGCCATCGACCAATCGATCGAGATCCCGCGCGTCTTTGCCGCGCATGTAGGGAGCGATCACCTTGGTGAAGACGTGTTGGCTCAGCTCCATCTTTTTAGGATGCCCGACGGACCAGCCTTCAGCGCCATCTTTGGAGCGGGCACGGATGAACCAGTTGTCATCCCTTTCATACAGTTCAAGCGACTGGATGATCACCGGATTCGGAAGGCGATCGCGCTGAACGAGTGGTTTGAAGGTTCCGATCGGATCTACGGGCTTGCTGTGACCTTGAGGGATTCCGCCCATTAAAACAGTGGCTGCAGGGATGCTTGTGGAGAAGAGAAAGCTTCGCCGGTTCATGGCTGCGATTGTTGTGATTGGGAGGTGTTTCATTTTCCTTCAGCTTTCAATTCTTCACCCGTCTTGCCGCCGTGTTTGCGGAGGAGTGCTGCGGTCTCAGGATGGCGTTTGGCCTGATCTAGCGGTGTTTCACCTCTTTTCGTCTTCGCATTCACATCCGCACCTTTGGTGATTAACAGTTCGACAATTTCCTTGTGATCCCAATAAGCCGCTTCATGCAAAGGAGTGCGGCCATACTTATCCTTGGCATTCACATCTGTACCTGCAGCCAAGTATTGATTGACGGCTTCGATGTTTCCTAAACCGGCAGCAAAATAAATTGAGATGTCTGGTGCTTTGGCTGACGGTGGTGCGGGCGACTTCGTCGTAGCACACCCCACCAAAACCACGGCTGCGATTGTTGTGAGTAGGTGGTGTGTCATTTGTCTGCGGCTTCCAGTTCCTTCTTGGTCTTGGCTCCGTGTTCGCGGAAGAGGTCGGCGACTTAGATCAGACACAAATTCCTCATTCTACGACCTCTTGTTCGATGTTCATCGTTTTCAGTCCCATGGTGATCTTTCAGGCGATCCACTGCTCCCCCCGAAGCCATCTATCCATCGCCAACTTTTTAGTCCTGCTATCTCAGTCTCGCGGTACCCTCGAAACTTACCGTAGTCCGAAGTAATCTCGAAAATAACATTCACCTTCTCTTCTCCATTTTTCTTTAGATGGGCTGCGATCTCATCTGAATACCCGCCAATGAAATAGCCAGGGAATTCAACGAAAGAGAGAATAACCTTCGGTTCATTGATTCCGCTTGATGGAGTCGGCTCGATTTTCCAAGTCATGATATGCTCTCGCGTCTCAGTCTGGCCGATAAAGGGACCGTAAAGGAAGAATCCGAATAGCCCTGCGAAAGTAGCTGTGGCAAATAATGCCACTTTCCATTTCACAACCCTAGCTTTAGCGATCCAGCAACCGAGGATCGCAAGCAAGATGACAACGGGAAGACCAATGACAAATAGAAATGGGCGAACGTCGATATAAGCGAGGATCATGTTTTCATTTCTTCATCGAATGTGCAGCTTCTCCAAGCATTTTATCTTTTACTTCTTGCGACTCACCACACCCCACCAAAACCACGGCTGCGATTGTTGTGAGGAGGAGGTGTTTCATTTCCCTTCAGCTTTCAATTCTGCACCCGTCTTGCCGCCGTGTTTGCGGAGGAGGTCGGCGGTTTCTTTATCATTCCCTAACATGGCGACATCTAGCGGTGTATCGCCACCATCATCCTTCGCGTTTACATCCGCACCTTTGTCGATAAGTAGTTCGGAGATTTCTTTGAAGTCATACCTAGCCGCCAAATGCAAACGGTCTCAGGTTTTCTCATGCACCGAACATTTGTTCGGAATCTGTTCGGCGCAAGAAATAAATCCTAAAAATAAAGGAAAAATGGTGGGCGAAGAGGGATTCGAACCCTCTCGGTGACTTTGCTCTCCTTGCGCTTTGGTACGCAACGCTTTGCAACATGACGAGTTGATTCATCTCTCTCTCAAATCATAAATTGCAGGAATACGCACCATTGCGAATTACAAAAGGTCCGTAATGGTCCGTAATCGGGGGGGAGGGGGTTGGCCTTCTGGAGGAGCGGAAGAGTGGTGATGGGTTTTGGTGACTGGAAATTTTTTGGCTAAAAAGGAGAGGTTCAATCAGTCTCAATTCCGATGACTTGTCCACCTTCAACCGTTGCCCTCACGTTGATCGGCCTGCAGCAGTTCTCGCAGTCGGATACCAAGTCAAGTTCTCCATCCGTCCCGTCCAGTATGACGAGGGTGTCTGAGTTGCAGTAGGGGCAGGAGATGGTGGTGGTGCTTTCCAATGACTACTTCCCTTCAGCTTTCAATTTAGCACCCGTCTTGCCGCCTTGTTTGCGGAGGATTGCTCGTCCATTCTGCTCTGGGACCCCCCGCTCACTCAACTGAAAACGACTTTTTCAGCATCGACTATTTAATCAAAGTATTGATACTTCCGAGATAATTGGATTGCGTTCTTACGTGCCCCCCGAGACTCAACGAAATGAGAAATCATCTCTTTCCTTCGCTCTGCGACAACTGAGCTGCAGCCTGTTTAGTTCACTCGCAGGCTAACAGTGACATGGCAATAGCTTCTGCAACTTTGATCCCGTCAATTCCGGCGGAGAGGATGCCGCCGGCATAGCCGGCGCCTTCGCCAGCAGGATACAGGCCGATGGTATTGAGGCTTTGGTAGGCCTTGCCGCGTTTGATACAGATCGGCGAGGAGGTACGGGTTTCAACCCCAGTCAGCAATGCATCGGCCATGGCGAACCCCTTGATCTGTTTGTCGAATACCGGAATCGCCTCGCGAATGGCTGCCACCGCAAAAGCGGGTAGTGCCAACGAGAGGTCCGTTAACTTGATACCCGGTTGGTAGGAAGGCAGTGTGCTGGCAAGCTCGGTGGAGGACTGGTCGTTGAGAAAGTCACCCACCAATTGCGCCGGAGCACTGTAATCTGCGCCCCCTAATTCAAAGGCCAGCTGCTCCAGCTTGCGCTGCAAATCAACACCGGCCAGGACATGCTCGGGATAATCCTCCTGCGGGGTAATACCCACCACGATCGCCGAGTTGGCGTTGCGTTCATTGCGCGAGTACTGCGACATGCCATTGGTGACCACACCGCCTGCCTCAGAGGATGCCGCCACCACCGTGCCCCCCGGACACATGCAGAAACTGTAAACGCTGCGTCCGTTCTTGCAGTGGTGCACTAACTTGTAATCGGCGGCGCCGAGAATCGGGTTGCCGGCGTACTTGCCAAAGCGGGCGCGATCAATTACCGATTGAGGATGCTCAATACGAAAGCCGATGGAGAAGGGCTTGGCTTCCATGTACACGCCACTTTCAAACAACATCTGAAAGGTGTCGCGGGCGCTGTGACCGATCGCCAGCACAATGTGGCGACTGTGCAGGGTCTCACCACTAGCCAGGGTGATAGCGCTGACCCGTTGGCGACTGTGATCGCCGTCGTTGCCATCCACCGGAAGCGGTTCGCACAGCAGAGCTTCCACTCTTTGGCCAAAGCGAATCTCACCACCGAGCCGGGTTATTTCGGCTCGCATGTTTTCCACGATCTTGACCAGTTTAAAGGTACCTATATGCGGTTTGCTCAGCATCAGAATCTCGGCGGAAGCACCGGCTTTAACAAATTCGGTCAGCACTTTGCGTCCCAGGTAGCGCTTGTCTTTTATTTGGCTGTAGAGCTTGCCATCGGAAAACGTACCGGCGCCGCCCTCGCCAAACTGGACATTGGATTCGGTATTTAACTCGCGTTTACGCCAAAATTTCCAGGTGTCCTGGGTGCGCTGGCGCACCTCAAGGCCGCGCTCCAGCACAATCGGCCGCAGGCCCATTTGCGCCAACAGCAGGGCGGCGAGGATACCGCAGGGCCCAAAGCCAATCACCAGCGGGCGCTGTTGCTCACTGTTGGGAAAGTCGGCGTCGGCCAGACCGACGAATTGATAGCTGGTGTCGGGGCTGGTCCGACAAAACGACCGCCTGACAAACTTCTCCAGCAGCTGCGTCTCCAGTTCGGCGGCCAGCTGCACGTCCAGATGATAAATCAGCAGAATGTTGTCCTGCTGGCGAGCGTCATAACTGCGTTTGA
>Ga0208879_1001881_pt1 | contig 19174 bp, 11 predicted proteins | sample Knorr_S15_td_Bot_FD_185605 | JGI IMG/M metagenome (GOLD analysis project Ga0208879, IMG submission 185605) | Marine microbial communities from Southern Atlantic Ocean transect - Knorr_S15_td_Bottom_ad_5009_LV_A (SPAdes) (version 2) | ecosystem: Environmental > Aquatic > Marine > Oceanic | place... | reverse complement strand
CGTGCATCCGAACGATGCGTGAAAAACGTTCTTTACGTTGACTTCGTTGGTTGAAGTAAGTTTCGCCTTTTTTGATGCGCCCCTGATAGACTCGCATAAATGTCAGCTGGCCAAAGGTGTCTTCTATAATCTTGAAGGCCATACCTACAAACGGCGCTTCGAAGTCAGGTGCCAGCAGCATCGTGTCTTCGCCATCAATTTCGTTCGCTTCAATTTCTTTACCAAGCGGTGACGGTAGATATCGAGTAATTGCGTTTAACAGAGGTTGAACACCTTTATTCTTAAAGGCGGAACCAAGGAAAACAGGAGTCGCTCCTCGTTGGTGAACCACGTCACATACCGTCGTGTGAATCAGCTCTTCAGAAGGCTGCTCTTCGTTCATCAGAATTTCCATCAGATCATCGTTGAACACACACAAGGCATCCAACATGATCGCGCGATATTTTTCGGCATCGGCTTGCATGTCTTCCGGAATATCTTCTTCGCGTACATTTTCACCGTATTCTCCGTCGAAATACAATGCCTTCATCGTAACGAGGTCAATGACACCTTCAAATGTTTCACCTTCGCCGATGGGTAATTGCATTAGGATTGGAGAATCGCCAAGTTTTTCAGCGATTTCGGAACAGACGCGATGCGGTTCAGCGCCAGTACGGTCCATCTTATTGATGAATGCGAGGCGGGGTACTTTGTAGCGTTTCATTTGGCGGTCGACGGTCATCGATTGACTTTGGACACCACCAACTGCACACAAGACAAGGATTGCACCGTCGAGAACTCGTAAACTACGTTCCACTTCAACCGTAAAGTCAACGTGACCTGGAGTATCGATCAAATTAATCGTGAAATCCTCCCACTTGACCGTTGTGGCGGCACTAGTAATTGTAATCCCACGTTCTTTTTCTAGTTCCATATGGTCCATCGTCGCGCCAGTGCCTTCGCCGCGTACTTCCTGAACCTTGTGAATGCGACCGCTGTAAAACAAAATACGTTCGCTAAGTGTTGTTTTTCCCGAGTCAATGTGTGCCGAGATGCCAATGTTTCTAATTTTTTCCAGCGCCATTTGCTGTGTCTAACCCCAAATAAAAAGATTTACCAATTAAGGTTATCTATCGTAATTGTGTGTGTAAAATTCTCTGTATCTGTGAGGCAAAAACGCCTAGATAGGAGAAATCCTTGTAATTTGGTAATGATAAAGTAAATCAGGTTTGGCGTAAGGTCAATTTGATGCTCTTGAACAAAAATACGCCAAAACCATACAACACCAAAATCAGGCTACACAGGACCAAATCCGCGTCTACATGTTTACCAGCCCGCCGTGAAAACCGATATTGCTGTTTTGTCGGCGGTCTCAATTTACGCGACACCTATAGATAGACACAATGCAGCTACACCGACTGCTCTACTCTTGCGGCTCGGTCATCCGCATTGCGTCTAGTGCATGATTGAGCTCGTCTTCCGAGAGTATTTGCTCCTGCTCGCAAAGCTCCCGAATCGTCGCTCCGCTGGCCAGTGCTTCTTTTGCCAGCTCACTGGATTTCTCGTAACCGACATAAGGATTTAAGCTTGTCACCATCGACAAACTTTGTTCCACAGCAGCTTCACAGGCGTCTTCGTTCGCCTCAATATCAGCAGCACAAAGATCCACAAATGCGTTGACGACCGAACTCAACAAAGCAATACTCTCCAGTGTTGCATGCCCCATGACCGGCATCATAATATTCAATTGAAAGTTACCCCCAGCTGTGCCACTCAGCGTAACCGTTTGATCGTTGCCGATTACTCGAGCTGCCACTTGCATCATGCTTTCACACATCACTGGATTAACCTTGCCGGGCATAATCGAACTGCCTGGTTGCCGAGTCGGTAATTGAATTTCGCCGAATCCACAGCGGGGACCTGACCCCAACCAACGAATATTATTGGCAACGTTGAATAATGTACTAGCAATTGTTTTCAACCCGCCGTGGCATTGTACTAATCCATCACGCTGAGCGTTGGCCTCGAAATGATCGACCGCTTCAATGAATGCAATCTTCGTTTGCTCTGCTAAACAAGCCGACACTCGGCTACCAAATTCTGGATGAGTGTTAATTCCTGAACCAACCGCCGTTCCGCCCACAGGAAGTTCTAGGATTGCCGTTTGAGCGGCTTGAGCGCGTTCGATGGACAATTCAATTTGGCGAGCAAAGCCGCCGAATTCTTGCCCTAAACGCAGTGGAGTCGCATCCATCAAGTGAGTCCGACCAATCTTGATCAATTGATCCCATTGTTCTGATTTTGATCGTAAAGTCGCCGCAAACTTCTGCAGAGCTGGAATTAGTTCTTCTGCAATCGTCATACCGACGGCTACGTGGATGGCCGTTGGAAAAGTATCGTTCGTGCTTTGCCCCATGTTGACATGATCGTTGGGATGAATCGTTTTCTCAGAAGCAAATCGATCGCCGCCATTAATCTCAATCGCGCGATTGGAAATGACTTCGTTGACATTCATGTTGCTTGAAGTGCCAGAACCAGTCTGAAAGACGTCCACCGGAAACTGGTCCTCAAGTTTGCCGGCAGCAACTTCTTGGCAGGCGGCTAACAGAGCGTCTACTTGTTCTGTTTTCAGCGGCGTTTTTCCGCTAGTGGTTAGTTTACCAAGGTCACGATTTGCTATTGCGCAAGCGTACTTCACGAGCCCCATTGCTCGAATTAACGCGTCGGGTAACGCCCAATTAGAAATTGGGAAATTATCTACGGCCCGCTGTGTTTGCGCTCCATAGTAAGCGTTGGCAGGAACCTCAACATCCCCCATTGAATCCCGCTCTTTTCTCATTTCTGACATTGATTGCAATTCCTCTTCTTAACTCAAAAACGATTACAGCCTTTAGACAAATTATAATACTGCATCTACGGCAACAAGCATACTACCGACAACCTATAGCCCAGTTCATGACGTTAATTCGTGCTAATACGTGTTATTTGGTGATTAAAAGCAGTACAATTAAGCCCAGCACCATCAACACTGCAAAGCTACAAACTACATTATGACAAAATCACCACCATTGCAATCTCGACGTGGGCTCAGCCTACTCGTTGCTATCTGTGCGTTTACTTGCCTCCTACTAGTTTTCAACAGCGCCTTTATCGTCGCATTCTACGAAGGACTTAGTCTATCGTTCTCTCAACTTGATGACTCCCCAAAGCTAAAGCAAGCAATTTTGTTCGCCGCGCCATTAGTGCTTTTATTAATCGAATGGAAAATCTACGATACCGTCATATCAATCGTACAAGGCAGAAAAACCAACCCTTCAAGGAATGAATCATGAACCGTACGCATTTACGTTTACAAGAAACCGAAGGCTACCTGTTGGCCGCCGCTAGCCGCATTTATGCTGCACGTCTGCAAGCACCTCGCACAGAATCCGTTTCCGATGATGAATTGAGGAAACAAGCGATCACAGAGGCAATTGAACTTGCCAAGACAATTGACGCTACCATCATCACGGATTCGGAAGTCAATTGACACGCCAACAAGGCACACCGCATTTTTACCACTCTATAAATTCCACCATGACTCTTGAGCTTCCATACAAAGTACTACTTGGCAAACACACTCGCCGTGAATTCCGTCAGCGGATGTCTGCCGGTGAATTACAAGCTTGCATTATTCCAATTGCCGCCACAGAACAACATCTTGAGCATTTAGCGATGGAACACGACAACGCCAGCATCATGCATATCAGTACGGCAGTTGCCGCGCAATTGGACCCTCATGTCATCGTTGCACCTGTGATGAATATCGGAATAAGTGAGCATCACATGCGACACCCCGGAACGTTAACGGCCATGCCTGGAAGTTTCTTAGCGGTGCTGTTCGACGCAATTCGCAGTATGCAAAGCGCTGGGTTTGAGAATATCTTAGTGCTAAACGGGCATGGTGGTAACATCGCACCGTGTGAGGGTATCTGGGGACAATTCTTACAACGACTTGAGATAAACCTACAGTTCAAGTCATACTGGGATTTCCTTACGTCTGCTGAAACGGACCCATTCTTAGAAACGGGTCGTTGTCCCGGTCATGCACAAGAATTCGAAACCGCCTTTGCGCTTGCTGCCTTCCCGGAAAACGTACGACACGATGCGATGCATGACCAAGCGGATCAAGAACCGCTGGCTGCCAACGCTGAAAACGGACAAGCACTCATTGATATAACCGTAAAGAATGTTGCCAACTTTGTCCAAGGCATGCTCGACGGAACCGAAATAGCGGAGATCCCAGCATTTCACGATTAAGGGGGCAATTATTTACATTCGTGAAAATTCGTGGCCGAATGTAAACTCATCTGCATAAACTGAGGACCACAGCAGCCGGCCAACTACTCGGTGAGGACTGATTCGAGTCCACCGTCTACCAAGCGAAACAGCTTCTTCGCTCGTGGGTCTACCACCAGCATTACGTCTCCGTCACGACAGATGCCCACGGGATGAACTAAGGGATCGCCAGCGAGTATTTTGGTGGGAGCCTCACCTGGCGTCACGCTGAAAATTGCTTTGGCATAACCGTCGGTCACAAAAATATTTCCCTCACCATCGACAGCAATATCTTGGGCGAATCCAAACGGTGTTCCGGACACAACCACGGAAACTTCTCCCGCAGCGGTCACTCGGCGCACCGGATCTTTAGCACGACAGACCACAAGCACATCTCCGTTTGCTGCTAGCGCCAAACCAGTTGGCGCCGCCACAGCAGCGACGACTTCAATGTTCTTGGAATCTACACGAATTCGTACAATTTGTTTCAGTTCTAAGTCAGAGACAAACAACGTACCATCTTTGCCAACCGCAATACCCATCGGAATCCCAATCTTGCCGCCAGTCAATGCGTGCGGCACTCGTTGCTCATCGAACCGATAAACATCTCGAGTCGCACTGTCACCAACAACTAGGTGTCCAGATTGGTCAAACGCTAAACAACGGACCGCATTTAAAACGGACCCAATTTTTTTGTCTGCCTGAAAATACACCTCCGCTTTGCCATCCTTCACCAACCAAATTCCGGGAAGTTGGCGGTCAGCGACATAGATTGCATCAGCACTCGCCGCAACACTAATGGGATATTTCCAAGTCGCTGCTTGGGATTGTTCTTGCGCAGTCAGGTTAACATTAGCACTACATATCAGTATCAAAAAAACTAAAACACTCGTTTTCATCGTTTTCTCTCGCACATCGGTTAAATCTGAACTCGGTAGATGATAACAACATCATCTGCAACGTTTGGGGGCAGACAAGACAAACCCACTTAAGACTAACCACCAAATACTTCCTGACGGCCTAGTGTTTAACCCCTGTCAAAGCATAACACCTAAGACCAGTCCAACCGGTCTCTTTTTGTTGTAAATTACGCTGATGAACTACGATAATCCGTTATTGCCGCGACATAATACTTACAATCATCTGTCAAGTACGTTGACATCTACTTTTTTCGATGTATATTTGTCGTAGAGCTATTGTATCCTAATTTTTTTAGGGCAAGAGTAATTGCGCCCCTCGAGCCAACTTTGGTTCGAGGGGTTTTTTTATGCCAAGTGCGTATACCCACTAGAACATTACCCACTTTAAATCGTATGCAATGTATCAGAGTTCAATGCAAAATACGTCCTCGCGTAATTGGTATTGGGTCACCACCGACCAATAATATACGCTTACTGATACGTTGAAAGTATTTCATCTGTTCTGACAATTCATCAAAAACTCTAAAACCATAAACCCGACTTTCCCTATGTCTCGCTTCCTAAACACCAGTGGATTCTTCATGACCTCGCAACTGCGATTGGTCGCCAAGAATTTATTATCAGTGAAGATATTTGCCACCGTATCCTTACTGATCATGGCCCTTGCAACGATCAGCGGTTGCAATGACGAGAAAAGTGAAATCGATCAATTAACTGACGATCTGTCAACAAACAATCAACTCAACAATAATCACGCAATCACGGACGCTCGAGTTCGAGCAGAGATTGACCATTTCTGTGGTGACTGTCATACAACGCCTCCTCCCGCAGCCATTCCCCGTGAAGGTTGGTACGCCGAAGTTGAACTGGGCTTTAAGCTCTATGAAGAATCCGGTCGCACCGACCTGACGCTTCCAAGACGCAGTGAAGTCGTCGACTACTATCGACGACATGCACCTGAGTCGATGCCATCGCCGCCGCTGGCCTCAGAAAATGATCCTAGCCCCGTTGAATTCAAACCAACGTACCATGCCATGGCGCCAATCTCTCCAGGCCAGCCACATAGTGTCCCTTCTGGCATTGCCAACGTTCAGTGGTACGACCAAGCCAAAACTCATTTATTAAAGCGTTCCACACTAATGCTCTGTGATATGCGAGTCGGCATTGTTCAAGAAGCCCATTTTGAAGGTCAATCACTGGTATTTGACCGTCGCGCTTTAATCCCCAACCCCAGCAATACTACATTGACCGATTTAGACAATGATGGCGTCGCCGATTACTTGGTGGCCGACCTTGGAAGCTTCCTACCGGAAGACCACGCTAAAGGCCAGGTTGTTTGGTTACGTGAGTCCAAAGAATCCAGTGATAAGTTTGAGACAACCGTATTGATGGACGGACTGGGTCGAGTAACAGACATTCAAGCTGGCGATTTTAATCAAGACGGTCACCTGGACTTATTGGTCGCCGAATTTGGTTGGCGACTATCCGGCCATGTCTGGCAACTTTTGCACATTGGCATCGAGAACGGAATTCCCCAATACAAAAAGCAACTCATCGACGATCGTCATGGCGTTATTCATATTCCGACCGCCGATTTCAATGGCGATGGCCACTTGGATTTTGCCTCGCTGATTAGTCAAGAACACGAGTCGATTGAACTGTTCCTCAATCGAGGTGATGGCACATTCCGTCGCCAGAAGATATTCTCTGCCGATAACCCAGTCTGGGGATCAACGGGAATCGACCTACATGACCTCGATCACGATGGCGACCTTGATATTCTTTTCACCAATGGGGACGTGTTTGACAGTTTTTACATCGTCCCCTATCAAGCGGCGCATTGGATTGAAAATCAGGGCGACGGAACGTGGAGTCGGCATGTTTTACGCGCGATGCCAGGTATTCATCGCGCTGTCGCCGCGGATTTAGATAACGATGGTGACGACGATATCGTCTGCTGCAGCTTGATTAGCTCCGAGATACTGGTAACTGGCGACCGACAAAGTCGAGACTCCTTGATGTGGCTGGAACAAACCCAAAAAGGGCAATTCACGGCTCGATCGCTGGAAATAGACAACGCCAAGCATACCACCGTGACCGTTGGCGACTTTGACGGAGACGGTGATATCGACATTGCCGCAGGTCAATTTGATGATAAATTCGTTACGCCTCGTACAGATGTATCGATTTGGTGGAATAATTCGATTAATCAGCCCTAATCAACACTTGCAATCGACCAAAATAACAATCACATTCGTATCTACTCTTATAGATAGCGTATTATTGGTATGAGACAATACTTCTGGCGGGGTTCCCCGCTTACAAAGACGCAAGAGAAGTCTCTCAGGCGATTGAATGTCTACTCTTATTTTAGGTGAGTTCGAACAACTGTTCACATCCAAGATATTCATTTGAACGAACATCTTTAATAACACAGCCTTTACTCAAGTCGGAATAAATCAATGGGTTCTGAAACCCCTCAAAACGATCAGGCCGATAGCACATCGAGCAATGACCAACCGTCGACCGGCTCTACAATAACTTCATCACCTACGGTCAACACAAATCGAGCAACACGCTTAGTTACGATTGCCGTGGCGTTTGCCGCGATCTTGGTGGGAGGTTCATACTATGCCACTACCTATCCCATTAATGAAGCAAAAGCGAGTCTGCTAGACCACAAACTTGAAATCGCCCAAGAATGGATTACATTTGCGCAAAAAGTCCCCTTTGTCAAAAAGAGTGAAATTCATTTTTTGACGGCTCGGCTTGAACGTCGCAAAGGCAATTATCGTCAGATGAGCAAGTATTTAGACCTTGCCCAAGACGCTGGTTACGATCCCGAAATGATCGCTCGCGAACGTATCTTGGCATCCGCGCAATCCGCTGATCTCGATAAGGCGCGACCGCATCTCGCCAAATTTTTAGAAGACCCGCGTGGCGACGAACGTGAAATCTGCGAGGCCTATATTATCGGATTTATCCAATTTCAATTAAACGATTCGGCAATAGACCTCGTTAAAGCTTGGCAGCAGGATTTTCCCGCTGATGCACGGCCGCACTACTTAGAAGGCATTATTTACAAATCAATGAACGTCAACAAGGAAGCCGAACAGTGTTTTCTCAATGCCCTCAAGGTCGATCCCAAATACTATGCCGCTGCCATGGAGATAGCTGACGTACTACTCGAACTTAAAAATACAGAACGAGCATTGAAATATTTAAAACTTGCCGAGGGCGACCCGTTGCTGTTGATTGATTCCTACGTTGCCCAAGCACATTGCTATCGCATGCTTGGTCAAGCCGACAAAGCAGAAAAAATTCTACGTATCGTGTTGCAAAAAACGCCCGACCATTATGCTGCCTCTAACGAACTAGGTCGCATCCTTGTAGTCGACAGACGATATGCAGAAGCTATTCCCCTCTTACAACCGATTGTAGACAAGGACGAGCTATTAACAGACCCACGCCAATCTCTCGCCATGGCTCTACGCGGCGAAGGACGACTTGAAGAAGCCCAAGCACATTTTGATGCCGTTGAGGATATTAAGAACCATCTTGCCACGGCAAACCAAATCGTTGAAACCATTGGTAATGGACCCGATAGCATTAACGATCGCTTGACCGTTGCCCAGATTTTCTGGAGATACGGCTCTGAACAAGACGCCATGGTTTGGATGAGAACAGCTTACCTACTCAATTCAAAGTACTTGCCAACATTGGAATTTTTGCTGATGTACTACAAAGAGAAAGTCAAACAAAACCCCGAACTGCAAAACCAAGTCGTAAAATTTGAGCGAGAAATCGCTTTTGTCAAAGCACAAGCTAATAGATCTGTGGACGATGGCACTGCTGCGCCTGGTTCTGGTCCTGCCCCTTCCAATGTTCCAATTCTGCCCCAACAAAACCAACCGGAAATCACTGCCCCGGCACCATCCACTAACTAATCTCGCCGAGCATTCACTAGATCCCTACTCTACCAAACTAACATTGCCATGAAACACAAATTCACAAACTACTTTTTTGCATTCGCCGTGGCACTAACGCTGAGCCTCAGCGGATGCCAGGACGACGATCCGCTAGATCAATTGTTGAATTTGGATGACATCGAAATCGATGACCATGGATCCACTAATTCCTTGACCGAATTAAGTGAAGATGTGCAATTAGGTTCGCGTAACGTTGGTAAAAACGTGGTATTGCATGACATTACCAACGAAGCGGGTGTCGATTTTACGTACCGAAATGGGCGTGAATCTGGAAACAATTCCATTCTCGAATCGCTCGGTGGGGGAGTGGGCATGCTGGACTATGACATGAATGGCACAATCGATTTATTCTTCCCGGGTGGTGGTAAATACCAGAAACAAGTCATCACAGGTCATCCGGGAATGCTCTACAGCAATAACGGGATGGCACAGTTCACGGAGATTGCCACTGCGGCTTTTACAAATGATGCTTCCCTCTATACCCATGGTTGCCAAGTCGCTGACTTTGATAACGACGGCTTTCCCGATTTCATCCTCACTGGGTGGAACAGCCTGAAACTGTTCCACAATCAGGGTGATGGGACATTTATGGAAATCCACGAATCAGCTGGACTGGACAGCAAGAGTTGGAGTAGTAGTGCTGCCTGGGGAGACTACAACGGCGATGGAAATCTCGATTTGTATGTTTGCAATTATGTTAATTGGTCATTTGCCAATCATCCATTTTGCGACGGACCCAACCCTGGACAACGGGAAATTTGTCCGCCCAAACAATACGAACCGCTACCGGATATTATTTATTACAGCAACGGAGATGGCACATTTTATGACGCCACGGCCGAAGCGGGTTTGAGTGACAAAGGCAAAGGACTCGGCGTCATGTCCGTCGATTTTGACCTCGATGGCGACCTTGACATTTATGTCGCAAATGACACCGTTGCAAATTTCCTTTACATCAATCAAGGCCAAGGTGAATTCAAAGAACTGGCAACCCTTTCAAGCGTCGCGTTTGACGGAATCGGTAATTCCAATGGCAGCATGGGAATTGATGTCGGCGACTACAACCTTGATGGTAAACCCGATATTTGGGTGGCCAACTTCGAACAAGAAGCTTTTGCCCTGTACCGCAATGATGGTGGATCGAATTTCACCTACATCTCAGATCGTACTGGCGTTACATCACTAGGCGGTTTGTTCGTCGGTTTTGGCACGGCGTTTTACGATTTCGATTATGACGGCGACGAAGACTTAATTGTGTCAAATGGACACGTCATCAACTATCCACGTTCTGGACGGTTGTTACAAATGCCGCTGTTATTGATGAACGAAGTCAACAAGCAATCAAACTACCGCAAGTTCGTTCGCAAACGATTCGACAACCATGACTATATGGATACACAACACGCGGGGCGAGGACTTGCCATGGGAGATCTCGATGGTGACGGAGATGCTGATATTGTGTTCTCTAATAACGTTGAACCCGCGGCGATTGTTGAAAATCAAACCGCGCAAACTGGTATCAACATCCGCGTCAAACTGATCGGCACACAAAACAATCGAGATGCCATCGGTTGCAGCGTAACATTGCATTGCTCCACTGGAAACCTACTACGGATGACCAAAGGGGGCGCAAGTTATTTATCGCAAAATGACAAACAATTGCACTGGGCATTACCCAGTGACGCCACGATTGATCGTCTAAGTATCAACTGGCCAAATGGACATGTCCAAGAAATCACTGATGTACCCACCGACAAACCGCTCGTCGTTATTCAACCAACTCCCGATACTTCCGTTGCCACGACCACTCAATGACAAACAGAAGGCTAACTTTTTTCCCGGCAAATCATTTCTATCTTATCCTTTAACCAATTAACCAATGATGTCTCAACAAGAACCAAACGACGAAATCGAAAATAACGAAATCCTCGAAAACAGCGCTGACACGGAAACTACCGCTGAGCCGATTGATACTCTGTTTTCAGACGAATCTACTGATACCTCGACTACCACGGCCTTCACTTCGCTACGCGACGATATGGCAGAACAGGTCCTCGATTCGACTCCCGCTGAGGAAGCACCAATAACGGGACCAACGGTTACCACCGGAGGCATTGCGGGTAAAAGAACAGTTTTTGCACTCGTTAGTGTTATCATTGGCGTCACCGTTCTAAGTGTCTTGACATTAGACCGTCGTACGCAAGGAATCACGTTTTCCGGTGTTCGTGAACTAACTTCTGAACAACACTTTCAGGCAGCACTCGATGCCTTGCATCAACGGCACATACCGGATGTCATCACCCACCGCAACGCCCTACTCATGCTGCCCCAACAGGACGATCGGATTTCTGTCCTCAACGCGTTTATCGCGTTAACTGTTGATAATCTGAATGTAGCCGCAGAGCACCTAAAAGAACTTCAAGATTCCGATGATCCCTTGATCACAACCTACCTGTATTACATTGCCGGTGAACTTGCGTTTAAGCAAAAACAATACGGCGATTCGCTGCAAGCTTTGAATGCTGCTATCGAGATGAGTGATCAAGCTAAACGAAAATTGGTACCTGCCTACCAACTGATGGCGTCCATTTATTATGACCTCGGAAATATGCAACAAGCGATGAATTCAGCGACGATCGTTTCCAATCTCGATCCAACCAATGCTCGCATCTTCCGCTTCATCGGCATGGTGCAGCAAGATTATGAACAATGGCAAGATTCCCTGATCGCCTATCAACGCTACTTAGAGCTCGATCCCTTTGGCGATCTTCGTGAAACCGTCATCATAAGTATGGCTGAAGTTCACATCAAACTTCGCCAATTTACCCAAGCACTCACCCAACTAAAGCGAGTGCTTGTGACACCACGCATCTATGCTCTACGAGCCTCTTGTCATTACAACCTCGGTGACGTTCAAGATGCATTTGATGCACTCAACAACGCCTTAACACGTGACCCCGCCCAACACGAAGCCATTCTTCTTAAGGGAACAATCGAAGTCCAAGATCGATCCTATAAAAAAGCGGTCGACACGTTCGTCAGCGGCCTCCGTTATTACCCACGTGACGATGTGTTCATGTACAAATTGTCAGAAGCTTATCGCGGCTTCGGCGATGCAGACAAAGCCGAGGAGCTGGCCGTACAATCAAAGATACTGAGAACAAAACGTGAACGATTCTCAAAACTTAATGTTGACGTCATTGGTGAACCAACAAACATCGCCATGCGACTAGAACTCGGAAAATTGGCTGAGGAGATCGGCAAACCTGAGCTTGCCGTTACTTGGTACCAAGCCGTTCTGACAATCGACTCGCAAAACCAGAAAGCGTTGTTTGACTTAGAACGAGTCATTGCTGAAATGACGCGCGACAATACCGCTACGGCCCCATTTGCACCGCCGCCGATCGCTCCGCAAAACCCAACGACAACGCCGTCAAACCAACCCAATCAATAATTCCCGCCAACTACTCCAGTAACATTTACACGTAATTCCATTCGTATTTCAATAGGTAATTCCATGTCCATCGACTCTGACAATTCCATCAATGAAGTCCCGTCCGAACTCGATACTGCAGATGAACATTCCACACCGGCGGCAACTCCTGATGTGGAAGTTGACAAGAAGATCAACCCTCTTTTCTCAGACGAGGCCGACGACGATGATTATAATTTCGTCGAATCCGATGAACCAGAGTCTCGCATTGCGTGGTATTTTGCCGGCTTCTTCATAATCGTCATTGTGACCGGCGTTTTTCTACTCTTTATGTTCTTCTCGACGGACAAACCCCGAGTCAGAATTGTCATTCCTGAAGGAGAAGGCTGGAACGTGATGATTAATGGAAAACAAGCGCCCAACGATACACCGATGATGCTACCAGGCATGACCGCTCCTGTGACATTGACGCCTGAAGAGGCTCGAGTTACCGAAACTGAGCAGGTGATTGGAATTACCATTGGTGACGAGCACCGTGCATACATCGTGCACGCATTCGCACCCTTGGGGCAGAAAGTGATCAATGACTTGATCAAAGACATACCGATCACGGTGACGTATTGTGATATTTATGAGCGTGCTCGAGTTTTTACTTCGACTGAGCGAGGCGAGTATCTTACCGTCGGACTCGGTGGGTGGATGAATAAAGAAATGTTCTTCTATTTTGACAATATCCGCTTTTCTCAGTCCTCGCAGAACGCTCCCCTTCCTGATTACCCATATATCATCACCACTTGGGGAGAATGGCTCGAAGTACATCCTGAATCACGCATTTATCTGGGCGATGGCGTTATTCCCGAAGACAACCTATCTTTTGATAATGATAAACCTGAAATCAGTGCTGATGATCCATAATTCCACGTGAGATCCTCGACCAATCAGCGGTCAAGGTGTCAATGAATAACTGCGACTACGCGTTGTTAAATCGCATCGAAGTAATGAAAAAGCGAAAACATGGCCTACCGTTTCAAATCTGTTGATGCGCAACCATTGCGTCATCGTTCGCATCGCAAAAAAGCACTGGCACATCCTCTCACGCCATTTCTGGTTTTGCTCTTTATCGCTGTTGCTATATTAGGTTGCGGTCCGGATCCCAATGTCACGCCAAACGACCGGCGGACTACAGTCAAACAGAATAGCAGCAACAAGAACAACCAACTTCCTGCGGAAGAGCAACCGCCTTCCTTTTGGGATCACAATCGAACAGTCGCAAAGCCCGTGTCTACCGAACCGCACTTTGCTGGGAGCGAAAGTTGCCAAGAATGCCATGCTGCTATTTACCAACAATATATGCGGCACCCAATGGCACAATCCATTCGTAAAATCGGTGACCAAACACCGCTAGAACAATACCTGCAAAACCCCACGTTTGCATCTGCCGGATATCAATATGAAATCCGCAGCGACGCAAACGCCCCTGAGTCACCTCCATCCGCGGTTGAACATATTGAACGAGTCACGTCCTCCAGCGGACAAACCGTACTCGAACAATCAATCCCCATACACTACGTCGTAGGATCTGGGTCTCGCGGCAGGTCGTTTTTACACCAAGCAGGAGACCGACTATTTCAGTCACCGATCACCTGGTACGTCGAAAAAGAGTTGTGGGATTTGTCGCCGGGCTATGTTCCAGGCAATCACCAGCGATTCGAACGAGTCATTGTTGACAATTGCCTTGCCTGCCACGCTGGTAAAGTCAATCGAGTAGCAAATAAGCACGATCACTTTGACAGTGAAACCCCTTTTCGCGAAATGGGAATAAGCTGCCAACGATGCCACGGTGACGCCCAGCAACACGTGGAAACTCACCGTCAAGGCACCTTTGAAGCAGAACATTTCATCGTAAATCCTGCCAAATTGCCAACCGTCGAAAAGGAGAGCATTTGTAATCAATGCCACCTTTCCGGAAAATACAGAGCGACCCGCTATGGAAAGTCCTTTTTTGATTTTCGGCCCGGGATGAAATTGAGTGAAGTCTGGTCGGTGTTTATCGCTAATAGTACAAGCCAAGGCAACAATGCGGCTCCACTATTGAGTCATGTCGAACAAATGCATGCCAGCGCCTGTTATCAAAGCCCCGTAACAAACATGACCTGCACGTCATGCCACGACCCACACTTCAATCCGACACGCGGGGAAAAGGTAGAATTCTATCGCAACAAATGTCTGAACTGCCATAGTCCGTCCGCTACACAGTGTAGCGAACCGATCGCTGCGCGAACGAATTCGTCCGCGGAGAACTCCTGCTTCGCTTGTCACATGCCACGTATCGCCAATAGCGACATCGCCCATTCGTCACAATCCGATCACCGAGTGCTTCGCAGACCAACCGTCGTCGCATTTGATAACTCATCGACCATTGTAAAACGAGACACCGACGCAACCCCTTGGGTACTCTTCCCCAACACACAAGAGCAGCTACCGCAATGGGAAATGGACCGTGCCTCTGGTGAAGCACTGTTGAAGCAATACGCATCTGTCGGCGAGGGCCAATTATTGGAACAGGCCGAACAAGCACTGACCGCAGCAGCTCGTCAGGTCAGTAACGACAGCCAATTACTCAGAAACCTAGGCCGCGTCTATTACTTGCAAAACAGAACGGGGGAAGCAATCTCGGTACTGCAGCGAGCCAACGAGATTGAGCGAAACGATGCCACCACAATAAGTTTGCTTGCCTTATGCTATCACCGACAAAAAGACACCGCACAAGGAATCGCTCTGTTTCCTGACTGGTATGCCCAATCATATCGACCATCAATGGAATATGGCCTATTTGCTGATTTATTCTATCAGACCGGAAACCACCAAAAAGCAATTGATCTGTTGCAGGAAAGCCTCCGCGTAAACCCCACTCTAACGTTACACTACCGCAACCTGCATATTATTCAGTCTCGCATTGGCGCCGTCCTAGAAGCGCAGGAAAATCTGCGTCAAGCGATCATTTTGGAGCAGCTAACCCAGCCGCAACTGCTCGATAAGCCTGTCGCCAATCCCTAATTTGCAACTGTTATCACCCCTTTTGCAAGACCAGCAGTTGTACCTTTCACGCGTCTATATGTCATAATATATTTATATACACTTCACTTACTCTATTGCTACCGTCCGCCTCGAAAAATGCTCCACTGTACTTTTCCTCTTGCGCTATTCCTTTGCTCGCTGCTCGCCATCTCAACGCCTGTAGCCCTGCAAGCAACTGACGTACCGATCACGGCCAAGCAAACACAATTCTTCGAAGAGAACATTCGTCCGATATTAGTCCGGCATTGCTATACTTGCCATGGTTCGGAGAAGCAAGAAAATGGCTTGCGAGTCGATTCCATCGAAGCACTCCTAACCGGCGGCGACTCAGGACCTGCAATCGCACTCGGTAAACCTGATGAGAGCTTGCTCATCGAGGCGATTGAATACAACGGGCTTGAAATGCCACCCACCGCAGCGCTGACTAAACAAATCGTCGCCGACATTCGGCACTGGATTAGCGATGGTGCTACATGGCCATCAACTAAACCTGACCCGTCGCGCGATCTGGCTTTACAATTTACAGACGAAGACCGTGAATTTTGGTCTTTTCAAGAAATCATTAAGCCTCGAGTCCCCCGCGTTCGTGGCAAAAACCGCCATCCCATTGACCGATTCGTCATAGCGACTCTCCGCGATCGCGGATTAACCATGGCCCCGCTCGCGCAGCCAGACCGATTAATTCGCAGGCTGTACTTGGATCTCACAGGTTTAATCCCACCGCCTGAAGTTGTCAAAGATTTCATCGCCGATCCTAGCGACGAGCATTACCGACAAATCGTCGAGCAACTCTTGGACGATGAACAACATGGAGTCCGCTGGGCCAAGTTCTGGCTTGATTTAGTGCGGTATGCTGATTCCGATGGGTATAGTGCCGATGCTTATAGAGACGAAGCGTGGCGATACCGCGACTATGTGATTGACTCATTCAACCAGAATCGACCCTACGACCAATTCATCCGACAACAACTTGCCGGGGATGAGTTAGATCCGAATAACCAAACAGCTCAAATTGCAACAGGTTTTTTGCGGCATTGGATTTACGAATTCAATCAACGTGATGCAAAATCACAATGGGATATTATTCTTAACGACATCACCGACGTCACAGGAGACGCGTTTTTAGGGTTGGGCATGAGTTGTGCGCGGTGCCACGATCACAAATTTGATCCCATTCTGCAAAGCGATTATTATCGCCTGCGGGCGTTTTTTGCGCCTTTACTGCCACTAGATGAACAATTGGCAGGCACTCCCACCGAACGTGCGGCTTATCAAGCTCAGCTAGAAAAGTGGCAACAAGCGACAACAGTCGTCCGCAAACAAATCGATTCCATACAAGCGAAGCATATTGAAACGCTAACCACAGCGCAAATAGAAAAGTTTCCCTTGGATGTTCGGCCTTCACTTTATAAGAAAGGTAGCCAACGGACACCCTACGAAAAGCAAATCGCTTACTTGGCATTTCGCCAAGTTCAAAAGATAATCAATGAAGTGGACTGGCTAAAACATTTCCAGGAAACGGACCTGGAAAAATGGAAACAACTAACTAACGAATTGAAATCCTTCGAGAGTTTAAAGCCAGCACCACTCGGAGTCATCGCCTCAGTCACCGACGTCGATACGACAGCTCCCCCAACGTTGATCCCCAACACGAGTAATCCTCTGCAACCCGGTGGACTTAGTTTACTCGACTCGACGACAACAACAGTCGTATCTCCAACGAATCATGCTACGACCGGACGACGAACGGCGCTCGCTAACTGGCTAACCGATCCACAGCATCCGCTTACCAGTCGTGTGATGGTCAATCGAATTTGGCAGTACCACTTCGGCCAGGGCATCGTAGATACGCCCAGCGACTTCGGCACACTCGGCACGCGTCCTACGCATCCGGAACTCCTTGATTTTTTAGCCGCCTCGTTCATGGAAAGCAACTGGGACATAAAAGAGCTTCATCGAGTCATCGTTACATCCCAGACCTATCGGCAATCTGCAGTCCACCCAGACGCGATCAAAATGCGGCATCTCGATGTTGACAATCAATTTCTCTGGCGGGCAAATATTCGTCGACTGGACGCCGAACAAATACGCGACAACATTCTCAATGTCAGTGGTGAATTGGAGCTGCAACTAGGCGGCGCCGGCCAAGACGTAGACTCACCACGTCGATCGGCGTATCTAAAAATGATGCGTAATCATCCTCACCCTTTTCTGTTAGCATTCGATGCAACCGATGGCATCCTAAGTTCACCGGAACGAAACACCACCACCACGCCGACGCAAACACTGCTGATCATGAATAATGCTTGGGTCCTGGCGCGGGCCACTGCCCTGAGCAAGCTCACATTGCCCCCAGACATGAAAAACTGCGAAAACAATATCGATCTGATACATTGGAAGCTATACAGCCGTAGTGCCACCGACCATGAGAAACAAGTTGCTCGCGATTTTTTCAATAACGCTAAGTCACCCGAGGAGGCTTGGACCGATTATTGTCACGTATTGCTAGCAGCAAACGAATTCCTATATATTCAATAATCCAAACTTTCGATACGTAATTCATTTTCTATCTACCATGAACCCACCCCCACGCATATTAGCCGGTCGATCTTCACGACGTGAGATGTTAGCCCAAGCAGGCCTGGGGTTTGGCAGTATAGCGTTATCGGGGATACTGAGTGAACAAGCATGGGGGTCGGAAACACTGCCGACTAGTTCTGCTGCAGTCAGTCATCACGTTGCTCGCGCCAAACAAGTCATTTTTCTTTTCATGGAAGGCGGGCCCAGTCACCTCGATCTGTTTGACCCAAAACCCAAGCTTAGAGAACTCGCGGGGCAACCTCTGCCGGACAGTTATGGTCCAATCATTACCCCGATGGGTGAATACAATGCGCCGTTGTTGGCAGACAAACGTAAATGGAAACAACACGGCGAAGCCGGGACATGGGTTTCCGATTGGCTGCCCAACATCGCAACTTGCGTGGATGACATTGCCGTTATTCGATCTTGCCACGGCAATGGACTAAACCACTCCAACGGCGTTTGCCAGATGAATACATGTTCCATCCGCGGCGGCCGACCGTCATTGGGTAGTTGGGTTAGCTATGGACTCGGCACAGAAAACAACAACCTGCCTACCTTTGTGGTAATTGAAGACGTCCCCAACAAGGTCTTTAACCGTGCGCGAAATTGGGGCACTGGGTTTATGCCGGCAACATACCAAGGTACTGCATTGTCGGGTAATAACCCGCCAATTCGCAATCTTGTACCTGACAAATCCATTGATACACCACGGCAAGTCCGCAAGAATTCCTTGCTGGCACAATTAAACAAACAACACGCCCAGCGACTTGGGCAAGATCAAAGTGAGCTGGAAGCTCGTATCCGCAGCTTCGAACTTGCTTATCTGATGCAACAAACTGCTCCTGAAGCGGTTGATTTATCACGTGAAACTGCTG
>Ga0208879_1001879_pt1 | contig 19189 bp, 15 predicted proteins | sample Knorr_S15_td_Bot_FD_185605 | JGI IMG/M metagenome (GOLD analysis project Ga0208879, IMG submission 185605) | Marine microbial communities from Southern Atlantic Ocean transect - Knorr_S15_td_Bottom_ad_5009_LV_A (SPAdes) (version 2) | ecosystem: Environmental > Aquatic > Marine > Oceanic | place... | reverse complement strand
TCTATGCGTGAAGCTCTTGTATAATAAATTTACACTCGGCAAATACTATGCCCGTAACATAAGTTAGTAAGGTTAAAGGCATCTATATTGTCTTTCGCATGTGCGCATGTGAGGTAAAATTTTGTGCCATTGTATAAAAATAGTTAAGTCAACTATTAACAAAAAGAAAAAGTTACCAATTCCACATTGTACCATCCTCCAACCTGTTGACAGGCAGATAAGAGCGCTTGTAAGGATATTTTGCGGCAAGTTTCTCATTTATATCAACGCCATGTCCTACTGCCTCTCCGGGATACATATAGCCGTTCTGGAAAGAATATGAGTGTGGAAATACTGCGTTCGTTTCTTCCGAATGTCGCATGTATTCTTGAATGCCAAAATTCGGAACCCATAAATCAAAATGTAAAGCAGCTCCCATACAAATAGGTGAAAGGTCAGTTGCACCGTGGCAACCTGTCCGTACATGGTAAAGAGAAGCGAAATCAGCAATGCGTCTTAGATGCGTGAGACCTCCTGCATGTACTACAGTTGTCCTAATATAATCTATGAGTTGTTCTTCAATCAATTGTTTACAATCCCAAATTGTGTTGAAAATTTCTCCTACAGCAAGAGGTGTGACAGTATTTTGTCGAAGGATGCGGTAGCCTGCCTGATTTTCAGCCGGAACTGCATCTTCCAGCCAAAACAGTCGAAACGATTCTAAATCCTTTCCCAAACTTGCGGCTTCAATCGGAGTTAGTCGGTGGTGAACATCGTGTAATAAATGTGGTTCGTTTCCATAAACGGTTCTTATTTTTTCAAAAAGTTTTGGAAGATTGTCCAGATATTTTGTGGTAGACCATTCATTTTCAGTAGGTAAATCTGAATCAGCTGGTTCGTAAAACATTTTATCTTTTGATACTCCGTAAGTACTTTTCAATCCAGGAATGCCAGTTTGCGCTCGGACTGCGTGATAACCCGCGTCCAAATATTTTCCTACCTCTTCGACTGTCTCCTCAATACTGTCCCCATTCGCATGACCATATACCATAACACCTGAGCGACTTTTTCCTCCTAATAACTGATAAAGAGGCATATTTGCAACTTTTGCTTTTAAATCCCATAAAGCAATATCTACTGCAGATATTGCTGTCATTGTTACAGGACCTTTTCGCCAATAAGCTCCACGATATAAAAATTGCCAAATATCCTCTATCTGATGCGGATCTCTACCTACCAACAATGGCACGATATGATCTTTTAAATAGGCAGATACCGCAAGCTCTCTACCGTTTAGAGTCGCGTCTCCAACTCCATACAGACCTTCATCTGTACATATCTTTAAACTTACAAAATTTCTTCCGGGGCTGGTAATAATAACTCTGGCCTCAGTTATTTTCACGGTATCTCCAAGTAAATTAGTTTTCTGTATTTGTACATTGATTAACTAGCAGGTATATGTCGGAAACACATTGTTCCAGTTTCCTAAATGGACTTGTTCAACAACAGGTTTTTGAGTTTCCATATTCCACACCACTTGAGACAGTAGTTTCCCCACAAGCAGGGATTCTGGAAGACCAATGAGAAGTCGTGGTTTTTCTGGATGTCGGCATGGGTTTTGGCGACGGTCACGGCAGGCTGAATGACCATTCCCGTTTATTTTTTTAATTCGCTTGGGTATGTAATTCTCTGGACTCGTGATTCAAGAGACTTTGGATTTAAATCCGAAATCTTCCAACATTACGTTGGCGGTGATGGTACCCATCGCGGAGATTCCTCCTCCAGGGTGGCAGGAAGGTCCGGTCATGTAGAGGTTCCTGATGGGAGAGCGATAGTGAGCATAGCTTGGAAAAGGTCGAAAGTAGCCGCTTTGCGATAGGGTGCGCTCACCTCCTGCAGTGGTACCATTGACGAGAGAAAGGTTGTCGCGGGCGAGGCTTTCGGCTGTGTCAATGTACTGCCCGAGGATGTTGCTCTCTGTCATGTTGGAGGTGTATTCCTGCAACTTGCGTAGCAGCACGTTCTGAACGTAATCCTCCTTGATGTCCTCCCAACACTCACCATTGCTCAACTGATTCGGAACGAAAGTGTCCATGATGAGGGTGTGTTTGCCTTCCGGCGCGCGGGTGGGGTCTTTCGTGGTCCAACATGCCGTCCAGAGAAATGGATTGGTAGGGGCGATGCCTGCGGCAATTTCCTGATACTGCCGGTCAATGTCGGCCACTGAGCCAAAGATGCGTTGGAATGCCGTCTGGCTCATTTCCTTTCCGTTGAGAAAATCCGGAGCTTCGTTGAGTGCGTAATGCACTCGACAGATACTGACCTTCCCGAAGGAAAAATTCCGGACCATGTGCAGAAAATCCCCATTCAGATGCTGCTCGTCGATCAAGCGCAGAAAGGTTTGCTGCGGATCGAGGCTGGTCACCACTGCCTTGCGGGAGAGGATTTCTGTGCCGTCCTCCAAACGAATACCCTGCGCGGTCTTGTTTGAATCGACTAGGAACTGACTCACCGTGGCATTCGTCCGAACAGCACCGCCGTGTGCTTCAAGATAGTTCACCAGTGCGTTACAGAGCATCATTGATCCCCCCTCCGGAATCGATTCTCCATAAAAATGAATAGCTGGGATCATGATGTAAAACGTCTGCCCAATTCCCTGCTGATCCGGGAGAATCTGTGGGGCCAGCGCCCAGCCAAGTATGAACGCCTGTACATGCGGGTTTTCAAAATTCTCCAACACGAATGCCTTGGCGCTTTGGTTATAGCTGCGCAGCATCCGTAGCCCCTCTCGGCTGTTCTCCATCGCGACAGGCAGGTAGCTCGGCGGGCTGGGTGGAGAGAACATTCCCTTGATGAACCCGTCTTTAATGTTGACGAATTCATTGAAGATTTCACGGTAGCGCTGGGCGTCCTTTCGGGAATACTGGGAGATACTTTCGACGGTTTTTTCGATGCTCTTGTACACGACAATCCCCGGACCTTCCTTGTTGGGGTGTCCAGTGATGTGGTCCTCTGCCCAAATGTACTTGAGGCCGAACTCCTCCAGTTCGGGCTTCAGTTCATTGAAGGTTTCATTAGCGTGAATCCAGACATGTGAGGAGCCGTAGAGGTCATGCTTGAACCCTGGAAGTGTGACCTCCCTTGTGATGACTCCACCGCCCACCCAAGGGTTGCGCTCTGCAACCATCACACTCAGCCCAACTCGAGCAAGCACGGCTCCACACACGAGAGCATTGTGCCCCCCACCTGCAATGACGATATCGTAATCAGCCATCAAGTTCCTTTCATAAATTGTTTTAGGGTATGCAGCACTGCTTGGTTTTCCTCGGATTTGCCAATAGTGATGCGAATGCAGTTGGGTGGGCTTCCCGCACTGACGGGACGTGGAATGATGCCATTGCACTTCAAGGCATTGGCTGCGGCCTCGCTATTACTCTTTGGTTCATCCAGAAACTGAATGAGCAGAAAATTCGCCATGCTGGGAATCACGTTTAATCCCTGGGCTTCCAACTCTTCGGTCATGCGTTTGCGCCACAGATGATTGTGCTGCTGGACTTCTTTGGTGTACTCGACATCGTGCAGGGCGGCGACAGCAGTTGCCAGCGCCGGGCCGTTGGTATTGAAGGTGATGCGGAAGCGTTGCATCGTTTGAAAGACTCTCTGGGGTGCGAGCATCCAGCCGATGCGCAGGGCCGCGAGTCCATAAAGCTTTGAGAAGGTACGGGCCACCACCACATTTTCGGTTTCGTCGGCCCACTTCAGTCCGGATTCAAAATCTTCTGCGGTCACATACTCAGCATACGCTTCATCGAGCAGCAACAGAACATGCTCAGGAAGGTTGGCGTGAAGTCGGCGTACTTCACTTCCGGAGAGATAGGTGCCTGTGGGATTGTTCGGGTTGGCGATGGCAACCAGCTTTGTTTTCGGAGTCACGCATTCCAGCAAGGAATCAACACTGGTGACACAATCTACTTCAGATGATAAAGCAACTGACGCTCCCTGTGAGATTGCAAAAATGCGGTAGAGTGGAAACCCATATTCACTCAACAACACCTCGTCGCCCTCACCAACATAGGCATGAATCAGGATCTGAATCAATTCTGCTGAGCCGTTGCCGCAAATGAGTTGGTTAACTGCTAAGCCAAAGTGCTCCGCGAGTGCATCGCGCAGTTCGTTTTGATCAGGGTCGGGATAGCGGTGAAGTTGTGTTGCCGCATCGGCATACGCTTTCAAGGCCTGCGGGCTGGGGCCGAGAGTCGACTCATTTGAGGAGAGCTTGATTGGTTCGGCGATCCCTTTCAGTTCACGGTCTCCGGGAACATACTCCGGAAGTTCCAGCACACAAGGTCGGGGTTGGGGAATCATGTCAATCTGCCTTTTGGTTCAATGCCGATTTCAAAGTAATGTGAGGACAGATTTTAGCTCGGTATACTTCTCCAACCCCTCCCAGCCGTTTTCCCGTCCCCATCCGGATTGCTTGTAGCCACCGAAGGGAACCGCCATGTCCGGAATACCGTGGCAGTTGATCCACAATAATCCAGCACGGATGCTTGCCGCCATGCGATGGGCCTTGCTGACATCACAAGTCCAGATGCTACCTGCCAAACCATACGGCGTGTCATTCGCCAATGTGATCGCTTCATCTGAATCATCAAAGCACATAGCGGTGACAACTGGTCCAAAGATTTCTTCCTGAACTACCTTCATTTCAGATCGAACACTTGCCAGAACCGTTGGTTCGTAAAAGTAGCCAGCACCACTACAATGCCGGCCTCCGCACAAGGCTTCAACTCCATCCAGTACCCCGGACTCCACGAGGGAGTGGACATGATTGCGGTGCTCCTCAGAAATCAGTGGTCCCATTTGCGATTCCGGGTCAAACCCTGATCCAAGTTTGAGTGATTTTGCAATTTTGCTCACGCCCTCCACAACCTGCTCAAACACAGGCCTCTCCACCAATAATCGTGAACCTGCCACACATACCTGTCCTGCATTAGAAAAAATCGCCTCCGCTGCCCCGGGAATCGCCTGTTCCAAATTCGCATCGGCAAACACGATCACGGGGGATTTACCACCCAGTTCCAGAGACACTTTTTTCAAGTTTCCAGAAGCCTGCATAATGATTTTCCGGGCTGTAGCGGAGGAACCGGTGAAGGCGATCTTGTCCACCCCCGGATGTTCGGCAAGTGCAGCACCCGTCCTACCATCACCAGTGACAATGTTAACCACTCCGGGAGGAAACCCCGCCTGCTCAAAAAGTTCCCCCAACAACAGCGTGCTCATGGGAGTTTGTTCAGCAGGTTTGAAAACGCAGGTGCAGCCTGCTGCCAAAGCAGGTGCTAGTTTCCATGCAGCCATCACCAAGGGGCCATTCCACGGTACAATCTGCGCTACAACCCCAATTGGTTCGCGTTGGGTGTATGCGTGAAACTTCATTCCGGGAAGGGAGGTTTGGGGGGTTCGGCCCTCCATTTTAGTACACCAACCCGCATAGTACCGGAAGGACTCCGCTGCTGCGGGAATCTCTCCGTTCCGGACACTGCCAAACAACTTACCCCCGTCCAAAGTTTCTAACGTAGCCAACTCTTCGGCCTGAGCTTCTATCAGATCTGCCACCCTCCAAAGCAGCTTTGCTCGCTGCGCCGGAGTGACCTTGCTCCAATTTCCGTACTCAAACGCCTGCCGTGCTGCCGCAACTGCTTGATCAACTTCTGCTTCGCCTGCGACCGCGTATTCGCCGATGACCTTTCCATCGGCAGGGTTGACTGTTGGTTTCCATCCGGATGTAACAGACCCTAGCCATTCTCCGCCAATCAGCATAGGACGTGGGGTTTCCAGAAACCGCAAAATGTTTTTTGGCAATTGTGTCATCATGTTCTTCCTAACAAGTTAAAAAAGCAGAACTGAAACATTGCTTTCAAGCCGGCCGGGCACGAGGCGTGAGGATAAACGGCCACGGAGTGGGCATGTCTTCGGTGAGAACCACCTCAATTAACGCAGGTCCAGAATTGGCAAGAGCACCACGCAAAACTGGACGTAATTCATCAGGAGTTCGGACTCTGTACCCTGCCAGACCGAAGCTTTCTGCAAGTTGAACGAAGTCTGGGTTGTGCAGGTCCGAGGCAATGATCCTTCCTCCAAACCATTCCTTTTGCTGTCGTTGAACGTTGCCGAATTTGTTGTCGTTGAAGACGATCACCACCACACCCAAACCGTACTGTACAGCTGTCGCTAGTTCCTGCACGTTAAACAGAAATCCCCCGTCCCCAGCAATGGCAATGACTTTCTTGTCAGGATGCGCTGCTTGCACTCCAAGGGCGGTTGCGTAGCCATAACCAAGTGTTCCCTGATAACCTGCTGAGATGAAGTGTCGTGGGTGGTAAGTCGGGAAAGCATACCAAGAGGCGAATCCGACTTGAGTGACTTCATCCACAAAAAAACCATCTTCTGGCAACTCCTCCCGGATCACACGCAAGTAACCCATTTGGGGAGCAATCTTATCCTCAAAAGCTTCCTGGAATTCAGTTTTCAAGTAATTCAACTCCTCTCTGCGAGATGGACGTGGGATGTTGAAACTTTCGACTAGGGGAAGTAGTGCTTCCAGGGCTGTTCGGGCATCCGCGACAATCCCTAACTCTGGTGTTGAAATCCGGTTGATTTCTGTCGGATCGATGTCAATCCTAAGGATCTTCAGATTTTTGTCCAACCCCCAGTACATTTGCTGGTACTTGAGACGGGTGCCAATGGCAAGCACGACATCTGCGTCTGCCCAAAGCCGATGACCTGCTGGAAAACTTTGACTGAGGTAGTGTCGCTCGTCGATCACCCCCTTTCCGCTTCGGAAAAATGTCACGGGTGCTTGCAACATTTCCGCCAGCCGCAAGACCTCCGAACTCGCATGTTGCGCTCCACCCCCCACCACGAACATTGGTCTTTTCGCCAAGCAAAGCTGCTTTGCGACTTGTTCGATCTGCTCGGGATCAGGAGCAAGCGCTGCATGGGACTCCGGAGGTAAGAGCGAAACTTCGCTTTGCTGCCCCATTACGTCCATCGCCATTTCCAATTCGACTGGCCGTGGACGACCGGTTTGAAGCTGCTTGAAGGCTTCCCGAACTAGATCTGGAGCTTGGGTGGGATGGTCAATCCGAGCTGCCCACTTCGTTAGTTTCTGGATGAGTCCTAGTTGATCCGGGATTTCGTGCAGGTAGCCCCGCCCTGTCCCAATTCCTGCGGAGGGAATTTGTCCAGTCAGACATAAGACTGGGGCGTTGCAAGCATAAGCTGTGCAGAGGGCCGCAGTGGTATTCAAAAGCCCGGGGCCAGGTACCACTGTGTAGGCTCCTAACCGTCCTGTGGAGCGTGCGTAGCCAAAAGCCATATATGCCGCCCCCTGTTCATGCCGGGAATGAATGAGTTTGATTTTTCCCTCTGTTTTGTAAATTGCATCAAAAAGATGATCGAGTTGTCCCCCCGGTAAACCAAAGATAGTGTCTACTCCATTTTGCTGGAGAGACTTTACAATTGCTTCTGCACCGGTCAAGTAAGGCATACTTGAGTTAGATTGGGGGTCATTACTTCAATAAATTTCAGCACTCTGCCACAAACTCCAAATTCAAATAGAATCATAATATTGAAAAGTATTTTGAACAAGTAAAGTTACGAATAGACAAAAATAACAGTTGTGTTGTTGAACGTTTCATTAGAAGTAAAGTATACCAAATCAAAAAAATCCTGAATACTAAAATAATTCATTATTTAAATCTTTTGGAGATACTTTGCTCTATAGAATGATAGTTGATGCTCTTGGGAAAAGTAGATTTAGATTCCTGTATTGCACCAAGGTCATTTTTCAACTCCAATTGGGAAAAAATTTCGGTTTTTGAACGTCTTAGTTAGGTAAAAGAATGTGGAATCCCTTTAAGAATAACCTGGCATAAACATTCTCCGCTTTCGACTGAATCATAGCCGCTTTTCAGTGGATTGGCAGAAGATAGAACAATCAGCACAGTCCATCCAGATGTGAATTTGCTCTCCGTAGACTGGTTTATCAGAAGTGTTCAAGAAACGTCCAATGAGTTGAGTGTCCTGAAATTTGCAAAGGACGCTCACGTCAGGCCCTAGGTTCTCCACATTTGTGACTCGAACGTCCATGTCCATGGAAGTGTCTTGATCTAGATCACCTGGAGTGGCATGAACGTTTTCTGGACGCACCCCTAAATACACTGGACGGCCAATGATTGGAGGGTCCCGGAACGGATAGTGGCTTACCGGGAAGGAGGTGTTGCCGGACTGCACCCACACCTTGCCGTCACTTTGATCTAAATTCCCAGAAATAAAATTCATGCTTGGGGAGCCAATGAACTCGGCCACAAAGCGATTTTCCGGAGTGCGGTAAACCTCATCAGGGTTCCCCACTTGTTGTAGTACACCTTGGTTCAGCACCGCGATTTTTGTCGCCAGCGTCATGGCTTCAACCTGATCGTGCGTAACAAAAACAATGGTGGCATTAAGCCTGCGATGCAGGTTCTTCAGTTCAACTCGCATCTCCGCCCGTAGCTTCGCGTCAAGGTTGCTCATCGGCTCATCAAGGAGAAATACATCCGGCTCATGCACCAGTGCCCGTGCAATTGCTACTCGCTGGCGCTGGCCTCCAGAAAGTGATGCGGGTTTGCGATCCAACAAGTCGCTGATTTGCAGCAATTCTACGGTTTTTAGCAGGGTTTGTTCGATTTGGGCTTTGGGTACCTTGCGGCATTGCAGGCCGAAGGTGATGTTCTTTCGAACCGTCATGGTGGGATAGAGAGCGTAGGACTGGAAGACCATAGCAATGTTGCGGTCCCTTGGTGCTTTGTCAGTGACCTCTTGACCATTGATCAGAATGCTCCCCCCATCTTCAATGGCTTCCAAGCCAGTGACACAGTTCAGCAGGGTGGACTTTCCGCACCCAGATGGGCCAAGGAGAACGAGGAATTCTCCTTGCCTAATTTCCAGATTGATATTCTGCAATACTGGAATCTTGTCAAACTGCTTACTGAGTTCCTTGATGGTCAGGGACATGGGGCTTGGCTTATCCTTTGACAGCTCCAGATGTTAATCCACGAATGAAAAACTTACCGGCCACGAGGTAAATGAACAACGTAGGCAGGGCGGTGAGAAGCGTGGCTGCCATGTTGACGTTGTGTTCCTTCACTCCGTAGGTCGAGTTCACAATGTTGTTCAGAGCAGCCATGACGGGTTGCTTGCCCACTTCGCCAAAAGTGAGGGCAAAGATGAAATCGTTGTAAATACCGGTGAAGATGAGGATGACCGCCACCATGATGATGGATGTTGACATCGGTAAGATAATGTAGAAGAAGATTCGGAAAAAACCCGCGCCATCAATCACAGCCGCTTTTATTAATTCTGGTGGAAGCGTTACAAAGTAGTTGCGGAACAGTAGTGTTGCCAATGGCACACCATACACCGTGTGGAGCAGGATCAATCCGAATGACGTTCCGAAAATGCCGAGTTCACGCAGAGTGATTGCGATGGGGATGAGGTAAAGCTGAAAGGGCATGAAGCAACCCATCAGCAGTCCGCCAAGGAGCAGGTCTGAGCCCCTGAACTTCCACTGGGTAAGGGCATAACCGTTGAGGGCACCAACCAAGACCGCCAGAATCAATCCAGGGATCGTGATTGCAAAGGTGGCCATGAAGTGCGGCTTGACCCCGTTGCAACTGAGTCCTACACAGGCGTGATCCCACGCCTTGGCCCAACCTCCAAAGAACCAAGCTTGTGGTGGTAACAACATGTTGGACTCCCGGATTTCATCCAGTGATTTGAACGATGTCATTAGCATCACATAAAGTGGGGAGAGAAAGAACACCAGAAACGTGCTGAGGCAAAAATAAAGAGCAACCCGTTCCCAAGAGAATGGTGCGACTGGTGGTCTCATTTCTCCTTCCGGAGTTCGTAGTAGAGGTAGGGCAAGATGATCAGCAGTACCGTCATTACTGTGCAAACCGCTGCAGCAGCACCTCTGGCGATGTTTGATCGCGCAAAGAAGTAATCGTAAATGAATTTTGCAGGAACATCTGACGCGAAACCTGGACCTCCAGAAGTCAGGGCAACCACGATATCAAAACTGCGGATGACGTTGAACATCAGCAGCAAAATGGCAGCAAGCAAGATGGAGCGCAACTGAGGCAGGATGATGAAAAGATAGGCCTGCCATGCAGGAATACCCTCTACGTGGATTGATTTCCAGATGTCCTCATCAACCGCTCTCAGTCCGGCCAAGAACAACACCATGATCAGTCCAGAGCCATGCCAGACGGCTGCAAGAACTACGGCGTAAATCGCATAACGGGAGGAACCGAGCCAATTAAGGGTAAACTCGTGGAATCCCAAGTCGTGAGCAAGTTTTTGCAAGCCCAGGGTGGGATTAAGAATCCATTGCCATGCCAGTCCTGTCACCACCAATGAAAGTGACATGGGATAGAGAAAAGAGGTTCGGAAAAAGTTTTCCAAGCGAATGTGTTGGTCAAGCAGAACTGCCAACAATCCTCCAACTAACACACAGAAAAATAGATAAAGCCCACCGAAGATGAACATGTTTGCATAAGCGATTTTCCAGCGGTGGTTAGACCACAATAGGTCATACTGCTTGAAACCGACCCAGTTGTGACTTGGAAGGAATTTCGAGTCAGTGAAGGAAAGATAACCTGTGTAAAGTGTGAAACCCCAAAGGAAATATACCACAATGATTAAGGTGGGAACAAGGACCAGTTGGGAGGTCAGAACATGGGAACGGCTTTGCATCACAGGGCTCCATAACACAAAGGCTATGGTAGCATAATCTCGCCACCACAGCCTTTGTGGATAAGGGATTCAGGGAATTACAGTTGCTTGATTCCGTCCACCAGCATCTTGCGGGCTTTTTCGGCAGACATGTCCGAATTCCAGAACTGACTGACCACGTCCTTCAGCACACCACTGAATCCGGAGTCACGGACATTCCAGTGCAACGCAGCACTACCGCTTGCCAGCATGCTGAGGGCGTTTTGGGAGCAGAGATCGAACCCTTCTGTAGAAGCGTCTGTGCGAGCTGGCAAAGCGCCCTTGATCAATGCCGCCTTGGTTTGAACTTCCTTGTTCATCATTGCCGAGGCCAACGCTCTTTGAGTTGCCTGATCACTGGAAGATGAGGTCTTCGGGAAGGCAAAACCGTCAACTGCGGTCAGGACCATACCAGACCCCGGAGAGATTTCGCAGGAGAAATCCTTTCCGGGATTCTTTTTTGCTTGAAGGAATCCCCCCTTAGCCCAGTCGCCCATAAAAAAGTATGCTGCTTTGCCAGAGATCACGAGGTTGTTGGTGTCTCCCCAACTACGCCCAGCCTTGCCAGCGTCGGTATAGGGCGCCAAAGCCCTCATGGCTGCAAAAACCCGAGTTGTGTCATCGCTATCGATAGTGTCCATGTTTCCATCCAGCAATTCCCGGAAGTACTGTGCTCCACCCGCTCCCAAGGCAACATGGTCAAAGAGCAGAGTTTCCTGCCAGTCCTGTCCTCCCATAGCAATGGGAATATAACCGGCTTTCTGAATACGGGGCAGGGAGGTCATGAATGCTCCCCAATTCATCGGTTCATCCACACCGGCAGACTGAAGTACTGAAAGGCTGGCATATCTCCAGTTGACAGTGCTGATAAACACTGGAGCGGCAATGTACTTTCCATCCTGCTTGGAGGCAGAAGCTACCCCGTCTGGAAGTACCGCATCCCAGTTCTCGGCTTTGGCGACCGAATCAACGTCATTGAGCATTCCGCCTTTGGCCCACTCTTGGGAGGTAGCACCCACAACCATCAAGACGGCTGCTGGAGGCTTCCCGCCAATCACTCGGGATTTCACCGAAGCATGGGCTGTCTTGGAATCGCTATGAGGGGTGTCCACCCACTTGCCTCCGCTGCGCTCGAACTCATCGACGATCACCTTGAGCGCCTTGGATTCAGCATCTCCGACCCACCAATGCACCACGTCTCCCCCAGCCCATAGGTTGGGAGCAAAAGCCAGCATGGTTGCGGCCACCAATCCCGCAAGCGTGAACTTTGCGGATCTTTGTTGTTTGAACTTACTCATATCATTTCTCCATTATGAGAGAGTGGTCTATTCAACCCTCTCTTGATTATGTTTGTTAAAGATTAATTACGATTTGGGTATCAACTCAGATATCCCTGATTTTTAATCCATAAGCCCTCCTTGGTTTAGATTTTTCCCCTGTCAGATTCGCCACAGATACCCAAGAGAAGGGGTATACTCGGGTTTTTAGTTGGCATTCCGCGTCAAGTTGGTCATAAAAGCTCAATCCCACGGATCCCATTTTTGATGTCCGGTTGGGGGTTGAGTATTGGAATCTGTTGATGATTCAACCTTTCCGGGGTTTTTAGACCCAAAACAGAACCAAGGCATCAACAGCAGAAACTGCCACAACCCACCGCTCTTCAGCATCACCTTTAGTAGTTCTACTATATCGCTAGGAGCAATGTGGATGGTGGTCGGCATGGATCGCTTCGGATCGCTGTGGACCAAAAGTACGTTGCCTTGTCGCTCAATGCGGTCAATGTGCAACTCCAGATCAACGAGTTTGCTGACGACCTTCATTGTTTAATCCTCGTCCCTGCGTAAAGCCCCAATCGACTGTGCCCGCTTGATCCGATCCTCCAAGACTTGCGGCATCTCTTCTGGACGAATTCCATGGGGCGGCATGAACTGTCCGCGACCGTAGAGGTACTCCATCACAGCCTTGGTGGTCTCAATCTTTTCGGCTTGGGTTTTCGGCGGATGTCCTGCCGGGAAGCGGTTGGGGGGATAGCAAGAATGTTCGTAAATCTCACGGAAACCCTCCGTGCGTACGTCAATCCACATGTTGTGGTTGATGATCGTTCGGTGTTCCCGAAGGGCTTCGATGTCGATGGTCGTGGTGATAACCTGCTCTTCGGGATAAGGGGCTTGACGCAGCACCATTCCTGTGTAATCGACAATCAGTGAGTGTCCGGGACAGAAACCCTTGGGGTAATACTCGTGCTCTACTGTTCCCCAGTTGGACCCGAGAAGGTAACACATGTTGTCATGGGCACGGGTCCGACGGGTGAATGTCCAAAAGTCCCACGGCTGGCTGGTGCCCTCAACCTCCTGCATCGCGGTCGGGTGGCAGATCACCTCAACGCCATTGAACGCAAGTGCGCGGGAGACCTCCGGAGTGGCTCCATCGTGACAGGTCATCGTCCCAAGCTTGCCAATCTCCGTGTCCACCACTGGGAAGCGTTGGCGAATGTTGTTGCCGAAAACCTTGGTATAGTCGTCAAGCATGTCGTGTGGACTGGTGCCCATGCCGATGGAGGCAGGGATGTGCCACTTGTGGTACTTGAGAATCACTTCTCCAGACGGACCAATGATGAAAGCTGTGTTGAACCAGCGATCCGGAAACTCCGGGAGCAGTTCAATGACCCCACCTCCGGAGATGAACAGGTTGTATTCACGAGCCTTCTCGGCCAGCATGTCCATTTCCGGCCCGGGAATGGTGATGGCCTTGTCCATGAATTCCTTGAGTCCGGCTTCTCCCTTGCCCGGTGTAGTCACACCTTGCAGGAAATACTCGGGCAACACTATAAGGCGCACAGGCCGTTCCCAGAAATATCCCACCCCGAAATCGATCAACTTGCACACGCGGTTCAGGTTTTTCTGGATGTCGGCGCTGTTTTTTGCAACTGTCACCGCAGGTTGGATGACCATTCCCGTGTATTTTTCAATTCGCTGGGGCATTTAATTCTCTGGGCTCGTGGTTCAAAAGGCCAATTTCCTCTTGGTCAAACAGTTTCTTGATCAAAAAGAATCCATCTCTATGGTACGCTTTGATTTGTTTCTGATTTAATTTCAACGAAAAATTGTGGAAAGAGTTTGAAACATTTTTTTATCAGTACGTTCGCTTCTATGATTTGCTAAGATTATTTTATGTAGTTTATTTTCTTGCTAGATTTCTGTCTCAGTTTTACACGGAGGTTAGGGAAAAGGCAAGGCGCCGCCATTTGCGTTACATGATGTTTCGCATTGGATGTGGTTTATGTGGGAGTTAAATCCACTTAAAATAATTTAATTGTCTATGTAGTAATGATTTAAATACTATGCTGCCGAACTATAAAATCACCAAGATTTCTATGATCCGCTGGGGAGTCTGACATAAAATTCCGATTTTTGCAATAGTTATAAATCTTGTCGTTTAAATTAAATAAATAGCACTGGATATGAAAAAATGGACTTCTGTGGTTTATGAAAGTATCATTTATTGTGGAATCAAGATTTAATTTCATACAAAATGTTCTGTATCGCCTAAAGGTGATGCTCTGAAAGAAAGGAAAGGAAATGTTGCAGGAGAGGATAGAAGGCAAATGGATTGAAACATTCGCCTCGGTTTTTAAACTCTGCAGGGTAGAATCAGGCACCGTGGTCGCGATTATCTCTGAAACCCAGTCCCGTCCCGTTAATGTTCAGCTAACCGAACTGGCACTGCACCGTCTGGGTGCGCAGGCTTTTCATGTGATCATTCCAACACCGGAACAAACAACCAACATTCCGATTCGCTCTACTGGAGCAAGTGTTGTGCTGCAGGGAATAAAACCGGTTTTGGAAGCTTTATCACATTCAGAACTGGTGGTGGATTTGACGGTTGAAGGATTGCTGCATGCGCCGGAAGTTTCTGCTGTTTTAAAAAATGGTGCACGTATTTTGATGGTGAGCAACGAACATCCTGAGACTCTGGAACGTTTGCTTCCGGATCCTGAATTGACCATCAAAGTGAAACTTGGTTTGAAAAAACTCAAGTCCGCAAAAATTATGACAGTCACGTCAGGTGCCGGAACCAATCTCCAGATAGATCTTACGGGTGCGTCTCCAGGGGCAGCCTGGGGTTATGCTGACAGACCGGGTTTGATGTCACATTGGCCGGGCGGTTTGTGCCTGTGTTTTCCAAAAGAAAAATCGGTTAACGGCACACTCGTTCTCGCCCCCGGCGATGTTAATTTAACTTTCAAACGATATATCGAATCCTCCATTGAACTTACTATTGAAGATGATAGTATCATTAAAATCAGCGGAAACGGAGTTGACGCGGAACTATTCCGGGAATACACGGCAGCCTGGAAAGATGGGGAAGCTTATGCGGTTTCTCATGTCGGTTGGGGCATGAATCCCCAAGCCCGCTGGGAGTCGATGGCCATGTATGACAAACGGGACTTCAACGGAACAGAACTCCGGGCTTTCGCAGGAAACTTTCTATATTCCATTGGTGCCAATGAAACTGCTGCTCGTTACACACAGGGGCATTTTGATCTTCCTGTGCGAAATTGTACAATTCAGCTCGATGGCGAAACAGTGGTCAAAGTGGGGGTGCTTCAGGGAGATTTGGCACCATGACCCCGGTTCCAACTTGTTTAACAAACGGCGATTCAGGAGATGTGATTGTCTTTTTACATGGAATCGGAGGCAATGCTGAATATTGGGAACCGCAGTTGTCTTTTTTTGGGGAAAGTTTTCAGGCTGTAGCATGGAACATGCCGGGTTATGGGACGTCTCCACCTCTCACCGAAATGACCTTCCCGGCACTGGCTCAGGCTTTGGATCGCATGTTAGACACATACCAGACAGAACAGGTTCACCTCGTCGGCCATTCGATGGGAGGTATGGTTGCACAGGAATATATGTTGCGACAGGCAAAACGTGTAAGTTCACTGACTCTATATGCGAGCAGTTCCGCATTTGGTAAATCGGAAGGAGACTGGCAGCAGAATTTCATTCGTCAGCGTTTAAAACCGCTCGATGATGGTGGTAGCATGGAAGCAGTTGCCTCGCAGCTGGTACACAGTCTTTTTGGAGAAAACCCCGCACCGGACTTAGTGGAGAAAGCGACAGACAGCATGGTTCAATGTCCGCCGGAAGTTTACCGTGCCGCTGTGAAATGTCTGGTGGGATTTGACCGTCGGACGGAGCTTTCCCGGATTCGGACGCCGACATTTCTGGTAACGGGAGATCAGGACACACTCGCTCCTCCAAAAATGATGGAAAAAATGGCTGCTAAAATAACTGATTCCCGTTTCCAATCTTTGAAAGGAGCAGGACATTTAGCCAGTTTAGAACAAGCGGAAAAATTCAATGAGCTTCTTTTGGAGTTCATCAACCGTCATGCAGACACACCAGTTACAGACAGGAATTTATGAAAGAAGCAGCAGAGTTATTCAGTGATTTAAAGCTGAGTGATTCACAGAAAAAGATTATTAACACTGCCGGAAAAATAGGCCGTGAAAAGCTTGCACCGCGTGCCGCGCAGATAGATCGAGAAGCCTGTAATCCGCTGGAAAATTATGATGATTTGCGCGAATGCGGAATTCACAGCATGTGTGTTCCGGAACGTTTCGGCGGGCTCGGTCACGATTATGCGACATACATGATGGTTTCTTCAGAACTGGGACGCCACTGCGGGTCAACCGCGCTGAGTTTTAATATGCATGCTTCGACCACCTTATGGATTGGAGACATGCTGGACGGACTGGACTTGAGTCCGGAACAGAAAACTGTAATGGAATCCCTGCGTGCACTCCATTACAAACGGATTGTGGAAGACGGCGCACTCTACGCACAGACTTTTTCAGAAGGAAACATGGCTGCTGCCGGCAAGACTCCTTTCGGGACAACCGCAAAAAAAGTAGAAGGCGGATGGATCCTGAACGGCAGGAAAATTTTCGCGTCTCTCTCAGGCGCAGCCACGCACTACGGGATTTTGTGTACAGAAGAAAAACCTGAATTGAGTTCCCTTGATACGATGTACATTGCGGTTCCGACCGATTCATCCGGATTCAGCATCTCAGGTGAGTGGGACCCTTTGGGAATGCGCGGTACTGTTTCCCTGAATCTGCTCATGAAAGATGTATTTGTTCCGGATGACGCACAACTCATGCCGCGCGGAACCTATCATTTAGCAGCCAAAAAAATCCCTCACATGTTTATGACTCTCTCCGCAACTTATGTCGGCATCGCCCAGGGGGCTTTCGACTTTACGGTTCAGTATTTGCGGGGAGAAAATCCTAAAGCGATGGGCAGCAAATCCCGTCAGCATCCCGCAAAACAATTCACGGTGGCGGAAATGTTTATTAAACTGGAACAGATACGTGCCCTGTTCATCCGCTCAATTCATGAAATAAAAGTGAATCCGGGAAAATCCGCCAGACTGCGCGCCTATGCGTCACAATACACCACCATGGAAGGCGCGGTTGACATTTGCCGTTTGGCTATTCGAACCTGCGGCGGACGCTCAATGCTGAAAACATTTCCGCTGGAAAGGATGTACCGCGACGCCCGTTGCGGCTCACTGATGTTTCCGTGGACTGCGGAAGCGTGCCTTGATCGTCTGGGACGTGAAACACTGTATCAAAAAGACGAAACCGATGATTGAATTGAAATTAAAAACATGAAAAGTTCCTGATGAAAACATTTCTACCCTCCTTTGAAAATCTGGAAGAAAGGCAGCTTAAAGGACTCCAATGGACGGTGAATCATGCGTATAATGGTTCAGAAACCTATCGGAAAAAGTTTGCTGCACTTAACCTTAAACCAAACAATATTGAATGCCTTGATGACCTCAAACGCCTTCCTTTTACGAGTCCCGAAGATTTGTCTGCCGGTTATCCTTTTCCATTACTGTCAGTACCAATTCAGGATGTAGTCCGGATTCACACCTCTTCAGGTACAACAGGAAAACGGAAAGTGCTTTGTTATACACAAAAAGACATTGAGGATTGGACTCATTTTTTTGCCCGTAGTTTTGAGGTGGCAGGTTTTACGGCAGACGATCGTGTGCAGATTGCCGTGGGCTATGGACCATGGACAGCAGGAACAGGTTTTCAAGCGGCATGTGAAGCCTTTGGTGCCATGGTCATTCCTGTTGGTCCCGGAAACATTGAAACGCAAATAGAATTTCTGCTTGATTTCCAAAGCACGGCATTCTGTTGTACCGCCTCAATGGGCTTGCTTCTGGCAGAAGAGGTTGAACGCAGAGGGATTCGTGATCAGATCAATCTTAATAAAATGATCTATGGATCAGAACGCAGTTCTGATGCTATGCGGGATCAGATCAAATCGTTGTTGGGGCTTGAAGAAATGTTTGACATTCCCGGTATGACCGAATTGTACGGTCCGGGAACAGGTATCGAGTGTTCCGCCCACCAGGGTATACATTATTGGTCCGATTATTATCTCCTTGAAATTATCAATCCGGACACATTGGAAGAAGCGGCCCCCGGAGAAGTGGGTGAGATGGTGGTAACCACCCTGCAAAAGGAAGCGGTTCCATTGATACGTTACCGAACCCATGACCTCACCTCTCTTATTCAGGAAGAGTGTTCCTGCGGAAATCTTTTTCCACGGCATGACAGATTATTGGGGCGTACAGATGACATGTTTATTTTCCGGGGAGTCAATATTTATCCCGGCCAGCTTGACAATCTGCTCAGCAGCCTTCCGGGTGTCGGGAGCGAATATCAAGTATTCCTCAATCAAATGGAAGGTAAAGACAAATGTATTCTTCGAATAGAACGTGCTCAAAACACAGATAGCACAGGTGATTCTCAAACCGCAGAAACCATAAAAACTTTAATCAAACACAAGGTTTTCGTTACTCCGGATGTGGATGTGGTTGATTACGGTTCTCTTCCAAGAAGTGAAAGAAAAACAAAGCGAGTGTCTGATGTAAGAGAAATTTAGCAAAACCTTTACGTCTGCTCCCCTTCAATCCACTTGCTTTGCCCGTTGATCAGATCGAAATAATAAAAAGGGAATCTGTTTAATAAGAACTGAATGCTAAACTTGAAAGTCTTGTGAGAGAGAATGGGACAGAATACTAATATTGCAATAAGAAGCAGGAGCTCATTGGGTATTGCATTCCCAGTAACATTTGTAGTCTCATTTCTAATTTCATCATTATTAATAATTTAGTGTAACAGGAATTGAATAAATGATTCTATCTTCCAAATACCAACCCCATCATCTCCTGTGAGTAACCCCCACTAATTCTTCACAGTCAGAAAATCATCCACAACCTACCCCAATACTTGAACTGAGACTTGCGGATCGAACTTAGTCGGTTGCAATGACTTGGGTCAAACGATCTGAACTGGAGCAGTTTTGAC
>Ga0208879_1001876_pt1 | contig 19212 bp, 11 predicted proteins | sample Knorr_S15_td_Bot_FD_185605 | JGI IMG/M metagenome (GOLD analysis project Ga0208879, IMG submission 185605) | Marine microbial communities from Southern Atlantic Ocean transect - Knorr_S15_td_Bottom_ad_5009_LV_A (SPAdes) (version 2) | ecosystem: Environmental > Aquatic > Marine > Oceanic | place... | reverse complement strand
CTCGATTATCACCAAATCCATCACCATCACTATCTAGCCACTCGCTTTCATCATTTGGAAATACGTCAATATTGTCGCCAAATCCATCACCATCACTATCCAGGCATTCAGAATCGTCCAATGGGAAAGCATCGCTATTATCACCACAACCATCACCATCGCTATCTGCCCATTCCAATGGGTCTAGTGGGAAGGCATCTTCTCCATCAATTACTAAATCATCATCACTATCTGGGTCTCGTGGATCTGTTCCGAGTGAATCTTCTTGTGAATTGCTTAATCCATCGCCATCTTCATCTAAATCTTCTAAATCATGACAGCCATCATCATCTAAATCTGCGGAATGAGGACCGATTAATCCCTTAGGGCAATTGTCCTCGTCATCGAGGTGCCCGTCATTATCATCATCGTTATCGACCTCGTCTTCACATCCGTCTGAATCATGATCTTGCGATGATTGGCTGAAAGGACAAGGGTCAATTGCATCATTCAATCCATCTTCATCCGTATCTCTTTGCTCTGCAGAACAGCCATTGGAATCAACTTCTGCACCGAGGTCAGTATTTGGACATAGGTCATTACCATTGTTGACAGTATCAGAATCATCATCTCTTTGCGCCCATGAACATCCATCCAAATCAAGTGTCGACATATCTTCAGTCCATGCACATTTATCATATAGGTCAATAATTCCATCTGCATCTGTATCTGCTTCCCCTAATGTTTCAATTGCATATTGGCCAATGAAACGATGCATTACTCTAGTTGGATGAGCCTTATCAAAATATAAATATTCGTCCACATTTTGAACTACTGCGTCACCAGCATTACATATTGGCAATGGCAATAGAGAGACTCCTCCTGAACATGCAGGGTCCTGCACATTGGTAAGCCCTAGTGCCTGCTTATGTAGGACAACATTATTGAAGATTGAATATGCATCTATGCTGTGAAAAGTCAATGCTAATTCTGCAGATAAATTAGCTAACATATTGGCAAGTTTTGTATTATAGACTTGCACTTCATTAGCGATTGCGTTTTGTTGAGATTGTGATTTACCTGACACCTCAGGAGTTGTTTCCAAAGGAGGCAAATTAGGTACGATAAATTCGTCCGCTCCAGCATTGGCTAAGGTCCTAATATGTGATTCCATATTGGTCACAATAACATCTGCATTGGCAGAACCATAAAGGAAATCATTACCACCGGCCCAAAGAGATACTACTGTATTTGGAGGAATCGTGCTCTGAACATTAGTCAAATATTCAGAGATTTGTGCACCGACGGTTGGCAAAACCAAATAGGAATATCCTTGCCCTGTTTGCCCACCGCCAAATGCGCGATTATCACCTGGCTGAATACCGCTTCCTATCGTGGTATTAATCGAATATGCATCTGACAAGTATTCAATCCATACTGCACCATTGGAAAAACGACCTTGCCAATATGGCGGCACATCTGGAACATTGAGCCATGATGCTTTGGCATTACCCGTATCTGAGAGTGAGTCTCCAAAGACCAACATATTAGTTATTTGAGGAAGTATACTGTTTTGGAATATTGTAAAATGAACATCACCTTGAGCGATTATTGATGCTGTTTCATCAACCAATGTCACTTCAACTCTGTAGAAGTGATCGCCGTTAAAAAAGTGCTTCAATGAGATTTGAATAGAATCGGTTGAACCAACTGCTTGGAATTGAACTGTTCCATTCAACACATCAATTCCGCTTTCGTCATAAACGAACCATTGCGCCTGTAATGGCACTCCATTTGGTGGTGAAGAGATGAATACATCAATATCCACAGTCTCATGACTTAGCCAATCATATTTCTGTACTGAACATTGCATGCTCGTTGCTCTTCCTTCAGCAATTGCAAACATAGAAAATGATTGCAGCAGCAGCAGTATGACTAGAACAAAACAACTGTTGCGCACAAACATACCAATTGATGGAAACATAAAGCAGTTACCTATTTCAATAAATGATAGCATTCAACAACAACCATCCATTCGCATAGGTCATGGCAAGAGCAATTTTAGGTGGTGGTTGCTTTTGGTGTGTTGAAGGTGCGTTCAAGCAACTAAGGGGAGTTACTTCTGCTTTACCGGCCTATGCAGGTGGGCCAAATCCAAATCCTACATACAAGCAAGTCTGTTCGGGCAATACAGGCCATGCAGAAGTTGTTGAGGTCGTTTTTGAGCCATCGCAAATCGATTACAATACAATTTTAGAGGTTTTTTTCACAGTTCATGACCCAACCCAACTAAATCGCCAAGGTGGGGATGTCGGTACGCAGTATCGTAGTTGTATTATGCCAATTGAAGAAGGGCAAGAGCAAATTGCTATTGCAGTGATTGAGGCAATGCAACAACTGTATGAGCAACAAATTGTTACGACAATAGAACCTGCGACCAATTTCATTATCGCTGAGGAATATCACCATGATTACTATGCAAGAAACCCAAATCAAGGTTATTGTTCCGCTGTAGTAAGTCCGAAACTATCCAAGGTTCGTAGTAAATTTTCTCATCTCTTCCAATAATTGCTGGCTCAATGTTCAAAAGGGGTGGGAAACTTGTGCCTTCATGGGCACCTCTGAATTCTCAGGTGACGGATATGTATTAGAAGCAAAAGGAATCTATTATACTCCTGAAATATCCCTTTGGCTTAATGCAAAGAACACTAGAGAAAATCATCGAAATATATTTTTCAAAAAAATAGAAAACCTTCGGGAAGATATTACGAAGTACAAGCGCCCTAGGCGTGCTAGAGCGAAAATTATTCCAAGTGTTGAAGCACCGGTATATACAATTCGATTGGAAAATTCCGACGGAATTCGTATTCTTTTTGATTACAAATCTCACACTGAAAAAGTGGAAATATTTATCATCGCTGTTTCCAACAAAAAAGAGTTTCAATCAAAATTGAAGAAATCTTCGGAGCACATTGTGCATGCTTCAGCCTTTGATCGTCTTAAATGGAATAGTGAATCTGAAGAATTAGATTTAGAAAATTGTACTGATGACGAATTAATGAATTTCAAGCAAAAGGCAAAACAACAATTTGACTCACTTCCGGAGGATGAAAAAACTTGGCCTGTAGAAGTTATGGAAAAAAGAGCGAAAAGAGCGACAATATACGACTTTTGTTTACCCAATATTATCGACATTAGTACCCTCATAGATAATGAAGATTTTATTATTCCCCAAATACTAAAATTACAAGAACATCAAAAAGAACTAATGGATAACCAAAACAATCAATTTCTGCTTGAAGGAGTGGCTGGAACTGGTAAAACGACAATATTACTCTATAGATTTGTGAGTGATGTTAAAAATTACGCAGCAGAAGTTGGAAAAATAGGGACAAAAACTCTTTTTATCACGCACAATAAAAAATTGAAGGATGATCTTCTATTAAGTTTGAAACTATTCTTTCCCCTTTCTGAAATAGAAGATGTTTCAAAATGTGTGAAAACTGTTGATGAATTATTTAAGGACCTTATCACAGACAAAAAGGACCCCGAAGCCGAGTTAGAAAAGTTCGTGGAGATGAGATCCGAAGAATACCCTGAACTTGAAAAAATAGTGGCTGAGGAAAAGGTTCGTGACGCTTTGATTAATGGTGAGAAAGATGTTGAGATTGGATGGACAGAGCATTTTGTTGCTGTTCTGGCTAAAATGAACATCACTCTTGCAGAACAAGAAACGGAGGAACCTGAAGAAGAAACGGAGGAACCTGAAGAAGAAAAATTTCCTAAGGAAAAGAAGTTAACCAGAGAAAAATTTCGCATGCTATTCCGCAACAAAAATATTGATGTCGATTTATTTTATGAAGAATATAGAGGCCTATTAAGAGGTTACAATCTTAATGGCGAAAATAGAATAATCTCAAAAGAAAAATATATGGATATCGGACGAAGAAGAGGTAGGCTGCAAAAAAATCAACGGAATGAATTCTATTCCCTCGCTGAAAAGATAGAATCGGAACTTAAAGGATCATCACATATTGATGCGCAATACGGCGAATGGGATAATTTAGATTTATGTAAAGAAATTATCGCGAGAATTAATGAAAACAAGATACTTTGCGACCTCGAATACCTATATGTTGATGAAGTCCAAGACCTTACAGCGGCAGAAATTGAAGTTCTCCTCACATTGATGAACAAGAATGATGATGGGAAATTGAGAATCGCAATGGCTGGCGACCTTTCTCAATCGATTCAACCTAGTTCATTTACTTGGCAAGCATTATCCGATGTAATTTATGACGTACTTGATATCAAAGTGGATAAGGAAAAAACCTTGGTAGAAAATTTCCGCTCAACACCGTATCTTGTTTGGGCTGCAAATCATATTCTAGAATTGCAGCGTAAATTGGATGGTGAATCTACAACTGAGCTACAAAGACCCTATGCAGATGAAAATTATGGAGAGCCAGGATTAGTATTTTTCGCTTCAGAAAAGGAATTGGCAATACAACTGACAGCAAATAATCTTCCAAATGCTGCTTGCCCTATGCTTGTAAGGGATGAAATTGTTAAGGAAAAGATGAAAACATTGTTACCCAATAATCATCACTTTGTCGAAACGATTGCAAAATTCAAAGGATTGGAGAAAAAGAATGTATTACTTTGGCAACCAGATTCTGGAAGTGAATGTGAACTTGACTTACGTGAGGATCCAAATCGTGGAAAAGAGGCGAAGAAAAGAGAATATTCCGATAGCACTGCATTGCTTGAATTACGCCACATGTTCGTAGGATTTACTAGAGCAAGATATTTGATGGGAATATGTGCTCCTAAAGATGACAAATCCTTTTTCTTAAAGAAGGTAATTGAAAATTGTGAATCTATTGAGGACGCTGACATCTCGAAGTTACCATTATTTGACAGTGAAATCGAACCTGAAGACTATGTTGAATACGCTCGTGAATATGAAAATGCTCAACTATGGGGGGCGGCTGCAGAGTCGTATAGGAACTGTGGGAGTAAATATGAACATAATCGCCATTATTGTTTAGGAATGGGGGCAGTAGAAAAGGGAGAATGGATTAGTGCAATTAATTGTTTTTCAGAAGCATGTTTGATACCAGGTGAAAAGACTACAGAATCAAGACACAAAATCGCCGAATATTCAAAAGTTGCACTCGATGAGCCCCTAGAAAGGCAAGCAAGGTCGTCCTTAATTGCAAAAATACTTCATAATGCTGAAACGCAGTTATCCAAATCACAACGAAATAGGCTAAATGCTGAAAAATCAGAAGAAAGAAGAAATTGGTCCAAGGCTGCCACTTATTATATTGATGCGAAAGATTTTGAGCGCGCAAGATTTGTTATTGAAAAAATTGAAGACGAGAGTGTGAAAACAGGATATTATATTGAAATTGGTGACGAAAAGAAGGCGATGGTTCATGTAAAAGAATTTATCTCAAAACAGGATCCTAAGTTAGCAATATCAATAGCATTGGGGGTTAAAAAGGCACTTGATGTTGTATTTAAGAATAATAAATTGGCAGCAATGAGGAAACATTTTGAAAATCCTGATATTTCATGGGCAACAACACTGGCAAGAAGTGATAAAAACCTTCTCAAGTATATTGATCTGTATAAAAGCGATATGCTACTGGAGCGAAATAACTCCAATGGTTCTCAGGAAAAGGAAGTATTTAGACACCTGATTAAAACAAAAAATATTAAAGAACTAGACGAACGAAGAAAAAATAAGAAATGGAACTATTTGGACAAGAATGTTGTTTCTCTTGAACAATTTGAAATGCAAAATGAGAAGAAGTTATTCCTATTAGCATTACAAGATGCTGAACCTGAATGGGGCCAATATGAAAAATACCTTGACAAGTTCAAACAATTGTTTCCACGAAACTCCATGATAGGGCTCTCTATTATCACTTACTTTCACGACGTGAATTACCAATTTGAAATAAAAAGTGATTCCAACTTATCACAAGAAATTTGGACATACTCCATACTAGCAGAAACAATTCGTCTAAATAATTTTCAGCACAAGAAATATATCCAAAAATTGGAAACTGAAATGTTTTGCATAGAACGGAGCACCAGTTCAATGGTTTCTACGCTATTGATATTACTTTTTGCTCAAAGAAATACAAAGAATGACATTAATATTAATACACTATTTTCTGCAGAAATTATTTCTTGCTCGCTCGTACCGGGTGCCTATTTCGAGAAGTCTATGTTATGCATGTCATTAATATTTGTGCTGAATTATTCAAAATTGAACACAATAAATATAAGAAATGCATTTACAATATGTTTAGGCAAAAAGGCATCTATTCCTAAGGATTTTTATCAGTTTGTGCTCACTAATTGCCATATGCTAGAGGAAAAAATGAATTATAAGGACTTCAAAACGATTATACCTTTCCCATCAAAACTAACACATGACCTTTTTAGAAAAATAGAAAGGCAGATAATGTTTTCCGACCCAAAAGGGATCAAAAAAGCAAGGAAAGAATGGACAAAGAAATTTAGTAATTACAATGAGGCTCATTTCAAAATTGGCAAAACAGACTTTGGAAGCATTAAAACAATTAAAAAACTTCCAACCATTTTGAAAAATCCAATTTTCGAGAACATATTCAGCGCCGAGATCTCTAAAAAGGAAGCATCACCGGAATTAGAAGAGGCGCTCATAGAAGAACCGAAATCAATTGAAGAGGTTGTTGATGTAGAAGAAATTGTTGAAGATGAAGTCCAGATAATGGATGAAGAATTTGATGATATTGATTTTTCAGAAATAATCAATGAAAACAAAGAAATATTAGAGGAAAATGTCCAATTCAATTCAGATGACATCTCTGAATTAGATAAAGATGTTAAGGGTGAAAGTCATGTTAAATTCTTTGAAGGAAAGTTAAAAGGAAAATATGTGGATGATAATATGGAATATGCAAAGGTGCTAATAGATTATTCGGATTTTTCTTTCCGAAATGATTGTGGACTTCAGATACACCTTCGTTTTGCACTGATGATTGCAATAAATAATGAAGCAAATAAATTGCGCTCTTTACCCGAACCAATCTATATATTTCAAAAAAGTGATGAGGAACGTAGACGCCTTTTTATGTCCGAACCAAGAAACAAAGAAGCAATAATAGAATCCGGATTAAACTACAGCCACAGGATACTCAATCAAAATCTTTGAAGCGAGATATTGAAGAAGCGGTTGCACCCCCCTTGTAACATGGTGAACAATGTTCCAAAGCCACCGACCCCGATTAACGAGCCCATTCTCGGCTATCTTCCTAATTCTCCTGAGCGAGCTACTTTGAAGGCAGAACTAAAGCGGCAAGAAGCAACAATTCTTGAAATTCCTTGTATTATCAATGGACAAGAAGTGTTCACAGGTAACATCGTTGAGCAAGTAATGCCACACGACCACAGCCACGTTATCGCAAGAGTTCACATGGCTGGAGAACAAGAGGTTCACGCAGCAATCGACTCAGCATTAGAAGCACACGATATGTGGTCCAACATGCCTTGGGAAGCACGTTGTGCAATCTTCTTGAAGGCAAGTGAATTACTCAAAGGAGATTATCGTGCTCAAATTAACGCAGCAACAATGCTCAACCAATCAAAGACTTGTCATCAAGCAGAAATTGATGCTGCTTGTGAATTGATCGATTTCTGGAGATTTAACTGCGATTATGTTCGCCAAATCTATGAAGACCTACAACCACCAGTTTCACCATCTAGTATGTGGAATTCAAGTGAGGTTAGACCACTGGAAGGATTCGTCTTCTCAGTCACTCCGTTCAACTTTGCAAGTATTGCAGCAAACCTTCCTTCAAGTGCAGCGCTGATGGGCAATACCGGTGTATGGAAACCAAGTCGTAATTCATATGTCTCGAATTACTTATTGATGCGTCTAATGATGGATGCTGGACTTCCTGCTGGAGTTATCAACTTCATTCCTGGACCTGCTGCAATCATTGGCGAAATCTGTATGACCCACAACATGTTAGCAGGTATTCACTTTACTGGTTCTACGCCGGTTTTCCGCTCTATGTGGAGAACTGTAGCAAATAGTTTAGACAATATGCGTTCATATCCTCGAATCGTCGGAGAAACTGGTGGAAAAGATTTCATTGTTGCACATCCTGATTGTGATAGAAAAGCACTAGTTGTGGCAATGCTACGAGGTTCTTTTGAGTACCAAGGTCAGAAATGTTCTGCATCTTCACGTGCATATGTACCTCAATCTGTTTGGGATGCTATCAAAGATGATTATTGTGCTGAAGTTGCAAAAATAAAGATTGGCGACCCAAGAGATTTCACTAACTTTATGTCAGCGGTAATCGATAAGAAATCCTTTGACAATATCACCGGATATATTGACCGTGCAAAAGCAGATGCAGGTTGCGAAATCGTAACCGGTGGTGGCTATGATGGTTCCATAGGTTACTTTATCGAGCCTACTACAATAGTTTGCACAGATCCAAAATACGAATCTATGGCAGAAGAAATCTTCGGACCTGTTCTTTCGATTCACGTCTATCCTGACGAGGATTTTGAGGCTATACTCAAGACCTGTGATGAAACTTCGGAGTTTGCATTAACCGGCTCAATTTTTGCTCAAGACCGCAGACATATTGTTAGCGCAATGAAGGCTTTGAGATATAGTGCTGGTAATTTCTATATCAACGATAAACCAACAGGTGCAGTGGTTGGACAGCAACCTTTCGGTGGCGCAAGAGGAAGCGGTACAAATGATAAGGCTGGCTCGCCACTTAATCTGTTGAGATGGGCATCACCTCGCTCCATCAAGGAAACATTCGCTCCACCACACGATTGGACTTACGGTTTCCATTCCGAGCAATGAATTGCATCAAAGACTTGATGAAAGGGGAACGAGTGGTTTCATTTCCCGCAATGATGAGTGCTTATGCCGAATGCTGATTATCCAATGACGAGTGATGGGCGAACTGAGCGGGACTACAATTCTATCAATTCGCTTGCAAATAATTGATAATCCTCTGATTGCATCCCATGCATATGCAAAGCGTGGGCATTCCCCTCAGCCCTACCCCTGCAGGTTTTGCACTTTGGCATCCATCCTCGCCTTGGAAAATAGTCCGTAGTATGCTCGGATTGGTCTTGCTGCTATCATTCATTACCCAATTTACGGCCATATTGTTCGCATCAATATTCGATTCTAACTCTAATGGAATTGCTGGCCCAACCGACCCATATATGGCCATTGGTTCATCTATATGCTTAACTCCATTATTATTAATATTAATATATATCAGAAGGCCAAAACTATTGCAATTAGTCAAAGCAGAACCCTCTATAGAAGGTAGGACACAGCACATTGTCGACCATGACACAGTCGTCACCTCACCAATGCCAACTACGATTAAACATCACATTGTTAATGATTCGACACCGCTTGAAATGCCAAAATCTAGCCACTTGTGGGCATTGTTTTTTTGTGGAATCCTCTTTTCAAGCCTATCCTTGATTATTTCGACACTTATTATAGGAGATGTATTGATCTTCTCACTGGTAGTCATTTGCATTGTAATTCCAGCTTGGATAATCGGATTCTCAACGCCAGTATTTGCTTGGTGGTCGGCATCGACGAGGTTTTTTGGATTCAGATTGACAAGAAGGGAAGGAGAGGCTATGTTGATCGCTGGAATGCTTTCGGCATTACCTGCCATCGTCATCAACAGTACATTATTTCCAATTTCAATAAATTGGCTTGGCGTTGGAGCCCCAATGACTAGTAATCTTGGCACTTTCCTTACCTATGCAGTTTCTGCGCCATTTGGTGAAGAATTGTCAAAAGCATTCGCTGTACTGCTATTGTACTCGTATATTGATTCTGCAAAGAAGGGTTTCTATGTCGGTACAACTGTTGGCCTAGGTTTTGCATTGATTGAAAATCTAATGTATATTATGGAGTCATTGGTGGGAACTTCCGGTGTTGCGTTTGCATTTACTTCAATTATTCGCGGTATTGGTTCCGTTCCAGGACATGCTATGTGGACCGGAATAAGTGGTTATGGAATTGGCCACTACTTGCACAAGAAGAGAGGTTTCCCTAATAACAATCAAGATACTTCATGGGTTCTCTATGATGAGAATACCCGTCAAGTGGTCTCTCATTCAGATCAAAGCAAAGCCGTAACTGCTAATTTACCTAATTGGTGGTTGAGACATGTTGGCTCAGGCTGGAGATTACCAAAATCACCTCTCTTTTGTATTGTATTGGCAATCTGTGGACACTCTTTTTGGAATGGTAGTTTGTTCATTATTGGCTATATCTTTGAAAACACACATCCAGTAATAACGGTACTAGCCACATTAGGATGGATAGTTTTTCTCATATTCATGTTATGGTATTGCTCGTTACGCATATTGCCGTCCTTATTTACCACTGATAATAAGCAACAAAATATGACTCCCAATTACTTTTGAGTACTATTATAATCGCAATATTGGCTTCAATTTATACAAAGCACCTTTGAATGATTGTTGAGTCGCAAAAGTCGGAGGAGCACTTATGGATGTCTTACAAGAAGGTTTCAACCAAGGAAATTTGGCGGTTACTTCAATCATCATTCTCGGTTTGGTAATCGTTTCTTTGAAAGCCAATATCCTTGATAAAACAGGAGTCATTTCCGCAGCCCTTCTAGGTTTAGTAGTTGGGGGAATGGGTCATTGGAGTTGGTTATTGATTCTCTTTGGTTTCTTATTGTTAAGCCACAAAGCAACAAAGTGGCGATTTGAAGAAAAAATGAACTTGGGATTGAGCGAATCAACTGATGGTCATCGAAGTTGGGGCAATGTAATTGCTAACGGAGGAATGCCGGGATTAGTTGCAGTTTATGCTATTATCAGTGACGATTACCATTATGGATTGTGGCTATTTAGCGCTGCGGTTGCGGTTGCCGCATCTGACACTTTTGCCAGTGAAATCGGCAGTCTTGACAGCAATGTCAAACTCATTACAACATTACAACCATGTGAACAAGGAATCAACGGTGGATATTCACCGAGTGGGCAAAAGGCTGCTGCTTTAGGTTCAATAATTATCTCAATACTTACTTTTTGTGCTTGGTTTATCGTAAATATTGATTCTACGTCAAGTGAAATTATTTGGGGTATATCGGCTTCAATAGCAATTGCTATCATTGGATTCCTTGGATGTCAAGTTGACAGTTTATTGGGAGCGGTGTTGGAAAACAGAGGATACCTTACCAAAGGTTCTGTAAATGCATTGGCGATATCATTTGGAATGATCGCAATGGCAACATATCTAGAGTACTTCCACATTTGAGAATAAAGAACGATGAGACCCCTATAGGGGTCTAAATAAATAATAACCTAATTCGCGGTCAAATCATCAACATTGAGGCATCGGCTTCTTGAACCCTTGACAGTTGCCATGAGTCATGCGCAAGCAAATTGTGGCCTTACTGCTACTCGCACTAGTGAGTACTGTTAGCCTTGCGAGTGCAATAGAACTGCAGAAAGATGTCAACTATGAGGCTGGATTCGTTGAATGGGAACTGGACCAAGAGGAACACCTTTTCGTTGAAGGTCTTAATGCAGGAGAAGCAATTCTACAGAGAGCACGTCCTGATGCAGCAGTTGGTAGTTTTACATCTGATTTTGGTTCACCAAACAGTGGACTAGTAACCATTTTCAATATTGATAGTGAGCCTATTCAAAATCCGATTAATAGCAACATTACCATGCAGGTATATTTTTCTGTTACAATAGGACCAGGAGGTGGAAATGCTTGTACAAGACAAACATTGACGGATCCTTCTACCACATTGTATTACACTGTTAGCACAGGTGGAAATGTAGTCTATGAATCAACCGTAAACCACATTGTCGATGCCACTACAGAAAATTCGGCAATGCCATTTGAAGGTGATGTTCAAAACATGGTCCTCAATATGTCAAAAGGTGATGTTTTCACATTGGACCTGCAAATAGAACATAAGTGTCTTGGAACTAGAGCATCTGTTCATTGGGGAGGATTTGAGCAGAACAGTGGCGGAATAGAGATAATGGGCACACTAAGTGAACCAACCGCATCTGTTTATGTTGATCAACAACATAGAGCACATATTGAATTTGAACCAACATTAGCATGGGGTTCTTCTGATGTGACTGAAGTCGGATGGGAAATTTGGGGTCCTTTGGCTTCGGATGAAAAATATGTCAATGATGCAGACCTACTGGTAGAAACATCTGCAACAAATGTTCTGATGGAGAGAGATTTGGGTGAAAATCGTACTGTTTGGGTTTGGGCTGCTTCTGAAAGAGTACCTCTTGGTGATTCCAATGTCCAAATGTGTGTTAGTCAGATAGGTGGAAACCCAAATGTAGAATGTCACGCCTATGGCATCATTCGTTTTGAAGTTGAGAAACCAGACGAAGGTTATGCAAATGCAGCAATATGGCTTTCATTAACAACCTTCATGTCCTTTATTGGTTATTTCTTTTTCTTATTCCGAAGTGGAATAATCCTGCCCCCTCAGATATTGGGCGCAATGTTTGTTTTGACTTTGTTATTCATTCCAACTGCATTTGACCAAATTAATTTGGGAGCAGAAAATATTCAGCAAGATTCTAGAATTGTTGACCGTACCTTACAAAATTCGATGGGAGAAGATTATTCAATTTCCCAACTGATGGAAGGAAAAGATGCTGTCATCGTAGGCGTAATATTACCTGGTTCTGTTAACGCTCAAGACCAAGCTGCTGAATTCAATTACACGATTGACAAGATGCCTGAACGAATTTCAATCGTTCAAATCGTCGCTGGACCAGATGCCACAATGCGAGATGTTGCATTTTATGAAGATCAGTTGAATACATCATGGCCGATATTGTATGATGAAGGAAACTTGTTAACTTCGAGTTTCCCTTCGGGCGTGGCTGATGCTGTATTCGTAATCGACCCATCAATGCACATTGCTTATGCAACAGCATCATCTGCTGGCTCAAAGGAATATACTGATGCAATAAATGCAATTGATAACGGTGGCTCTCATGGAGTTGGAACCTACTTTACACTTATCTTTGGACCAGGTTTATTCCTATTACTACTAGCACTACCAAGGACAAATTGGCAACCTCCTGAACAAGCGATTGCTCCGGGGTTATTGTGGGTTAGCACAATTGTTTCAAGTGCAGCAGCAATATTGACAATTAACCTAATTCCTCTAATTGTAACCATATTACCAATTTCTAGTAATCTGAACTTCTATCTCAATATTTTGATGTTTATTTGGATGTTTGAAATGAGTTTCTTTGCTGCAAAGAATGGTAGTCCTTACGAAGTAAAAATAATTGCAAAGCAAATACACAAATTATTTCCCGAGGGATTCTCTAAATGGAGAGAACTTGAAGATATGGAGCGAGATGTGCTAATTGGTGCATGGATTGGATGGTTCGGGTGGCTAGCCTTCCCTTCACTTATTCAGCAAGGTGTAGGTGCAAGCATTTTGAGTGGTGGAACTGGGATATTATATGGAATAGCCTTCTTATTCGGCATCGTACTAATGGGTGGATTTACTGTTTTGTGTTTGCGATGGGTTGCCGCCGTTGGAGGTCCATTCTCACGATTATTCGGCAAGTTTGGTTCAGAAGTATTTGCTGAATTTATTGGCTGGTGCGTAGTACCTGTTTCTATTTGGGCAATTGTTAACTCAATTATTGCTGCAAATAGATTTGGTTTGGTTTGAACAAACTAGTGCTTTATACAGGTTGACTAGATAACACACCAATTATGGAATATCACAAAGTATGGAGTAAGAGCAGAAGAGAACTATTTCTTGCATGCCCTCGATGGTGGGTAATTAGATACGGCATTAACCAAGGAAACTGGGATCGATCAACATCAAAAAAATGGCATTCAATGAGTGATATTCGCTCACATTGGGACTTGATGTTACGTTCTAGCAAACAGACTATTTTTGAGCGGTTGGAAGACCTACAGATGAATGTTGAATGGTCGCAATTATTCACCGAGAAAAGAATTAGAGAAAATCTAACAAATAATTTATCACGACAGCAAAAAATTATGTCGATACATGAAATAATTGGAACCAAGAATGCAATTGAAGATAATTTAGAACTCAATAATATTGATATTGAATATTTGCTAAAACATGCAATAAAAAGAATAGATTCTCTTTGGAATACCGATATGATTCAAGCCCTTATCAATAGATACCACAAACAATGGATGGTTTTTGAAAGAACGGAATGTGGCTCAGTTAATGGAATAGACTTGTATAGTTGTCCAGATATTGCAGTGAAAATACAAAACCACTGGCATTTGATTAGAATTGATATGCAAGGTAAGAAGGATTCGTGCTTTGAAGAATTAGAAGCGATGGCAATGGTTTCTTGGATAAAGGGAAAATACAATTTACCGATTTTGGCAAACAAATTTGTCATTAGGATAATTGCATGGCGTTATGGTTTTTGGAATCAGCATCGTTTCACCTCTAGTGAGCAAAAACTTACTCAATCAAATTACCTAATAGAATCTGATATTAATCAGATGGAAATGATGCTATCAAAATTGGGAAATAATAATTCTATGAGCCAAATACCTCTGGCAAATAAGACTTCGACTTGTCGTAAATGTGCATTGAGAGAATCTTGCCCAGGAGGAAGTAATCTAAGTTCTGGAATAATGCAACAGAGCGTATTGGAACTGGCTCAATTATCTCAAAGAGGAAATTCAAAAGTTGCTTACTAAATCTGCTAATACGGAATCAATATCAGTTGCTTTTGTCACTCCACTGGCAAGCAGTACTCCTTCAGCACCAAGTTTGATGGCCATGGCAACATCTGCACCATTCTTTACTCCAGCACCACATAAAATTCGGACATTTGGATTAACCGCCTTTACTGCAGCAACGGTATCAGTAACAATTGAGGGGTCTGCTGTAGTTATCGAAATATCTCCGCCAATCAATTCAGGAGGTTCTACTGCGATAAAAGTTGGACCAAGTGCTGCAAGGGCTTTGGCTTCGTCAACATCAGCAGCACATGCACAAATTGGAAATCCTTGTGGAAGTATTTCCATTAATTCTTTGACATGAGATAGCGGTACTTTGTGTTCTGCGTGATTAATGATTGTTCCCACCGCCCCTCGCTCAATCGCATTGCTTGCTTCAAGCCAACCAGTAAAGCTACCATTACCTGCACAATCAAGGTGCTGTGACCATACTTCTAAGTTAGGATTTTCATTTGTTACCGAATCTAAATCAAATGCTGAAACAACTGCAACCATTCGATATGATTGTGAAATCTGTTTCCTCATTGCCGCGGCAAGAACATTGGCTTGAGAACCACTTGCAGAAGCATAAGTCTTGAAATTGACAACAATCAATGGAACGCTCATAGTGTTGCCAAAACGCTGTCCCACTTGAGGGCTTTCATCAATAACGTTGCAAGATTGATGTTAATCTTACTCAACCGAAGGCCATTTTCCACCGATTTGATTGGTTTGGGGTGGAATTATTGAATTGTGATCTACTACTACGCCACTTAGATTACAATTACTCCCAATCGTTGCATTGCGCCCTATTAAGCACGAGGAAATAATAGAGTTCTCACCAACGGATGAGCCAGATAAGAGAGTGCTTTCAATTACCTCTCTAGCATTGATCTCAACATTACCCTCTATCATTGAACCAACTACCCTTGCACCATCTATTACTTTCGCCATGGGATGAGAAAACCATGAGCCACCGCATATTTCACCACTGCTAAATCTCTTGTTACGGATACATGCTTGCACACCTTTAGACCAAGATTCTGGTGTTCCCGCATCGATGAAATATCCATCGAATTGTATTCCATTTAGCAAATTATCTGCTGCGAGGTCAGGGAATATCTCTCGTTCTATAGAATGCTTCCCTTTAGGCATTATATCAAAAATATCATCTTCAAAAACATATGATCCTGCGTTAATTAAATTACTAAAAACCTCTTCTCTTTTTGGTTTCTCTTTAAATTGGGTAATTCTGGAATCTTCATCTAATCCAACAATACCAAATCGTGTTGGGTCTTCAACTTCCCAAAGTGCCAGTGTGCCAATCCCGCCATTTCTCTTATGCAGGTCAAGGACGGGAATAATGTCCATTGAAGACACAATATCGCCATTAAAGCAAGCAAATGTTCCACTTATTACATCTGAACAATTTGCTAGTGCCCCACCTGTCCCCAGCGGTTCATCTTCAGGAACTATGGTCACATCAAAATCAACATCTGCATTTGCAAAATATTGCTTGATTATATCAACTTTATATCCACCTGCTACGACAACTTCGTCAACCAAATCGGATGGTATCCCTTCAACAACTCTTTCGAGTAGAGTTCTATCGAGCATCGGTAACAACGGTTTGGGTATTTGATTAGTCCAAGGTCGCAGTCTTGAACCAACACCTCCGGCCAAAACAACTACCTGCATGGCATTGCCTTCACGCTTTAGCCTATCAATAAACCCCATTCACGCTCTAGAATAATATCACTGTCAAATCAAAGTCTTCAAAGACGGTCTTCATTTGGCATTACTTGGAGAGAGTCATGAATATCCACGAGTACCAAGGCAAAACACTGCTAAGAGAGTTCGGAGTGCCAGTATTGGAAGGGGTGCATTGTACCTCAGTAGAACAAGCGCTTACAGCATACGACAACCTCAATTCTAAGGTTGTAGCAGTGAAATCTCAGATACATGCAGGTGGAAGAGGAAAAGGTACACTCTATCATCCTCAAACACGTCAAGAAGTAATGCAAGGCGGCGTCAAGATAGCATTTTCAAAAGATGAAGTAGAAACATATGCAACAAATATTCTAGGCAATATTCTAGTGACGATTCAAACTGGAGCTGAAGGTAAAGTTGTCAAGAACCTATATATTGAAACTGGTTGCGATATCGCTCACGAATATTATCTAGCTTTACTCGTTGACAGAGATAACAAATCTGTACTAATTATGGCTTCAACTGAAGGTGGGATGGATATTGAGCATGTAGCCGAGCATACACCGGAAAAAATTCACAAAGTTGTGATAGATGTTAACGCTGGATTATTAGGATTCCAAAAGAGGGATTTGGGTGATTCTCTCGGATTGTCAGGAGTGGCACTGAGGTCCTTTGCAAAAACTTTGAGCGCAATGTACGAAATGTTCGTAAGCCAAGATTGTGCCATGGTAGAAATCAACCCATTAGTTAGAACCTCAAATGATGAGATAGTCGCACTTGATGCAAAAATTTCATTTGATGAAAATGCACAATTCAGACATAAGAACTGGGAACAATTGCGTGACTTATCCGAAGAAGAAGATGTTGAAATCCGTGCTAAAGAAACCGGACTATCCTATGTTAAACTAGATGGCAATATCGGTTGTTTGGTAAATGGAGCTGGTTTAGCAATGGCTACAATGGATGTAATCAAGTTGTATGGTGGAGAGCCTGCAAACTTCCTAGATGTTGGCGGTGGTGCCGATGAAGAACAGGTAAAAACAGCATTCTCAATGATTATGGAGGACCCAAATGTCAAAGGGATATTGGTCAATATTTTTGGAGGGATAATGCGTTGTGATATTATTGCTCGTGGAGTAATAGCCGCTACGGAAGCATTGTCATTAGAAGTCCCACTTGTAGTCCGTCTCGCAGGTACTAATGTAGAGCGGGGCAAGGAAATCTTAGCAGCGTCCAATTTGAATATTCATCCTGCCGATGACCTTGCAGAAGGTGCTCAAAAGATTGTATCTTTAATCGGAGGTGATGAATGATGGCAATATGGATTGAAGAAGATGCGAAAGTACTAGTTCAAGGAATTACAGGAAAGCAAGGAATGTTCCATGCTAGTAAGATGGTCGAATATGGAACACAAATTGTTGGAGGGTGTACTCCTGGAAAAGGTGGGCAAACTGTAGAACTAGAAGGAAAGGATTTCCCAGTTTGGAACTCAATGAGCGATGCGATAACTGCAACTGATGCAGATGCCACTGTGATTTACGTACCTCCTCCTTTTGCTGCTGAAGCAATAATGGAGGCCGCAGAGGCCTTTGATTCAGTCAAGGGAGAAGGTGTTGTAATTTGTATTACTGAAGGAATCCCAACTCTTGACATGATCAAGGCTGTTGCATATGTAAACAATCGCCCAGGAATAAGATTGATTGGACCTAATTGTCCTGGAATCATAACACCTGGTGAAACCGGTGGTGCAAAAATTGGAATAATGCCTGGCCACATCCATGCAAAAGGAAGAATCGGAATCGTTTCAAAGTCTGGAACACTAACTTATGAGGCTGTAGCGCAAACAATGAGCATCGGCGAAGGGCAGTCAACCTGTATTGGAATTGGTGGAGACCCAGTAAATGGAACTGGTTTCATTGAATGTCTTGCTGCATTTGAAAATGACCCGCAAACTGTTGCTATCGTAATGATTGGTGAAATTGGCGGTAATGCAGAACAAGAAGCTGCAGCCTTTGCCGCAGAAAATGTCAGTAAGCCTATTGTTGGATTCGTAGCAGGTTCTACAGCGCCTCCAGGAAAGAGAATGGGACACGCAGGAGCGATTATTTCTGGTGGTAAGGGAACTGCAGAAGAAAAGTTTGAGGCTTTCAAACAAGCAGGTATTATTTGTGCAAATGATCCAAGCGAGATTGGTTCAGTTCTTCTTAAAGCATTGCAAGATGCTGGTCTACGCTGAATAATATTGTGCAAAATAATATTAGAAAAGCAATTGTTGTGAATTATTATCACAAAATCAACGAGGTGGGCCGCCACGTTTTGGCCCTTTTGGACCTCCTTTCGGTGGACCGCCTGACTTTGGAGGACCACCTGACTTTGGTGGACCGCCTCGACTTGGCCCCGAAGGACCGCCTGACTTTGGAGGACCACCTGACTTTGATGAACCGCCGCGACTTGGCCCCGAAGGACCGCCTGACTTTGGTGGACCGCCGCGACTTGGCCCCGAAGGACCGCCTGACTTTGGAGGACCACCGCGACTTGGACCTGGAGGACCACCTGACTTTGATGGACCGCCGCGACTTGGACCTGGAGGGCCGCCTGACTTTGATGGACCGCCGCGACTTGGACCTGATAGACCCGGAGGACCTGACTTTGGACTGCCGGAATCTTCATCTTCAAACATTGCACCGCAATGTGGA
>Ga0208879_1001873_pt1 | contig 19217 bp, 19 predicted proteins | sample Knorr_S15_td_Bot_FD_185605 | JGI IMG/M metagenome (GOLD analysis project Ga0208879, IMG submission 185605) | Marine microbial communities from Southern Atlantic Ocean transect - Knorr_S15_td_Bottom_ad_5009_LV_A (SPAdes) (version 2) | ecosystem: Environmental > Aquatic > Marine > Oceanic | place... | reverse complement strand
GCACCGCGAAGCCGGCAAGCGTTTCCAGCTCGCCGTGCGACAGCTGCGCCAGCGGCCGGTCGGCAATAGAGTCATCGTGGAAGCAGGCCAGAGTGCCGTCTCCAAGGCGGTGGACGTCGCACTCGACCATGTCGGCCCCCTCGCCGAGCGCTGCCGCAAATGCCGCCAGCGTGTTGTCGGGGTGGCCGGCTGCCGAGCGACCGCGGTGGGCGATGAGCTGCACAGGGCGGGATGCGCGAGGTTTTAATATACAAGGAGAATGGGTCGGGGCAGGTGAACATATGGCCCATAACGATATTGAGGAACTGATTTCGCAGCTTGGTCGCGATGACGACGCTGGACGACGCAGCGCGATAACACAGCTTGAAGCAAAAATTCCTTACAGCGAAAAGCAGGTTGCGACGGCGCTGGTCGACCATCTCGACGACGACGACCACTTCGTGCGGCAGTCGGCGCTGGCGCTCTTCAGCAAGATGAGCGAGCAGGCGCTCGAGCCGATAATCAACGGCGGACTCAACTCTGACGACTTCTTCGTCCAGCGCGCCGCGATGGACGCCATCGGCCGCATCGGCTCGGACGCGGGCGTGCCGTACCTCGTGAAGGGGCTCACCAGCTCCGACCACTACGTTCGCTGGCAGGCGGCGAAAGGGCTGGCGCAATTCCCCGGAGGCGACACGACGGCGGCGCTGATCAAGGCGCTCCGGGACCGCCACCCGCTAGTGCGTGACCGCGTGGCGGCGTCGCTGATACGGCACGGCGCGGACGGCAAGGCTGCGGTCGAGGGCTGGAAGCCGGGGCGCTCGCGCAAGCTGCGGCGGAAGTTCAAGCCGCCGGTGCCGAAGCCCGAAGGCGACGGAGGTGTGGTGGCTGAAACCGACCTCGAGAAGGAGTCGGGCTACCTCTACTACCTTAGTAAGGATGGCGATATCTGGCGCACCCGCATGGCGCGCGGCACGGTGCCGGGCGGCGGAGCCGAGAAGGTCGCCGACGCGGGCGTCACGCGCGAGCGGGGCTGGCTCTACTACATTGACAAGCAGGGCAACGTGTCGCGCACGCTGCTCAAGCGCGGCGGCTGAACGAGGCCGATCGCCTTACGGAGTCGTGCGCCGCATGGTGCGCGGGAACGCGATGACGTCACGAATGTGGTCGGCACCGCAGAGCCACGCGACCAGCCGGTCGAGCCCCAGCCCGAAACCAGAATGCGGCACGCTGCCGAACTTGCGCAGGTCAAGGTACCAGCCGTAGGATTCTGGCTCCATCCCCTCTTCGGCGATACGCTCCGCCAGTTCCTCCGGCGACCAGACGCGCTCGCCGCCGCCGATGATTTCGCCGTAGCCCTCCGGCGCGAGCAGGTCGTGGCAGACCAGCGCCTTGGGGTCGGCCGGGTCGGGGCGATGGTAGAAGCCTTTCTCACGCGGGAAGTGGGTGATGTAGAGCGGCTGCGTCCGCTCCTGTGTCAGCGCCTTCTCCTCGCGGTAACCGAAGTCGTCGCCCCACACCAGGTCGAACCCCATCCCGTTCAGCAGCTCGAGCACCTCGGCGTACTTCAGCCGCTCAAACGGCGGCTGCACCGCCTCCAGCACGGCGGGGTCGCGGCCGAGCCGCTCCAGTTCGGGACGGTTGCGCGCCAGCACCGCCGTGATAATGGCGGCGAGCATCGCCTCTTCCTGCGCCATCATCTGCTCGTTGTGGATCCATGCCGCCTCGACCTCGCCGTGCCAGAACTCGGTCAAATGGCGGCGGGTGCGGCTTTTCTCGGCGCGGAACGACGGCGCCAGCGTGTAGATGCGCTCAAGGCCGAACATGGTCGCCTCGGCGTAGAGCTGCCACGACTGCGACAGGTGTGCATAGAATGACTTGCCGCCTTCGGCCGACTCGTCGGGGTAGTATGTGTCGAAGAGGGACGAGCCGCCTTCGCACGCGCCCGATACAAACGAGGGTGACTGCACCTCGGTATAGCCCTGCGAGTCCCAGAAGCCCCGAAAGGCGCCAAAGGCGGTCGCGCGCACCTTAAGCGCGTCGACCATTGGGCGACTGCGCAGCCACAAATGGCGGTTGTCAAGCAGGTGCTCGTCGCCGAGGTCTTGCGTAATCGGGAACGTCTCGGCGTAGTGCAATACTTCGAAGCCACTGACGCGCAGCTCGTAGCCGCCCGGCGCGCGGTCGTCAGCAGCGGGGGTGCCGGTGACGACGACCGACGACTCGCGCAGTGCGCTGCACGCCGCGTCGAAATCTCCCGCGGCGACCTTCGCCTTCGAGACGGTGCATTGCAGGATGCCGGTGCCGTCGCGCACGACGACAAACGCCAGCTTGCCCGAGGAGCGAGTGCGGTAGACCCAGCCACGCACCGTGACTTCGCCTTCGGCGGCACCAGCGAGCACGCTCGCGACGGGAGTGAAGCGCGATTGGTCGGGAAACTCCGGGTAGGCCATCCGGCCGCCGACCGCGCGCGGGTGCAAAACCCTTTGCCGTCAGACGAGGCTCAACAGCAGCACGCCCGCGAGCAGCAATAGCACGCTGCCAACGGCGCGGTCAATGCCCTGCGCGTGGCGCCGCAACACGTCGAGTAACGGCGTGCCGGCAATCGCGGTCGCGACGAGCATATACCAGCTGGCGTCGATGGTGCCGGCGAGCAGCGCGACCGCCAGCCGGTCGCCTGGAGGTAGCCCGGGCTCGATAAACTGCGAGAAGACCGCTACGAAGAACGCCAGAATCTTCGGATTTAGGAACGCGACGAGGAAGCCGGCGACGAACCCTTCGCGGCCGCCGCTGTCGTGCTCGTCGGCTACCACCCCGTCGGAGCGCAGGAACTGCCAGCCGAGCCAGACCAGTACCGCCGCGCCGCCCCATTGCAACGCGCGGGCGGCGGCGTCGCCGGCCGCCATCGCCGCTGCCAAGCCGGAAACGGCGAGCAGCGCGTAGAGAAAGAAGCCAATGCCGTGACCGAGGCCGGTCATGACGCCGCGCAGCCGCCCGCCGGCGACAGTATTCCGCAGCACGACGGCGAGGCTCGGGCCGGGCGACATCGCCCCCAGCACGCAAACCGCGCCAATCTGCGCCAGCACTGCCAGCTCCATGCCGACGCGGAGGCGGAGCGGGTGAAAACATTATGCGGCCGGTGCATTCCCGAGCCGTGTTCGGCGTCGTCGCCTGTCCCAAATGCCGTTCCGTGCGGTCGGTCGAGCTGAAGCACCGCAGCGCCGGCTGCCAGCGGTGCGGCTACCACATGGTGCTGGCGAAGGTGCGCATCTGGGAGCGGTGCGATTCGCAGCCGGAACTAGCGGGCGCCATCGCGCGCGTCAAGCACGAACTCGCGGCACCAGCGCTGCGCGCGGAAGAGCCGCCAGCGCCGGAAGCGACCCCGCCAGGTGACATGCGCACGCGGCTGCTCAGCGCGCTGCCGGAGGGTGAAATCGAGGAGGAGGCGCTGCTGGCGCGGGCGCGAGCGGCGCGCATCCCGGAGGAACGGGCGCGCGAGATGCTGGCGGCGCTGCTCGCCGACGGAATGCTCTGCGAGCCGCGGCCCGGCTGGCTGGCGAAGGTCTGACTTTTAATAGGGTGGTTGGGTGCGCCCACTCTCAGGCATGAAACGGAGCTCCCGCGTCTGGAAGAAGAAGGGCCAACAGCGCTGGAAGTGGCGCAAGAAGAAGATGCGCCGTCGCAAGCGCGAACGCCGTCGCAACAAGTAGCGCTAAAAGCCCCGCCGGAGTGGTTTACCCGATGCCGGTTATCACCATCGACCTTGAGGACCTGAACCGGCTGCTGCTGCAGCCGCTCTCGCCCGCCGAACTGCGCGAGACCATTCCGCTGCTGGGCGCCGACCCCGACGAGATTAGCGACCACGAAGCGGTCATCGAGTTCTTCCCCGACCGGCCCGACCTGCTCTCGACCGAAGGCGTCGCGCGGGCGCTGCGTGCCTTCACGGGGCAGGCGCCGGGGCTGGCACGGTGCGCCGTCGCAAAGCCGAAAACATGGCTCTCGGTCGAGCCGAGCATCACCGACATCCGCCCCTGGTTTCTGGGTGGCATCGTCCGCGGCGTGACGCTCGACGACGTTGCGCTGCGGTCGCTGATGGAATTGCAGGAGAAGCTGCACGTCACACTCGGCCGGCGCCGCCGCAAGGCGTCCATCGGCATCCACGACATGGCGCCGCTCAAGCCGCCTTTCCGTTTCTACGGCTGCTCGCCGCACGAGCCCGCCTTCATCCCGCTCGGCTGCGACGAGCCAATGACCCCCGAGGAAATCCTACAGGAGCACCCGAAAGGCGTCGCGTATGCGCACATCCTGGCGGGCGAAAAACGCTACCCGCTGATTGTCGACTCGCAGGAGCAGGTGCTCTCGATGCCACCGATTATCAACGGGCAACTGACTGCGCTCTCCGCGGATACGACTGACGTACTGATTGACGTCCAGGGGCTGGACCGGCAGGCCGTGGAGACTTGCCTGAACATCGTCACCGCCGCGCTCGTCGAGCGCGGCGGGAGCGCCGAGGCGCTCGAAATCCGCTACCCCAGCGAGAAATACATCGTGCCAGACATGGCACCACGCGAACATCGCGCCAGCCACGACTACCTGACGCGCTTGCTCGGCTGGGACCCCGGCGAGGAACAGGTACGCCACGCGTTCGGCCGCTGCGGGCTCGAGGGGGAGCTGCGCGACGGTGAGTGGATTGTGCAGGTACCCGCCTGGCGGGCGGACCTGTTGCACCCCGTGGATTTGCTCGAGGAGCTCGCCATCGGGCTCGAATACGACGAAATCCCCGAACAGCTGCCTCAGCTCGCCACTTTCGGCCGCGAGACCGCGTCGCGCCAGCGCGAGCGCGAATGCCGCGAGGCGTTGCTCGGGCTTGGATTCCAGGAAGTGGTTTCGCTCACGTTGAGCTCAGCGCGCGCGCAGCACGAGCTGCCAGCGCGTGAGCCGGCGGGCGAGGCGCACGTTACGAACCCGGTCGGCGAGGAATACCACCTGCTGCGGCCGGCGCTGCTGCCCGGCTTGCTCGAGCTGCTGCGCACCAACCGGCACCACGAGCTACCCCAGCGCATCTTCGAGGTGGGCTGGGTCGTGCGTGACCACGCCAACCGGCTGGCGCTGGGCTGGGTCGAGCTGAACAGCCGCGCCCCGTTTTCGCAGGCCCGTGCAACAGCACAAGCGGTCGCGCAGCGGCTCGGCATCGAGGGCGATGCGCAGCCGGTCGAGGACGGGATGTTCATCGCCGGCCGCTGCGCGTCGCTGGGCGACGCGCTGGTCTTCGGCGAAATCCACCCGCGGGTGCTCGAAGGCTGCGAGCTGGGGTATCCCGCCATCGGCGGCGAAATGCTGTGGTGAAGCTGCCGGTCTGCTTCGAGCCGCGCTCGGCAGCTACCGCGCTGCGCGCAACGCTCGAGCGGCTCGGCTGGGAATACACTCGCAGCGACGATACCCGCGCTTTCACGCAGGTGGCGTTCGTCATCCCGTTCCAGCGCGCCGCGCATCTCTTCCGCTACGAAATCCCGCACGGCGACCTGCTGCTGGAGCTCTGGGCCGAGACGCCCGGCAGCAGCGGCAGCGTCACCTGGCTCGAGGTGCGGGGCGACGCGAAGCCGCGGCGAGAGCTGCTCACCGCCTTCGCTGAAGGGCTGCCGCGGCGGCCGTGGGAGTTCACGCTCGGCCAGCGGCTGCGCGTCGGCCTGCTGAGTGTGCGCGGCGCGCGGAGGAAGTGGGAGAAAGCATTGCAATGAGCCTGAAGGAGGACATTGCCAAGCACAAGGCGAGCCTGCCGCTGCGCTACACACAGGAGTGGCTCCAAGCGCGCTTCCGCGAATTCTACGCCACGGCTGAGCCAGAACTGCCACCGCGGTTCACCGCGCGCGAGTGGGGGATGCTCGGCTGGGGCGGCAAGATGATGCAGCGCCACCTGGCGTTCCGCAGCGAAGGCGAGCTGCAGGCGCGGCTAGCGCGCGAAGCGCCCGCGCACGTCTACCATTCGGTTGCGTATTACGCGCATCCGTCGGCCGGCAAGATGAACGAAAAGCAGTGGCAGGCGGCCGACCTGATTTTCGACCTTGACGCCGACCACTTGCCGGAAATGGAGCTGCTCAAGCAGGGCAAAATCTCATTCGGCGCGCTGATGGAAATCACCCGCGGGCAGGCGGTGCGACTCGCCGAGGATTTCCTGCTCGGCGACCTTGGCCTTGCGCTGGAGGACCTGCAGCTGGTCTTCAGCGGCGGCCGCGGCTACCACGTACACGTCCGCGCGCCGGCGGTGCTCGAACTGCCGTCGGGGGCGCGGCGCGAACTCGCCGACTACCTGACCGGCCGCGATGCCGACAGCGAACGGCTGCTGATCGACGCAGGGCACGTTGTCGACGACGGCTTCCGGAAGAAATACAAGTCCGATTTGCGGCTGCCCGCAACCGACGCGCCGGGCTGGCAGGGGCGCGTCGCGCGCTTTGCGAGCGCGTGGCTGGCGGAAGCGCAGGCGCTGCCGGCGGACGAACGGCTGGCGCGACTGGAGTCACTGCCGGGCGTCGGCGCCAAGCTGGCAAAGCAGGCACAGTTCGACGGAACGCCGCAGGAAGTTTTCGACGCGCTGCCGCGCCGCGCACAGACTGCACTGCGCGACGCGGCGCTCAGCGCATGCGCAGTGCACGCTGACGAACCGGTCACAGGCGACCTGCACCGGCTCATCCGGCTGCCCGGGACGCTCCACGGCGGCACGGGACTGCTGGCGCGTAGCGTGACGCTCGACGAGCTGCGCGACTTCGACCCCTACCGGCAGGCGACCGCGCTGGGCGACGCACCGGTGAAAGTGCAGTCGGCGGTGCAGCACCCGGTCGCAATGGGCGACGTTGTGGCGCTGGAGCCGGGGGAAGTCGCCGAGCTGCCCGCGGCGCAGGGCGCCTATTTCATGGCGCGCGGCTTTGCGACGCTGGAGGTTGAGGCATGAACGACGAAAAGGCAGCGCCGGGGCTGGTCGCCGGGCTCGACGAGGCGGGGCGCGGGCCGGTGCTGGGACCGATGGCGGTCGCGATTGTCGCGACCGACGACGAGGAGGCGCTGCGCAAGCTGGGTGTGCGCGACTCCAAACAACTCTCGCCGCGGCGGCGAGCCGAGCTCGCCGCCGCTATTCGGCAGAGCTGCGAGTGCGCGGTGGAGCTGATTGAGCCGGAGACTATCGACCGCTTCGTCGCCGAAGGGGGGCTCAACCGGCTTGAGGAGCGCGCCTTCGCGCGGCTGATTGCGCAGCTGGCGCCGACGGTGGCGTTCGTCGATTCCCCCGAACTGGACGGCGAGAAAGTGGGCGCCCGCATCAGCGGCCGGCTGCCACCGGGACTGGAGTGCCAAGTCATCGCAATTACGAAGGCGGACCAGAAAATCCCGGCGGCTTCAGCGGCGTCAATCCTGGCGAAGGAGGCGCGCGAAGAAGCGATGGCGCGGCTGCGTGAAAAACTGGGCGAATGCGGCAGCGGTTACCCGTCGGACGAAACGACCATCACGTTTTTGAAGGAATACCGGCGTGAGCACAACGAGTGGCCCCCCGGCACCCGCAAAAGCTGGAAGACACTGGAGCGGCTCGAGCGGCAGGAGCCAAAGGTGACGCTCGACGACTTTGGAACCGACAATGAGTGAAATACTGGAGAAGCTGCAGGCCAAGGTGGCCGCGTTCAACGTGCGCATCGTTGAGGAAGAAGGCTTCGCGAAGCTGGTCGAGGGCAACGACCGCACCATCGCCATCGTCATCATCGACGGCCCGACACTCATCGCGCGGCTCGAGGGCGGTAGCCTGCCGCAGTTCGCCGAGGGCGATTCGGCCGACGCCGACGTGGTCATCAAGGCGAGCAGCGAAACCATGCTGGCGCTGCTCAAGCGCGAGCTCTCGCCCATCAAGGCTTACGCCAAGGGCGAGCTGAAGGTGAAGGCGAGCTTCCGGGATTTGTTGATGATGAAGAAGTTTTTCTGAATCAACCCGATAGCAAATCCGCCAGCCCAGCCATCTGCGTCGGCGTCAGCACTTCGCCGCGCTCCTGCAGGTGCGGCAGCTGTTCGACCGCGTCGGCAGGGAACTCGAGCCGTAGTGCGTTACGGACAGTCTTGCGCCGGTGCTGGAAGAGCGTCGCGACAACACGCTTGAAGATGGCGAAGTCACGGACTTCGTAGTCAGGCGCGCGCCGCTCGAGCCGCACCACCAGCGAATGGACCCGCGGCTGCGGCAGGAACGCGGTGCGCGAGACGCGGAACAGCTTGCGGCAGTCGACGTGGTGCTGCGCCATCACCGATAGGCGACCGTATGCCTTGCTCCCCGGCGACGCGGCGAGCCGGCGGGCAAACTCTTCCTGGAACATCAGCACCGCCCGCCCCCACTCCACGTCGAAGAGGCGGAACAGCAGCGGCGACGAGATGGCGTAGGGCAGGTTGGCGACGACGACGTCCGACGGCGGTAGCTCGACTTCGAGCGCGTCGCCCGTGACCAGCTCCAGCTCGTCGCCGAAGCGCTGCCGCAATACCGCCGCCAGCCAGCGGTCCTTCTCGACCGCAACCAGCTTGCCGAGCGGCACGAGCCGCTCGGTCAGGACACCGCGGCCAGGGCCGATTTCGAGGATACGCTCACCCTCCGCAATTTCGGCGGCAGCAACGATGCGGTCGGCGATGTTGTCGTCCACCAGGAAATGCTGCCCCAGCGCCTTGCGACGACGGGGGGAAAGAGACATTCGGCGCTAAACACGGAAGCTGATAAAAACACCCCGGCAGCGACCACGTTTTCTTATAATCCAGCATCAGGTCGGCCTTGCGGGCCCGTGGTCTAGTTGGTTATGACGCTGCCTTTACAAGGCAGAGATCGGCGATTCGAATTCGCCCGGGCCCACCATTTAATTCTCCGGAACTGCAACGCTCTATCCTACTCGCGCGCATGATTTGAACCGCCGGCCTTCGCCTTGTAAGGGCGACGTCATAACCCCTAGACCACCGGCCCGCAGATAAGCGCCCGTCCGACGGGACGCCCAACTATTTAATGCACGCTCTGGTCCCGCCGCCATGGATTTCGCGGGCGAGCTGGGACTCTCACCGAGGCTGGTGCACCGCAACCTTTCGCAGCAGGATTACCGCGATATGGAGCTGCACCGCGGCGAAGGCGTCGTGACCGAGTCCGGCACCATCGCGGTCAGCACCGGTATCTACACCGGCCGCTCGCCGCAGGACCGCTTCTTCGTGCGGCAGCCGCCGTCGGAAGCGCACATTGACTGGGGCGCGGTCAACCAGCCGCTCGCGCCGGAGGCGTTCGAGCGGCTGCATACGCTCGTCCGCGAGGCGATGGCGGGCGAGGAGCTCTTCGTCTTTGACGGCTACGCTGGCGCCAACGAGCGCTACCGGCTACCGCTGCGGGTCGTAACACTGCGCACATGGCAGGCGCACTTCGCCCACAATATGTTCATCCGCCCGTCGCGCGAGGAGCTGCACGATTTCGCGCCGAAATTCACGGTGCTCAACGCCATTTCCGCCCGCGCCAAGGACTGGCAGGAGCTGGGGCTGAACTCAGAGATTTTCATCGCCGTCAACCTTGAGCAGCGGCTCATCGTGATTGGCGGCACCGAATACGGCGGCGAGATCAAGAAAGGGATTTTCACCGTGCTCAACTACCTGCTGCCGCTCGAAGGCGTGATGCCGATGCACTGCTCGGCCAATGTCGGCGGCGACGGCGACACGGCGCTCTTCTTCGGGCTGAGCGGCACCGGGAAAACGACGCTCTCGACCGACCCTGCACGGCGACTCATCGGCGACGACGAGCACGGCTGGTCGGACGATGGTATCTTCAACTTCGAAGGCGGCTGCTACGCCAAGACTATCGGGCTCGAGCGCGCTCGCGAGCCGGAAATCTACGACGCCATCCGGCCCGGGGCGCTGCTCGAGAACGTCGTCGTGCGCGATGACGGCAGCGTCGACTACGCTGACGGCTCGATTACCGAGAACACTCGCGTCTCCTACCCACTGGAACACATCGCCAACTCCGAGCCGTCGGGAATGGGCGGCCACCCGTGCAACGTCATTTTCCTGACCTGCGACGCGTTCGGCGTCCTGCCGCCGGTCGCGAAGCTGACGCCCGAAATGGCGATGTATCACTTCCTAAGCGGCTACACTGCCAAGGTCGCCGGGACCGAGCGCGGCGTCACCGAACCGACCGTCACGTTTTCGACCTGCTTCGGCGCGCCCTTTATGCCGCAGCACCCCACCGCCTACACGAAGCTGCTCGGCGAAAAGCTCGAGCGGCACTCCACGCAGGCGTGGCTGGTGAACACCGGCTGGACCGGTGGGCCTTACGGCAGCGGGCAGCGCATGGCGCTGGCCGACACGCGGCGCATGCTGGGCGCCATCCTGGCAGGCGAACTCGGCAACGCCGAGTTCACCCCACATCCGGTCTTCCGGGTACTGGTGCCGCAGGCGGTTCCCGGAGTGGATGCGCGACTGCTCGACCCGCGCGCGACCTGGGCGGACGGCGACGCCTACGATACCAAGGCGCGGGAGCTGGCGCAGCTATTCAACGCCAACTTCGCGCAGTATAGCGACCACGCTGGACTCGAGTCTGCGTTCCCGAAGACCGATATTTAAAGGAAATCAGCCACGAGTTCGCGCTCGTGCGCCAGTTCGGCACCCGTCTTCTCGAGCGCGTTGCGGGCGAAAGAATCGTGCTCAATACCTTCCACGACCGCGAAGACGCCGGGGGCGCTGGTGCGCACCGGCAACCCCGCCCAGACGCCGCGCGGCATCCCGTATTCGCCGCGGGAGCAGACCGCTAGGCCGTGGAGCGTCTTGCCCGGTATGTTTAGCGCGCGGACGTGGTCAATCAGCGCATTGGCGGCGGAGGCGGCGCTCGAGAGGCCGCGCGCGGCGATAATCGCGGCACCGCGCTGGCCGACAGTCTCGAGGAACTCGCCGCGCAGCCAGTCACTGTCGCCAATCACGGCGGGCGCCGGCTGCCCCGCGATGCGCGCGTTGGCCGCGTCGGGATACATGCTGGGGCTGTGGTTGCCATAAACAATGACATCGCCCACTTCTTCGACGGCGACGCCCGCCTTCTGCGCCAGCAGCGCCGTAGCACGGTTCTGGTCGAGCCGCATCATCGCGCTGTAGCGCTCCGGCCCGAGCCGCGAGCCCTGCGCGGCGGCAATCAGGCAGTTGGTGTTGCAGGGATTGCCGACGACGACGACGCGGCAGTCAGCGGCCGCGCGGGCGTCGATGCTCGCGCCCTGACCGACAAAGATACGGCCGTTCTCAAGCAGCAGGTCAGCGCGCTCCATCCCGGGACCACGCGGCTTGCTGCCAACCAGCAGGCACCAGTTTGCGCCACTGAAAGCCGTGTCGGGATCGGTCGTGGTGACTACTTCTTTGAGTAGCGGAAAGGCGCAATCCTGCAATTCCATAGCGACCCCGCGCAGCGCGTCGAGTGCCGGCGGGATTTCGAGCAGCTGCAGGCGGATTTTCCGGTCGGGGCCGAACATCTCGCCGGCAGCAATCCGCGGCAGCAGGCTATAGCCAATCTGGCCGGCGGCGCCGGTGACGGCAACCGTGGTTACGGAAGGCATGACGGGCGACTGCGGGGATGAGATAAAGGCAATCCTTTCCCAGTAGTCAAGCCCCCTAATTGCACATAACCCTTTTAGGCCACGAGGGGTGGCAAGGCATGGGACCAGCCGTTACCGACGTCAAGAAGTATGACATCAACCGGCGCATCTACCTCCCGCGCTGGGTCGAGGAAGAACTGAACCTGGTTGCTGGCGAAACCTACGTGACCTTTGTCAAGAACGGCAACGAGGTCCTCATCAAGAAGGTCTCCATCACCATCGCCTAGCGGCTGTCGGCCCATTCCGCGAGCCGCGCAGCGCCTTCCTCGAGGTCGGCAAGCGAGATTCCTGAGAAAGCAAAGCGCAGGTAGTGCTCGCGCTCGCCCGCGAGCGGCCGCCCGAAATGGTGCCGGCCGCAGAAGCTGACCCCAGTTTCTGCGAGCACTGCCTTGCGAAATACCTCGACGTCGTCGAAGCCGGTGCGCTGCAGCAGGCCGGTGACGCGTGGAAATAGGTAGAAGCCCGCCTCCGGGAGGTGCGCCGCGACGCCGTCAATGTCGTTGAGCAGCTCCGCCAGCCGGTCGCGCCGCGCGCGCAGCCGGGCGACGAGTGGCGCTGTCGCATCCCGCGACAGCGCCAGCGCGGCGACTCCCGCGTGCTGGACGAAGTGCGCGGTGCAGGACTCGGCGTTGACGTTGAGCCGGTTGATTTCGTCGACCAGCCAGCGGGGTCCAATGGCGCTGCCAAGCCGCCAGCCGGTCATCGCGAACTTCTTCGAAAACGTGTAGAGAATCAGCGTCCGCTCACGCATCCCTGGCAGGCTCGCAATCGAGCGCGGCTCGCCGTCGAAGAGCATGTCGAAATACGCGTCATCACTGACCACCAGCAGGTCATGCTCGATGGCGAGCTGCGCCAGCCGCCCCATCTCCGCCGGAGGCGAAGAGGCGCCGGTCGGGTTGTTGTAGTTGTTGTAGAACAGATGGCGCGCGCCGGCGGCGATGCCGGCCTCGATGGCGTCGAAGTCGAGCCGAAGTCCGTCGTCGGTATCGACGTAGCCGTAGGGGTGCGCGACACCGCCGTAGAACTCGATTTGCGATTCGTAGATGGGATAGCCGGGGTTGGGGTACAGGACGGTATCACCGCGCTCCATCACCGCGGCGATATACTTGCCGATGGTGGGTTTGCCGCCCGGCTGGATCGAAACGTTGGCGGAGCCATAGTCTAGCCCGCGCGCCCCGCCGACGTCGGCCGCCAGTGCCTCGCGCAGCGCGGGAATCCCGGCCGCAGGGCAGTAGCCCGTATGCCCTGCCTCGAGCGCGGCGATCACCGCCTCGCGCACCGGCGCAGGGGTTGGCAGGTTCAGGTCGCCAAGATGGAACGGGAAAACACGGTTGCCGGCGGCCGCGTGCGCACCCGCTTCAACTGAGATGGCCATGGCAGTTTCAGTGCCCAATCGCCCCATGCGGCTCGCGACGCGAGACATGGTGCGGCGACCCCCGCCGCAGTTAAGAGCATTCGGACGCCACTTTTTTGAAGGCGGGGCGGGTGCCGCAGCTATGGACTTCGAGCAATGGCGCCATGACTTCGCCGAATGGCGGCGCGAGAACATGCTGGCGCTGGCGACTGTAGGCACCATCCTTTCGGGCGCGCTGGTGCTGGTGGGCTCCGTCGGGACCTGGTATTACGACGCGAGCTGGGCGCCGAGCGCCATCCTCGAAGCGCTGGGCGAATATGACATCTGGACACTGGTCTTCGGCCTCATAATATTCACTGTCAGCAGCTACCAGCTCTGGCTGGTGCGCTGGTACATGGCGCGCTTCGAAGAACTGGTTGCCGTCAACTCCAAGGCTAATTTCCAGCGCGAATGGACCGAGCTGCAGCAGATGAGTCGCTACCAGCTCCCGAGCCGCTACTGGAAGCGCGCGCTCGAGGCGGGGCGCAGGTTCGGACTCAAGTAGTTTTATATACCTGCCCAAAAGTGGCGTAACCACAGGTTGACAACCTGAGGTTGACTACCGATGCCACGCAAGACAAAGAAAGCCGCAAAAGAGCCCGCAGAAGAGGCGGAAGTGGAGGTCACGGACCCCCTCGCCGCAGCGCAGGCGGAGCTGGGCGAAGTGCAGGAGCAGCTGCACCGCATCGCCGCCGATTTCGACAACTTCCGCAAGCGAGTCGAGCGCGACCGCTCGCGCGACGCGCTGCGGGCGCGCGGTGTCGTTGCGACGCAGTTTCTCGAGGCGCTGGAGACCGCCACGCAGGCGGCTGACGCTGAATATCCTGACGTCGAGGCGGCGGTCGCTGGCCTGACGGGAATCCAGAAACAGCTGCAGGCGGCGATGGACGCCCTGGGCCTTGAGGCGATTAACCCCGCCGGGCAGTTCGACCACCGACTGCACGAGGCGCTGAGCGCGGTCGAGCGCGATGACTTGGAGAACGAGACGATTATCGAGGTAATCCAGCCGGGATACCTCCTGGAAGGCGAGCTGCTGCGACCCGCACGGGTCATCGTCAGCCGCACACCCCAACCGGCAACAGAAATTGAAACAACGGAGTAAGAATGGCTAAAGAAATCATAATCGGCATCGATTTGGGCACGACCAACTCAGAAGCAGCGCACCTTGAGGGCGGCCGCCCGACCATCATCCCCTCGGCCGAAGGCTCGACCTTTGGCGGCAAGATGTTCCCGTCGGTCGTCGCCTTCACGAAGGACGGCGAACGGCTGGTGGGCGACCTGGCCAAGCGGCAGGCGGTCCTCAACCCCGAGCGCACCATCATGCGTATCAAGCGCAAGATGGGGACTGATGAGCGTATCAAGATTGGCAAGAAGGAATACTCGCCCGAGGAAATCTCGGCGATGATTCTGCAGAAAATCAAGGCTGACGCCGAGGCGCATCTGGGGCAGGAAATCAGCAAAGCCGTGATTACGGTCCCGGCCTACTTCAACGACAACCAGCGGCAGGCGACCAAGGACGCCGGTAAAATCGCCGGGCTGGAGGTCGAGCGAATCATCAACGAGCCGACCGCTGCCGCGCTGGCTTACGGCCTTGATCTGGACCGAGAGGGCGAGCACAGGGTCGCCGTGCTGGACCTGGGCGGTGGCACTTTCGACGTCACCATCATGGAGATGGCTGACGGCGTTTTCGAAGTGCTCTCCACATCGGGCGATACCATGCTCGGCGGGACTGACATGGACGACGCGATTATCGACTGGCTGGCTGATAATTTCAAGGCCGATAACGGAGTTGACCTGCGGCAGGACCCCGCCGCCTTCCAGCGGCTGCGCGACGCGGGCGAGAAAGCCAAGATTGAGCTTTCGGGGATGGTCAAGGCGACCATCAACCTACCCTACATCTGGGCCGATTCAGCTGGCCCCAAGCACCTCGAGGTCGACATGACCCGCGCCAAGCTGCAAGAACTTGTCGAGCCGGTGCTCGCCAAGTGCGACAAGCCTATCAAGCAGGCGTTCAAGGACGCCAAGCTGAAGCCGGGCGACGTCGATTGCGTGCTGCTGGTGGGCGGGCCAACGCGTATGCCGATTGTTCGCGAGCGGTTCGAGAAAATCATCGGCCGCAAGGCCGAGAGCGGCATCGATCCGATGCAGTGCGTCGCAATGGGCGCGGCGCTGCAAGGCGGCATAATCGCCGGCGACGTCAAGGACGTGCTGCTGCTCGACGTGACGCCGCTGACGCTCGGCATCGAGACCGAAGGGGGCGTGATGACGCCGCTGATTGAGCGCAATACTACCATCCCCACCGGCAAGCAGAATACCTTTTCGACCGCGGCCGACAACCAGCCCAGCGTCGAAATTCACGTTCTACAGGGCGAACGCCCCATGGCGGGGCAGAACACGACACTCGGCAAGTTCATGCTCACCGGCATCCCGCCGGCGCCACGTGGCGTACCGCAGGTCGAGGTCAAGTTCGACATCGACCGCAACGGTATCCTGAACGTCAGCGCCCGGGACCTCGGAACGGGTAACGAGCAGAAAATTGAAATCAAGGCCAAGTCGAACCTGACCGACGAGGAAATCGAGGTGCGCGTCAAGGAGGCCGAAGCGCACGCCGAAGAGGACAAACTGCTGCGCGAACTCGTGGAAACACGCAACCAGGGCGAATCGCTGATTTACGCCACCGAGAAGTCGCTCAAGGAGCTGGGTGACAAGGTCGACGAGGAGACACGTAAGGGTATCGAGGAGGCGAAGGAACCGCTCGTGGAGGCCATCCGGGGGGACGACCTCGACGTGCTAAAGGCGGCCAGCGAGGCGTACATGACCGCTTCGCAGGTGGTCGGCCAGCAGATGTACCAGCAGGCCGCTGAAGAAGCGGCGCAGCAGCAGCCCGCAGGCGAGGGCGACGCGCCCGCCGACGATAACGTGGTCGACGTTGACTACGAAGAAGTCGACGAGAAATAGCTGGGCAAACGCTATATCCTGCAGCGCGTCCTGTAGTGGGAGGAAACTCCCATGGGCGTTGGCGAAGATATCCGGGTTGCTCATGAAGCAACTCAGGTCGAGCAGCGCCTGACGGCTATTGCGAGCGCCTCGGCTGACCGGCGTATCACCCTTGTACGCCAGCTGCACGGCCACTTTGTGCCACGGCTGGTTCCCAAGTTCCTGCCACAAGTCACGAAACTGCTTTCCGACGATAATCCTGCGGTGCGGCACCAGGTGGTGCTGCTGCTGCAGCACCTGTTTGACCTCCATCCCAAGGGCTTCGCGAAAGCGAGCGGACCGGTAGTGGGCCTGATGCAGGACACCCGCATGGACAACCGCACCGCTGCGCTGGCGCTGCTCGACAAGGTCGCCCGCCAGGAACCCAAGGCAGTGCTACCGCAGCTGGCCAAGCTGGTCGAGTGGCTGGACAACCCGCAGCCAGGAGTCCAGGCACCGCTGCTGCAGCTGATTACCGACCTCGGCCGCCGCGCCCCGACAGCGGTGGCGGCGCAGCTGGTGAAACCGCTCGGCTCGCGGAAACCGGCGACCGTCAGGAACGCGCTGGCGCTGCTGGAACAGGTGGCCGAAAAACAGCCGGCAGCGCTCGCGCGCGCGGCGCCGCGGCTGGTGAAGCTGCTTGGACACCGCGATTCCGCCATTCAGGAACAGGCGAGGCAGATGCTAATTTTAGCTGGCGCGGCGGGCGTCGCGGCTGTGCCGCGGCTGCTGTTGCGGCCGCTGACCGCACGCAAGACTGACCCAGAGCTGAAGCTGCACGCCATCCTGACCGCACAGCCATTGGCCGAGCGCGACCCGAAACAGTTCACCCCGGCGGTGCGCCACCTCGCGCATGACCTTGGTCACCAGCGCTGGGAGATTCGCGAACAGGCGGCGCTGCTGCTGGGAATCATGGGGCGCAAGAAAATGGGACTCATCAAGGACGCGATGCCGTCGCTGGTGCACGCGCTCAACGACGGCGACGACCTTGTGCGGACCGCAGCGGCGAAGGCGATGGAAAAAATCAAGGTCTCCTCACTTGACTACGATGCCCTCCGGAAGGCGTCCGCTGCGCTCGAATCAGCGCGCGGCGTCCTCCATTCTGCGCAGAATTTCGGCGTCGCAATCGGTCAGGCCGACAAACTGCTGGAGGACGCCGAGAAAGCGTACGCGCGCGGCGACTACCCGAAATGCATGGACTATTCCACGCGCGCCGAAGATATTGCGGCGCGTGCCGAGAAGGAGAGTGACCGGGCGAAGGCGACGCTGACCCGCGCCGAGTCGACCATCCAGTCGGTTTCCCACAAAGGCGTCTCGATCACCGCGGCCGAAGCGTTGCTGGCGGAGGCGGAGAAGCTGCTGCAGAAACAGCGCTACAAGGAAGCGCACGAGAAGGCGGAGCAGGCGGTCCTGCTCTCGCAGCAGCAGGCGATCGAATCTCGGCCCGACCTCGTCCTGCAAGGGCGGGTCGAGAGCCCGCTTGTTCCCGACGACTGGAGCACCCTGTCGCTCGAGCTGGAAAACATCGGCGGCGCGGTCGCGCGGCAGATAACGCTGGACTTCGGCGACAGCTTCGCAACGCGCGGGCAGACGCTGTTGCACAGCATGGATGCGAACGAGAAGCGCACGCTGGAAATCGAGATTTACCCGAAAGGCAAGGGACTGCTGCCGCTAACGGTGGACGTGGTTTATCATAGCTTTGAGGGGGCTAATTTCCACCAGCAGAAACAGGATATCATCGAGGTGGGCGACGCGACCGAGTTCGAGTCACGCGAGCTCTTTGCCTCGGCAGTCGGCGCGACCGTGGTGCCGAAGACGCAGACATCCATCGTCACCCGCCGCTTCCACATCGACTGTAGCAATTGCGGTGCACGCCTGCCGTCCGACTTCCGCATCTGCGGCAAGTGCGGCGTCCGGCTGCGCAAGCGGGTCGAGCGTAGCGAGACAGGCTACCACTGCCTCAAATGCAATTCACCGCTCTCGCTCAACCAAAAGTTCTGCGGCGGCTGTGGTGCTGCTGCACCAGCCAAGCCGGAGGCGCCCACCAGCTGCCGGCAGTGCGGTGGTGCGCTGGAGGCCGGGCAGAAATTCTGCGGCGGCTGCGGCGCGCCGATAATCCTGGCCTAGACTTCCTCAGCCTCGACAACCGTGAGCGGACCAGCCTTGATTTTATCGGCGATGCGGTTGTTAAAGCCGAAAGCGAAGAGGGCAATGATAATCAGCCATTGCGCCACCATCGTCAGGATTGTGAAGAGCCCCAAGTCCATACCACCAATCGGCGAAGACGAGCTATCCTGCAATTTCTCGTAGATGAAGAAGCCGAAGACGAGCGCGAACTCGACCGGGAAGGCGTAGCGGATGATGTATTCCCACCACTTGCCGATGTAGAGGTCGCTGTATTCGGTGTTGATGAATGTCTTGCGGAACTCGCTGGTGCCGAACTTCATCACCACCACTGCCACCATCAGCCCCGAGACGATGAGTCCGGTGCCCCAGACGAAATCCTGATTGTCGAGGAACTGGAGGCTGTAGGCCGACGGCAGCCCGCAGAGCGCGATGGCAACGCAGATGTACTTCACCGCCTTGTTACGCTCCCAGCCCATGTCGACGAAATTGCGTGCCGCAATCTCGATAGTAGCAATCATTGACGTAAGCGCGGCAAACGACATCGCCAGGAAAAATATGGCACCCATCACCCGCCCCCCCGGCATCGAAGCGAAGAGGGCCGTCAGGTGGACGAAGGTCAGCCCTGAGGAACCTGCCTCGACTGCGGCGAGGCCATCGGCCGTGGTTTCCGACATGGCAAAAATCGTCCCGAGCACGGCGACACCCGCAATCAGCGAGACCGAGTTATTGCCAAGGCCGGTCAGGAAGGCGTTCAGCGCGATATCCTCTTCCTTCTTCATCGCCACGGCGTAGGTAATTGCCATCCCGAAGCCGGCCGAAGTGGACCAGGCCGACTGCGTCAGCGCCCGAATCCACGTTTCCCCCTTGAAGAGGTATTCCCACTGCGGGATGAAGAGGAAGCGCAGGCCAGTCGCCGCGCCCGACGGATTGAGGATGAAGGGGTAAATCATCGCGATAATCAGGAAGCCGACCAGGCAGGGAATCAGGATGGTATTGGCGCGCTCAATCCCGCGGATGCCACCGTAAACGATTATCCCTGACAAGCTGACGGCGATGAGCTGGAACATTACCACCTCCAACGGCGAATTGTGGATGAAGTTCTCCCACATCAGCATTGTCGCCTCGGT